>Ga0210388_10004625_pt1 | contig 10781 bp, 11 predicted proteins | sample IncBWC19OmetaG_FD_155485 | JGI IMG/M metagenome (GOLD analysis project Ga0210388, IMG submission 155485) | Forest soil microbial communities from Barre Woods Harvard Forest LTER site, Petersham, Massachusetts, United States - Inc-BW-C-19-O ...
TGGCAACTGGGCAGCGAAGGAATCCACTTGGGGGAGACTTGTCCAGCTTGCTCCTGTCTGTACGTTTTTCTTCGCGGCTTGGCACTGCATCTTTGACGCAACCCCTGATGCACTCACGCGGTTTGCGTTGGCATCCCCCGCTGGCCGCCGCGATGCGATTCTCGAAGGGAATACGCCATGAGGAATGAACATGCCGGAATTCGGCGACTGCTCGAATCGGATCCATCGTTGCTCGCGAATGCTGAAGCCTTGCTGCCCTTAAGCGAAGAGAACAGCCCGGGCGAAGACGGAGCACGTCTTGTGCGGGAGCTTCAAGGCTTTGTATCCCGCTTTGTAATTCTTCCGTCAAGCGCATTATTGCCGCTCGCGCTTTGGATACTTGGCACGCACGTTTTCGATGCCTTTGAGACCTTCCCGTACCTCGCACTACTTTCGCCAGAAAAGGGTTGCGGAAAGACGAGGACAACAGAGGTAATCGAGCAGGTCGTGGCGAATCCAGTGCGGGCCGTTTCTGTATCTGAAGCGGCTCTTTTCCGATTAATTGACTCGCAAGCACCGACGCTCATTCTCGACGAGGCTGAAGTTCTGACGGGCAGAGGTGACCGCGCAGACGCAGTCCGCGCATTGCTAAACGCCGGGAATCGTTCAGGTGCCAAGGTGCCACGCTGCGCAGGTAGTTCGCACGAGTTACGCATGTTCAGCGTTTATTGCCCAAAGGTCGTTTGTGCCATCCGTGTTTGTCCCGAAACTGTGCGCGATCGCGCAGTGGTGATTCCGATGCAGCGGAAGATGCCGAGCGAGAGTGTGGAAAGATTCATCCTGCGACGAATACGCCCGGAGGGCGCAATGTTACGAGGGCGGATAGCAGAGTGGGTCAAGTTGAACCGCCCGGCAATTGTCACAGCTTACGAGCGCCTGGATGCGGATTTTCTCAGCGATCGAGAACTCGAGAACTCCGAGCCGCTACTTGCGATACTGACGGTTGCTGACCCGGCGCGATTGGGCGAACTGCGAGCGGCAGCTGAGGCGCTGGCCGCAGGAAAATCTGAGTCTGCGCAAGATGAAAGTTTGTCGCTCCGGCTGCTTGCCGACATTCGTATGGTTTGGTCCGAGACGCAGAAGACCGTGTTGACGCGCCATCTCCTAGAGCTTCTAAAGACCATTTCGGATGCGCCATGGGCGGAAGAGTTCCCGCTGAATGAGCGAAAGCTGGCCCGTTTCCTTGCGCCGTTCGGGGTGCGCTCCGCGGATGTACGCGCCGAGACCGGGAGGGGTAAGGGATACAAGATCGAAGAGCTTCGCGGCGTTTTCTCCGCTTATCTGGTCCCGATCCGCGATGGGGGCGACAATGGCAGTAACCCGAATGAATTCTGACGGTTGGATAATTTCGCTTGCCGCGACAGAGCCGCACTGTCACGGATGCAAGAAAACCACAGAACCCGCATAAAGGCTGTTTTGTCGCGGATGTCGCGGATAAGGTGCCGCCTGGAGGAAGAAATGAATCAGGCCGAGCTAGACGCAGCGATTGAACAGGCCAATCGGGTATTCAGTCGCGGACACGTGCGCGCTCCTTCAATAGAGTACCCAACGAGCGTACCAGTCAGCACACTAGGAATACCATCGAGCGTGGCTGCTGAGGAGGGATGGCCGATGCAATGTAAGGAAGCTCAACAACGCTTCGCCCAGCCTCATGCAAAGCTGTTTCCTTTGCTCGGTCGTAAAGTAAGAACTCCGGCGGGACCGGGCACATTACTTCAAGTGTTCGCTGAACGCGTCATGGTGCTGCTCGATTCTGAACTGACCAAGTGCTCTTGCTTTTCACCCGTTCAGATTGAACCCGTCAGTGGAGATTGGCCGAGATGAAGAAGCAAAGAACCGAGCCTGTACCAATCGGAGAAAGGCTCCTAACGCTGCGGGAAGCTGCGGGGGTGTTGCGGATGAGTCCACGGACGTTAAGGGCTTATCTACGGCGCGGAGAAATCGAAGGAAGAGTCATCGGTGGGAAATATAGGTTCCGCCGGATTGACCTTGACCGTTTCTATGAGGATGCTCCCCGTAACTGGGATTTTCGAGGAAAAGACGATCACGAGGATTAGATGATGGAGTACCGAAAAACAGGGGTTCAGCGTCGCTATGGACGTTACTCTGGCGCTCGAGTGAATTGCGAGCAGGTGCCGTGCTTGCCTGCTGGAGCCGTAGCTTGGGTACTCAACGATCCTCGGCAGGTGCCTTATCTTATGGTTTGGAGGGATGATCGTGAGGCCGTTATTGAGGTCATACGTATGGCCGCTCATAGCGAACCGGGCACCTTAGATTGGGGTGGGTGGGTGTCGATAAAACGGGCCGACGGAAGCCGCAGTCTAGTTCGCACAATTGAGCGCCCGATGCCGAGAAATGGAGGAAAGGACCGGCTGCTCATCTGTCCGAATTGCCAAGGACTCCGGCGTGCACTTTATGCCTGGAGGTTGAATCCATTCAAGCAGTGCACTGTTTTCATATCTAATTGGCAGTGCCGATCCTGCGCGCGACTGCGCTACGCCTCAGAGGGGGGCGCACTGCTTTATCGGCCTCGAACAACAATCGGCAAGTCTTTTGCCCAGATTGATGGTTTCGTACGACATCCTCGCCCCAACCCACTTTATCCATATGTATTCGCCAATCCGTGTAACGCAGACGCAATTCTGTGAAGATTCAGTCAATACAGCGGTGCGAAAGGAAACACAAATGAAAATATCTCTTCAAGACGGCTCAAATTCCAAGAAGGAAAAAGCCGCAATCATGTTGGCGGCGGGGGCCACCGTTGCTGACACGGCGGCGGCAATCGAAATGGACAAGGACACTGTATCCCAATGGCGGAATGTTCGCGACTTTGAGACTCTCGTTGCGCAAGAGCAACAGGCAGTGATGGCTGTGGCTCACGGAAAGGTCATTCAATTATCACAAAAAGCCGTCGCGACCCTTGAGCGGCTACTTAACAGTCCGAATGAGCGGGTCGCACTCTCGGCAGCCCTGGGCATCTTAGGGAATTCGAAACTAGCAGCGGAGGCAGAGGCCAAGAAGAGAGACCCATTCAATTTGTTGGGCTAAAACAACAAGATTTGCGTCACGCCGTCCATCATGTCGTATTCTTTTCTTGATTGTGCATAAACCACGCCACACACCCGCAGGAGTTGAAAGCATTTCTTCTGTTATAAATAAGCTCGAGTCATTATTCCGGTGAGTTTTATCATGGCCCCAAATATGACCTTCTGGATTACGAGCAATTCGGCTACAGCCCTGCGGGATCGGCAGCCTATATTTTAGCTTTCTCATGTTCCAGAATGCGCTGAATCTGCTCCTCGGAAAAACGCAGCCAGCGGCCTTTTTGGGGGTGCACCATTCGGCGGACCGTCGCGTAATCCATCTTGTCGATGTCCTGTTCGTCGCTCGCCCGCAGCTCGGAGGAGTCTGTCTGTCGGTTGATCTCTTCCACCAAGCGCTTTTCCTCCTCTGGGTCCCTCACAGGTTTCGGTACAGCTCTTGCGGCCCGCCAGCCCGGCAGGTACTTGTCCCAGAGCCTCGTAATCAAGAATCCCGTATCGTCCGGCGGGTATGCCGCGAAGTGAATGAGCCCCGTTTTCAGCACAGACTCGGGCAATCCTTCGTAATGTGCGACGAGACGCTTCAAGTCTTCCTTGAGTTCAGTGCCGTTAACGAACGTCTGTTCCGGCGAAAGGAATAACGGAACGATATCCGCGTGAAAGTTATCCTTCGACGTGAAAACTGAACAGAACGGCAGGTAATAAAGATAGGCTAAATCGACCTTGTGACTCGGCTTGACCTTGCTTAGCAGCTGAGTTGGCAGTACGAGGCAAAAGAAAATATTGATCGTGAGCATGAACACGAAATACGGCAAGTAATCTCCCAGTGCCGGTCGCCGTTTATTTATCCATTCGCCTACGACGTATTCGATGGCTTCGGGCGCGCCCAGCAGGTCCAGACCGAAGCGAATGAGCCATTCGGGATCCATGTTATCGATGATGGTGTCGGCCACCTTCCGCGCATCCTGCAACGACTTTGGCTTTCGCCAGGGGCCTAACGCACTGGTGACGCTATGCACCATCGCATTGAGGTCGATGCTCGTGAGCGCGCGCCGCCATTGCCGCGCGATATTGCGCTCCAGTTCGAGAAATTCCCGTTTTTCCCAGCGGCTAATGGCTTCTGCTTCCGGGCTATTCTCGAAAATAACGCCTTTCTTGTCGCCAAGCTGGACGTGCCTGCCGCCGGCCATGACTATTCGGCCGTTGACGGTCTTGAGATCGAACTTCCCGGCCAACTCTCCACGCAAAATCGTCGCGTGGTGGACGTTCGGGTACGACTGAGATTCAGGCGTTCGTGTCGCCAGGGAGCCGACAAGTTGCTCCGGCGTGCTGTTGCTGCGGATTGCCTTTTCGAGATCGGCAAGGCATTCCACGAAAAACAGGGGCGTGATGTTCGACATATAGAAATTGTCGAGCATCACCGCCTCATCGAGATCCAGGCTCTCGAGCGACGATTTATCGAATATCAGAAACGGCCCCTGCGGCATGGGCTGATTTTATGCCTCGTAACTGTCGAGAACGAGGACTTTCACCGCCCAATAGGCAACCGCCTGATAAGGCGCTTACCGGTAAAGTGGGTACTAGGAAACTACACGGCAACAGTTCCAAAGGCTTCCGTCGGCGATTTGGAACGCCCACCTGCGACGGTATGGAGAGTGCCGACCCAAAGCGCGCAGACGTTGTGTGCAACTCCGGTGAATCAAAGGGCTGTTTGCTTAGTGTCCGCAAGTCATAGAAACTTCGGGCCGAATTCTTGAAGATTTGACCGTATCAAACCATGTGTTTTGATACGAAGCTCAACGGGTGCCGACCGCTTATCACCCAATGACGGCAATGCTCGTACAGGTTCGCGGCGACGAGGTTTTATTTCGCGCCAATGCAGACTCGCCGATTTGCAAACTGTTCCCAGTACGCGATCCGAAGTCGTCGGACTTCAATTGGCGCTCAAGAACGTAAGAGAGAAGCGCCACGCCGAAGCGTGGGCAATCGTCCGGAGGGATTCTTGATCAGTTGCAAGTGAAGTGTTGACCCGTTTGGCTACCGGATATCAATGGACCATCTGAATCAGCGCGGCCGAACTGCTGGTCAGGTAGTTTGTACTTCCCCCGTAGCTGGCCTTGATCGAATTGGAACCTGACGGCAGCGCAGAAGTGGCCAAAGTCGCCATGCCTCCACTCAATGTCGCGGTCCCGAGTGTCGTTGAACCGTTCTTGAACGTAACTGTACCAGTCGGTGTGCCGCTAGCCGCTATCACAGTCGCCGTAAAGGTCACTGATTGCCCTGGAGTCGAGGGATTCATTGAAGAGCCTAATGTCGTCGTGCTCGCTATCTTGTTTACCTTCTGGTCCAGATTTGGCGAGGTGCTCGTGGCAAAGTTTGCGTCGCCGCTGTAGACCGCGTTTATTGAATTAGTTCCGGCATTAAGCGCGGACGTGCTGAAGCTAGCTGTGTTGCCTGTCAGCGCTATTGTTCCGAGTGCGGTAGCTCCACGACGGAACGTGATCGTTCCCGTCGGCGTGCCATACGACGAGGTTACCGTCGCGGCGAAGGTCACCGATTGGCCGAGATTCGAAGGATTCAAATTCGACGTTACAACCGTCGATGTAGGAAACTCATTCACCTTCTGAGCTACGGAAGCTGAGGTGCTGCTGAGACAATTGGCGTCACCACTGTAGGCAGCGTATACGTAGTGCAACCCGGAGGTGGAGAACTGAGTTGTGAAGCTCGCACTGCCTCCATTCAGCGTCGCAGTCGCTAACAAGACAGCCCCGGGCTGGGACTTAAACTGCACTGTCCCTGTCGGCGTGCCTCCGCTCGGAGGACTCACCGTTGCCGTGAAGATTATCGCTTGGCCGATCAGAGAGGGATTGAGAGAAGAACTGAGTTGTGTCTTGGTCGCTACTTTCTGAATCAGCACGCCCACCGCGCTGCCCACTCCGCTGCCACCGAGATTTGTCACCACGATATCGGCCCTGCCAAACCCGTTGATGTCCGCGACCGCTGTCGAAGTGGCCGCACTTGCGCCAGAGCTATAGAGCACCGCCGTCTGGAAGGTTCCGTCGCCGTTTCCCAACAGTACGCCCACCGCGCCGGTTGCACAGTTGTTCTTATCACACTGCTTCGCCACCACGAGATCGGGCTTGCCATCGCCGTTCACGTCCGCCACCGACACCGAAACCGCACCATACCCGCCTGAGCCGTAGGGCACCGCCGTTTGGAAAGTTCCGTCGCCGTTGCCCAACAGCACGCCCACCGAGCTGGTCGCACAGTTATTGGCGATAGAACAATAGTTGGCCACCACGATGTCGGGTTTGCCATCCCCGTTTACATCCGTTACTGCGACCGACATTGGTGCTAGATATTCCGAATAAAACCCGCCCGTGCCGTAGGGCACCGCCGTCTGGAAAGTTCCGTCGCCATTGCCCAACAGCACTCCCACCGAGGCGGTCGCACAGTTGCTGACGCCGATTGCACAATTGTTGTGCACCACGATGTCCGGCTTGCCATCGCCGTTTACATCCGCCACCGCCACCGAAACGACACCATACCCGCCCGAGCCGTAGGGTATCGCCGTCTGAAAGGTTCCGTCGCCGTTGCCCAACAGCACTCCCACTGAGCCACAACTGATGCCGACGGCACAATCGTTGCCCACCACGATGTCTTGCTTGCCATCGCCGTTCAGGTCCGCCACCGCCACCGAATCCGCCCCATACCCTCCCAAGTCGTAGAGCACCGCCGTCTGAAAGGTTCCGTCGCCGTTTCCCAACAGTACGCCCACCGAGCCGTACCCACAGTAAATGAGGCCGACACAATAATTAGTCACCACGATGTCAGCCTTGCCATCCCCGTTCACGTCCGCCACGGCCACCGAAGCAGAGTTAAACCCGCCCGAGCCGTAGGGTATCGCCGTCTGAAAGGTTCCGTCGCCGTTGCCCAACAGCACTCCCACTGAACCGGTCGCACAGTTACTGACGCCCAGGGCACAATAATTGACCACCACGAGGTCGGGCTTTCCATCGCCGTTCACGTCTGCGATCACCACCGAATACTCACTGAGCCCGCCGGAGCTATAGGTAACGGCAGGCGCAAACATTGTCTGCCCAGAAACACTTCCGCTGATTGCTCCCCAAGCAAGGCAACAGAGAATGGCACAGATCGCATGCGTTTTTGGCATCACGGCTTGCCTCCGCGAGAAACCGGTGTTTATTTGAAAATTATTTTACTTATTGGTTGAGTTATACCAGGAGTAACGAAACGATAGTCTTTCGTTTGGCGGTTTGTCAAGCGCAGCCAACATTCACTCAGCGGAACTTCTCCAGCTTACGCCATAGCCCGCTTGGAACGTGACCGGCCGGCTTTCTGAGACCGGATCCTGGGCTTGCAGGTGTCACACCGTTGCTGATTTGCTCTGCCGTAGAATTGCAGGCTGCACACAGCACACGTTAGCAGGTGTAGCTCTTTGCCTTCTGGAGTAATTACCACGCTGGCGCGCTCGATTTTCAGGATGGGCATAAAATAATTATCTCACGGCTGAAAACTACTAGGCGAACGCGAGGCGAAGGTGTATCTTGCGTTCCCCGTGGATTCGGATACCAAATCGGAATTGCTAGAAACTGCCCAACACGAGCTGATGAAACATCACTGGGACACTTTCTGCACAGAACCGCTATCGATTGCGCAAGGCGGGAAAGGTGTGATCGTGCCGGGTTGCGTTCACTGCCGAAAAATTATCTACACGGGCAATCAATATTTGTCGCATCTCGCTCTCGACGTTCTTCCTGAAATCATCGATTCGTTTTGTAAAATGGAGTGAGACCACGACATGGTCGCCGACTTTGTGTTTTCCCGTTAATTGAATTTGGACACCTGAACCTCAGGCAGCGTCGCGCATCGCCGGTTCCTCCTGTAAGTGACTGATTAAGAAGAGAATAAATTCATGCATAATTTGTATTGATTTTGGCGATTGCTTCAGGCATCTTGGGGCCGCGCAGCAACTTACGAAGGTAAGGGAGAATGTACGATGAATGAAGACCAGGCCCACCGCATCCTTAAGCCCTACTACGCAAAGCTGGCAGGTGCAGTCGTGCGGAGCTTCGCGACTTATCGCACACGCTACCCGCATCGTCCGATTCATCAAAGAAGGACGACGGCGAACGTGATGTGCGACGAAATCTGGGCGGAAATAATTGCCGAGTTCGATGAGGACGCCCCGCGCGTAAGGCCCGTCGAGCAGTCGCATGGTCTTCGACTTCTCGGCATCGCTGGCGCGAATGGCGAAATCGAGGTCCTGCTTTGGTTCAAGAAGTTCGATCGAAACAAACGCCCTCGAAGCATGCCGACCGGACGTTCGAAACGGATGTTCAAAGGCGGGACCTTTGAAATGTTCGAGAAGGCGGTAACGCTCGTGGTGGGTTATCAACTCAACCCTGAGGAAACGCGGATTCGCGGTGTGAGCATTTGCCGGCTCCTCGACGGGCGCCCCGAATGGTACATCGATCTCGATCTTCCCGAAGCATCGGCCAACATCGTCCAGCTTCCGGACAGCTCGCCTCAGGCGCCGTCAGCCCGGCGCGTCATCGTCCGTCGGACCAGTCAGAAAAGGTTCGGTAATGACGCTTAATCCAGAAATGTTGGTGCTTGCGCGAGAAGCGAAAGGAATCGTCCAGGGAGATTTCGCGAAGTTGATGCGCGTCTCCCAGGGTACAGTTTCTCGCTGGGAAACCGGTCTTCTTGAGCCGCCGGCATCGGCGATCAAAGAGTTCGGTGAGCTCCTGGACGTCGCCCCCGAGTTCTTCGGGCGAAGCGAGAGGGTGTACGGATTCAATTCGACCGTCTTTTTCCATCGCCGCCGGCAGTCCGGAACGGACAAGGTCCTTCGGAAGCTCCACGCGCGAATGAATATTCTGCGTATGCGGATCGGCGTGCTGCTGCGATCGGCCCAGATCGAATCGCCTCACACTTTCGAGCACTTCGACTCATCAGAATACCAGGGCCGGATCGAGACGATCGCTCAGATGGTGCGCGCGCATTGGAGAATGGCTCCCGGTTACGTCCGGAGCGTCGTGAAGTCGATCGAGGACGCAGGGGGAATTCTGTTTCGGATGGACTTTGAGACCAGAAGTATCGACGCGATCAGCGAGTGGGTGCCGGGGTACCCGCCAATCATTCTAGTGAACTCGAACGCGGAGATACCGGCGTCGCGGCTCCGCCACACCCTGGCGCATGAACTCGGCCATTTGGCGCTACACCAGCTGGCAAGCGCCCTCGATGCAGAACTTGAGGCCGATCGATTCGCGGCAGAGTTCCTGATGCCGCGACGAGAAATCAAAGCTTCGCTTTATCGCTTAAACCTCAACAAGCTTCTCGACCTCAAACAGGAATGGAAGGTCTCGATGGCTTCTCTCGTCTACCACGCGAATCGGCTCGGGACGATCACTCCGTCGCAGTACAAGAACCTCTACGTAAATCTTCGCCGTCGCTGGGGACTGCACGAGCCGTACGAGGAGCACATCCCAGAGGAAAAGCCGGCGCTCCTTCAGGAGATCGTCGGGGTCCACGTCGCGGAGTTCAAATACGGGCCGGCGGAGATGGCGAAGCTGCTGTTTTACGCGAAGCGCTCAGATTTCGAGGCCGAATTCCTCAACGCTCCGAAGATGCGCCTGGTCAGCTGAGAAAATAGTGACGCGATCTCGGTTTTCCGCGCCTTGCACACAATGAATTGTCGTCAGCACGACGATGTTCCGGTTCATTTGCCCTCCGGGATTCATGCACCAGAAATAGTGCAAAGTGCGTCCAAAAATAAAAAATGGCGTCCGAGCTGGAGACCCGAACGCCGTGAGCCGACAATCAGTCCCGACAATATATGTACAACCGCCAAGAAATGCGTCGCGCACTGGAGTCGAGAGATTGGTCTCGCGTCCGCAAACTGATGGATTGTGGCGAGGCTCCCTCCGCTTTAAGTCAGACACTGATTGAAGACACCATCCAGTCCGGCTGCTTAATTGAACCAAGGCATGACGAGAAAGATGTTGCACGGCGGGATATGCTCATTCGTGAGCTCCTCCAATGTTGTGAAGATTCTGCGGACGGCGAAAGCAAGGAGCGGCTCGAAAATCATATTAAGGACGCGGGTCTCATCGAAAGATGCTATCGAGAGATTCGGAGGACGCTGAAAGCGTCCGCCATCGCGAAACGAACACCGCAAGTGCAAGCATGGGCAGCGATCGCTCGCCTAGTCGAGGAACTAAACTATGTGCAAGCCAAGATTGATGCTGCGCTCACAAGTCGCAGTGAGACACGAAGGGTTTGGTTACTGGACTCAAACCCCTGGCGCCTCACGGGGCCGACTGGTAAACCAATAGAAGCCGATGCGGCCGTTAACTCTCTGGCACGGCATCTTGGTATGACGCTCCGAATGTTGGCGCACGAAAATCATTGGTTTTCCAACAAACGAATTGTCTTGCCGAGCCGCGTCGATGTCGATGAGGGCATCATTTTTGAGTCGGGAATAAATAGCCTGCTCGCTCACTGCTGGTGTCGCGTGGAGGATTCGAGTGAACACATTCGCTACCTCGGCGGCGAGATTTCTCAGCGAAGAGTCGCAGTTTCAGACTCCGACCAAGACGCGCCCCGTGAGTATGAAGCAGTGCGGTTTGACATGGACTTCGGCCTGAAACAGTGGGAACTTGTCGCGCGCAGCAG
>Ga0210388_10004626_pt1 | contig 10780 bp, 19 predicted proteins | sample IncBWC19OmetaG_FD_155485 | JGI IMG/M metagenome (GOLD analysis project Ga0210388, IMG submission 155485) | Forest soil microbial communities from Barre Woods Harvard Forest LTER site, Petersham, Massachusetts, United States - Inc-BW-C-19-O ...
TGCGTCCAACTGCAGCCGGCCGATGGCGCGCGTCTGTTCTTCGAACGCCATGCGCTGTGCCGCCGGACGATAACCGCGCCCGCGCTCGACCTTCAGCGACATCGACAATTCGCCGGCCTTGGTCAGATTCGCGATGACCAGATCCGGATTCAAAATCTCGATGTCGTGATCGCCGGCGATATCGCCGGCCGTCACCGGTCCTGGACCCTTCTTGTGCAGGCGCACTTCGGCAACGTCGCGCGTATGCATGCGGATCGCGACGGCCTTGAGATTCAGCAGGATGTCGACGACGTCTTCCTGCACGCCCTCGATGGCCGTGTACTCGTGCAGCACGCCTTCGATCTCGATCTCGGTGATGGCTGCGCCCGGCAATGAGGACAGCAGCACGCGCCGCAGCGCGTTGCCCAAGGTGTGACCAAAACCCCGTTCGAACGGTTCGATCACGATGCGCGCATGGCGCGGCGACACAGGCTGTACCTTGACGACCCGCGGCTTTAAGAATTCATTGATCGATCCCTGCATGGAATACCCTCGCTGGCTAACCGGAAACAACGCAGCCCGAAGGCTGCGGTGCGTTACTTGGAATACAACTCGACGACCAGGCTCTCGTTGATGTCCGGCAGAATTTCCTGCCGATCGGGAACCGACTTCAAAATCCCCGAAAACTTCTTGTCGTCAACTTCAACCCAGTCGGGAAAACCGACCTGGGCGGCAATGGTGAGCGCGGCCGTCACACGGCTCTGCTTCTTGGCGCGTTCGCGCAGGTTGATCACATCGCCGGCCTTGCACTGGTAGGAAGCGATGTTGACCAGTTTGTCGTTCACCGCAACGCCTTTGTGGCTCACCAGCTGCCTGGCCTCGGCGCGCGTCGCGGCGAAGCCCATGCGATACACCACATTGTCCAAGCGGCATTCCAGGAATTGCAGCAGCGTTTCGCCGGTGGCGCCGGGACGGCCTGCGGCCTTCTGATAGTAGTTGCGGAACTGACGCTCGAGCACACCGTACATGCGGCGCAGCTTCTGCTTCTCGCGCAGCTGCAAACCGTATTCCGACAAGCGCTGCTTGCGCTCGCTCTTCACGCCGCCCGGCGGCACTTCCAGCTTGCACTTCGATTCCAGGGGCTTCACGCCGCTCTTCAGGAACAGATCGGTTCCCTCGCGACGCGACAGCTTGCACTTCGGACCGGTATATTTAGCCATTAGACGCGTCGCTTCTTGGGTGGACGGCAGCCGTTATGCGGAATCGGCGTGACGTCTTCGATATTGGTGATCTTCAATCCGCAGCCGTTCAAGGCTCGCACCGCGGACTCGCGGCCGGGACCCGGGCCCATGACACGCACTTCGACGTTCTTTACCCCATGCTCCTGAGCCGCAGTGCCGGCGCGCTCGGCGGCAACCTGCGCCGCGAACGGCGTCGATTTGCGCGAGCCGCGATAGCCGCAGCCGCCGGAAGTCGCCCACGACAGCGTGTTGCCCTGCCGATCGGTGATCGTAATGATGGTGTTGTTGAACGATGCGTGCACGTGCGCGATCGCATCGAGCACATTCTTGCGGACTTTCTTGCGCGCAGGCTTGGCGCCGGCGGCCGTGGTTGCCGCTGCGGCAGCGCCGCCCTGATTTGCGTTCTGTTTCTGGTCAGCCATGATTTCCTATTGCGCTTCGCGCCTTGATCAAACCTTGCCCGGCGGCGCGTTCATCTTCACGGCTTGCTTGCGCGGACCCTTGCGCGTGCGAGCGTTGGTGCGCGTGCGCTGGCCGCGCAGCGGCAGGCCCTTGCGGTGCCGGATGCCGCGATAGCAACCCAAATCCATCAGGCGCTTGATGTTCATCGACACTTCGCGGCGCAGGTCGCCCTCGACCGCGAATTTCGCGACCTGCGAGCGCAGCGAAGCCACTTCGGCATCGGTGAGATCCTTCACTTTGACGTGGTACTTCACCCCGGCCGCATCGCAGATACGCAGCGCACGGCTGTTGCCTATGCCAAAAATGTGGGTTAAGCCGATGACCACATGCTTGTTCATCGGTATGTTGATGCCGGCGATACGCGCCATCTATCTCTCCACCCGTGCCCACGAAAAAAAGCGCGGTAGTATATTAGAAAAACCTCTAAAGATCAATTCACTAGCCTCATTTGCCGGCCGCTAGCCCTGACGCTGCTTGTGCCGGGCATCCGAGGAACAAATGATGTAGACGACGCCGCGGCGCCGCACCACTTTGCAGTTCTTGCAGATCTTTTTGACCGAAGGACGAACTTTCATTTCTTTGCTCCAATGCCTCTAAGGCTGGCCTTTTTCATCAGGCCCTCATATTGCTGCGACATCATGTGCGATGACGCCTGTGCGACGAAATCCATGACGCCGACGACGATGATCAACAGCGAGGTGCCGCCGAACTGAAACGGAATGGCCGGGTTCACCATGCGAATGATCTCGGGCAGCAAGCACACCGCCATGATGTACAAACCGCCCCACAGCGTCAGGCGCGTCAGCACCTTGTCCAGGTAGTCGCCGGTTTGCTGGCCAGGACGAATGCCGGGAATGAAGGCGCCGGCCTTCTTGAGATTTTCGGCCGTGTCGCGCGCGTCGTACACCAATGCTACGTAGAAAAACGCGAATCCGATGACCAGCAATCCGAACAGTAAAACGTGCAGCGGCTGGCCATAATTGAGGACGGCCGCGACCTTTTGCAAGGTCCTCTGGATGATATTCGGATTCGGGCTGTTGCCGAAGAATTGAGCGATCGTCGCCGGAAACACCAGCAAGCTGGAGGCGAAGATCGGCGGAATGACGCCGGCCATGTTCAGTTTGAACGGCAGGTGAGTGCTTTGCCCCTGCATCATGCGCCGGCCCATTTGCCGCTTGGCATAATTCACCTGGATCTTGCGTTGCGCGCGCTCCACGAACACGCAGAACAGGGTCACCAGCACCACGACCACCACGATCAGCAGCACGATCAGCGGGTTCATCTCTCCGGAGCGCACCATTTCGAGGGTATTGCCGATGGCGCGCGGCAGCCCCGCGATGATGCCGGCCACGATGATCATGGTGATGCCGTTGCCGATGCCGCGTTCGGTGATCTGCTCTCCCAGCCACATGATGAACAGGGTGCCGGTGGTGATCGAAAGTGTCGCCACGAACAGAAACTGGAACCCCGGGTTCGGCACCAGATTGCCGCTCGAGTTCTGAATGGCCAGCGCGGCGCCAAAGCCCTGGAAGGCGGCCAGGCCCACCGTGCCGTAGCGCGTGTACTGCATCAACTTGCGGCGGCCGGACTCGCCGTCCTTGCGAATCTGGTTCCACGGCGGATACACCATCGATGCCATCTGCACGATGATCGACGCCGTGATGTAGGGCATGACGTTCAGCGCCAGGATGCTGAAGCGCTGCAGCGCACCGCCGGAAAACATGTTGAACATGCCGAGCAGCGTGCCGTTCTGACCTGCAAAAAACGCCGCAAATTTTGCGGCATCGATGCCCGGGACCGGGATGAACGTGCCAATCCGATACACCACGAGCGCGCCCAGCAGGAAGAACAGCCGCTTGCGCATTTCAGCGAAGCGGGTGATGTCCCCCAGAGCGGCGGCGGCGTTGGTGCTGGATGTGACCAAGGATTGCTCTTAGCTCTCGAAACGGCCGCCGGCGGACTCGACCGCGCTCTTGGCGCCCTTGGTCGCGGTGATCACCTTGTCCTTGATGGTGAACGGCTTGGTGACGCTGCCGGACAAAATGATCTTCACGAGTTTGGTGCTCTCCGGCACCAGATTGGCCTCGATCAGCTTGGCCAAAGTCACCTCGGCGCCCGCAACCCGCATCAGGTCGGACAGCGTCAGTTCGGCGCGCGATGCCTTCATCGCCGATCGGAACCCGACCTTGGGCAGGCGCCGTTGCAGCGGCATCTGGCCGCCTTCGAATCCAACCTTGTGATAGCCGCCCTTGCGCGCGCGCTGTCCCTTGACGCCGCGCCCGCAGGTCTTGCCTTGCCCGGCGGACGCGCCGCGGCCGACCCGCAAACGGGTGCGCTTGGAGCCCAAGCCGGGTTTAATCGTATTCAATCTCATTTGGACACCTTGGCGGGCTCGACTTTCAGCATGTGGCTGGCCGCATTGACCATGCCGCGATTGGACGGGGTATCCGCCACCACAACGCTGTGACCGATCCGGCGCAACCCTAAGCCCCGCACCGAACCGCGAATGCTGGCCAGCTGGCCGAATACGCTCTTGGTCAACGTGACCTTGATCGCCTTCTCTGAATTTGCCTTATCAGTCATGACCTTAGCCTACGATCTCTTCGACGCTCTTGCCGCGCTTCGCTGCGATATCGTCGGGCGTGCGCAGTTTTCCCAAGGCATCCATGGTGGCGCGCACCACGTTGATGGGATTGCGCGATCCATAGCTCTTGGCCAAAACATTTCGAACTCCGGCGCACTCGAATACCGCGCGCATGCCGCCGCCGGCGATGACACCGGTACCGTCCGCGGCCGGCTGCATGTACACCCGCGTGGTCCCATGCCGTCCTTTGACCGCGTAGAACAGGGTTTCGTTCTTCAATGACACGGTGACCAGGCTCTTGCGCGCCTGCATCATCGCCTTGGAAATCGCCACCGGCACCTCGCGCGCCTTGCCGTAGCCAAAACCGACCCGGCCGGCGCCGTCGCCCACCACGGTCAGCGCCGTGAAGCCGAATTGCTTGCCGCCCTTGACCACCTTGGCCACCCGGTTTACCGCGACCAGCTTTTCGAGCAGGTCATCGCCGGACATTGGTTTTTCTACTCTCGCCATAGCGTCCTTTTAGACCTCTTCAGTTAGAACTCCAGACCCGCTTCGCGCGCGGCGTCTGCCAGCGCTTTGACGCGCCCGTGGTACATGAAACCGGAACGGTCGAACGCCACCTTTTTGATGCCCTTGGCGGTAGCGCGCTCGGCAATGGCGCGGCCGACGGCCTTGGCGGCTTCGATGTTGCCGGTGGTCTTCAACTCGCCGCGCACGTCCTTCTGTAGGGTCGACGCGGCAACCAGCACCTTGTCGCCCTGCGGCGCAAAGATCTGCGCATAGATGTGCTGCGGCGTGCGATGCACCGAGAGGCGCAACGCGGCCAGCTCCTTGATCTTCACGCGGCCGCGCAGCGCGCGGCGCAGGCGGGTATCTTGTTTGGTCAATTTCATGATTACTTCTTCTTCGCCTCTTTCAGCGAAATCTTTTCATCCGAGTACTTCACGCCCTTGCCCTTGTAAGGCTCGGGCGGCCGGAATCCGCGAATCTCCGCCGCAGTCTGACCGACGCGATGCCGGTCGATGCCTTTGATGATGATCTCGGTCTGGCTCGGCGTTTCAATGGTGATGCCGTCGGGAATCCGGAAGTTGATCAAGTGCGAGAACCCCAAGGTCAGGGTCAGGTTTTTCGCCTGCACCGCGGCCCGATAACCCACGCCGACCAATTCCAGCTTCTTCTCGTAGCCCTTGGTCACGCCCGTGACCATATTGGCCAGGTGCGCCCGTGTGGCGCCGGCGACGGCATTGATGCCCTCGACGCTGGCATCGGAGGTTTCCACCTGCAGGCGCTTTTCGTGCTGCACGACTTTGATGCCGTTCTTGATTCCCAAGGTCAGCGAGCCCTTGGCGCCCTTGAGCGTCACGGCGTCCGCGGCAATCGTCGCGCTGACTCCCTGCGGAAGATCGACCGGCATTTTTGCGACTCGAGACATGGTTGAACCCTTATCGTGCTATTGGACGACGAACAGCACTTCGCCGCCGGTGCCGGCCGCGCGCGCTTGCTTGTCGGACATGATGCCCTGCGGTGTCGAGACCACCGCTACGCCCAAACCGCCGAGCACCTTGGGCAATTCATCCTTGCCGCGATAAATCCGCAGGCCCGGACGGCTGATGCGCTCGATGCGATCGATGACGGGACGGCCGTCGTGATACTTGAGCTCGATCGACAAGGTGCTCTTGGCGCCGGCGCTATCGACGCCGAAGCCTGCGATGTAGCCCTCGTCCTTGAGTACTTTCAGGATCGCCAGTTTCAGCTTCGAAGCACCCATCCCGACGGTGGGCTTGCCCGCGGACTGCGCATTGCGAATTCGCGTCAGGAGATCGGCAATCGGATCAGTCATGCTCATTGTGCGCGCCTCACCAACTCGCCTTCGTCAGGCCTGGAATTTCACCGCGATTGGCCGCCTCGCGCAGCTTGGTGCGCGCCAATCCGAATTTTCGGTACACGCCGCGCGAGCGGCCGGTAATCGAGCAGCGATTGCGCTGCCGTGTGGCGCCCGCGTCGCGCGGCTGGCGCTGCAGCTCCGCCTGCGCCGCCACGCGCTCTTCCGCCCCGGTTTTCGGCGCGCGGATAAGCTCTTTGAGCTCGGCGCGGCGCTTGGCGTATTTCTTCGCCACCTTGAGGCGCTTCTTCTCGCGCATCAGCATGTTCGTCTTGGCCATGGCCTATACCTACTTGCGGAACGGAAAGTTGAAAGCTTCAAGGAGCGCACGCCCGTGCTTGTCATCGCGCGCCGAGGTGGAAATGGTGATGTCCATGCCACGGATTTGATCGATCTGGTCGTACTGGATCTCGGGGAAAATGATCTGCTCCTTCACCCCCAGGCTGTAGTTGCCGCGGCCGTCGAACGAGCGCGAGCTGATGCCGCGAAAATCCCGGATGCGCGGAATGGCGATGCTCACCAGGCGATCGAGGAACTCGTACATCCGATCGCCGCGCAAGGTCACCTTGCAGCCGATGGCCTGGCCGTCGCGAACCTTGAAGGTCGCAACCGACTTCTTGGCCTTGGTCACCGCGGGTTTTTGTCCGGTGATCTTCGCCATATCGGCGGTCGCGGCGTCCATGACCTTCTTGTCGGCCACGGCTTCGCCCACGCCCATATTGACCGTGACCTTGACGATGCGCGGAACCTGCATGGTGTTCTTCAGGCCGAGCTTGGTCTTGAGCTCGGGCACCATCTTCTCGCGATAAATCTGTTTCAGTCTTGCAGCCATATTTTTTAGCGCTGACGCGCCCCTTCAATATGTTTCATCATTTCGCGTCGACCATTTCTTTGTTCGACTTGAACACGCGCACCTTGCGGCCGCTTTGCAGCGACTTGAAGCCCACGCGATCGCCCTTTTGCGTCGCCGGATTGAAAATCAGCACGTTCGATACGTGCAGCGGCGCCTCGCGCTCGATGATGCCGCCCTGCACGCCCATCTGCGGGTTCGGCTTCTGGTGTTTCTTGGACATGTTGAGTCCTTCGACGCGCACGCGATCGTCCGCCAGCACTTCGATGACGGCGCCTTTGCGGCCCTTGTCGCGACCGGTGATCAGCACCACCATGTCGCCTTTGCGAATCTTTTTCATAACTACAGCACTTCAGGAGCGAGTGAAATAATTTTCATGAACTGCACGTTGCGCAACTCGCGGGTCACCGGCCCGAAAATACGCGTGCCGATGGGCTCGAGCTTGTTGGTCAGCAGCACCGCCGCGTTGGTGTCGAAGCGGATCAACGATCCGTCGGAGCGGCGCACGCCGCTCTTGGTGCGCACCACCACGGCGTCATACACCTCGCCCTTCTTGACCTTGCCGCGCGGAATCGCATCCTTGATGCTCACCTTGATCACATCGCCCACCGCCGCGTAGCGGCGTTTCGAACCGCCGAGCACCTTGATGCACATCAGCCGCTTGGCGCCGCTGTTGTCGGCCACATTCAATATCGTCCGCATCTGAATCATTGGCGCTGGCCTCTCATTCCGGCCGGGCGCGGTCGACGACGCGCACCAGCACCCAGGATTTACGCCGCGACATCGGCCGGCACGGCTTGATGGAGACGGTGTCGCCTTCCTGGCACTCGTTGCCCTCGTCGTGCGCCAGCAGCTTGGTGGTGCGGCGGATGTACTTGCCGTAGGTCGGATGCTTGACCAGACGCTCGACCGACACCGCGATGGTCTTGTCCATCTTGTTGCTGACGACCTTGCCGGTGAGCAGGCGCTGCCCGTGCGCCGGTGCCTCGCCCGGCGCCGCCGTATTCGTGGTTTGTGCTTCGGTCGACATCACGCCTTACCTCCGGCCGCCTTGGATTGGGCAAGCACCGTCTTGACGCGCGCAATGTTCTTGCGCACCTTCGCAAATTGATCCGGCTTCGCGGCCTGCCCGGTGGCGCGCGCCATGCGCAGATTGAACTGTTCGCGGCGCAGCTTGAGCAGCTCTTCGCCCAGGTCCTTGGGCGCCTTGGCGCGCAAATCTTTCGCCTTCATGCGCGCACCTGGCGTTTGACGAAGGCGGTGGAGACCGACAGCTTGGCGGATGCCAGGCGAAACGCCTCGCGCGCAATCGTCTCGCTCATGCCTTCGATCTCGAACAGCACCTTGCCGGGCAGCACCCGCGCCACCCAATACTCGACGTTGCCCTTGCCCGAGCCCATGCGCACTTCGAGCGGCTTCTGCGTGATCGGCACGTCCGGAAACACCCGGATCCAGATGCGGCCGCCGCGCTTCACGTGGCGCGAGATGGCGCGCCGCGCCGCTTCGATCTCGCGCGCGGTCATGCGGCAGCGATCGGTGGCCTTCAGGCCGTACTCGCCGAACGCCACGGTGTTGCCGCGCTGCGCGCTGCCCGAGATCTTGCCCTTGAACTGTTTGCGGAACTTGGTCCGCTTCGGCTGCATCATGCTGTATTACCTGATCAAGTCGCGGCAGGTGCCGCAGGTTCGGCGGATTTGGCGACTGCCGCCGTCGCTACGGCCTCGGCCTCGGCTTCCACGGCCTCTTCGGCCGGCTTGTCGAACACTTCGCCCTTGAATATCCACACCTTGATGCCGATCACGCCGTAAGTGGTCTGCGCCTCGGCCAGGCCGTAGTCGATGTCGGCGCGAAACGTATGCAGCGGCACCCGGCCTTCGCGATTGGTCTCGGTGCGCGCAATCTCCGAGCCGTTCAAGCGGCCGGAAATGCGCACCTTGATACCCAGGGCCCCGGAGCGCATGGTGTTGGTCACGGCGCGCTTCATCGCGCGGCGAAACATCACGCGCTTCTCCAGCTGCTGCGAGATGCCCTCGGCAACCAGCTTGGCGTCGAGTTCCGGCTTGCGGATCTCGGCAATGTTCAAGCGCACATCGTTCATCGTCATGCCGAGGATCTTCGCCACGCCGGTGCGCAGCTTTTCGATGTCCTCGCCCTTCTTGCCGATCACGATTCCGGGACGCGCCGTGTGAATCGTGATGTTGGCGCGCTTCGCGGCGCGCTCGATGTGAATGTGGCTCACCGAGGCGTCGGCAAGCTTCTTGTTGAGAAATTTGCGCACCAGGAAATCGGTATGAATGTTCGAGGCGAAATTCTTCGAATGCGCATACCACTTCGACGACCAGTCGCGGGTGATACCGAGACGAATACCAATTGGATTTACTTTCTGACCCATTAGGCCTCTCGCTTGCCGTCGGAAACTTGAACCAGGATGTGGCTGCTGCGCTTGGCGATGCGCACGCCGCGGCCCTTGGCGCGCGCATGGAAGCGCTTCAGCATCGGCGCCGGGTCGACTTCGACGCGCGTCACCTTCAGATCATCGACATCCGCATTGAAATTGTTGTAGGCATTGGCGATCGCCGAATCCAACACCTTGAGCACGATTTTCGCGCCTTTCTTCGGCATGAATTTCAGGGTATTCACCGCCAGCGTCGCGGACTTGCCGCGAATCGTGTCCACCACCAGGCGGCATTTCTGCGGAGAAATGCGCGCGTACCGTAATACCGCTTTGGTCTGCATGCGCTACTCCGCTACCGTGACTTTCTTGTCGCCGGAATGCGCCTTGAAGGTGCGCGTGGGCGCGAACTCGCCGAGCTTGTGGCCGACCATGTTTTCGGACACCAGCACCGGCACGTGCAGCCGGCCGTTGTGCACGGCAATGGTCAACCCGACCATGTCGGGGATCACCATCGAACGCCGCGACCAGGTCTTGATCGGGCGCCGATCATTCTTTTGGCTGGCGGTTTGCACCTTCTTGGCGAGGTGCAAATCCACGAATGGGCCTTTCTTTAGCGAACGCGGCAAGGGTATCTCCAGTCTCTAAATGCGTTTGTTCTTGCGGCGCTGAACGATCATCCCGTCGGTGCGCTTGTTGCGGCGCGTCTTCTTGCCCTTGGTCTGCAGGCCCCATGGGCTCACCGGATGCGGGTTGCCTTGACCCGACTTGCCTTCACCGCCGCCGTGGGGGTGATCGACCGGGTTCATGACGACGCCGCGCACCGTCGGACGCACACCGAGCCAGCGCACCGCGCCGGCCTTGCCGAACACGCGCAGATTGTGTTCATCGTTGCCGACTTCGCCGATGGTCGCGCGGCAATCGACATGCACCTTGCGCATTTCGCCGGACTTCAATCGCAGACTGGCGTACACGCCTTCGCGCGCGGCGAACTGTGCGGAGGCGCCGGCGCTGCGCGCCATCTGCCCGCCCTTGCCGACCTTCAGTTCGATGTTGTGTACCGTGCTGCCGACCGGAATGTGCCGCAGCGGCATCGCATTGCCGGCCTTGATCGGCGCATCCGACCCGGAGCGGATCTCATCGCCGGCCTGTACGCCCTTCGGCGCCAGAATGTAACGGCGCTCGCCATCCTTGTAGAGGACCAGCGCGAGATGCGACGTGCGGTTCGGATCGTACTCGAGACGCTCGACCACTCCCGGAATCCCGTCCTTGTCGCGCTTGAAATCGACCAGACGATAGCGCTGCTTGTGGCCGCCGCCGATGTGGCGCGTGGTCTGGCGGCCCGAATGGTTGCGGGCGCCGGTGCGATTCTTCTTGGTGGTCAGGGACT
>Ga0210388_10004627_pt1 | contig 10779 bp, 7 predicted proteins | sample IncBWC19OmetaG_FD_155485 | JGI IMG/M metagenome (GOLD analysis project Ga0210388, IMG submission 155485) | Forest soil microbial communities from Barre Woods Harvard Forest LTER site, Petersham, Massachusetts, United States - Inc-BW-C-19-O ...
CAGCACCGCGGTACGGCCGCGTCCATAATTTTCCGTCACCAGCAATGGCATGGTCCGGCCGCCCGCATGCATCTGCGCCAGCTCCGCAGCGCCCGGTTTCGCCTTACCCGGATCCTGGAAGTCCATCAGATAGGGCAGCTTGGCCCACAGTGCGAGATTCGCCGTGCGATCATCGACCAGGCGGGTGATCGCGCTGTCGGCGCCGACGCCGGTCAGACTCACCGTCGCCGGTTCGCGATGAAATGTGCCGGTCACCATCGGCAGTGTCACCGGCAATAGATCATTCAGCTGCGAACCGCCCCAGACCCCATCGGCCAGCGACTGCCGCCCGCCGAGCAGCAGCAGTCCACCGCCGCGTCGATCAACGAATTCGCGCATCAGCGTCTGCTGCGCAGCGGTAAAATATCCGGCATCCACCGAACCGATAATCAATCCATCAAACCCAAAGAGATCCTCGGGTTTGGTTGGGAATCCTTGCGCCAGTTCCAGCGAGTCCTTGACCCCCTGGCGGTAGATCTTGTTCTCCGTGGTGCGCAGCATGGACGCCAGCTGCACTGCCGTATCATCCTCTTCGGCGCGCCGCAGGAACTTGTATTCCCAACGCGGCTCCCCTTCCACATACAGAATGCGCCGCGGTCCCGCCTCGACATTGACCAGCCGGCTTACTTCGTTGTTGCGCGTGTTGCCCTCACCCGGCAGAGGTGTCACCTGGAAGCGCAGCACCCGCGGCCCCGCATCGGGCAGATCAAACGTCAGATCGGTGCGGACCGTTGCGCCATCGGCACCCAGCGCCAGCTCCCGGGTGGCCAGCAACTTGTCGGCATCCCTGACGGTCACGCCGACATGGCGGTTGGCGAAACCGGACTGCACGACCTCCACGACGGCCGTGACCCGCGAGTGCGCCAGCGCCCGCGTGGTCAGCGCGGCGCTTTCTATTTCAACGTCCTGGGGAACCTGGGTCGAACCAAAACCGACGGTGTGCACGGGGATGCGACGCTGGCGCAACACCTCGATGGTGTTCCGGTCGATACGCCCGCTGTTGTCGCCACCGTCTGACAGCAGCACCACGGCGCCCACCGGCACACTGGCCGTGTCGCTGGCAAATTGATTCAGCACGGCATTGATGTGAGTCGCCGGGCCATCCGCGATCAGCACCGGCGCCGGTGCGGCCATGCGCACCAGGCCCGAATCGAAACGGTACAGACGGGTCTGAAACGTGCGCCCCAGGGACGCCAGCCAGCTGCCCTGCAGCGCCTCGGAGGCCTGCTGCATGCGGGTTGACCCGTGCTCGACGATGCCCATGCTGCGGGAGTCATCGACCAGCACCGCGATGACATTGGCCTGGGGCACCAGCTCGCTGACGGCAACGGCCGGGCGCCACAACAACAACATGATCAGCGACGCCATGCTCCATTGCACGAGCCAGATCGCAGGCACGCGCCAGCGCCCCGTCAGGTGGCTATTCGCGGCGCGCCGGCCACGCAGTGCCCAGGCCAGCAGCAGCCCGACGCTGATGATACCCAGCACCAGCAGCCAACGCGGCCAGGCGCTGCGCAGCAACAGCTGTCCGTGCAGGAACACGGTCGGCGGATATTTGAACAGCCATTCAAACATCGACGTCAGTGCGTCATGCCATAGACGATGTAGTTGATGCCGACGCGAAACGCCATGGAGGAGAAGGCCTCCGGATACTCGGCGATGTCAGCCCACTCCCAGGCATCTCCCAGGTGCATGTTGTGGCAGATCGCGACCATGATCCGGCCCTTGTCATCGCGGATGCCGCGCCACTTGGGCACATAGCCATCCTTCTCATAGGTACGACCCGTGTTCACATACTGCTCACCCGGAATCTGCATGCGATCGGACAGGTCGTACATCACATGGAAGATTTCATCGCCGTCGGGGAGATCCTCAACCGGGCGATCCGGCAGCACCTGGCGCATGCCGGCCATGAATCGCTCCCAGTCGTCGGTGCCATGGAAGTCATCCACCATCAGGAAGCCACCCTTCAGCAGATACTCGCGCAGGCGTTTGGCTTCGGCCTCAGTGAAGGTCCAGTTGGCCACCTGTACGGCGTACACCCAGGGGTAGTTGAAGATATCATCGCTATCGAGATCGACCACCTGCTCATAGGAGCGCATCTGAATGCGGGTGAGCCGTTTCAGCGCTTCGAGAAATTGCCGGTCGGCCTTCGGGTAATCGCGCGACCAGCCGGAGAAACTGTAGCCATAGCCAAATCCACGACCACCCCCGCCGCCGTACTCATTGGCGGAGGTGTAGCGCAGGCGCGACCAATAAAATTCCGCCTTCTCGCCGGAGTCGTCACTGGTTTGCAGGTCCTGCTGTGAGCGCGCATGCGCCACCCATAGCCACCCACACAACACTGTTGTGACGAGCACAATAGGCCGCCATGATTCTCGAATCCGCATGATCGCCGCCCTCGTAAGTGAGCCTGCGCCACCAGTGTAACGACTTGCCCCCCGCAACGGTGCGCTTCGACCTGCGCCCATCGGTCACAAGCCGCTTGTCGCCGCGGTCATGACATGCCACCATTTTTGACCCGACAACTGGCTTAGCGCCGACATGAAACGCCGTGACTTCGTAACACTGGCTGCAGCAACACTGGGCCAGGCCGGCGCCGGTGAGCTGTGGGCGCAGGCAGGCGGCGCCGCAGCGATGGACATGGGAGGTTCGGACCCCGGCCCCCACGCGGCGCCGGCTGACTTTACTTTACGGATCGCACCGGTGGCCGTGGAGATCGCGCCCAGCCACTTCATCAGTACCGTGGGCTACAACGGCACCTCGCCCGGGCCGGTGCTGCGCATGCGTGAGGGCAAGCCCGTCACGGTCGATGTCATCAATGACTCGGATGCTCCTGAACTGGTCCATTGGCACGGCTTGTTCCTGCCCGCACAGATCGATGGGGCCGAGGAGGAAGGCACTCCGGTCATCCCGCCGGGGGCCCGGCGCCGCTATCGCTTTACGCCGCGCCCGGCCGGCACACGCTGGTACCACTCCCACGCCATGGCAATGGGGGATCTGCATCGCGGCTCCTATACCGGCCAATACGGCTTTGTCGTCATTGATTCAGGTCGCGATCCCGGGGCCTATGACCAGGAAGTATTTCTCGCGCTGCGCGACTGGGAGCATTTCTATACCGATCAGTTCGTGGATATGGACGACCAGGACGCACCCGGTCCGCAACCCGAAAAGCCCGCCAAGCTGGACACCCGCCCAAATGGGCTTGAAGTCATGAGCCAGATTTACTCGATCAACGACAAGGCACTGCGGGCCGGAGAACCGATTCGCGTCAGGCCGGGCAGCCGGGTACTGATGCATCTGCTGAACGCCAGTGCCGTGGAGAACCGCACCATCGCCCTGCCCGGCCATCAGTTCAACGTGCTGGCGCTGGATGGCAATCCGGTCCCGAATCCGAAGTCGGTCAAAGTACTCACCCTGGGGCCGGGCGAGCGCATCGATGCCGTTGTGGAAATGAATCAGCCGGGCGTGTGGATACTGGGAGCCACCGATGACGCCACCCGCCAAGGCGGTCTGGGCGTCGTCATCGAGTACGCCGGCCAGCACCGGCCACCCCAGTGGATCGCGCAGCCGGGCCTCTTCTGGGATTACACGGTGTTCGGCGCTGCGCCCACCACCAAGGCTCCCGACCAGACCATCGAGATGGCATTCGAGAAAATCCCCGGCGGCGCCCGTCCGTTCAACCTGTTCACGGTCAACGGCAAGCCCTATCCGCATGATCGGGAGTTCGTGCTGCAGCAAGGACGTCGCTACCGGCTGCTGTTCCGCAATCGCACCGACGACGCTCACCCCCTGCATCTGCACCGCCACACCTTCGAGCTGGTCAATGTCAACGGCAAACTTACCAGTGGTATTCTCAAGGACACGGTGATCGTGCCCATGTACGGTCGCGTAGCGGTCGATTTCACGGCCGATCAGCCGGGCCCCTCGCTATTCCACTGCCACATCCAGCACCACATGGACTACGGCTTCAAAGCGCTGTTCCGGTACGCTTGAACATTGCCGGCGTTGGCGTTACCGCAACACCCCCTCAAGAATCTTACTTTGTACGGTAAAGTAACTGCTTATGACTGTCATTCATCACGTCGTGCGGGCTGCGATCCGGACCGTATTTGCCTTGGCTCTACTGGTTGGCCTGACGAGTGCCTGGGCCGCGCCCTGGGCTGAAGTCGGTGATGTCCAGCTGCGTTCGGATGTCGAGACGCTCGCCATGGCCGGCGTCATCGACAATCTCACCACCGAATGGCCGCTGCCCTGGTCCCGCATCCTGGACCGCCTGTCCGTCGACGGCGCGCTGGCCGGCCAGCCCAGCTGGGTCGTGGACGCGGCCGAGCGCATCCGGCACCAGGCCGCGGGCCAGATGGCCCAGGACATTACAACCTTCTCTGCCTATGTCGACGCGACCAATGCCCCCGAAGTAGTGCGCGGCTTCGATGCGCTGGGCCGTGAGAACGCGCAAACGCAAGGCACGCTGGCCTGGAACGGTGAATCCACCTTCATTCAGCTGTCTGCCGGCCTGCAGTCGCATGATCATTTCGACTCGCAGACCGTGCTGCTGGATGGCACCTACATCGCCAAGCAGATCGGCAACACCGCCGTGTACGCCGGCTACATGACGCACTGGTGGGGACCGGGCTGGATTTCGGCCCTCTCAATGTCGAACAACGCGCACCCGATTCCCCAGATCGGCTTCTCGCGCATCGGTACGAAGGCCTCCGATTCCAAGTGGCTGTCGTGGATGGGCCCCTGGCAGGCCGAGTTCTTCGTCGGGGTGCTGGATGGCGACATGATTCCGAGCCACACGCTGATTGATGGGCTGCGCTTCAACTTCAACCCCGCGCCGGGCCTTGATATCGGGCTGGAGCGCATGGACGAGTCATGCGGTCGCGGCCACCCCTGCAACCCCGCCAATTACTTCAACCTCAGCAACAGCACCACGAATCCCAGCAAGACCAACGATCAAGGCGACATTGACATCAAGTATTCCCATGCTCTGGGTGCAGTCGATCTGTCGGCCTACTTGCAGGTGATGAACGAGGACTCCAACCCGTTCTATCACTCCGGAACCAGCCATCTATTCGGACTCACCGGCTGGGTGCCGGTGGGCGCGACGCGCGTGCGCATCACGGCGGAATTCACCGACAGCATCACTACGCAACAGATCTTCGGCTTCGGCGACTACTTCTACGGATTCTCCTACAACGATTACAAGTACCCGGGCGGCATGCGCAACTACGATCGCGCGCTGGGCTTCAGCCTCGATGATGACTCCAAACTGATTACACTGCAGGCCAGCTGGCTCGCAGCACATAACATCACCTGGACCCTCAGCTACCATCACGCAGACATCAATGTCGCCGTGCCCGTTGGGGGCCAACTTTACAATGGCCCACCCTTGAATTTCGTGAGCTCGGCCCCGGTGCCCATCAGCATCGGCCAAGTTCGTGCCAGCTTTCCGCTGCTGGATCATTTCACCGTCGATATCGAAGCGCGCTACTCAAGCGATCAGCCCCGGCCGGCTCATGGGTCACAGGGCGCGGGCGAGGTGCGCCTGAAATATTCGCTCTGAGTGCCGTTATTTCGCAGGTTCTGTCAGCACCTCATCCCAGTACAGGCCGTGGCGCGCGCCCTGGCCCGATGCCAAGGCGAGCCCCATCTCCGCGAACCTCGCGTCCATGATGTTCGCGCAGTGCCCGGCGCTGTGCAGCCACCCAGACACGACTTCTTCGGCCGAGGTTGGACCGTAGGCAATATTCTCGCCAACGAGTCTTTCCCGGTAACCGATGGCACGCACCCGATCCGCAGGCGAATGCCCACCCAGATCGACGTGTTCGAAGTAATCGTGCCGCGCCATATCCGCGGCGTGTTGGTACGCGACGCTGTCCAGGGTGGACGATTCGCGCAGCGCCGGCGCCGGACCAAATGACTGGTCACCGCAGCGAGTCCCCCGTGCACGCACTTCATTGACGAGCTGCAATACACGTGTTGCTGATGACGAATTCTGCAGAACACTCGGCGCCGGTTCGGAGCGCGCGGGGTGAATGCTTTCCACCGCGCGTGAAGCGACCACCAGCCAGGTATCCGCGCCGCTGCGGTAGACGCCGATGTCGCGCAGCGCTTCATCGGCGAACTCGCGGCAGCCAGTCCTGCGCAATGCCTGCAGCACCGACTCGTCGGAGCCGCGGACGCGAAGACCCGCGGCCTGGCGCGCCCGATAGCCCGTTTGCGCCGCCGCAGTGAGTGGCGATCCGCCTGCGGCCCACAGCGCCGCCGCCTTATCCAGTTGCCGGCTGAGTTGCAGGGGCTGAATCGCGGGTACGAGCCCGCCGCAGCCACTGACACGGAGCAACTGTACGGCCGATACCGGGTCCGCCCAAACGGGATGGGGGCACAGTGCGCCGGCCAGGATCAACAGACAGCCAAGCTGCCCCAGCGGTGGAAGTTTCAACGGCGCTCACCTCAGGCTTTCGCTAATGATCTGACACAACGGTCAGGGGGCAGGAGCGGATGACTGCCGGGCGCGGAACCGCGTCACAGAAAATTGGTGTTGCATCGGGAAAGACCCCTATGTAGACTTACGATCATGGGTCAGAAAGACAAAGCCGTCCGGATGTCGCTGCAGACGCTGCGGGTGCTCGAGGCGTTCCTTGAAAACCCGGCGGACGAGCTTGCCGGCGCTGATGTGCAGAAGCGTGGCCAACTGGCGTCGGGCACTTTGTACCCAATACTGCTGCGACTGGAAGCGGCCGGATGGTTTGTCAGCCGCTGGGAGGCCGTGGACCCGGCCCATGTCGGGCGACCGCGCCGCCGACTGTATCGGCTTACGCCAAGCGGCCTGGCCCGGGCGAGTGAGGTTTTCGCAAGCTTTGGTCGAGGAGTTACCGCATGAACTCACGCAACGACAAGACCGACCTGGCGCATCGACTCATTCTGCGTGCCGCGCAGCGCGCACCGGCGCCGCTGGCACCGCGCCTCGAAGAGGAGTGGCTGGCAGATCTTGGCTCGCGAACCGGAGCGCTATCGCGCCTGCGTCTTGCACTGGGTTGCTGCTGGGCCATCGGCGTCATTAGGCATGACTTTCGCGTGCCGCAACTTGCGGCCTCGGGCGCAGCGGCCGCGCCCAAATCCCTGTTGGGTGGTTGGCGCTATGAGCTGCCGTTGCTGTCGCGCCGCACCCTCGCATTCATTGCGATTGCAGCGGTCCACGTCCTGATCATCTACGTTTTTATTTCAGGGCTCGCGCAGCACGTCGTCGCCTCCATTCCCAACATTACGCAGGCCTTTGTTGACCCGCAGCTCACGCCACAGCATCCGCTGCCTGCACCGCCACGAACGGATTTCCATCTCAGGCCAATCCTCGTCGGGCCGTTGGATCCACCGCCGCTGGCAAAGATTGAGATCGGACCGGACGCACCCGTGCTGCCCGATCCGGGGCCACGGGACTCCACGGACAGCACAGGACAGCTGCCGCCGCAGCCGCCACAGCGAACCGCGGGCGGACCTGGCAAGGGATTCCCGAATACTGATGACTATTACCCTGCAACTTCGCGACGCATTGCAGAGACTGGCGCTGCCATGGTTCGGGTGTGCGTGGATACTCAGGGCCGTCTGAGCGCGGATCCGACCATTGCGGCGTCTTCCGGGAGCCGCCGCATCGACGATGGCGCCCTGAACCTCGCCAAGGCAGGTTCCGGACACTATCGGCCCACCCTCGAGGACGGCCAACCGGTGAATTCCTGCTTTGCCTATAGAATCCGCTTCACCCTGGCGAACTAGGAATCCACTTCGGCGAGGCAGGTCATCGCGAGTCTCTCGGCGTCGACCCAGTCAAATGGAATGCCTTCGAGCTGCTCGAAGAACGCCTGGCCGACGACGCCGTTGCGACGGGGCGGAATGCTGAAGGCATCGCTATCGTCGGTCCCTGAAAGCGCCAGGGCCAGTGCCAGCGCTGACAATGTATTAAAACGCGTGACACCGACCAGTTCGGGGGTATGGTGGTGCGCAATCGCCTCGACCAGGGTATTGGACATGCCCCACAGGCCGAGCAGGTAGGCCCCGATCTCGGCGTGTGATGTGCCCAATACGCACCGTTCGGCCTCCTGCATCGGTATGTCCCGGCTCACCGCCAACGCCGCGGCCTGATCAAGTTGCGCCGGCCGCTCCTGGACCAGCACCCAGTAGCCGATGTCGTGCAGAAACGCCGCCAGCACGGCCTCGTCGCTGCAGGGGCTGCCGGCCGTCAGGGCGGCCGTGACCCGTGCCACCCGCTGCACATGTGCCTGCATGGAATCCAGATCGAGTGCGCTGCGGGTGGCGCGCTGCCATCCGGTAAGCACCTCCGCGCACATCACCAGGTTGCGCACCGCCAGGAACCCGAGGCGCGTCAGTGCCTGTTCTATGCTCCTGATGCGGTCGCGTTCATGGAACATCGCGCAGTTGGCCAGCTGCAGCAGCTTCGCCGTGATCGCCGCGTCGGCCTCGATGACGGCGCATATTTTCTTCGGTGTGACGTTCTTGTGGCTCATCATCACCTGCAGCCGGGCAAACGTTCGCGGCCGCGGTGGCAGCCGATGGACACTGGCGATAACCGAACGCAGCCCGGGCTGGGACAGCAGATCCTGCAGCCGCAGACAGCGTGCGACTGCCTCGTGGAACTCGCCCGCCGCCGACTCGCGGTAAATATATTGGTGAGCCGCGGGAAACGGCAGCTGGTAGGCCCGACTGGAGCTCTCGAGACTGCCGCAAAGTGCGATCCTTGAAGTGCTCGGCCAGCGTTCACTGATGGCGCCCAGCAATGGCGCGGCGTCCGCGGCACAGGCATCGACATCGGCAATCACGACATCCTGCGGCCGACGTTCGAGTTCCAGAAGCGCCTGCGAGCCGGTGGCGGCCAGGGTGACGATCCACTGCTCGGTACCTGGCAATGGCAGCGGATCTTGCAGCCGCCGCGCATCATCGCCAACTAACAGAATGTGCCGTGGCATTACACTGCCGCAGAAGCTTCGCCCATGGGAGAAACCATATCACCTGCATGCGGCCGCTCTGTCCGGCATCACGTCACAGGAATAGACAATTCGGGAAATGGCGCGCCCGGAGAGATTCGAACTCCCGACCCTCAGGTTCGAAGCCTGATGCTCTATCCAACTGAGCTACGGGCGCTTAGCATCCGGACGAATGCCGGTAGTCGTATAGGCTACCGAATTCCAAACCGGATTGGGAACTGTGCTTGGCCGCCCCGCTAACCCGACGACGCCTGCTGAATCTGATCGGTCTCACGGCGGGCTCCGCCGCGGCCTATCAGGCGGCAATGGGCATGGGTCTGGCGCCGGCGGGGGCCGCCGAATCGCTGCCGGATATCGTGGCCCTGGGATCACGGCGGCGTCGGGTGCTCATCCTGGGCGCCGGCATTGCCGGCCTCACCGCTGCGTACGAGCTCAGTCGCAAGGGCTATGAATGCCTGATTCTCGAGGCCGCGCAGCGTGTGGGCGGACGCAATCTGACCCTGCGCCACGGCGATGTGGTCGATGAGATCGATCAGCCGCAGGTGTGTCGCTTCGATGCTCATCCGGACCTGTACCTGAACGCCGGTCCGGCGCGCATCTCCGCGCTGCATTCCTCGGTGCTGGGCTATTGCCGCGATTTTGGCGTTGCCCTGGAACCCTTCGTCAACCAGAACCGCAATGCCTGGGTCCAGGATGAGGCGCTGGCCCAGGGGCGCCCGGTTCGTATTCGCGAATGCATAGCCGATACCCGCGGGTTCCTGGCGGAACTCACGGCGAAGGCCTTTCACTCGGGGCGCCTGGATCTGCCCGTCGAGGAGTCCGAGGCCGAGAACGTGCTCGAGTTCCTGCGCATTTTCGGGGGACTCAACGCGGATAACCGCTACGACCCGCAGCTGCGGGCCGTGCTGCGGGCCGATACGACACTGCCGCTCGCCCTGCGCGAAGCCCACGGTCTGCCTGAATTGATGCGTATGCAACTGTGGACGCAGCTGATCAACATCGAGGAGGCCCCGGATCAGGCGCCGACCATGCTCACACCGGTCGGTGGCATGGACAATCTGGTGCGCGGCTTCCAGCGGCACCTCGCTCCGGTACGTACCGGCTGCCTGGTGCGCTCGATCACGCTGCGCGAGAATCAAGTCGAGGTCGCCTACCAGGGGCCCGACGGATTGCGGCGCGAGAGCGGGGATTTCTGCCTCAACAGCATACCGGCGCACCTCATGCAGGGGGTCACCCATAACTTCGATCCGGCCTATGCGCAGGCCTTTGAAAGCCTGGAGCCGGGCAACCTGATCAAGATCGGACTGCAGATGCGCGAGCGCTTCTGGGAGGGTGAGCAGATCTATGGAGGCATGTCCTGGACCACGCAGGACATCACCCAGATCTGGTACCCGAGCCATGGCATCCACGGGGCCAAGGGCGTGGTCCTGGGCGCCTATGTGTTCGGCGGCGAGGCGGCACAGCGGTTCGAGCAGCTGACACCGATTCAACGCCAGGCCGCGGCCATCGCCCAGGCGGCCAAGGTGCACCCCCGCTACGGTGAATATGTCGAGAACGGGATCAGCGTGGTTTGGCGCCGGATGCGGTACCTGCAAGGCTGTGCCCCATTGTGGACCGCCGCGGGCCGAACCGAGTTCTTTGCCACCCTGCGCGCGGCGCACGGCCGGCACTACATGGTCGGTGACCAGGTCAGTTTCGCGAGCGGCTGGCAGCAAGGTGCCATGGACTCGGCCTGGGC
>Ga0210388_10004629_pt1 | contig 10778 bp, 5 predicted proteins | sample IncBWC19OmetaG_FD_155485 | JGI IMG/M metagenome (GOLD analysis project Ga0210388, IMG submission 155485) | Forest soil microbial communities from Barre Woods Harvard Forest LTER site, Petersham, Massachusetts, United States - Inc-BW-C-19-O ...
TTTCTCTCGAAGGATTTTCCGAAGCCTCAGCAGCCCGCCGTTTCGGTGTCCGCCGCCGATCTCGAAAAATTTGCCGGCTACTACGCCCCGCGCGCTCCCCGGTCTCAGTTTCTCTCTTTTATCGAAGATTTGACGGGTGGCCTTCGCATCCGCGTCATCAATGGACAACTCACTCGCTCCACTCTCTTTGGCAAACCGGAACCTCTCCTTCCCGTTGGCAAGAATTTCTTCCGCGAAGAAAAAGAGCCGGAGGCTACCTCCGTTTTCATCACGGATAGCACTGGCAACATGGCGCTTTCCGGCCAGGGCCTCGAAGGTTTTTCCTACGGTGAGCGCACCGCAATTGCTTGGACCTACGCGCGCATCGCGCTTCTGATCCTCTGCGTGGTGCTGATGGCTACTTCCCTGCTCTTCGCGATCGTCTGGGTCCTTCGGAAAGTCTTCGGAGGAATGAAAGAAGTGAAGCACATGGCGGTCCGCGCGATCCCGCTTCTCGCAACACTCGCTTTTTGTGGCCTGGTTTTTTGCTTCACGAAACTCGGCGGCGCGGACACGGGCAAATTAACGCTTTGGACCGCGGGCATCTTTATTCTTTCTGTCCTATTTCCCTTGCTTTCGCTCTGCGCACTCTTCCTCGCCATTCGCGTTCCGAAAACCGAAATTCACAAAGCCACGCGCCTTCATTCCTTGCTCGTAGCTCTGGCCTGCTGCGTCCTTACCGTCTTCGTCGCCTCATGGCATCTCGTCGCCCTCCGCCTCTGGACGCCATGATCGCTAAACATTAAACGTCCCGTTTTGCGCGCGGAACCACGCGACACCTGACTTCGGTTCGCGTCATTCGAATCGCAGGGCGACCATGGGATCGACTTTCATGGCGCGCCGTGCGGGGAGAAACGCGGCGATTCCGGCGATGAGAATCATCAAGCAAATCGCAAAACCAATGCTCAGCGGATCCGTTGGCTTTACTCCCCAGATTGTTCCGCGAATCAACTGCGCGGCCGGAACAATAGCGCCCAAGCCAAACACGATGCCGATGCACACGACCCGCATCATTTCGCCTAGCAACATGCGGAACACATCGTCTCGATCCGCGCCCAGCGCCATCCGAATCCCGATTTCGCGTGTTCTTTCCGCCGCCGCGTGGGATGTCACGCCATAAACGCCGATCATCGCCAGCAATCCAACGAACAAAGCGAACGACGTCGCAATCAAGGCCATGGCGCGATTTCGGTGTACGGAGCCGCTGATCATGTCGCTCAGCCGGCCACATTTTAAAACGATTCGCGGGTCAACCGTCGCCGCTGCACTCTCCAGACGCTTTGTCGCTTCGGCGAACGCACCATCAACCCGAATTTGGTAATAAGCCGCTCCCGAGCACGAACTTCCACATTGGGACACCGGCCTGTTCAGGACGGGCAGAGGCGCATCACTGGGCCTGCGAAGTTGGATGTCCCCAACGACACCGACAACCTCGACTGCGTAATCGTGCCCTTCGCCATCGCCGTCGTTTTCGCGAAATCTCAGTCCGACGGGATTCACTTTGCCAAAAAGCACTCTCGCCAGCTCGGCGCTGAGAACGGCCACTGGAGGTGATGCGGCGGTGTCCGTGTCGTTGAATTCCCGGCCCGCAAGGACAGGAATCCGCCATGTTCTGGCGGCGTTTGAAGAGGAGAAGCCGAGATAAGCGCCAATTCTTCGCTCGGATCCTCCGGGCCCGGAAGCCACCAATTGCGTAAGCGACGTCTTAGAGAAACTGCGGCCATATGACGCAGACGTGACACCCGGCAGGGATCGAAATGCCTCCAGCAATTCCTCCCCGACCATGGCTTCGTACTGTGGATTCTCGTGAGCGCCCGACAACCTCGCCTCAGCCGTTATGACGCCTTTGGGGTCATAGCCCGGATCCTGTGCCAACAGCGCCTGCAGTGTGCGGACCAGCAAGCCGGCGCTGGCAAGCAATGAGACGGACAAAGCAACCTGCACCACAACAAGACCAGAATTCATGAACCGGTTTCCGGGTTTTCCGGTTGTCACGCCGTTGTTCATCGCCGAAGAAAGCGAAATTTGAGTTGCCCCGAACGCCGGTGCCAGTCCAAAGAGCAGAGCGCACGCCAAAGTGATGCTCACGGCAAAGGCGGCAAGCTTCGCGTCCCACGACAAATCCATCAGGATTGGATTTGTCGGATAGGAAAGCGCCCATACCAGAACTTGGCTCCCCCAGCGCGCGATGATAAGGCCTATCGCGGCGCCGCCTACCGATAAGACAGCACTTTCCGTCAGTAGTTGGCGTACAAGGCGCCATCGCGTCGCTCCAATAGCCAGCCGAGTCGCGATCTCGCTCCGCCTTTTTGCCGCCCGCGCGAGCAGCAGATTGCCTAGGTTCGCGCAGGCGATGATCAAGGCGACTGCGGCCATCGCCATCAAGAGCAGCATGATGTCCATCGATAGCAGCCAGGTAGTGGACATACCGTTCGCCATGGAATGCGCCTCGAGAGATCCGTGTGGAACGGATGGCCCTCCGCTTGGGTTAGGTGTCACCGGCAGGGCTTTGAATATCTCTGGAACCAGCACCTGCAATCCGGCATTGGCTTGGCTCACGCTCACTCCCGGCTTTAGTCGGGCCACGAAGCTCAGCTTCCAAGCAAGCGGATTGTCCAGCGAAGGCGTCTGATGTCCGTAGAGTATCGGGTAGTCTCTGTACGTTCTCTGCGCTTCGAGCGGCATGAAGATTTCAAGTATGCCGTCGGATTCCACGCCGAAAAAAGACTCGGGAGCCACTCCAACGATTAAGAATTCGTTTCCATTTACACGGATCGCCCGGCCGAGAACGCCAGTCGATTGGTCATACCGCTGCCGCCACAATCTGTGACTAATCACGCATACCGGCGGCGCGCCAGGCAGGTCATCCGAAGGTTGCAGAGCCCTGCCTAAAACGGCTGGGACGCCAAGCGTTGAGAAGTAATCGCCGGAAACATAGCCCCCATAAACCTCTTGCTGTCCGTTTGAGTCCGCGATTACGAAACGGGCGTCGAAGTAGTTGTAAGCAAGAACACTCGAAAAGATATCCTGCCGATCCCGAAAAACTTTCCACTCCGCGTACGAATGCCCGTTGCCCAAGCCGGCCCGCTCCACTGCGACCAGCTCCTCCGGCCGCTCCACAGGCAACTTCCTGAGCGCCAGCGCATAAATCACCGAAAAGATCGCAATGGTCGCGCCAATTCCCAACGCGAGGGACAAAACAGCGACCGCAGTCAGCCCGACGGTGCGTCTCATCATCCGGAACGCAAAGCGGATGTCCTCGCCTATCGAATCAAGGAGATGAGTGAGCAAGTGGTCACCCCCAAACGAACATACACGGGAATTTGGAAATCTGCGTAGGATTCCGACCGGACTATTCTGTACAGCCGTAGAACCGGTTGGCAGCATCGAGCAGCCGCGCAAGCTGATCATGCGCGTGTTTTTCGTCCGATGGCAAAATGTCCCACCCGGTGAACACCGCCACAATGTCGTATTCCGGCAAGACCATTAGAAGCTGCCCGCCAAATCCCCGCCCATGCCACGTTACATCTTCGGGCGAACTCCCGATCGGCTGTATCCACCACTTATAGCCATATTTCCATTCGCCTCCTGGAACGGAAACGTGCGGTGACACGGAGTCTTTGATCCACGCGGAGGAGACCACTTCCTTCCCTTGCCACATTCCTCCCTTTAGAAAAAGTTGCCCGATCTTGGCCAGATCATGCGCCGACAAATACAGCCCGCCTTCCGTGTCCGGCAGTCCCGTCGGCGTGTGCTTCCAGTAGTAGTGCATGCCCAGCGGCTTGAACAGATGCTCGGCGGCGTATTCATCCACATTCTTCCCTGTAATTTTTTTGAAGATTTGCGCCAGCAGAATCGTTGCGCCGCTGTTGTACACGAACGTCTTCCCCGGCTCGTCCGCCATCGGCTGGTCAATCACGTACTGCACCCAGTCGTGGCTCCCTTCCATGATGTCCGCCGAGTTCTTCGGGTCGTCGTACGCCACTTCCTCATTCCATTGCAAGCCCGCGGTCATCGTCAGCAAGTTTCGAATGGTGATCCGCTTCTTCCGGTCATCCAGATTCGCGATCCTTTTTACGCCCAAAAATTGCACGATGGGCGCGTCCAGGCTCGCCGTAAATTCATTCCGCGTTCTCGCGATTCCAAACGTGATCGATGTAAGCGTTTTAGAGACCGATTGCATCGTGTGCATGTCGCTGCGCTGGTAGAAGGGATGGAAATCCGTGCTGAAGTAATTGTACGGGCCGTGCAAGTCATGATTCAGCGGGCCCTCTTTCTTGGCGCGCTCCCCGTAGATCTGGCCGTAATCGTGGGCATAAGTTTTGTCGTAGACCGCCGTGCCGCAGCGCAGCACCAGCATGCTGTCCACAAGGCCGTATTTCCCGCCCGCGATATCGGCGTCGAAAGCCGCGAGTTTTTGCGGATCGATCCCAAATTCCTTGGGAGCCCCTTTCGGCCAATCCTGCGCGAGCGAGGAAGCGGTGCACAAGCACAAAGCGACGGCGGCAGCCGCGCAAAATCTTCCCAAAGTTTTCCTGATGTTTGAATGATGCGCGCCGCTGTTATTCATCGATTCTCCATTTCCTCGTACACTTCAGTCTTGCAGCGAAGTAAATCTCACCAATGGATAGACTTCGCCAAATATTTTTGCGATGTCCCGCGGAAAAGTGGCTCTCGTGGCTTCTGCCGGTTTCAGTTTCCGCCGCACAATCCAGGCCTGCAGCTTGGGCCAGTCCTCGGCTCCGGCAGGCCAGCCCTTTCGTTCCTTCCATTCTTTCTTTTCCACCGCATACCAGTAGCTCTCGTAGCGCCTGCTCAGCCGCTTCTTCTGCTGCGCGATCCATTTCGGCTTTGCCGCGACGTTCGCGTCGCCAATCACCGCCAGCGCGGACTCCTTGCGTTTCGAACCGCCGTAAATCCGGAAGCCCGCCGTAACGGTCTTCGCGGAAATTCCAACATAGAGCTGTCCCTTTTCTCCTTCGCCGGGAAACGGCGCCGAGAATTTCAGATACATTTGCGCGCGATACGGCGTCTTGTCTTTCGCAAAACGGATGTCGCGGTTGATACGCGAAAAATTCGAGCCGCTGCGGCCGGTGGTGTCGAAGCGCGAATCAAGTTGCAGAACTGTGGGACTAACCTCTTCCAGCAGGCGGCGGAATGGCTCCACGACAAATTCCTGGTAGCGCTCTCGATTCGCGTCCATCCATACTTTCTTGTTGTTGCGCGCCAAATCGCGGAAAAACTGAAACGTAGCGCGCGTGAAAATCGGCTCTGGCTTGCCCACGGATGACCCTCGATGCGGTTCGGTGGGGACAAGAGTACACGATTCCCAAACCGCGTCAATTGAACTATGCTTTGCGGCTTACCGAAACAAGTGACGATTGCATATATTTCGAGTTTCATTCCAAGCGAGGACGCAATGAAGCAACGGAAATGGATTGTGGAGGGAATTTTTCTGGCGGGCGTGTGCGCGGCTGCGCACATGCGTTTTGCGGAAGTTGCAAAGGCTGACGATGCGAAGCCCGCGGCAAAGACGGAGCCGTGGAAAGCGGAAGACGTAATATTTCAGGAAATCGTAACGCAGATGCGCATCTCGCCGGACGGTAAATGGCTTGTTTGGGTGAAGTCGACCGGCGACAAGGAAAAAGACGCGCGCGTATCGAATCTTTTTTTGTCGAGCCTCACTGAAGACAAAGAAATTACGCTGACTCGCGGAAGCGATCGCTACGGCAATCCGCGATGGTCGCCGGACGGGGAACGCATCGCATTCGTAAGTTCACGCACACGGCCAAACGCCAAGCCGGACACCGCGCCGATGCAGATATGGTTGATGAATCCGCACGGCGGCGAGCCGTGGGTGCTGACGGAGTTGGCGCGCGCGCCGCGTCAATTCGAGTGGCTGGACAAGGACACGATTATTTTTAGCGCGGAAGAGGAACCGGCGCTTTACGAGCAGGAGTTGAAGAAGAAGAAGGATGATTCGGAGATTGTGGACGACGCCGATCATGAGCCGCCGGTGCGGCTGTACAAAATCAGCGTGAAAGACAAGAAAATCACGCGGCTGACGGCGAATATGGATTGGATTGAACGCTGGAGCGTTTCCAAGGATGGAAAATTTGTTGCCGCTTCGCACGCAAAAAGCTTGCACTACCAGTTCGATCAGAAAGTTCCGCCGATCGCCGTGCTCCACAATCTTAGCGACGGTACCGAGAAGCAGATTTTTACGGAAGGACGTGTGCGTCCTTATGGTTTCGAGTGGGCGGCGGATGGATCGGGATTTTACGCCTTCGCTCCCTACTCGACCGATCCGAAATTCCTGACTGCCACGATTCTAAAAGATTATTTTTACGATATGGCCTCGGGCAAATCCGCCGAAATTCCTCCGGATTGGGAAAACGGCTTCGGATTTGTGATTGAGCACGCTCCTGGCGGGTTTGTTGCCGATCTGGCAGCTGGCAGCCATTCGGAACTGGCCCGCTATGCGGCGGAGAAATCGGGGTCCGGGTGGACGTGGCACAGGCAATCTCTTACGGGCGATCATGCGAAGAATATTGGCGCGTTCGCGTTGAGCGAAGACGGAAAAACGATCGTCTACGACTATTCGACGGCGAGCAAGCTGCCGCAAATTTACCGCGCGCAACTCGATGGCACGAAAATCGTGTCGCCGGTGCAAGTCACGAAATTGAATGAAGGACTTGTGACCGGCCGGGCATTCGCGAAGACGGAAGTCATTCGCTGGAAAGGTTCGCTCGACGAAGAAGTCGAAGGCATCCTCTACTACCCCACGAATTACGAGGCTGGAAAAAAATATCCGGTGATTACCATGATTCACGGCGGCCCCACCGGATGGGACTCCGACCTTTGGGACGACAACTGGGCGTATCCCGTCAACTTGATGACGCAGCGCGGCGCGTTCGTGCTGCGTCCGAATTATCACGGCAGCTCGAATTATGGATTGAAATGGGTCGAATCGATTTGTTGCGGCAAGTATTACGACCTCGAAACGCCAGACATCAACATGGGTGTCGATTACCTGATTTCCAAGGGGATGGCCGATCCGGACAAGGTTGCGACGCTGGGTTGGTCGAACGGCTCGATTCTTTCGATCAGCCTGATCACCACGTATCCGGCGCGGTACAAAGCGGCGAGCGTGGGCGCGGGCGACGTGGAATGGATCAGCGACTGGGGCAACGTGGATTTCGGCGATTCCTTCGATTCGTATTATTTCGGCAAGTCGCCGATGGAAGATCCGCAGCTGTACATCAAGAAGTCGCCGTTCTTCAAAATGGACAAGGTGCAAGCGCCGGTGCTGATTTTCCACGGCTCGGCGGATCGTAACGTTCCTCCGGCGCAGAGCTGGTCGTTCTTCCGCGCGCTGCAGTATTACGGCAAAACGGTGAAGTTCGTAGTCTTCCCCGGCGAGCCGCACGGGCCGCAAAAGCTGACGCACCAGATCCGCAAGGTGGAAGACGAAGTCGCCTGGTTCGACAAATACTTCTTCAAGATCGCCAAAGTAGAAAATGAGGCGTTCAAGAGCGATTCCCCACTCTCCGAGGCTCTCCGCGCGAAGAGCGCGACACGAAACGCTGGAAGGTACGGCAGTACGTGGGTGAAAGGACCGGTTCATGGCCTGGAGGTGCATCTCATTCCTCAGGTCTCAAAACGAGGCGACTTGGAAATTGCCCGCTTCGAAATCACAAACGCGCAATTTGCGGAATTCGATAAAAGCTACAGAGTGGAGCCAGGGACGGAAAACCTCCCAGTGAATCGCATCACGCTGGATAAAGCGCAGGCCTATGCTGCTTCCCTTTCAAAAGCGACGGGCGAAACCTGGCGCATCCCCTACGAAGACGAAGTCAAAGACCTCTACGAAAATCGCGACGGCGAAAATACGCTGGACTACTGGGCCGGATACGCCGTGAATCCGGAAGATGGGGCGCGGCTGCACGAAAAAGCTAAGGAGCTTGGTGGCACAGCTCCGCTGCTTAAAGAAGTCGGAAACTTCCGCGGCCAGGGCAAAGATGACGAAGAGCCGATTTATGACCTCGGCGGAAATGTTGCCGAGTGGGTGCTCACGCGCGACGGCAAGGGCAAAGTGATGGGCGGAAGCGCGGACTGTCCGGCTGATCCCAAGTCCAATTGCACGCCTGCGGCGCAATATATTGGATTCCGCGTGGTGCGAGGTGTGGCGAAGCCGGCACCCACGGCTTCGCCGACACATTGAGAACGCTACTGCCAGCAGCCCGTACGCGTCGTGCTTTAGGGGAGTCCCTCGACTCGGCGATGAAGCCGCGATTCTTCGCTTCGCTCAGAATGACATGACTTCTTTTGCCCGTTATGCCTGCAGTATCAGAGCGCAACAGGCTGTACCTCTGGAAAAGCGCACAGGCTGAAGCCTGTGCCACATTGGCGCTTGCGGCTGCGTGTTGGCAGAGCTAGCCTCGTTTCATGAGCGAACTTACGCCAAACAGTGGAACGCGCGACTTCACACCAACTAAGAGAACGACGGTCATACGCAAGCCGGACCGCGGGACGTTCGACCGCGAAACCATTTACGGCATTCTGGATCAGGCGTTTGTGTGCCATGTCGGGTTCGTTGTGGAAGGAACGCCATTTGTTGTGCCGACAAATTATGTGCGCGTGGGCGACAAACTTTTTTTGCATGGTTCGACGGCGAGCCGCTTGATGAAGACGCTTGGTAGCGGAGCGCCGTTTTGCCTCAGCGTGACGCTGCTGGATGGAATCGTTTTTTCGCCGACGGCGACCGGTCACTCGGTGAATTACCGGTCGGTGGTGGTGATGGGCAAAGCCGAGCAGATCCTGGAACCCGAGGCGAAGCTGGCGGCGATGCGCGACTTCGTCGAGTACGTGCTGCGCGGTCGCTGGGCCACGGTGCGGCCGCCGAGCGAGCAGGAACTAAAGGCCACGATGGTGCTAGCCGTGCCGCTGGTGGAGGCATCCGCAAAAATACGCACCGGCTTCGCGGTGGACGACGACAAGGAGTACGAGAGCACGGGCTGGACGGGAGTCCTGCCCTTTGCGTGGACTCCGGGCGAGCCGGTGCGCGATCCTCGCGGCGACGCAACGATTCCTGTGCCGGAGCGGATTCAGCGCTATTCCCGGCCCCAATAGGCTAGCGGAGAGGCTTCGTCCAGAGTGTCAGGGATGCTTCCGGTCTATTCTGTCAGGGATGTGCCCGGTCTGTACCCTAGACGAGACCACCCCCCCTCCCCCTTTTCTTGTAAGTGTTGATTCTAAATGACTTAATGTTTGCTATAAGTGGTTTAGAATGAACACTTGTGGAGATTTCGTGGAAGTGTTCATTCTAAAGGAGTTGCGGGGCCAGAAAAACCGGTGAAACACGGCAAAACGCGGCGATTTTCGATACGTTCATTCTAAAAGACTTAGCAGAATAACGAACAGAACGCCCAAAAAAAAGAAAAGGCGGCAAAGAGTTCGCCGCACTTGTGAAACGTAAAAATCTACAGGGCACAGTATACCACAAAATGAAAAAAAGTCAAGAGTGATTTTGGGGGCTTGTCAAACCTCTTTTAAAATGTCCCCTGCTTTGCCTCGATTAAAATGTCCCCTCGGCGACTGCACTATCGTTGACCGTTGACTGGTACAGGGTGGCTGGCCCTGGGAGCCAGATTGCGGGCGCACAGTGAAGATGAGGCCAACCCAGGCGGAACCTGGCTTGGCCTTCGCTGGCCTCTGACGAGGCGTTACCTGGCGTTGCCGGGAGCAAGATGATAGTCGCCGCGTCCGGTGCGGTCGACGAAAGTAATGGAGTCGTTGTCGCCGACGCCGTCCACGTGACGATAGGTCCAAACTTCGACCCCGATGGGTTTCTGAGCAGAGCTTGGATGGGAGTCGATTTCGTCGGGCGGGCCATAGACGATGTAGATGTGGCCGCGATCGGTCTGCCAGCCAGGAGCACCAGAGACCGTGCGGAAATGCTGGTTGGCGAAGGCGATACGGCGGTAGTGCTCGACCTTGAAGGAGTTGGTGGAAGAACCGGGCGCGGGGTTACGGCGTTCCCAGAACTGTTCGATGAATTTATCTCGCTCGGCATTGGCGGCCAGGTTTGCGAAAGCGGCGCGTTCGGCGTCGTCGATGATGTAGACCACATCTTCCTTTAGCCATTTGGAGTAAGAGTCGCGCGCGGAGGTATCCGCGTCCCGAGGGGCCTTTTGAAGGGCAACTTCCTTCGAGTCCTGGACGGCCTGGCCTGCGCGCGAATCGCGGGGGGAAGCACCGGCCTGCCAGGCGGCTAGCGAGACGGCACCAACAGTAAGAAGGACCGCGGCGGCTAAAAGCGGCGCCCAACTGGCGTTCTGGGTTTTGGGATAAAGCAGACGATGGATGCGTTTCATGAGATTCCCTCCTGTGACAGCTACGGCCGGTTGGCGGCCGGGAAAACGGTTTTGCTCGAGAACGGCAAGAATGAGCGCGTACTCGCGGGGATTGCGGGTAACGGAGACGACGATGTCGTCGCAACAATTCTCGCGCTCGGAGCGGATGACGGTGGAAATCCACCAGGCCGCAGGGTGATAGAAGAAAAGGCCCTCAGCGAGGCGCTGGAAGATGTTAAGCAGGTAATCGTGGCGCACGATGTGGGCAAGTTCGTGGAGAAGAATGGCTTCGACTTGCGCGGCAGGAAGGCCGGAGACCAAGCCAACGGGAATCAGGATGAGCGGGCGAAAATGGCCGAGAACCAAGGGCACTTCGGCGAGGGA
>Ga0210388_10004631_pt1 | contig 10775 bp, 11 predicted proteins | sample IncBWC19OmetaG_FD_155485 | JGI IMG/M metagenome (GOLD analysis project Ga0210388, IMG submission 155485) | Forest soil microbial communities from Barre Woods Harvard Forest LTER site, Petersham, Massachusetts, United States - Inc-BW-C-19-O ...
CGCGGTGATAAACGGTTTTGCCTCGGCCATTTCCTTGTCTGCCACGGGCCAGCCGGCGGGCGTAAACATAACATTCAACCCTAACCCTATTAACGGTGCTGGAACTTCAACCATGTCGATCACCGTCGGCTCATCCACGGCCATCGGCAGCTATAGCATCAAGGTCACCGGAACGTCCGGTGGGATCACGGAAGTGGTTACTGTCACTCTGGCGGTCACCAAACCGGCTGCCGGCTACACCATCAGCGCATCGCCTACATCGATTAGCGTTGCCAGGGGTGGCTCCGGGACGTCCACCGTCACCACAACTATTTCCGGAAACTTTGATTCGGCCATTTCCTTATCTGCCACCGGCTATCCAACGGGCGTGACGGTGACCTTCAGCCCTGAAACTATTCGAGCGCCGGGCGCGGGAACTTCCACCATGAAAGTCAAAGTGGGTAAGGGAGTCGCGCTCGGAGACCACACCATCACCATAAACGCCACAGGCGCAGGAATTCCGCGCACGGTTCAAGTGACGCTCGACGTCCTCAATTAAACAATTGCAGTGCTGTTTGGATTCTCTGATCGCATGAGCAGGGACAATCCCCCTTGGGGGAAATACACAAGGAGACAAAATGGTAAAAAAAGCATTCTTTTCGATGTCGCTGGCGGCCGCCCTGATTCCTTTCACACAGCCGGCGGCCGCGCAGAACTATAAAGGACCAGCGAAGCGCACGGTCCAAGACTATGGACCGTTTGCCAGCAGCCCGATCAAGACCACCACTACCACCACGGCTGCCGGGACCGCGGCAGCTGCCAGCGGGGAATGCGGCAACCCTGCGGGCAACTGCTTGTTCTACGGCGGAGATTTTCTCAATAATCCTTTGTACCCGCCGACCATCGCCAATGGCTTGGCCAACGAGAATACGTTGGCCGCGCCCGGAACTCCGTACGGAGCTGCAACATGGGTTCCGTTCACTGTGCCGGCAGGTCAGAAATGGGAAGTGACGGGACTCTTCACGAACAATCTGGCGACGTATGGTGTCCTCGACCAAGGAACCGAACCGACGGCGGTGGCCTTCTGGTCGATCAACGAAGAAGTATTCGCGGGTGGCGCCGGAACCGTGGTCGATTCCGGTATTTCCCCAGCCACCAGCACCCCCACGGGGCGCGCCGCTTTTGGGCTGAGCGAATTTACCGTCCAGGTGACAGGACTGAGCGTCACGCTTACGGCGGGCACATATTGGATGGCTGTGGTTCCAATTTGTACGAACACCGCCAACCCTTACTGCGACGGCATATTTTTTGAGACTGATGTCGAATACATCAACACCGCGCCCGCAAGCGCCGTCGGCCCGGTTGAGCCGATGGATGCTTCGTTCTTCGATTCTCCTGATTTCAGCCTGACCTTCAATCCCACAAATGGATCCCTAGGGGCGTGCGGCGGGGACGGGTGCGACGCATTCTCGGCAGGCGTGCTTGGTAAGAAAAAGAAGTAATTTGATAATCGTCCCAGGCGCTGCTGTGAAAGCACGGCAGCGCCGATCAGCCAGCCCGCTCAAGGATACACAAACATTTCCGTGAAACCATAGCGGCATGCGGCTCTAATGGCTTCGGGAGAGAGTGCCCGGTCGGCAGAAATCTCCGCCGCCCGGCGAATGTCATCGCTGAGTTCTCCAAAGAGCGTCTTAGGGGACTTCGATACTTTGGTGGCAGTGCGAGCGTGCAACTTCGGAGCCACGACATTCCGCCACAAATCCTGCATCTGGGGAAGTTGTGCTCCGAAGACCTCTAGCGTGTCATGCATGTACAAAATGTCCTTCGCGCGATCCTCTCGCTCACGCTTCCCGTGGATTAAGATCTTCTGGGATAGGAAACTTACCGGGTTAGCAATGCGAATCTTAGCCCCGGATCCGTTGGGCTCAAGATTGATCCACCAGGGATGATGAAGGAGAAGCTCGATGTACCGCAATTGCTGCGAAGCTACGCCGCCGACTTCCATCGTGGCTTTGCGCTTTTGATTGCGGGCATATTCGCCACCTATCAAGGGAGTCAGAAACTCAGCATAGAACCCTGACGTCTCGCCACCCAGATAATAGTGAGTTGCCGGGGGATGGTCGTCACCGGCAAACTCCTCGGCAAAGCCATATGCCAGGAGCCGTTTCCGAATATCCGGCCCTCCGACTGCCAGGGTAGCGGGTACGGCGACGTCCGCATCCAGCGTGCCCAGGGGTTGATATTCCAACTCTTGCGCCTCCGGATGCAGCCGATAAAGTTGGTGCGCCCAGCCACCGATGATCACCACCTGGTCAAGCCATGGTTCGAGAGCAGCAATGAGCCGCCCGAATGCATCGGGATCTCGGGCAGTCTTCATCGCTGTTTCCCGAACAGCGGCTTTAGTACGCGCCGTTGAATCTCGCGGGCCTGTTCTTTGCCTCGGGCAGGATGGGACGAGACGTCGAGCCACACTTGAAGAACATCCGAGACAGGGACGTTGTCGGCCAATACGCGCGGACGGAAAACGGCTTCAGGGTTCGCCGGCATTCGCACGGTCACATCGGGTGGGCCGGAGCGGCCGGTCGCGAGGCCAAGACGGCTCAACGCATCGAGCGTCAGACTTTCGAGATATACATGCGCCGAAGCACCGCGAACGAACCCTAGACCAAGAGCATCGGCCGCGGAAAAAAGACCCAGGCAGCATCGAGGCTGGTTGTGAATCCGCCCGGAACTATATTTGCGCACAGCGGCTACCAGTTGATCTTTTCCAGCCTTTAGTATCCAGTGGGCCGGAATCTCCTTCGCTGCCTCGCGGTTGCTCGAAGCCCACCACTCCAGCAATTCCTCGACACGGACGACCTGTAAATGTTGGCTGCTCTTATCAAGGAATCCTCTATCCGTGAGCTGATTGACCAGGCGTGAAGCGCTCATAACGGAAACCTTCGCTGCCTTTGCGAGCTGAGAGGCGTTCCGAATTGGCTCCCTAGGTATTTCAATAAGCGACGCCGGGAGGTGCTGCCCGATAAGTATCTTGAGCATCCATTGGTTCAAGTCGGAGAATAAGTCGGGTAGCCGTTGCGGGGGCACGACGGGAGATGCTCGATGCGCGGAAGGCTTTGCGTTGAGTCCATCCAGGCCCGGGCCGCGAAACGCGCGGAAACCTTCCCCGTCGATAATGCCTACGGCAACCTTGGGCGCGTGGCGTTCGGCGAACTGCATAATATGATCCGCTACTGAATCGGGCACCCGCCTTGCCGCCGCCACCGCGAGCGGAGCAGCACGTTCCGGAAACAGGCGCGCCAAGGCCTGCGCCTGCAGAATCGCCTGCGAGAGGAGGGGGATCAACCGGTCGCGGCGGCCTTCGGCGGCGAACTTGACTGCAACGATATATTTCCTCGCGCCGTCGTCAACAACAAGGTCCGCGCGCATGTCTCCGGCGGCGGGATGCCGGCGAACCCGCCAGCGGGCCTTCCTGAAGGCTCCCGCGACGATCTTCTCAAAATCGGCGCCTGACTGAGCGGCGTGAGCTGGGGCGGGCATACGCATTTTGTTTTCCCATGGCCGTGGTAGTTCCCACGGCCACGTCAGTTTCACATGGCCATGGTAACAAGCCAGTAACGATGCCGTCAACCGTCGGACGAGAACGCCATTCGGTCATCTCAGACCCAGATTCCGCATCAGCCGGTACAAGTAATTCGGATTCACTCCCAACAGCTTGGCCGCCGCGGGGTGATCACCTTGCGCTTCGGCGAACGCGCGGGTGACGGCCTGCCGCTTGGCTTCATCAATCGTGGCCTCGAGCGGCATACTGCGGCCCGCGCCCGCGGCGCCGGCCCCCTCGCGGATGGTTTCGGGCAGGTCTTCGAGTTCGATCATGTCGCCTGAGCCCAGCACTACCGCGCGCTCGATGGCGTTCTCCAACTCACGGATGTTGCCTGGCCACTCATAACGCAACAGGTAGGGTTGCACTTGAGGTGAAATGCCGGTGATACGGCGGCCGCATTGTTGGCCGAACTTGGCCGCAAAGTGCATGGCTAGCGGCAAAATGTCCGAAGGACGGTCTCGGAGCGGCGGAGTCTTGAGCGTCACCACGTTCAGGCGGTAGTACAGATCCTGGCGAAACCTGCCGGCCCGCACCTCCTCCTCGAGATTGCGATTCGTTGCCGCGATCAGCCGTATGTCGAGCTTCACCGGTTGCGTTCCGCCCACGCGCTCCACTTGCCGCTCCTGCAATACCCGCAGCAACTTAACCTGCAACTGCAGCGGCATCTCCCCGATTTCATCCAGGAACACCGTTCCGCCGTTTGCGAATTCCAGCCGGCCCTTCTTTTGCACCACTGCTCCCGTGAAGGCGCCTTTTTCATGGCCGAACAGCTCGCTCTCGAGCAGCGTTTCTGTCAGCGCCGCGCAATTGATGTCCACGAATGGATTCGCGGCCCGTGATCCGTTCTGGTGTATGGCGCGCGCAGTCAGCTCCTTGCCGGTGCCGGTTTCTCCCAGGATCAAGACCGTGGAGTTCGTCTGCGCGGCCCGCGCGATGTTGCGCTGCAAATCACGCAGCGGAGCGCTGTCGCCGATCATATGATGATCTGGATGCAACTCCGCTTCGAGACGCTCATTTTCCGTCTCCAGCCATTCCAGTTGAAACGCGTTCTCCATGGCCATCGAAGCCAGCTGCGAAATGGCCACCAGCAATTGCAGGTGCGTCTCTCGGAATGCTGCGCCTTCCAGATAAATCACCCCGCAGGCCTCGCGCCGTATCACTAAGGGCGCGAGCACCAGGGATTGATGCGCCTTGCCCGGCGCGTCCGCCGCGGTCTCGCCTGCGTCCTCCACCAGCAGGCCACAGGCCTCCGTCAGAACGCGCTGCACCAGATGCCGGCTGACGATCACGGGACGTTCGAGCCGCGAGTCCATATCCTCATTGGAGACCTTAATGGAAAGCGAGGAGGGCTCCTCGAAGCCGTCTTCATAAAGAAGAATCGCACCGCGGCTGGCGGGAATTACTTCAACCATGAGCGATAACAGGTGCTGCTCGAACTGCGTCCGCGCGGAGGAACCGCGCCCCCTGTATATGGCATGAAAGGAGTGCAGCATGGTGCTGACTCTCAACAGCGCCTGGAGATCGGCCGCAGCTGGAGAAGAGCCGAGCAAAGAATTCTGATCCGCCAATGTAGAAATAGTTCCGGTCTCGGTGGGCTCCTCGAAAACGACGTCGTCTCGCGTCAGGAACTGCAGAACCGTGTGGCCGATGGAAATGCAATCGCGATGCGCCAGCAGCTGGTCTTTGACGGGAAGATCGTTCACCCGCGTCCCGTTATGGCTGCGCAGGTCGCGAATGAAGAACCCGTCGGCTTCCCGGACTATCACGCAATGCTCGCGGGACACGGAGTTGTCCGGAGTTGAAAAATGGTTCTGCGGGTCGCGGCCGATGCCGAACCGTTCGCCGGAAATCTGGTACGTGGTCCCATGCCCCGGTCCTCCGATCACCGTCAGTCTCGGACTCATCCCAAATTTGTCCTCTTTCACCTTTTGGTACACCTTTTTGCCAGCGGGATTCACCTTCAGGTACACGATTCTGGCCCTTCGCAACGTCTGAAAGTGCCGCTGCTGCACCCAATTATGTGACATTCCAATGCGTTGCGCAAAATGAACTCGGCCCATGCGCCTTTGGCGTCGCGCGTGCATTTATCAGGGCGTATCCGCAAGATGAACTTGAAAAACAGAAAAGGGAGACACGAACATGAAAACGCTAAAAACTTTCGTCCTGGCCATGAGCGCGGTAGCCACGCTGGGAACCACCGGGCTTTATGCTCAAATCGGGGTCGTTGCCAACGTCCCCTTTAACTTCACCGTGGAAAACGCGCGGATGCCCGCAGGCGATTACTCACTGGTTCCGTTATCCAGCACCAGCGGTGTGATCCAGCTACAGAATCGTGAGACTGGAAAATCCATTTTGGTGAATGCCCCGAGCACGCTTTCGGCCTACACGCACAAAGGGCCGGAAACCGGAATGATCATTTTCCATCGCTACGGTGACCGGTATTTCTTCTCCGAAGTCTGGACTCCCAACGCCGTTGGGCGCCACGCGAAACCCTCCAAGCTGGAGCGCGAACTTCAGGCCAGCACCGGCAAGCAGGTGGCTGTGGTCAGCGTTCGTTTGGCCGGCGGCGGGCAGTAGAAAACACTTGTTCAGACACTCGAAGGTCCCCACGCTCCACCGCTTCCAAAAGGGCGGTGGAGCTTTTTATCTTTCACGATACTCGGTGAAAACGTAGCCCCGATCTTTCTTCGGTATGTGACATTGAAAGCACGCCGTCTTCGCCGCGCTGTCCAAGTAATCCTCACGCGAGTCGGCATCATAACTTCCGAATCCCCAGCCCCCGGTGGACGCATATCGCTGGCTGTCCTTCACCATGACGCCCACCAGCCGGCGCTCGCCTTCTTTGCCACCGCCGCTAGGGGAGCCCAACATTTCCAGGAGCTCCTCGGCGATGATGGCGCCATCGGCGTACTGGCCGGTTTGGAGGCCAACCATGGCTTTTTCATTGGCGTAGAAGTTAAAGATCCCCGCCGTGCATGGTTTCTCGCAGGGACGTTTCCAAAATCCAGCCAACTTGGGCCCGATCAGGCTGCTATGGAGATAGGTCCAGTGGCGATATCCTTCCGGGTACGGGACCGCTTGGCCATCCACCGCACGCGCATCGAATCCGGCCAGGGCGAAGGCAACAATTGCCAGAGCAGGCACTGCAGTGATCAGAATATTTTTCATTGGTGAACTCCATCTCATAAAAGGCCATTGTTACCGGCAGGCAACTGGCGAAGCGACCAGGTTCTGACGATTTCGAGCAGATTCCGACGGCTTCCCCTTCCTGCTAACTTGAAACAATGATCCGTTTTCTGGGATGTTCTCTTGCACTAACCTACTTCGCGTTCCTCGTTTTAGCGCAGCCTCCCTCACCCGGGCCGGACACCATTGTCTTCACCAACGGCGATAAACTGGCCGGCCACTTCGTCAGCTCCAGCGGCGCTTCGGTAAAGTTTAAGAGCGACATGCTTGGCGATCTCGCGGTGGATTGGAGCAAGGTCAAGGAGCTGCACACCTCGGCGAAAGTTGCCGTTATCCGCAAGGGTGTCCAACTCCGCAAGCACAGCGACACGTCTTCCATTCCACAAGGGACGCTGAGCATGGAAAACCAGAATGTTCAAGTGGAATCACCGCCTCAAGCTCCGCAATCAATGCCCGTGGCCGATGCCAACATTATCGTGGACCAGCCAAGTTTCGAAAAAGCGCTCAATCACGAGCCGGGATTTTTTCACGGTTGGGCCGGCGCCGTAACTCTCGGTGGAAGCTTCGTGGAGGCTACGCAAGATAACGAAACGTTCAACGGCGCCATCAGCCTGGTTCGCGCCGAACCAGGAGAGAGCTGGATCGCGCCGCGCAATCGTACCATTTTCGATTTCTCGGGCTCCTACGGCGAGTTGTCGCAGCCAGGCACGCCGACGGTGAAGACGTCCATCTTTCATGGCGACGCAGAGCGCGACGAGTATCTTAGCCATCGCATATTTGTGTTCGGACAGGCCGCCTTTGATCACAACTTTTCACAAGGGTTGGACCTTCAGCAGGCCTACGGCGGAGGCTTGGGATGGACCGTTATTGAGGACGCCAATCAATCGCTCGATCTGAAGGCCAGCATGAACTACATCCGTCAGCAGTTCCAGGCACCGCCGGACCAGGACCTTATTGGATCCACCTTCGCCGAACACTACAAACGGAAATTCAAGCGCGGACTCACGGTTGACCAGCAAGTTTCAGTCACTCCCGCCTGGAATGATACGCGCGCCTACACCGGTTCGTTTAGCACCCTGTTTTCTATGCCGGTTTACAAATACTTGAGCGCTTCCACCGGCATCATTGATACATTCCTGAACGATCCCCCGCCGGGTTTCAAAAAGAATTCGTTACAGTTCACCCTGGGGCTGACATATACATTACATTGAGGCCCTTGAGCTCCCTGGGGACTCCCGTTTTTGACCAACTACGGCCGATTTGTCCCAATAAATGCCGGTCTGAACCAGCAGTGCTGCTGATTCTGCGGACGTTATTATTTGGCTCTTGAGATGCTCGCAGTCTGGCCAGTATGCCGGAGATCAACAGAGACTGGTTAGCATCCGAGCACCAACGCCTTCACAATGTGGAGAGATGGCCCGACAGTCCTCGCAAACAGGCTGTCTTGGGCGCCATTCAGTCCACTCTGAGCAGCCTTTCGCGTCATCCGGCAACGGAACCGGGGATTTTTAACTGCTTCATTTGTGAGAGTAAGAATCCAAGGTTAGTAGTTCTCGATGCGCCCGCGTCCGGTCACGAGCCCCGGCTATTCTTAACGGACGTTGCAGAGTGGCAAAGAACCGGCTGAGGGGCGCCCCTTAACCTGCTAATCCTTGCCCGATGGCGAGGTCACGTGCACCAGTTCAGGCGCCTCCACCGCGGGCTTAGTGATTTTCTGTTTCTCTGTGGGGCGAACTTGTTTTTCCGCGCAGTGCTCCGCGTGTTCGATCGGCACCCAGCTGCGTGTGCGCGCAGATTGGAGAATAGCTTCGACAATCCGAATATCCGCCAGCCCTTCTTCACCGCTGGCCTCTGGTTTCAAATGGTTTTGCACGCATTCGGAGAAGTACTCCAGCTCCGCGCCGAACTGATCGCGCTTGCGGAAAGTTTTGTGCTTGGGCTCCGCGTCGCCGATCACCAGCTCGTAAGCCAACGGCTTCTCGTAGTCATAAGCGGGCGATAAGCGTATGCGGCCTTTTGTTCCAATGAGCGAATATTCCGATGTGGCCTGCGCTCCGAAGCTGGATACAAACGTAGCCACGCGGTCAAACGGAAAGCGCAGCGTAACGGATGTCATTTCGGGGACGCGGCGGAAGCGCGGATCGCCATCGCTGATAGAAACCGCCAGCGCGTCCATCGGTTCGTCGCGGAACAGGTAGCGCGCCGCATTGATCGCGTAAACACCCATGTCATAAATGCTGCCGCCACCGCGCGATTCCGGCTCCGTGATGCGGATGTTGCCTTCGGCCACTTGTTGTGAGAACACCGAACTGAAAATTCGAAGATTCCCCAGTTCGCCTTTGGTGGCGATGCGGATGGCTTCCAGATTAGCTTCTTCAAAGTGCAGACGGTAGGCGATCATCAGCGTGGCGCCGGCTTCGCGGCAAGCGTCGATCATCTTCCGGCACTCCTTCACGCTCACTGCCATGGGCTTTTCGCAAAGCACATGCACGCCGGCCCGCGCGGCCCGAAGCGTGTATTCGCAATGCAGGTGATTGGGAACGCCAAGGTACACGGCATCCACCTTCTCCGTCCTTAGACACTGTTCCAGCTCGGGATATGAGTAAGCGGATTTCGGATCGAGGTGGTACGCTTTGGCGATTTCTTTACGCTTGGCGGGGTCTCCCGTGACAATCGCCACCAACTGACTGTTCTTGGCATTCTGAAAGGCCGGAAGCAGAGCATTCTGGGTAATGTGCCCGAGCCCTACCACGGCGTAGCGGATTTTTTTCACGGCAACCTCCTTTTTGATTCGGGCGCATGCTTCAGAAACTCGCGCACTTGCTTAAGATCCGCGACAAATTCCCTGTATTCGATCTGACGCTGTTTCTGGTCCGGCGCTCGCAGAATTGAAGACGGGTGGACTGTAGCGGTTACGTACCTGGCCCAGGGATGCTGCACAAATTTCCCTCTTTCTTTAGTCAATCGATAGTCCGGGCCCAGAATGGACTGTGCGGCCGTGGCGCCTAGACAAACAATTACCTGAGGATGAATTACAGAAATCTCGGCCTCGAGCCACGGCTGGCAGGCTCTCACCTCTGTAACGGTGGGCTTCTTATGCAGCCTTCTCTTGCCGCGTTCCTCGAACTTAAAATGCTTTACGGCGTTGGTGACATAAACCTCGGCGCGATTGATACCCGCTTCCACCAATGCCCGATTTAGCAATTTACCTGCCGGTCCTACAAAGGGATGACCCTGCAGATCCTCTTCGTTGCCAGGTTCCTCGCCGACCATCATAAGATGCGATGACTTCGGCCCTTCGCCCATTACGGCTTGCGTGGCATGCAGGTATAAATCGCACCCTTTGCAGCGCTGCGCCGCAACCCGCAATGTTGTGAGCGCCAGCCGTTCCGGAACAAAAGCTGCGGCGCCCTGGAACGTGTCTCGCGGCATCCCTAGGTTTGGATGCAATTCAATAACCGAAAATCCACGAATTCAAATGAAACTTTCTACGGGTGGACGTGGGGCAGGCGCTTTCGCCTGCCAACCGGCTAGGACTGCTTGGGGATCTTCGCACCGGATTTGCGCGCTTGGTTCAGTGCAATTGCTACCGCCTGTTTGCGTTTTCTAACCTTTCCCCCACTCCCCGACTTCAGGCTGCCATGTTTGAACTCCCGCATCGTCTTGGCGACCTTTTTCTTGCCTTTCGTTGCTCCACGTTTTTGCGCCATCGCTCCTCCTGCTAACTAGATCAGCGCGAAGAAGGTATTGTTTCGCTTTGCGGTCGCTATCCACGCTTCTTCGCGGCCTTCTTATGCGCCTCAATGCCGGCTTTGAGAAACTTAATGGCCCGCTTGGGTCCGCCAAGTCCGGTGATTTTGAATTTCTTCCCGCGCTGCTTGTTGTAGGAGACAAAAAATTCTTCCACCTGATCGATCAGGGTTTTGCTCACATCATCGACGGAACCAAGACCCTCATGCTGATAGGAATGGACGGCTACCCCACCCAGGCAGTCATTGCTATCCGT
>Ga0210388_10004632_pt1 | contig 10773 bp, 9 predicted proteins | sample IncBWC19OmetaG_FD_155485 | JGI IMG/M metagenome (GOLD analysis project Ga0210388, IMG submission 155485) | Forest soil microbial communities from Barre Woods Harvard Forest LTER site, Petersham, Massachusetts, United States - Inc-BW-C-19-O ...
ATCGCCAAGCACTCACGCGAAGAGAAAATCCGCGCGAGAGACGAAAAGATGAAGCAGGAAGCCGAGAACGCCCGCATGGCCAAGCTCTACCGCGAGCAGATCCTCGGCGAGAAGCCTCCCGAGGGTGGCATGGTTTCAATCGGCGACATCCGTCCCGCTTCAAACAACGCCACCTCACCCGTCAACCGGCACCGCGAAGAAAAAACCGACCTCGTCGCCGGCGACTAATTCCACTTAATGGGGTGCCCCATCCTAAACGCGCAGTTTGCGTTTAGGGTGGGTTAGCAACCACCCCTTCGGCGCAGAAGACGAAGTCAGTCAGGCAACGCTTCACTGGCAACCTTGGTTCTCTAAGCACAAAGGCCGTTCGCAATCGCGAGCGGCCTTTGTGCTTTCTAGTGGTCATCGATCACAGGAGCATTGACTGAGCGCCCTACCACTCTTCCAGCTTGAAATCCCGATACTCCCGAATCAGCTCGAAGTCAGCGCGGTTCGACGTGATTAGCCACGCGCCATGCGACCGCGCCGTCAGCGCGATGAGCACGTCGAAATGCAAATCGCGCAGTTTTTCCGCAACGAACCCTCGATCGTCCCTAATCTTTGCCAGAATCTGTCCGGACTCAAGCCAGTTGCTCGACGTGGGTGCCAGAACCGGCCGGCTCTGTTGAAGTCCTTGCACGAAACGCCGTTCCGAGGCAGCCGTTGCCCCGCGCCAAAGCTCGGCCAGAACTACCGATGAATTTCGTATCCGTCCAGGGCACTCCGCGATGCGCACCGAGTGGCGCGCAGTGCGCTGATTATCGATCAGCACCGAAGTATCGAAGAACACGATCTCATTCATCGTGGCCCGCGAACTTCAGCTTGCCCTCAGACTTCTTGATTACGCTCTTAAAACGCCGGTTGCCTGCAATCTCACGCAGCGCTAAATGCACCGCTTCCGTGCGCGTCTTCACGCCAAGAACCCGCTTCACTTCATCCGCCAGCTTGGTGTCCAGCCGAATTGATGTCAAGGTGACCGCCATCGCCCCTCCTTAGATATATACAAATTATGCAATCGGTATATACGCTTGTCAAGTCATCGCAACCTCAGACGCACGCCCAAATCGTGATTCCTGTACGCGAGACCGAAGTCGCGGTCTACTTTCGCTCCCACACCTCATCCCCGTCGGGAAACGTCCACACCATCCGGTAATTCTCGTTCATAAAATCGCGCAGCGGCGTCAGATGATAGACCTCAGGGTGCCCCGGCGGCATTGGAGAATTCAAGAACGGCGCCCAGAGGATATAGCGCACCTGTCTCGACTCCAGTTGGCCAATGCTCCGTTCAACAATCTCGGGGATGGTCGTATTGAACGGCGACAGCGATTCAGCATAAACGGGATTATTCAAATCAAGCGGAAGATAAACGCCCGGCCATCCCGCCTGGAAAAAATAATCGCCGGGCTTTGTGCGCTCGGCTATCCAGCTCAGTTTCTCCGCTTGCTCCGGATAAGCAGCAACTTTTCCGGCAGGCGCGTCGAGAATCACAAACTGGTGGCGATGTAGCGACCAGATCTGCCCCAGCGCGAAGCAACACAGGCCAATCCACAACAGATTCGAAATGAGCCGTTGGTGCGTCGGCACTCTGCCTACAGCCCACACGAACAAAAGAACGCCCGGCGCCGCCACGCAATAGAGTCGAAACCAGGTCAGGCTCGGTGTCATCTCCAACGCAGTCGCAATTCCCACAAAAGCAAGAAGTGCGAGGCGGCCGACAATTGCCGAACTAGGCGAGGACGCCGAACTAGCAGCAGCCCCACGCTCTCGCCAGCAGTGCCACAATGTGACGCCATAAACCACTGGAAGCATCAGACAGACGAGCAGAATCGGTAAGTCGCCGGCTAGTCCAGACAGCCCAGACGATCCGCTCCATGACACAGCGTGTGGCAGTCCAAATCCAATGCCTTCCGCGACCTTTTGGTGCAACACGTAGTCGACTTGCCACTTCCATATCTGTCCCAGGCCAACGGTGGAGATGAAATAACTGCTCAGAATCAACCAGGAAAAGATGAGCGAAGAGAAAAGCAGCGCCAAACGCCTGAAATAATCCAACCACGGCGTTCTTCTACGCAGTTGATCCCAGGTAAAGTATGCCGCGATCGCAAGCGCAGCAATCGGCCCTCTAGTCTGTGTGAAAAATGTCGCTAAGCCTAACAGCATTCCCGCGAATGCGATCCTCGTCCAGCTTTTCCCTCGCATGAGTACAGCCACAGCTCCCAATACCGCCAACTCGCTGAACAGATGGTGCGTGGCATTGAGCAAAGTTCCATAGATGAAGACAGTGAACAAAGAGGCGGCAAGAATTGCCTGCGACGTTTTTAGAAATGAGACCGAGATGCGGAAGCAAACCCAGCCAAAGAGAACGCCGAGAATGAGGACAATGAGATTCGGCACCCATATGCGAGGCCCGAACAGCTTGAAGAAGGCCAAATAAATTACGTCGGTTCCGGGCGGCGTGAATTGAAAGAAATCCAAATAAATGCGCTCTCCCAGCAGGAGCCGCTTGGCATCCATCCAAAAGAAAATCTGGTCTCCGCCAAGGAGAATGGGGATGCCCCTGAATGTGAAGAGCTTCATATATAGATAGAGGCAAGTCGCCACGACGAACAACACCTCAACCCACCGTGAGCCAATGTCCCGGCGTTCAACTGTTCTCTGGTCGGCACCGCCCACACCCTCGCTCACCGCACCACGCTCCGCGAGCATTCCACGATCATTGGTCTTCGCCACATGTTGCACAATATGCCCTCGTGGATGCCTTTCCCGAGACAGGAAACCCTCTCATGATAACTGCATTGCGTAGTAGCTGAGCGCCCCATGATTGATAGCTTGTTGCCCCATCCTTCGCCATCTTTCCGGCGAAGGGTGGGATAGCACGAACCCAAACCTTGGAGGTTTGTATCAGGGCACGACTTTAATCGTGCCGCGACCCCCGCCTGCTTCTGAGTCCTGCGGCAATACGAATCTGTTCGAGCAAAATGAACCTCAAACTGTGCTCCGCGGTCCCCGCACGGTGCAATGCCCTTATTGGGCGCCGATTTCATTGCGGCATGACTTCCGTCATGACGCCAACGGACCATTCCACCGCTTCGCTCTCGCGCGCTTTAGCTGTACAATCCCTACATGAACTCACGGCCAGCCCCGCACTTCGAGCCGGCCGCTGAATTCAAAAATATCGGATTCAAACGTATTCAGGTGTGCCGATGACTGTGACCCGCGATAAAAACGAGCCGCGCAAGCTGCCCATGATGCCCATCCGCGACATGGTCATCTTTCCCTATATGATGACGCCCTTCGTCGTGGGCCGCGAATCCAGCGTGCGCGCCCTCGAAGAGGCCCTCAGCGGCGATCGCAAAATCTTCCTCGCCACGCAGCACGACGCCTCCATCGACGAGCCCAAGGCCAAGGACATTTATCAGGTCGGCTCCATCTGCAGCATCGTTCAAAGCGTCAAAATGCCCGACGGCAACATCAAGGTTCTCGTTGAGGGTGTCGAGCGCGCCAAGTCCATCGAAGTCACCGACCGCGACGGCTTCTTCGTCGCCACTGTGCGCACCGGCAAGCGCGATTTTGAAATGACGCCAGCCGCAGAGCAACTCATGCAGCGCGTCACCACACTCTTTGAAAACTACGTCAAGCTCCAGCAGTCGCTCAACTACGAGACCATCATCGCCAGCGTCAAGATGGATGAGGCGTCCAAGCTCAGCGACACTATCGCTGCCAACCTCCAGGTCGGTATTGAGGAAAAACAGGAACTGCTCGCCATCTTCGATCCGGCAGCGCGCCTGGCTCGCATCGCCGATGTCCTCGACGTTGAAATTGAAAAGCTCGACATCGATCGCAACATCCAGTCTCGCGTCAAACGCCAGATGGAGCGCGCGCAAAAAGAGTATTACCTCAACGAAAAAATCAAGGCCATCCAGAAAGAGTTGGGCCGCGGCGAGAAAAGCGAATTCGACGAGCTCCGCAAAAAAATCGATGCCGCCGGAATGCCCAAGGACGTCCTCGAAAAATGCGTTCAGGAGCTCAAGAAGCTTGAAGCCATGCCGCCAATGTCGGCCGAGTCTACCGTCAGCCGCAACTATATTGACTGGCTCCTCGCCGTGCCGTGGAAAAAGCGCTCCAAGGAAACCCGCTCCATCGACTACGCTGAAAAAGTTCTCAACACCGACCACTACGGCCTGGAAAAAATCAAGGAACGCATCCTCGAATTCCTCGCCGTCCGCCAGCTCGTCAAGAATCCCAAAGGCTCCATCCTCTGCTTCGTCGGACCTCCCGGCGTGGGAAAAACTTCGCTAGGCATGTCCATCGCCAAAGCTACCGGCCGCAAATTCGTTCGCCTTTCGCTCGGCGGCGTGCGCGACGAAGCCGAAATTCGTGGCCATCGCCGTACCTACATCGGCGCTATGCCCGGCCAGATTATCCAGCACATGAAGCGCGCCGGCACCAAGAACCCCGTCTTCCTCCTCGACGAAGTCGACAAAATCTCCTCCGACTTCCGCGGCGATCCGGCCTCCGCGCTGCTTGAAGTTCTTGACCCCGAGCAGAACACCACCTTCCAGGACCATTACCTCGACGTCGACTACGACCTCTCACAGGTTCTCTTCGTGGCCACGGCCAACGTGCTGCACACCATTCCCGCTGCACTTCAGGACCGCATGGAAGTTCTCCGCCTGCAGGGTTACACCGAGCAGGAAAAGCTTGAGATCGCGCGCCAATATCTCGTGAAGAAGCAGCGCACTCAAACCGGCCTGAGCGACAAGAACATCGTCTTCAGCGACGACGCCATCCTCGAAGTCATCCGCTACTACACGCGCGAAGCCGGCGTCCGCAATCTCGAACGCGAAATCGGCAACGTCTGCCGCAAAGTCGCCCGCAAGGTCGTCAAGGCCGGCAACAAGCACAAAGAAGAAATCACCGCGCAAAACATCATCGAGTACCTCGGCGTGCCGCGGTTCCGCGACTCCGAAGTCCATGAAAAGAGCGAAATCGGTCTCGTCACCGGTCTCGCGTGGACTGAAGTAGGCGGCAGCATTCTCACCACTGAAGTCCAGGTCCTCGACGGCAAGGGCAAGCTCACAATCACCGGCCAGCTCGGCGACGTCATGCAGGAATCAGCGCAAGCAGCGCTCGCCTACATCCGCAGCAAGGCTCACGCTCTCGGCCTCTCGCGCGAGTTCTACCGCAACGTCGATCTCCACTTGCACGTGCCTGAAGGCGCAATCCCCAAAGACGGCCCCTCCGCCGGCATAACCATGGCCACCGCACTCGCAAGCGCGCTCGCCAAGATTCCCGTGCGCCGCGACATCGCCATGACCGGCGAAATCACGCTCCGCGGCAAGGTGCTTGCCATTGGCGGACTCAAGGAAAAGCTTCTCGCCGCTCTCCGCGCCGGAATCTTCGAGACCATCCTGCCGCGTGCCAACGAGAAAGATCTCTCCGAGCTGCCCGACAATATCAAGAACGCAATGAAGCTCCGCTTCGTCGACACCATGGATGAAGTTCTCGCCATCGCGCTCGAGCGTCCACTCCCGGCCCCGCTGCTTGCTGAAACCGACTCCCTCGCCGCCGTCCCGCCGCCGGAAGTCTCCACCAATCTCCCCGCTCCGCAGTAGCCGATAGCAAAAACGTTAGGAATTTTCGCGGGCCGCCTCAGCCGCGCATCCGCGCTTCCAGCTCCTCCAGCGCATCGCACGCCGTCTTCACGCCGTTTTCCTGCGCCACTTCCTCGGCCACTGCGCGCGCCCTCGCTTCAAAGTCCGGCTCCGCCAGCATTGCGCGCACCATCCGCGCCACGCGCCACGGCTTGTAGCTCGACCGCTGAATCACCTCGGCCACGCCCATTCTCTTCATGCGCCGCGCATTGTCCGGCTGGTCGTGCGAATAGGGCATGATCAGCATCGGCCGTCCCGCGCGCAGGCACTGTGCCGTCGTCCCCACTCCGCCCTGGTGCACCGCCAGCGACGCGCGCCCGAACAGCTTCGAGTACGGCGCATATTCCGCCACGCAAATCGAATCCGGCAGTTCGCCCTTGGGCCGGTTTCTCTCGTCCGAACCGATCAGCAGCACCGCGCGCACGCCCAGCTTCTTCGCCGCCCTCGCCGACTGCTCGTAAAAATCTCCAGCCGCCAGCACCGCCGCCGATCCCAGCGTGAACACCACTGGCGCATCGCCGGCGGCCAGAAATTTTTCCAGCTTCTCCGGCAGCGCAGCGTTCCCCGCATCAGCATCGTAAAAACAAAATCCTGTAATCAGCGTGTGCTCCGGCCAGTCCTTCTGCTCCACGCCCAGCACATGCGAAAACATCGCCAGCACCAGGTTCGGCGAATGTTTCGCGTCAAAAATCGGATTCTTGCCCCTTTGCAATCCCAGTTCGCGCCGCAAGTCGTAAACCGGCTCAGGCCACTTGCGCGTCACAAACCGCGCCAGCCGTTTCATCGCGCGCCCCATCCCTGGCGCTTTGTCTGCGCGCGCCAGCTTGGGAAACGGCGGCAGCACCGGCGGATCGAACGCTGAGAAAAAAGAAAACGGCGCAAGTACATAGCTTGCCCACGGGATTCCCGTCACCTCCGCCACAATCGGGCCCGCGTAATTCAGCTCGCCCAGCAGCAGCAGGTCCGCGCGCGCCGGCTTGGTCGCCGCATCAAGCAAATCGTCGTACGTTTGCCGCAGCACCGGATACAGAAATTCCCTGAGGCCAGTCTCCGTGCCCTTCTTCACGTCGTAGATCATCTCCACGAGCAGCGTGTTTGTGGGATCGATGTCCGGCCGCAGCGAGTGAAACTCAAGGCCCAGCGGTTCAATCTTCGGCCTGTAGACGTTGGGCAGCGCCATCACCGGCGTGTGTCCGCGCCGCTTCAGTTCCAGCGCAATCGCAATCAGCGGATTGATGTCTCCAAACGTCCCAATATTCGACAGAACGATGCGCAATCGCGGGCTCCCCAACGCATGATGGTTTCGCAACTTTGAGACTAATGCATCAGGGACGCGATTCGCGGATCGCACTTTGTCAAAACAAGTTGCTTTGAATGGTTCTATACCGCGCAATGCGGGAAGGAGCAGGGCCCTTTAGCCTCTGAATGTGGTGCATGAACCAAGCGGCCTTTAGGCCCGGACGGACCGGGATGGGCCGGCGCGCTTACAAAATATTGCGCCGCTACTGCGCCGGCTTTACCGTAGCATTCGCACACGCCGGCGGCACATCCTTCAACGTCGGCTTCAAATCCGGCCAATACGGACTCGTCTTTAGCACCGAACAAAAATCCCCAAGCGCTGGAAGCGGGCTCTGTTGCGCCTTCGGCCCCAGCGCATCCACAAACTTCCAAGCCAGATCCGACTGCCCGCCGTAAATCAGATTCAGCACCGTCTGCCACAACGTCGTTCCAATGGAATCGGCGTCGCCCGCCGCCACAACCTTCTGCGCCGCGCTCAGTTCCTTGTTCCACTCCGCAGTCGTCGGCGCCGGCATCTGCATCTTGTCCATCGCCAAATGGAATCCGCCGCCTTTCGCATCGTCTGTCCAGCGCAGCGTCACCACCGCTGAAGGCGAACATGCAAAGCACGTCGGCCAATAGCCAAACGTCCAATCCCCCGTCACATAGTAGTAGTGCCCGTCGGCCAGGCGCTCAAAGTGCGCCAGGTCATCGTCAGAATCGTTCAGCGTCGCCAGCAATTTAAACTGTGGCCCCAGCTCAAATACAAAATGAATCGTGCAGCAATGCGCACCGCCGGTAAACAGCGAAACAATCATGTCCGGTTGTCCACGCCCCGTCACATCCGTCCCGTTCGCAATTGCCGCGATGTTGTCCTGCGCATCATCCGGCTGCCCCAGCGTGTACGTCTGAAAGCTGTCGACACTCTGGCTGTAAACAGTCTTGCCTCCGCTCGTCACCTGTACGCACGCGCCATCGCTGCTTCTGAACGTGGCAAATTGATATTGCCCAACCGTCGCCGCGCTTACCTGATTCTTGAACAGGCACGCCTGCGCCGGATTCTCCGCTGGCCCCTGTGCCAAGACTCCAGCAGCCGCGGCAATCCAAAAGGCCGCCACCAGCGCACCCCGCACCAACGCCCAATTGCTCATCTCTCGCTTCATCGCTTCACCGAGGTTCTATCCAAAGTCGATTTTGTCCGGAATTGGTTCTATCTTGTCCAGGATTGGTTGTGTCCAAGATAGCACCGACGCTCATCTTCATCGCCCTTTTTCACTTTTGCTCCTGACTCGTCGTTCTCCCGTGCTTCATCGCGCCCGATGCTTCCTCGAAGTCCAACGCTTCATCGCACCCCAATGCTTCATCGCAGTTTGATCGCGCCGTCGACCCGCACGTGCTATCCTTGCCCCGTCAAAGTCTCGTCTGGAGTTCCCGATGCATCGTCCGCGCACAATTAAATCCGCAATGTCGCTCGCCGCAGCCTTCATCTTCATCATCGCCTTCTCACCAATCCTGTTCGCGCAACAGCCCGCAGCGGCCACCGCTCCATCCGCGGGACCGGCTAAGCCCTACCACATCATCGACCACTGGAAAGTCGCCGGCGACGGCGGCTGGGATCACCTCATCACTGACCCAGGCACGCATCGCCTCTATATCGCCCACGGCAACGAAGTTGGCGTCGTCGACACCAACACCGGCAAATCCATCGGCACGATCCCCAATCTTCATGGCGTCCACTCCATCGCGCTCGATACCGACGGCAGGTTCGGCTACATCACTGACGGTGGCGCCAATGCAGTAGTTGCATTCGACCGTTCCGCCCTTGCCGTCACCGCCACCATCCCCGTCGGAACTGGCCCCGACGACATCTTGTTCGAGCCGGTCAGTCAAACCGTCTGGGCGTTCAATGGCCGCTCCCACGACGTCTCCGTCATCTCTCCCAAATCGAATTCTGTCATCGCCACCATCTCTCTGCCCGGCAAGCCCGAGTTCCCCGTCACCGACGGCCAGGGCACCGTCTTCGACAACATCGAAGACAAAAATGAAATCGTCCGCATCGACGCGCACTCAAAAACCATCACCGCAACCTGGCAGGCCGGCTGTGATTCACCTTCTGGCCTGGCCTACGACGACGCCGGCTTTCGCCTCTTCGCCGTGTGCGATGGCAAAAAAGCGTCCGTGATCGACACCACCAGTGGCAAGCTGCTCGCCAACCCCTCCATCGGCGACGGCCCTGACGGCGCGGGCTTCAGCGACGCTCACTCGCTCGCATTTGTTCCCAGCCGCGACGGCATTCTCTCCGTAATTGACGCCGCGGCACCTGGCTATCCGACAATTGAAAGCCTCGCCACCCAGGCCGGCGCGCGCACCATGACCTACGATTCCTCTACTGACCGCGTCTATCTCATCACCGCCGACTTTGGTCCGCGCCCCGATCCCACTCCTCAAAATCCGCGCCCGCGTCCGCCCGCCGTCCCAGGAACATTCACGGTGATCGTTGTCGGCCGCTAAGTGCCGATCACCTTTTTCTGTTTGATGTCGATCGCCCGCGATTTACACAAACCGCCCCCGGATCACGGGCCGCTGACCACTGACAACTGATCACTGATCACTATCCTCATGAGAATCGTTCTCATCATCGCCGTCTCCCTGGTCGTTGCCGCCTCATTCTTCGCCGACTACAAATGGCGCCAATGGCTCGCCCGCAACCGGCAAAATCGCGACCGATAGAATCCGCCGAGCACCTCACCCATTAAAATCGAATTTATGAATCGCCCAGCCATTACGCGTCGAGCCTTGCCTGAAAATCCCCAACGGAAGGGTCGCTTCCACCTCGGCATTTTCCTCAGCCTTGCCGCGCTTCTGCTCCTCGCTCCCGCGGCCCGAGCTCAGCGGCAGCCAACCCAGGTTCTCGATAGCTCCGCCCTCCATCCGCCCGCCGGATCGCGAGTTGCCATCGTCGAGTTTGATGATCTGGAGTGCCCAGCCTGCGCTGCCGCCAATCCCATACTCATGCAGGCCGCAGCCAAATACGGAATTCCCTGGATTCGCCACGACTTCCTCATTCCCGGCCACGTCTGGAGCCCAATCGCCGCCGTCAACGCCCGCTTCTTCGACACCAAAAGCAAGACCATCGGCAACGACTATCGCAATCAGGTCTTCGCCAATCAGAACTCCATCGAAACCCGCGACGAGCTCCAGCAATTCACGCAGCGCTTCGCCTCCGCCCACGCGGTCGCGCTTCCTTTCGCGATCGATCCGCAAGGCAAATTGGCGGCTGCAGTCCAGGCCGACGTCCAACTCGCCATTCGAATGGGCCTCAAGCTAACCCCAACCATCTTCATCGTGACCGCAAATAGCAAAGGTGCACCATTCATCGAAGTCACCAACCCTCAAGCTCAGCTCTTCACAACAATCGATCAAGCACTAATCGACACTCGCCCCAGCGCCGCCCCCGCCAAGACCACTCAAAAGACTCCACACAAGTAGCCCCGCTCCCTTGCTCACTCGGCCCCTAGTTCACCTTGTAGCGCCGGCGTCCCGCCGGCTGTCGTGCGGGCGTCCTCGCCCGCGCTTCCCTGAGCCCCGTTTCCAACTCTTTCGCTCCGTTGTTCCCTCGTTCCCTGCTTTTCTAACTCCGCCAACTCCGCTAGCACGGCTAACTCCGCTGTTTCTCGCCTCCCCATCCGTCCCGTTACAATGCCTTTAGGGAGCCGTCCAAACGCTATGCATCGTTTCCTCAGACTCCGTTTTCTCTCGCGCCTGAATGCCCTCGGCCCAATCTCCACCCTGGCTCTTTTCT
>Ga0210388_10004634_pt1 | contig 10770 bp, 12 predicted proteins | sample IncBWC19OmetaG_FD_155485 | JGI IMG/M metagenome (GOLD analysis project Ga0210388, IMG submission 155485) | Forest soil microbial communities from Barre Woods Harvard Forest LTER site, Petersham, Massachusetts, United States - Inc-BW-C-19-O ...
ACGGCATTCCCATTCGCGATTATCCAATCGCAGAGCTGCGCCGCAATCTCGGCTTCGTGCCGCAGGAAACTTTTCTGTTCAGCGAAACGGTGCGTGAGAACATCGCGTTTGGCAAAGAAGATGCTACCGACGAAGAGGTCCGTTCGGCAGCGCTGGCGGCCAGCATTGGCGACGAGATCGAGAGTTTTCCCGAACAGTATCGAACCCTTGTGGGTGAGCGCGGCATTACTCTTTCCGGAGGCCAGAAGCAGCGCACCGCGATTGCACGAGCTATCATTCGCAATCCACGCATTCTGGTTCTCGACGATGCACTCTCCAGCGTAGACACTCACACGGAAGACAAAATTCTCAATCACCTGCGCGAAATCATGCGGGGCCGTACGACGATTTTCATTTCCCACCGGGTTTCCACAGTACGCAACGCCGATCGCATCGCCGTCCTCCACGCCGGACGAATCGTGGAACTGGGCACGCATGACGAACTCGTGGCCAAGGACGGCTACTATACCGACCTCTATAACAAGCAATTGCTCGAAGAAGAATTGGCGGAAGTGTAGTAGGTCGGTATCTTCAGCTTATATGCGGCGCGTCGTTATCCCCGAATTGCTCGACACTGACTTCGGCACTCCTGCCGAGATCGCCACTGCTCTGTCGGACTTGCGCCATATCAATCAGTGGTTCGGTGGCATCGGCGCGACGCAATCGATGATTGCAGCGGTCGCGCAGAAGACTGGCGCTAGTTCGTTGTCAATGTTAGAAGTCGCGGCCGGCGCGGGATATGTGCCCTTGGAGGCCAGCGCACGACTGCGAGAGTCGGGAATCAAGCTTGATGTCACGTTGCTCGATCGCGCTTGTTCTCACCTGAGCAACGGCGCAGGGAACGAAAGGTCGGCGGTCACCGGAGATGCGCTCGCGCTTCCTTTCGCGGGCGGAAGTTTCGATTTAGTGAATTGTTGCCTCTTCGTTCATCATCTGGAGCCGAACGAGGTCCTGCAGTTTGTGAACGAAGGCCTTCGTGTTTGCCGCATCGCAGTGATGGTTAACGATCTCATTCGCAACCCAGTTCACCTCGCCTTGGCTTATGCGAGTCTGCCGCTTTATCGAAGTCACTTTACACACCACGATGCGCCGGCTTCGGTACGACGCGCATACACCATTCCGGAAATGCAGCAAATGCTGCAGCGAACCACTGCGTCGAGAGTAGAGATCGAGCGCCATCCCTTCTTCCGCATGGGCGTGATCGCATGGAAAAGATGAAAACCATGCACGACTTGATCGTGATTGGCGGAGGACCGGCGGGAACTTCCGCGGCCATCACCTGCGCTCGCAGTGGCGCACACGTGTTGCTGCTCGAACGCGGGAGATTTCCCCGGCAAAAAGTTTGCGGGGAATTCGTTTCCGCCGAATCGCTTGCCCTTCTCGCCGATCTGCTCGCTTCTCAAGACAAGCGACTGCTCGCCGATGCGGTTCGCATTTCTAATGCTCGTGTTTTTCTCGACGGCCGTACAATTGAGACGCCGGTCCATCCGCCTGCAGCCAGCATTTCGCGGCTGAGCCTCGACGGCGCTCTATGGAATTCGGCAGAACAATGTGGGGCCGAGAGCCGGCAGCAAATTGTCGTCCAAAGTATTTCGGGGAACGGTCCATTCCTGGTTGCAACTTCAGTCGGAGAATTCCAAAGCCGTGCGTTGATCAATGCTGCAGGCCGCTGGTCGAATCTGAGCCGCACGCCGGTCAACGGGCGAGACGCGGGCGTGAAGTGGCTTGGCCTCAAAGGACATTTCGCCGAATCTTCCAAGTCGCCTTCCGTGGATCTCTACTTCTTTGACGGCGGCTACTGCGGCGTACAACCGGTGAGCGTCACGGGCGGACTTGAACAATCCGTAAATGCCTGCGCCATGGTGCGTGCCGACAGGGCCAGCACTCTGCCAGAAGTATTCTCCTGCCATCCCGCTTTGGAGGAACGTAGTTGCCGATGGAGGGCGCTTGGCGATTCGGTAAGTACATCGCCGCTGGTCTTTCGTCAGCCGGAGCCGGAGCGGAACGGAATTCTAATGGTCGGCGATGCTGCCGCTTTCGTCGATCCCTTCGTCGGAGACGGTATTTCTCTAGCTCTGCGCAGCGGACGTTTGGCGGGCGAACGCCTTATTCCGTTCTTTGCCGGAGACCTTTCATTAGCCGAAGCTGTCCGTAACTATCGATCCTCCTATGAACAGCGCCTCGCCTCCGTGTTCCGCATGTCCTCCAAACTTCGACAGATGCTGAGTTTGCCACGGATCATCCGAACGACGATTCTGTCCCTACTGGAAAAGTCTCCAGCGATCAGACAATATTTGGTGAGCAAAACCAGGTAGGTTGCCGCTTCGACTCGATGGGCGAGCACGCCCATCCTCGATAAACTCTAGCGAACGACCAGCACTTCGCGAATGTTGTCGCGAGTCAGAAAAAACTTGATCGAACCGAAATCGCGGAACAGGTTTTCGATGTGCCGGTTGTTGAAGACTCGCTGTAGCCGGAAACTTTTCTCGATCGAACTATGAAGCACGCCGGTCGGACCCCTGCGCAAATCTCTTCGCGCTTGGACGTGCTGCATCTCCAGAATGTCATTGTCGACGATGTGGTAGCGATAGCAGGGTGCGTCCGGCCCGGCTTCGTGGGTATGAAAAAACGCCAGCAGCATGCCGCCCGGTTTAATCGTCGACCACAGGCGAGCAACCACGGGTTTCACCAGGCTTTCATGCATATAATCGGCCAGGTTCCAGCACAGCACAATATCGAATTGAGCCGCCGGATAAACCAGGTTGTCGGCTAGAAAACGGCGGCTATCCAGGATCATTTGCCCCTGTTCGTCCTTGGTGATCAGAGACGGATCGGTCGAGGCCTCAAGCAAGTCCTCGCTATATATCTTGTGTCCGCGTTGCGTGAGATAACGGATATTTGCGGCAGAAGTCGACCCCACATCCAGAACGCAAATTGGTTCTTCGGACTGCAACGTGCGCGCAACTGCGCCCAGACCACTAGAGCGGCGTGTGAGCCGCTGCGACATTGACACAGCTCTGGTCCCCTGGCCGGGGACGGTGGCGGAACCGCGAAAGAGTTTCATGAAACTGTGCGTAACGGATGCCATGGTAAATTTCCGGCGTCCGGTTCAATAGACTTCCTCAATATAAATATATCGTGGCCTGCGCAGTTGAACCGGCGAAAAATTCTATTGCTTGGTTACTGGAGTACTTCCTGCAGCCGCGCTCCTAGCCTCGACCTGGGGCTCAGACTTGGTTGCCGGGGTTGAATTCGACTTGGTGGTTTCCCTCTGGATCTCGACTTTTCCCTTCAGATATGCACCATCTTCGATTGCAATGCGCTGCGTAACAACATCGCCAAGGACGACTGCGGCCTTCTGCAACTCGGTCCGGTCGCTAGCCCGGATGTTGCCTTCCAGCTTGCCCTGAATCACTACGCCCTTGGCATTCACATCGGCGTGTACATGGCCGTTCGGACCGATCACGAGGTTGTGGCCCTGGAGTTGAATCGAGCCCTCGACCTTGCCGTCGACGTATAAGTCCTCACTGCCGGAAAGCTCGCCCTTGATCACTACCGACTTACCTATGTGTGCAAACTCTCCGGTCTTTGGCATGTCCATACTGCGTTCTCCTTTTGGACGCACACTCGCGGGTTACAAAATGGAATACCGGATTCTAAACCATTTGGCGAATCCTGTGGGCGAGGAGGAAGAATATGGCGGAGAAAAAGTTTGCACAGTTACGGCAGATATTCCGTTGAGGATCGCGCAATTGGCCTTCTGCTGGCCGTCTAGGCTGGTGTACAATTCCGCTCGGTCTGAAATTCAAAACACAAGCCCCGCTTCTAAGAAAGAGTCAACATGAAACGTTCTCTCGCGGTTTCTCTCGTCGTCGTCGTTGCATTAACTCTTGGCGCGTATCTCTTCCCTGGTTCGGTTCGCGCAGCCGACCAAACAAAAATCAACGGATTCAACATAGTCGTTCCGCAATCCAGCGTTCCGCGGCCTGGACACATACACACCAACTACTTTTTTGCTGTTCCAGATGTTCCTAATACTACTGGCGGACCTCCTCCGGGCACCGAAACACCAGGCTCGTTGGCCTGCGTCTACAAATTGGTCGAGGGACCAAAAGGGTGCCCCATCGCGACCAGCACGAAAGTCCCGACTGGTGGGTGGGGAGCGATCGCCATTGTGGATGCTGGCTACTATCCGACTGCGAAGTCGGATCTGGATGCGTTCTCGAGTTACTTTGGCATACCCAACGCCGACTTCACAGTAGTTTATGCCAACGGTAAACGACCTCCTGTCTACAATGGATGGCTGGTCGAGGAGGCTCTGGACATCGAGTGGGCTCATGCCATGGCTCCCAAAGCCAAGCTTTTCCTGGTCGAGTCCGTGCTGTGCGACTCCGGCAGTTGCAACACAGATCCTACCTGGCAGGCGGTGAAGGTAGCGGGTGAGTTGGTGGCCAAGAACGGTGGTGGCGTGGTCAGCATGAGCTGGGGCGACGCCGAGATTTCCACGGAGGACAACTTTAACAAGTATTTCACGACTCCGGGAGTTGTCTATTTTGCCGCGAGCGGCGATTCGGGCATAGGTGGTCTCATCTATCCTTCAGCTGTGAAGAACGTAGTGTCTGTCGGCGGCACCCAATTCAACCGGAATTCTTCCACCGGAGATTTCGAGAGCGAGACCTACGGCGGCGGCGGCGGCGGCATAAGCGCGTATGAGCCCATCCCCGGTTACCAAGATGTGATCAAGAAGATTGTTGGCACCAAACGTGGAAACCCGGACGTCTCTTCTGACTTCTGCTGTACGGGAATCTATTTGGAGGGCCAGTGGGGCGCGGTAGGCGGCACCAGTTGGTCTTCGCCAACTTTTGCCGGAATCGTGAATGCCGCTGGCGGCAAGATGAAGTCGACCCACGACGAACTCACCGCGATCTACACGGAGTACACCAACAAGCAGGAGTACAAAGCCGATTTCCACGACATCACGCAGGGCAGCTCTTACTGTACGGTGGGCTGGAACTTCTGCGGCGGCGTCGGCTCTCCGCGCACCTATAAGGGAAAGTAATTCGTGATATTTATGTGGGCCTTGTCTGGCGACAAGGCCCTCTTTATTATTGCCCGCTTCAGTTTCTCCTTGTGGCACCTTCCACCAAATGGTTCCCTCTGTGGTTGCGGACGAGTGGCCGCGATTTCACACTTGCAACCTTCCTAAACCAGCGTATACAACGGCTATAGGCGAGATGCCGTCTAACCCAAGGCGTGGGCACGATGAAGCGGATTCACTTCAACACGAAGCTCGCGGTCTCTGTCGCGATATTGGCAATGGTGAGCCCGCTCTTGGCATTCTCAGCAGACCAATCCCCTGAGTCTCCGATCGAACTGGTGCGCCGCACGGTCGAGGGAGAGATCGCAACCGGTAACGGCGCGAAGGCGATGTTCACGGATCACAAGGGAACTCCGCAAGGTTCCCAGACGAAACTGGTGGACGAAACCCGTGATGGCATGGCGGGAATTTTGGTTGCCATCGACAATAAACCCCTGTCGGCGGCGCAGCGCCAAGCCGAAGAGGCTCGGTTGCAAGGATTGGTGAACAATCCCGAGGGCCTTAAGAAGAAACAGAGGTCTGAAAAAGAGGACACGGAGCACGTCACGCGAATCATGAAGGCCCTGCCGGATGCGTTCCTCTACGAAACCGACGGCAGTGCAGTTGGGAATCAGGAAATCGGGAAGCCCGGCGACCACTTAGTGCGTCTGAAATTCCGGCCCAATCCGAAATACAGCCCACCCAGTCACGTCGAACAGGTGCTCACAGCTATGCAGGGTTACGTTCTGATTGACGCGGACCAGCATCGCATCGCAAAAATCGACGGAACTCTGGCAAAGGAGGTCGGCTTCGGTTGGGGAATCCTGGGCCACCTGGATCGCGGTGGACACTTCCTGGTAGAACAGGCCGAGGTGATTCCGGGAGATTGGGAGCTCACGCACATGAGCCTCAGTTTTACGGGTAAGGAACTCCTGTTCAAGAGCATCAGCGTTAAGTCCGATGAGGTGTTCAGCAATTTCCAGTCGGTGCCTACGAATCTGACCTTCGCGCAGGGAGTGGAACTGCTGAAGAAGCAGGAAGCGGAGTTGGCGGAAAACCAGCAACGGCCTTGAATCGATAATCACAAACAAAAGTAAGATGCGGCTTCGTGCAACGCCTCTATGCCGCGGCCCGGATGGTTTCTTTGCGCACTGTGAGTTTCTCGATTAAATCTTCACGCACGCGATAGCCAGACCCAGGTTCGTCGCGAATCACTATCGTGCCTTGTGCCGTGACCTCGACTTCAGGTTCGATGATGTCTTCCTTCCAATAGCGTTTCGAGGCGGAAACGTCTCCCGGCAGGCGGAAGTTGTGCAGCGTGGAAAGCGCGATGTTGTGAGCGCGTCCGACTCCCGACTCAAGCATGCCGCCGCACCACACTGGAATGTTGCGTGACGCACAGACGTCATGAACCTTCTTGGCTTCGGTGAATCCCCCCACCCGGCCAACCTTGATGTTGATAATGCGGCACGCGCCAAGATCCAAGGCCTTGGCCGCGTCCCGGGCATGGCGAATGGATTCGTCCAGGCAGATCGCGGTACGCAGCTCTTTTTGCAGGCGGGAGTGGTAATAGATGTCGTCGTGCCACACCGGCTGCTCGATCATCAGTAAATTAAACTGGTCGAATTTGCGCAGGTGTTCGAGTTCGTCCAGTGTGTAAGCGGAGTTGGCATCGCAACTGAGCACGATCTCAGGCCAGCGCGAGCGGATGCGCTCCAGCACGTTTACATCCCAGCCCGGCTTCACTTTTACCTTGATGCGACGATATCCGGCGGCCAGTTCGGTTTGAATCTTTTCCAGTAATTGTTCGATGGAATCCTGAATGCCAATGGAAACGCCGCAGGAAATTTCATGCAGCGTGCCCCCGAGCAGCTTCCATAAAGGCAGTTGCTTCTCCTGCGCCTCGGCGTCCCACAGCGCATTCTCGACGGCGGCCTTGGCCATGTCATGGCCGCGCACCCTAGCCATTAAAGGCACGCTCTCATGCGCTGAAGACAACGTCCGGCCGAGCACGGCCGGAGCAAGATAATGTTTGATTGTGGGCCACGCGCTTTCTGTCCACTCGCTGCTATAGAACGGATCTTCGCCGGCCACGCACTCTCCCCAGGCATCAATGCCGTCGCAGTGGATAGTCAACAAAAGAATTTGGCGGCTGAAAGTGCGCTTGAAACTCGTCTCGAAAAACTGGACGAGCGGCATCTGAATTTCGCGAAGGGTGATGGCTTCAATTTTCATAGTGTCAAAAGCAACTCACCATCTAGTTTGCGGAATACATCCACCGCTCGTCCCAGCGGCCAAGCAAAAAATTACCGCTTCCCTGCTGGTCGCGTTCATAGCCTAGCACTGCTAATCCATCCACAAATGCTTTTAGGAATTGCTCTCGATTGCGATCCTGGACTTCTTGCGCACGGTCTCGCGATGCCGGGTACGCCTTCCACTCATAAATCTGAGCCGGAACCGAAATCGTTGCGAGGGTTTCGATGCGCGGCTTTTTTCCTGCTTGCAGCAACATTTCAACCCGCTTCGACTTCAGCCACCACTCAGCCACCAGCCGATCGGTAGGCAAACCGCCCTGCAGCGGCGAAGACGTAATTCCGTACTGGTTGACACTATAGCGGCGTGCGATCGCTCCCAGCTTTTCGATATTGAGATATGCGTTCTTAATCTCCAGCGGATCAAAGGTCCACTCGATGAGCTCAAATCCACGGGCAAGCGCATCGTCACGCTGAAACAACTTTATGCGCCGGCCGAGGCCTGCATTCTGATGCTGTTTGCGTACGGCCAGCATGTGCGAATGCAGATACAAATGCCCGCCTCGAGCGCCGGGTACTGAGAGGGCGAACCCAACCATCTCGTTGCCCGCAAATGCCCCGATTACTTGCCCACCGATCTTCTCTGCCACCACAAACATGCGCAGGGGAACCAGATCGGCGTCGGAAAAATTCCAGACTTCCTTCTGCAGGGCAACGCAGGCTCGGATTTCGTCAAGCTGATGGCATTTGCGAATAACGATCGAATCCGAGCTCACTTGGCATCCCGTTCCTGTACCTTCGCGCGCTGCCATAACGATTCCAGTTCTTCCATGGAGGCGTCTTGGGGAGACCGCCCCGAAGGCCGTAAATGATCCTCCATCCACTGAAAGCGGCGCTTGAATTTACGGTTAGTTTTCTTCAGCGCCGACTCGGGATCAAGCGAAAGATAACGCGCGATGTTTACCAGCACGAAAAAAAGATCGCCCACTTCGCCTTCCAGCCGCTCGCGCAGGTCTTCGTTGATTTGCGGGCGGCCTGCCCCGGCGACGCCTTGCCCCGGCGGCTGCGGCCCGGGCGCAGGAAATTCTTTGAGCTGCTCCTGCAGTTCTTCGGTTTCCTCGCGGAGTTTTTCGAATAATCCCTGAATATTCGGCCAATCGAAACCCACGCGAGATGCACGCGAGCTGAGCTTGTGGGCTTCGAGCAATGCCGGCATCGCGGCGGAAATTCCGGCCACGACGGATTCCGGCTTTTCGTCTTTCTTTGCAGCCTTGCCGCCGCCGGCTTCCAGACGCTTCTTCTTTTCTTCCGACTTGAGCGCTTCCCAGTTGCGCAAGACTTCGGACGAGGTCTCGGCCTTTACGTCTCCAAAGACATGAGGATGCCGATCAACAAGCTTATCGGAGAGCCGGTCGAGAACTTCGTCGATTGAGAACGTTCCTTGATCTTTCGCCATCTGCGCGTAGAAGAGAACCTGGAGCAGCAGGTCGCCGAGTTCACCCGGCAGTTCGTCCCAATCGCGATTGTCAATGGCTTCGAGGACTTCGTAAGTCTCTTCGAGAGTATAGGGCTTGATCGAGTCGAAGGTCTGCTCGCGGTCCCAGGGGCACCCTCCCGGACCGCGCAGGCGGGCCATAATTGAAACCGCCCGTTCGAACCGCTCTCCAGTAGTTGGCATGGGGAGCAATCACTGTAAATGAGGTGGGTGTGCGCAGGCAATTGAGTTATCGCGCGAAGGTCTGCACCAATAGTTGCGTGTCGTCGGAGATAATGCCGTCGACTCCCCAATCGGCAAGTCGCAGCATTGTCTTTCGATCATTCACCGTCCACGTGACCAACTTCTGGCCCGCGCTGTGGACCTCCTTAACCAACTTAAGGGTTACCAGCGAATGATGCGGAGTCACGTAGTCCGCGTTGGTTTCGCGCCAGCAGGCAAGCTGTCCTGGCTTGTCACAGATGATCCCGACCTGAATTTTCGGGCTGCGGGTTTTCAATTCCATCACGACCTCCGACAGAAAAGACGAAACCACGTAGCGCTCTTCCATCCGGTATTCGCGGAGTAAGCCGAGTATCTTCGACTCCATCCCGGCAACCTTGAGTTCAATATCGAGAAATGCCCGCTGACTGTAGCGCTGCAGCACATCTTCGAGCAGCGGGAGATGCCTTAGTTGATTCGCGGCGGCCTGGGAGACGGTGATGCTGCCTACCATAGGGTCATGACAAACCACGAAGTGGCCAGAGCCGGTTAGGCGCACGTCGAACTCGAAACCGTGACAGCCGTGCTCAAGAGCCAGATCAAAAGACGCAAGAGTGTTTTCCGGTACAGAGGTAGACGCACGCGCGCCGCGATGACCGAGGAGGAGGGGAAGGTCGGACATCCTGCGTAATTTTACGCTCGATTGTGCGGAGGCAAGATTACAAAAACGACGGCAGCAGCAGAATTTTTGCGGTGTTCACATTCAGTGATGATTTTCGCAACCCTGGTTTCCCCCGAGCCCGGCTAGTCGAGATCGAAATCGCGAATGGGTTTGCCGGTGTCGGGAGATTCTTTAGCCTTCTTGACCGCTTCCTGAAATTTCTTTTCCAGAAGATCTCCGGCATGTTTTTGCGCTTCAACCGACTGACGGAAAATGGATTCGCGGCGGCTATCCTGCTCTTTCATGGCTTTAGCGGCCGCCTCGAAATCGTTGAACATCTTGGGCTTGACGGCGGGGGTATGCGCGATGACTCCTTTAGCCGTCGGATCGACCTTCAGTACTGCGCTGCAGCACGGGCAGGTTACATCGAAAGCCGCGGTATTCTCCGCCATATAGCAAATCATAGCGCAAATAAGCACCCTTGATCGAGAAACTCAATGAGGCTGGATTCTTATGGGGAAAATATGGAACAGGGAAAGCATTTCCCAACCCAGCAGAATCACCGAAACCACGGTCACCGTGATGGCCAGGATCTCGCCGAAATTAAGACTGCTGCGGCGGGGCTCGAACCGCCTGGCTACCAAACCAAGGATGTTCAAGGTTGCGAAGCCAAAAACCAATACCCAGAGGATGTTGTAAACATTGCTTTTCTTGCTGGAAAACTCACCCGAAAACCGGAGCGCAAAGAGCAGCGATGATTGCAGGCCAACCACAGTCGGCCCCATCCAGCTATGGGATGTAACCCGGGCGACCGTAGTGGTAAGGGGCGAGGCCATGGTCTAGATCAGTTGGACCTTCACTGGTCCTGAAAACCTACGATATTACTCTGTTTCCTCTGCGAAAGTCAGCGTGAAAACAGGGTTACTCTTCTGCGTCCAGCTAAGAGCAAGACCTGCTTTATAATAGAGGTTTCTGCACCCCCTTCCAGGCCACTAAGGAGATCGGTGGCGCGGCAATCAGGCGTGGCAAGCCTTTTGGGGCGCGG
>Ga0210388_10004635_pt1 | contig 10769 bp, 8 predicted proteins | sample IncBWC19OmetaG_FD_155485 | JGI IMG/M metagenome (GOLD analysis project Ga0210388, IMG submission 155485) | Forest soil microbial communities from Barre Woods Harvard Forest LTER site, Petersham, Massachusetts, United States - Inc-BW-C-19-O ...
GCGACCGACAGATTGGAATAACGCTTCCCGGTCGGCCCACAGATGGATCTCGGGCTGTGGCTTCACCACAGCTTTTTCCTCGAGCTTTTTCAGCAACTCGGTCGTGTCGGCCAGCTTGCTGTTGTTCCAGTAGATATCGCCGTTGGCCGTCACGGAGATCACGATGTTCTCGGGCTTGGTCTGCGTCGCGACATTGGCCGCGTCCGGCAGATCCACGTGGACCCGCTTGTTGATCACCGGAACGGTGATCAGAAAGATGATCAGCAGCACGAGCATCACATCGACCAGCGGAGTCGTGTTGATGGTGGAGTTGAGGGCCTGGTCCTCACCGTCCAGCTGTACGTTCATTGACATATCAGGTTACCTGCCGCGAAAAGGCCGGGGCTTGCGCCCCGGCGGGAATGCGATTGCGACGCCGCGAATCGCAATTATTTGCGGACGGCAGCAGCGGGCGGGGCGGCGGCGGCGGGCGGGCGGCTATTGCCATCAGCACCGCCGACGCGGGCGCCACCGACCAGGTAGGCATGCACGTCCGCAGCGAAGTTACGCAGATTCTCCTGCAGGCCCTTGTTGCGGCCCACCAGCCAGTTGTAACCGATCACGGCCGGGACCGCGACGAACAGGCCGATCGCAGTCATCATCAGCGCCTCACCGACGGGGCCGGCCACGCGATCGATGCTGGGCTGTCCCGACACGCCGATGGCGATCAGCGCCTTGATGATGCCGACCACCGTGCCGAACAGGCCGATGAAGGGTGCCGTTGAACCGACGGTGGCCAGAAACCCTAAGCCGCCCTGCAGGCTGCTGTTCACGTTCGCGACCGAGCGCTGCAGCGACATGGTGATCCACTCGTGCAGGTCGATGCGGTCCGTCAGTCGGCCGTCATGATGGGCCGCGGCGCGCAGACCCTCTTCCACGATCGCCCGGTACGGATCGTTTTTCTTCAGGCGCTCGACGCCATCCTTCAGGGAGGGGGACGTCCAGAAGGTCTTCTCCACCGTCTTATAAGAGGAGGACAGCTTATGCTGGTCCCACAGCTTGGTCAGGATGATGTACCAGGACAGAAACGACATCACCACCAGAAGCGCTAGCACTCCGTGCGAGAGCGGGTCATGGTTGGTGAGCAGGGCCATCGGTCCATATGCGTTCTGGGATGCTGCTGATGCTGTTGTTGCGGCGTTTTCCATAGTTTCCTCGTCTCAGATCGGCCGGGATGCCTTCGTAGCAAAGGCATTCCGATATAGAGTCAATCGGTTAGTGATATTAGTTTAATTGGAACTTGACGGACAGACTCGAGCAGCCGTCGACTGGCTTGCCATCGACCGTTCCGGGCTTCATGTGTTCCTGACTACCCAAACGTACGGCGGCCTCGTCCAGTCGCGAAGAGCCGGAGCTTTTTTCAACCGTTGGAGCGCCGGTCAATTTGCCATCCGCCGCCCAGCAGTACCTGATCAACGCCGTACCGGTCTCGTTCATGCGGATCGAAGTCGGCGGATAGAAATTCGCGGGATCCAGTTTGGTCAGAGGAACCGCAGCCGTGCGCACCACGGGGCGCGGCGCCGCCGGCGGCGGTGCGTCCACATGTTTGGTCGTGGTGTTGGTGATCGCAGTCGACTGGGTTTCAACCGGAATATTGATCGTGACATCCGGCGGCGGAATCTCGATCGGGGGGTGCTCCATCTTCGGGGGCGGCGGCGGCGGCGGCGCATCGCGCTGCTTCACGTCCTGGACGATGGTGGTCTGCAGCGGCGGCTCTACCGAATGGATGATTCGCGTCGCCAGGCCTGATTCGAACAGGTAGATCAGCCCAATATGGATGATGATGATCGCGACCAAGAACATCGCGCGTTGGGAAAAGAACGAAGTGTCGTGTCTTGCGTAGGCAGCCATACTCGTTATCGTAATATCGTTACCGATCCAACTGACGGGCACATTGTCGAACCTCGAAACGTAAACACGTTTGTCGTTGCGCGCAAGCCCGTCCCGGACCAAATTTTCGAACCGTCGGTGCTTGCACCGCCGGCCGGTTGTGTTCTGGTGCCCTAATCGCCTGTTTGATCAGGCATCGGGCACGGGTCCGAAACGCATTCCCCCGGGTTTTCTTAAACAAAATTTATCATCGACCGGTCGCTGACAACTCAACTGTAACTGTCGCGGCGCACACTGACAACTAGATCTACACAATGCGCTCGCTAGTTTAATGTCGATCGGTGCCCGCTCCGGTCACGGCACCGTCCGACGCACTACCGACCAGGTGAGCGTATTTCATCAGTACCCCGGTCGTTGCATAAGGTTTAGGCGCACGCCACGCCGCTCGCCTGCGGCGCAACTCAGCCACCGACAGTTGTGCGTTGATGGCTTGTTTTACCGCATCAATCGTCACGATATCCCCGGTGCGCAGCAGTCCGATGGGGCCGCCGACCGCAGCCTCCGGAGCGATATGTCCAACGACGAAACCATGGCTACCGCCCGAAAAGCGTCCGTCGGTAATCAGGGCCACGCTGCCGCCGAGCCCCCGACCCATGAGCGCACCGGTGGGACTGAGCATCTCGCGCATGCCCGGGCCGCCCTTCGGGCCCTCGTAGCGGATCACCACCACATCGCCGGCGCGCACCGTGCCGTTGAGAATCGCTGCCGTCGCGCGCTCCTCGCCGTCGAATACCCGGGCGCGCCCCTGGAATGTGAGGCCTTCTTTGCCGGTGATTTTGGCCACGGCGCCCTCCGGGGCTACGTTTCCCTTCAAAACAATCAGATGGCTGTTCTTCTTGATGGGATCGGACAGGGGGCGAACTACGTCTTGACCTTCGGGATAAGGACCTGTGGCCGCAAGATTCTGCGCCAGCGTCTGGCCGGTTACGGTGAGGCACTCACCATGGAGCAGATCCGCATCGAGCAGCATTTTCAGCAACGGCTGGATGCCACCGATCGCGATCAGCTCCGACATGAGGTAACGGCCGCTCGGCCGTACATCGGCCAGCACCGGCACCCGGTGGCCAATGCGGCTGAAATCCTCCAGCCGCAGCTTGACGCGCGCCTCGTGGGCGATCGCCAGCAGGTGCAGAACGGCGTTCGTGGAACCGCCCAGGGCGATGCTCACGGTGATCGCATTTTCAAACGCCTTGCGCGTCAGGATGTCGCGCGGTCGGATGCCGGATTCGATCAGCCGGACCACCGCGACGCCGGCGCGCTCGCAGTCCAGGCGCTTGGCGTCACTCACGGCCTCCTGCGCCGAGCTGCCGGGCAGCGACAGCCCCAGGGCTTCGATGGCCGAGGCCATGGTATTGGCCGTGTACATGCCCCCGCAGCTGCCCGGACCGGGGATCGCCGTGCGCTCGATCTCCAGCAGCTGGCCATCGCTCATCTTGCCGGCCGCGTGGGCGCCCACGGCCTCGAACACCGAGACGATGTCGCGGCGCTGCACGCCCGGCCTGATGGTGCCCCCGTAAACAAACGCGGCCGGCCGGTTCATGCGCGCCATCGCCATGGCGCAACCGGGCATATTCTTGTCGCAGCCGCCCACGGCGACAAAGCCATCAAAGCCCTCCGCGCCCACCACCGTCTCAATGGAATCCGCGATCACCTCGCGCGACACCAGCGAATACCGCATGCCCGGTGAACCCATCGAAATGCCGTCCGACACCGTGATGGTGTTGAACAGCACGCTCTTGCCGCCCGCCGCGTCGACTCCCGCTGCGGCGGCTCGGGCCAGTTCCGCAATGTGCATATTGCAAGGCGTCAGGTTGGCCCAGGTGGAGGCGATTCCGACCTGTGGCTTGGTGAAGTCCCCGTCGCCGAAGCCCACGGCGCGCAGCATGGCGCGTGATGGCGCCTGCTTGGCCCCGTCAACCACCAGCCGCGAATAGCGGCGGGGATCGTGGGAAGCGCCCTTTTTGGTTCTGGATTTCGTGGCCATGGTCTCCTTATCCGAATCTCTGGCGAATCAGGCTGTACAGCGCCCGCACACACTGCGCCTCGGCGCCCACCGGGCGGCCGGGCCGCTCCTTGGGATTCCAGGCAAACAGATCCAGATGCAGCCAGGCGCGGGAAGTTGTTACAAATCGCTTCAGGAACAGCGCCGCAATGATCGATCCGGCGTACGGGCCGGCCGAGACATTACCAAGATCGGCGATGCGACTGCTGAACTCATCATCGTAGCCTGCCCACAGCGGCATGGGCCACAGTGGGTCGTGGGTCGCCTCTCCGGCGGCGCGTGCGCTGGCCAGAAGCGCCTCGTCCGGGCTGAACGCAGCCGGCAGCTCTGGACCCAGCGCCGTGCGTGCGGCACCGGTCAGGGTCGCCAGATCGATCAGCAGCTCGGGCGCCTCCGCGTCGGCCTCCGCCAGCGCATCGGCCAGGATCAGCCGCCCTTCGGCATCGGTATTGCCGATCTCGATGGTCAGCCCCTTGCGCGAGCGCAGGATGTCGCCGGGCCGATAAGACAGCGCATCGACGCTGTTTTCGACACACGGCAACAGGACCCGCAGCTGGATCGGCGCCTCCAGGCTCATGAGCAGGCTGGCCAGGGCCAGCGCGCAGGCCGCCCCTCCCATGTCCTTTTTCATCAGCAGCATCGCGGCACCCGGTTTCAGATCCAGGCCCCCGGTGTCGAAACACACGCCCTTGCCAACCAGTGTCACCCGCGGCGCATCGGCAGCCCCCCAGCGCAGGTCGACCAGGCAGGGCTCACGGGCACTGCCCGCACCCACCGCCCGAATCAGCGGAAAGCCCTGCGCGTCCAGCTCCGCGCCCACCAGCACCCGGCAGCGGGCGCCAAAGCGCGCCGCCAGGTCAAATCCGGCCTGGGCCAGTTCGGCAGGACCCATGTCATTCGCCGGCGTATTGATCAGGTCGCGGGCCAGCGTCGTGGCGTCCGCCGCGGCACGCACGTAGGGCAGGTCGGCACCGGGCGGTGCGATAAGCGCGGCGCGCGGCGCATTACCCGCGCTGCGGTAGCGGGTGATCCGATAGCTGCCGATCAACCACCCCAGTGCGAACTGGGTGGCTGCCGGCGCTCCCAGCGGGGTCACCACCTGATAGTGATCTCCGGGCAGCCGGTCGCTCAGGCCGGCGGCATGCCACAAAGTCAGGTCGTCGACCGCGCGCAGCGCACCCAGTCCAACGACCGCGCCGCCCACCTGCCCGGCCTCGCCGGGCAGCACCAGCACCCGCTGCCGCTCGGCCTGGAAATTGTTGGCGTGCAGCCAATTCACCACGGTGGCGGGCTGTTGCGCCAACCATGGGGCCAGTGTCGCCTCACTGAGCAGCCACAAGGGTCGCGCCGCGGGACTCGCCTCGGTCAACAACAGGTCTGGGCTCATCACAACTCCGAAACGCCGATTCGATTGACAATTTTGCACGAATTTGCTGACATTCGAGGTCAACGTTGCAGTGCCCGAATTCGCCGATGACCACCGGGTCACTCCACCAGGACCCTGCACCGGCCCCTAACCAGGGCGGGTGCGGGGTTTTTTATGCGCCCGGCATTTTGGCCGATGGGCGTGTGTCCAGCCGCTTAGGAGCGAAATAGAGATGAAGTTGTATTCGCAGAAGGACGTGAACAAAAAGGCGCTGCGCGGTGCGCGCATCGCCGTGCTCGGCTATGGCAGCCAGGGCCGTGCCCACGCCTTGAATCTCAAAGACAGCGGGTTCGACGTCGTCGCCGGCGTCCGCAAGGGCGGGCCGAGCTGGAAGAAGGCCAAGAAGGACGGCCTGGAAGTCGCAGAGCCGGCCAAGGCCGTCAGCGATGCCGACCTGATCGCGATGCTGGTGCCGGATCTGAACCAGGAAGCGCTGTACGGTGAAGTGATCGATGCCATCAAGAAGGGGGCGACGCTGTTGTTCGCCCATGGCTTCAACGTCCACTTCAAGCTCATCAAGCCGCGCCGCGATCTGGACGTGGTGCTGATCGCCCCGAAGGGTCCCGGTGACCTGGTGCGCCGCCAATACCAGCAGGGGCGCGGGGTGCCCTGTCTGATCGCGGTCGCGCAGGATGCCACGGGTCATGCGCACGACCGCGCCCTCGCCTACGCCCACGGCATTGGCGGCACGCGCGGCGGGGTGCTCGATACGACCTTCGCCGAGGAGACCGAGACGGATCTGTTCGGCGAACAGGCCGTGCTGTGTGGCGGCGCCACGGAGCTGGTGGTCAAGGGCTTCGAGACCTTGGTGGAGGCTGGCTATCAGCCCGAGGTCGCGTACTACGAGTGTCTGCATGAGCTGAAGCTCATCGTCGACCTGCTGCACGAGGGTGGCATCACCAAGATGCACCAGTTCATCTCCGATACGGCCAAGTACGGCGACCTGACGCGCGGCCCGCGCATCGTCAACGAGAAGACCAAGAACGAGATGCGCAAGATCCTCAAGGAAATCCAGACGGGCAAATTCGCCCGCCAGTGGATTGATGAGAACAAGTCCGGCCAGAAGGAGTATCGCAAGATGCTCAAGCAGGACATGGACCGGCAGATCGAACGGGTGGGCGCAACCCTGCGCGCCAAGATGCCCTGGCTGAACGACCGCCGAGCTTAATCAAACATGCCCAAGACCATGTTCCAGAAGGTTTGGGAGCAGCACGAAGTGGCTCCCGAGACCGCCGACACCCCGGCGGTACTGTACATCGACCTGCATCTGATTCACGAAGTCACCACGCCGCAGGCATTCGAGGTGCTGCGCCGGCAAGGCCTGTCCGTGCGCCGCAAGGATCTGACCCTGGCGACCATGGATCACTCCACGCCGACGCGCACGGAACAGGTGTTCGGCGGCGTGCCGGTGGTGCAGTCGGCGGCCGCCCGGCAGGTGGAACAGTTGGAGCGCAATTGCGCCGCGGCCGGCATTGAACTGCTGGACATGCGCAGCGAGCTGCGCGGCATCGTGCATATCATCGGACCGGAGCTGGGCCTCACGCGCCCCGGCCGCACCATCGTGTGCGGTGACAGCCACACCAGCACGCATGGTGCATTTGGCGCACTGGCCTTTGGCATCGGTACCACGGAGGTGGGCCACGTGTTCGCGACGCAGTGCATACTGCAGCGCCGGCCGAAGACTTTCGCCATCAATGTGATCCAGAAACTGCCTGCGGGTGTCACGGCCAAGGATCTGGTGCTCGCGATCATCGGCGAGATCGGGGTCGAGGGCGGCACCGGACATGTGCTCGAATACCGTGGCGAGGGGATTCGCGCGCTGGACATGGAAGAGCGCATGACCGTGTGCAACATGTCCATCGAGGCCGGGGCGCGCGCCGGCATGATCGCCCCGGATGAGACCACCTTCGGCTATCTGTCGGATCGGCCGCGCTCCCCCAGTGGGGCGGCGTGGGAACGCGCCGTCGAACGTTGGCGTGCGCTGCCGACGGATCCGGGTGCGACCTTCGATCGCGAACACACCGTGGATGCCGCGACCCTGGCACCGATGATCAGCTATGGCACGCATCCGGGCATGGTCATCCCCATCACCGGCTCGGTACCCACCCGCAAGGGCGACCCGGTTTTCGACAAAGCCCTGGCCTATATGGGCTTCCAGGCCGGGCAGGCGATCCGCGACCAACCCGTCAATGTGGTGTTCATCGGCAGCTGCACCAATGGCCGCCTCGGTGATCTGCGCGGCGCCGCGCAGCTGCTGCGCGGTCGCAGGATCGCAGCTTCCGTGCGCATGCTCGTGGTGCCGGGCTCCCAGCAGGTGAAGGCGGCGGCCGAGGCCGAAGGACTGCATAAGATCTTCATCGACGCGGGTGCGGAATGGCGCGAGTCGGGGTGCTCGATGTGCATCGGCATGAACGGTGACACCGTCGCGCGCGGTGAATATTCGGTCAGCACCAGCAATCGCAATTTCGAGGGTCGCCAGGGCGCCGGTGCGCGCACCCTGCTCGCGAGTCCGCTGACCGCGGCCGCCAGTGCCATCCGCGGTCGGGTTACCGATCCGCGTGAGCTGCTGGGCGATAAACATTGATGGACAAGATCACGACCATCCGCTCGCGCACGGTGGTACTGCCGGCCAGCAACATCGATACCGACCAGATCATCCCGGCGCGTTTTCTGACCACGACCACGCGCATCGGGCTGGGCAAGCAGCTGTTCTCCGACTGGCGCTATGGGCCCGACGGCAGCGCAAAATCCGACTTCGTACTGAACCAGCCGGCGGCTGCCGGCTGCCAGGTTCTGGTCGCGGGCCGCAACTTCGGCTGTGGCTCCTCGCGTGAACACGCGCCCTGGGCATTGCTCGATTACGGCTTCCGCGCCGTCATCAGCACCGAGATTGCCGACATCTTCCGCAACAATTCGCTGATGAATGGCCTGTTGCCCATCGTGGTCGACGAGGCCACCAGCCGTTGGCTCCTCGACAATCCGGGCAGCGAGGTCAGCATTGACCTGGCCAGCACCAGCCTGCAGCTGCCCAACGGCGTCAGCGTCAACTTCCCCATCGATCCGTTCGCCCGTTACTGCCTGCTCAATGGCGTCGATGAGCTGGGCTTCCTGCTACAGCAGCAGGAGCGGATCGCCGCCTACGAAGCGCGTTCCAAGGACAATTGAGTCATGCAGGCCTCGATCACCGTACTGGCAGGCGATGGCATCGGTCCGGAAGTTACGGCTGAAGGGGTGCGCTGCCTCACCACGGTCGCGCAGCGCTTTGGCCACCGATTCACCCTCGCGCACCAGCCCTTCGGTGGCGCCGCCATCGACCTGGTCGGGGAGCCGCTGCCGCAGGCGACCCTGGACTCCTGCCTGGCGAGCGATGCCATCCTGCTGGGCGCGATCGGCGGTCCGAAGTGGTCGGCGCCGCAGGCGAAGGTGCGTCCGGAAACCGGTCTGCTCGGCTTGCGCAAGGCGCTGGGGACTTTCGCCAACCTGCGCCCCGTCACCATTCACCCTGCCCTGCGCGCGGCTTCCACGCTGCGTCCGGAGGTGCTCGAGGGTGTCGACCTGATGTTCGTGCGCGAACTCACCGGCGGCATTTACTTCGGCGCGAAAACCCGCACCGCCGACCAGGCGACGGATCTTTGCAGCTACACCGTGGCCGAAGTCGAGCGCGTGACGCGCGTGGCCTGCGGGCTGGCGCGCGCACGGCGCGGCAAGGTGACCTCCATCGACAAATCGAATGTGCTGGAGACTTCGCGCCTGTGGCGCGAGGTGTGCACACGGGTGGTGCGCACGGAATTCCCCGAGATCCAGCTCGAGCACATGCTGGTGGATGCCGCCGCCATGCACCTGATCCGCCGGCCGCGCGATTTCGATGTGCTGCTCACCGAGAACATGTTCGGCGACATCCTCACCGATGAGGCCTCGATGCTGGCCGGCTCGCTGGGCCTGCTGCCCTCGGCCTCATTGGGCGACGGCAGCCGCGGCCTCTACGAGCCCATTCACGGCTCGGCGCCGGATATCGCGGGCCAGGGCATCGCGAATCCCTACGGCACTTTGTTGAGCGTGGCGCTGCTGCTGCGGCACTCACTGAAGCTGCACGAGGAGGCCGCACTGGTCGAAAAAGCCGTCGCCCAGGCCATTGGCGAGGGCGCCTGGACAGCGGACATTGCCATTGCCGGCAGCCGCAGTGTCGGTACCCGCGAGGTGGGCGAGCGCGTCGTGGCGATCCTGGCGCAGCGCTAGCGCGTCACCTGACGCGCGCGCTCCAGGCCTGCTGCGAGATCATCGCGCAGGTCATCGTACGCTTCGATCCCCACCGACAGGCGCAGCAGACCTTCCGTCAGGCCCGCGCGCTGGCGTGCCTGCGGATCCATGGCGGCATGGGTCATGGTGGCCGGATGTGCGATCAGGCTCTCGACTCCCCCCAGGCTCTCGGCCAGGGAGAAGTACTTCATCTGCGACACCAGCGCGCGTACCGCCTCGTGCCCACCGGCGATTTCCAGCGTCACCACCGCGCCAAAACCCTGCTGCTGTCGGGCCGCGACCTGATGGCCCGGATGGCCGCGCAGACCGGGATAGAACACCCGGTTCACGCCCGGCTGCGACTGCAGCCATTCGGCCAGGCGGCCGGCATTGCGCCCGTGATGTTCCAGACGCGCGCTCAAGGTACGCAGCCCGCGCAGCGTCAGGTAGCTGTCGAAGGCAGCGCCCGTCAGCCCCAGGCAGTTCGCCCACCAGCTCAGCCGCTCATGCAGTTCGGAGCTGCCCGCAACCACCGCCCCACCGACCACATCACTGTGGCCGTTGAGGTACTTGGTGGTGGAGTGCACGACAATGTCCGCGCCCAACGCCAAGGGCTTCTGCCACAGCGGCGACAGGAAGGTATTGTCGACGGCGACCAGCGCCCCGGCCGCATGACCCTGTTCGGCAACCTGCGCAATATCGGTGATGCGCAGCAAAGGATTGCTGGGCGTTTCGATCCACAGCAGTGCGACGGGCTGTGACAACGCCGCGCGCACGGCCGCCGCATCGTCAAAGTCCACGAAGTCGCATTTGAGTTCGCCGCGGCGCCGCCAGGCATCAAACAGCCGATAGGTGCCGGCGTAGCAATCATGCGGCGCGACGATGCGCGCCCCGACGGGCAGCAGATGCCCGACGAGGGTGATGGCGGCCATACCGGTCGCGAGGACCGTGGCGCCAACGCCGCCTTCCAGGTCGGCCAGCGCCTTGCCGAGCAGGTCACGGGTGGGATTGCCGCTGCGTGAATAGTCGTAGGGGCGCTTATCGGCAAACGCGCGAAATGCATAGGTCGTGGACAGATGAATGGGCGGCACCACGGCACCCGTGCCCTCATCACTGCCCAGGCCCGCGCGCACCGCCTGGGTCACCGGATCCGGTCCGAGGCTCATCCCACACCGC
>Ga0210388_10004636_pt1 | contig 10768 bp, 8 predicted proteins | sample IncBWC19OmetaG_FD_155485 | JGI IMG/M metagenome (GOLD analysis project Ga0210388, IMG submission 155485) | Forest soil microbial communities from Barre Woods Harvard Forest LTER site, Petersham, Massachusetts, United States - Inc-BW-C-19-O ...
ACTCTCTTCGCCAAGGTCTGGCTGCAGCGGAAGGTCAAGGTGCCGTCATGAGCTTCGAGGTCCAGCAGGTCAGCAAGAGGTTCGGGGCGTACGTCGCGCTCGACGACGTATCGCTGTCGGTGGCCGAGGGCGAGCTGGTCGCATTGCTCGGGCCTTCGGGCTGCGGCAAGACGACCCTCCTGCGGATCCTCGCCGGTCTCGAGAGGGTCGATGGCGGGAAGGTGCTCTTCGACGGGGCCGACGTCACGCGCACCCCGGCCGCCGCGCGCAACGTGGGGCTCGTCTTCCAGCACTACGCGCTCTTCGAGCACATGACGGTCTTCGAGAACGTCGCCTTCGGGCTCCGCGTCCGGGGCGCCGCGAGGGCTCGCGTCGAGGACCGCGTCCGCGAGCTCCTGGCTCATGTGCGGCTCGAGGGCTTCGCCGGGCGACTGCCGTCGCAGCTCTCGGGCGGGCAGAGGCAGCGCGTCGCCCTCGCGCGCGCGCTGGCTGCCGAGCCCCGTGTGCTCTTGCTCGACGAGCCCTTCGGCGCCCTCGACGCGCGAGTCCGCCAGGAGCTTCGCTCGTGGCTGCGGCGCCTGCACGCCGAGACGCGCGTGACGACGGTGCTCGTGACCCACGACCGCGAAGACGCTTTCGAGGTCGCCGACCGCGTCGCGGTGATGAATGCGGGGCGGCTCGAGCAGGTCGGCCCCCCCGTCGACGTGTTCCGCGACCCGGCGAGCGCGTGGGTCATGCGCTTCCTGGGCGACGTGAACGAGTTCCCCGTCCCCAGCAAGCGCGGGTCCACGGTCGTGGGCTACGTGAGGCCGCACGAGATCGACCTCTCGCGCTCCGAACCCGAAGCTTCCTCGCTTGCCGCCCGGGTCCGCCGCGTCCAGCCGGCCGGAGCGTCCGTACGGATCGAGTTCGAGGCGCGGCCGGAGTCGGCGCCTCTCGTCGCCGAGCTCGACGAGCGACGCTTCCTCGAGCTGGCGCTCCGCGCCGGAGACGAGGTCTTTCTCTCGCCCCGCCGTGTTCGGGTCTTCGAGGGACTCGCTACGTAGCTATTGGAGAGAGAGCCACAGGGAGGGGAGCGAGAAGGAGCGCGCGCGGCGTCAGTCGACGTCGGTCCAGGCTTTCTTGGCCCACTGCGCTGCGCGGGTCACGCCCTCGTCGTCGTCCGGAGCGATGGCGTCCGCCCGGTCCGCGAGCATGCCGTCGATGGCGCCGGCGAGGCCCGCTTCGAGCGCGACGAGGTCGTAGCCGCCTTCGAGGACGAGGGCCATCCTTCCCTTTGCCGAGCGCGCGGCCAGGCGAGCGAGCTCGCGCGCCATCCAGCCGAAGGCGTTCGCCGACAGCTCCATCTGCGCGAGGGGATCGCGGGCCGAGGCGTCGAAGCCTGCGCTCACGAGCACCAGCTCCGGCGCGTAGCTCTCGACCACGGGCAGCACCACTCGCTCGAAGGCGCTCGCGTAGACGGCATCGCCCGCGCCCGCGGCGAGGGGAACGTTGACGGTGTACCCCTGGCCTGGGCCGTCGCCCACCTCGTCGGCGTCGCCCGTGCCTGGATAGAAGGGGGCCTGGTGGGTCGAGACGTAGAGCACGTTCGGGTCGGTCCAGAAGATCTCCTGGGTGCCGTTGCCGTGATGCACGTCCCAGTCGACCACGGCGATTCGCTCGAGGCCCCGCGTGCGCGCGTGCGCAGCGGCGATCGCGACGTTGTTCAGTAGACAGAAGCCCATGGCCCGCGCCGGCCGAGCGTGGTGACCCGGAGGTCGCAAGAGCGCCACGCCCTTGGGGACGGGGCCGTCGATCATGGCATCGACCATGGCGAGGAGAGACCCGGCGGCGAGCCGCGCGACCTCGACGCTCTCTGCCGACACGTAGGTGTCCGGGTCCAGATAGCCCCTCTCGCCGCGGAGCTTGGTCAGCGCCTCCACGAACCGGCGGTCGTGAACGCGGGCGAGCTCGTCGTCGGTGGCGGTTCTCGGCCCGACCCGGTCGAACTGGGTCCCGGCGGCGCCGGCCCTCGCAAGAGCGTGTCGAGCGGCAATCAGCCGCTCGGGGCGCTCGGGGTGGTGGCCGAGGGGTGCGTGTCGGTCGAATCGCGCGTCGTCGACGACGAGCGCGCGACCCGGCTGGGGTCGGGCCGCGCCGTCCGTCATGGCGCCGCCGCGAGGGCTAGAGAGCCGCTTCGCGATACCGGACGGCGCCGTTTCGTCGGATCCCGGCCTTCCACGTGCGATATCCCACGCGCATGTTGCCGCGCTCTCTGCGCGAATGGTAGCGTTTTGATGGCCGGCAGACTGACAAGCCGCGGTCTTGGCTGATTGACGCTCGCGCTCAGCCACGCGCGCACATCGCCGGAAGCTGGGAGGATCCGAGGACCAATGCGAATCAAGATCATCGCGGTCAACGCTCTGATCGTTGCCGTGGTCGGCTTGCTGTCGTTCTTGCTCGTGCGTTCGTCCGTCGGAGCCGCGACGAGCAACAAGGACGAGCTCACGTCGGGCGCGCAGGGCGACGTGAATGGTGCGGCGGGGTGGGTGCAGCTCGATGGCTTGCGAGCGGAGCGATGGCTTGCCGCCGTGGCGACCGAGCCGGCGACCAACGACGCGCTCACCAAGGCCACGGCTTCGGCCCGGGGCGACGCCGCGACCAAGGTCTGCGACGATCTGGTCAGCCGCACCAAGAACGCGCCGCTCTTCGAGCGAAATGTCCCGACGTTCGTGGCGCTCGTCGACACGAGCGGTCGCGTCGTCGGGAGGAACAACTCGAACCTGGGCCGCGGCGACGATCTCGCCGCCGTGTACCCGGGGCTGAAGGCAACGCTGGCGACGGGCCACTCCGGCTCCGACGTCTGGTACGAGAAGGATCGCTATCTCGCCTCGTACGTCGTCGCTCGCGACGACAAGGGCGGCATCCTCGGCGCGCTGGTCATCGGCCGGCCGCTCGACGATACGCTCTCGCGCGTCAGCGAGGCGACGGCCGGACGTCCGCTCGTGCTCGTCGCGCCCAAGGGCGACGGCTTCCAGGTGGTCGCGCACTCTGCGCAGACCGCGCCCGGCCTGGACGACAGCGTCAACAAGGCGGCCAAGGACACGCTGAGCAACTCGCTCTCGCACCAGGAGACGGACGTCGTCCGCGACGGCGATCTGCTCATCGCGGGCTCGCCGCTGCCGGCCTTCGAGGACGGCAAGCGCGCGCTCATCGTGGCGGCGTCTCCGGGCTCGCTCATCCCGGACCCGACGGGTCTCGTGCTCGTTCCGACGTTCGGGGCGCTGGCCATCGGCCTGGTGCTGGTGGTCGTCGGCGGCTGGCTGCTCGGCAATTACATCACGCGGCCGATCAACAACCTCGAAGAGGGGCTGCTCGCCATCTTGAACGGACAGGCCGACAAGCGCTTCGAGCTCGACCACGCAGAGCTCGGCGGTCTGGCGTTCCGGATCGACCAGCTCCTCAATCAGCTCATGGGAGTCGAGGAAGATCCGACCGACGACGAGGGTCGCGTCTCCAGGTCGCCGAGCGCCGCGGCGAACTTCACCGACTCGCTCGAGGTCGACGACAAGAAGATGGCTCCGGGGGCCGAAGGTGCCGTCGATCCCGACCTTGCGCGTCGCCTCGCTGCCGAACCTCCGGCGCAGTACTACGCCCGGATTTACCGCGAGTACATCGCGGCCAAGCGTGCGATCGGCGAGCCCACCGACCACATCAGCGAACAGGCGTTCGCGGCGCGCATCCAGAGCATGGAGCAAGACGCGGCCCAGAAGTACGGGCGGCCGGTGCGCTATCAGGTCCACGGAAGGAACAAAGAAGTCGTTCTTCTCGCGGTCCCGCTGTAGAAATTCGGCCGTTTGCTAGACTCCGCCGCGCTGTCCGTTCCGGGCAGCGCGAGGTAGGAGCATGGGCCTGTTCGATCTGTTCAAGGGAAGCCAGAAGGCGGACGGCAAACCGCGCCAGAAGGCCAGCCCGGCCGCCAAGTGGGCCGACCGAGTCGAGAGGCGGGTCCAGAACTACGACCGCCAGGAGGCCATCCAGGCCCTGTCGGAGATGGAGACGGCAGAAGCCGTCGAGGTGCTTCTCAAGCGCTTCACCTTCCACATGGATCCTTCGATCACGGACCAGGAGGAGAAGGACGCGGCGTTCAAGGGCATCCTGCGCGCGGGTCGCGCCGCCATCGAACCCGTGAGGGCCTTCGCCGCCAAAGCGGAGAGCCTCGCGTGGCCGATGAAGATCATCAAAGCGCTCGTCGACGAGGCCGAGTACACCGAGGAGCTCCTGCGCTGGCTCTCGAAATGGGACACGGAGTACGCCAAGTTCGTCGACCCGAAGGTGCAGATCCTCGCGGCGCTCGAGGAGCATCGCCATCCTCAGATCCGCGAAGGGGTCGAGCGCTTCCTGGAGGACGTCAACGAGCCGGCCCGCTTTCATGCCGCGGCGACCCTCCTGGCCCAGGAGGACGCGTCTGCGCTCCCTGCGCTCGCGAAGATGCTCATCGAAGAGGAGAGCGTCCGGGTCCGGAGCAAGGTGGCCGAGGGCCTCGCGCAGCGAGCGTGGCCCCTCGCGGAAGACGCGCGGGCTGCGCTTCGCAACGCGCTCCCCGCCGGATACGCCCTCGACGGCGCAGGCCGCGTCACGAAGCGATAGCGGCCGAAGCGTTAGCCGCCGCCGTGTCCTCTCTCGCGCGCCTTCGCGTGGAGCGCTCTTCCTCTCGGGCCTGTCCGCAGATTGCGTCGTCCCGCATGGGGAGCTCGAGGGGGAGGCCAGCGTGACCGGCGCTCCCCTCGAACTGGACCAGACCGTGCTCTACCCTACTCGCTGATCTTCGGCGCCGTCGGAAACGAGAACCCGACGTCGATGGTGACGAGCTGGTTGAACTTGAACGTCTCGTCCTCGCTGTTGACCTGGTTGTCGGGGAAGTTCCCGTTCGGACCAGAGCCGCGCGAGTCGAACCCGGAGCGGTTCCAGGAGAAGGGGAGCGCCCGGTACTCCACGCCGAACGACACGAAGCTGCTCGGGTAGAAGGTGAGCCCGACCCCGAACGTCGGCGCGATCTTCGACTTCGACGCCAGGTCGAACGACGAGGGCAGGTTGCAAGCGACTTGCCCCTGACCACCGCAGTCCGCGCGCTCCTGAAGCCCGACGAAAGCGACACCCCCTGCGATATACAGGTCGGTGTCGACGAAGATCTTGTTGAAGATGGCGAGCTTGCCGCGAAACGGGATGAACGTGACCTGCGGCGCGACGACGTACGAGATCTTCGCGGTCTGGTCGGCGAACTCCACGGTGCCACCCGCAGGGGAGCCCGTGTGTTTCACGTTGATCGCCGTGAGGTTGTCGGGCGGCGAGGTCACGTTGATCTTGTCGGTCAGGTCGGTCGTCGAGCTGACGACCCCGGCCGCGCCCCAGACCCCGATCGCGAGCCAGTCGGTGATGTTGTAATTGACGCGCGCGCCCACGAGGATCGTTCGCCGATACTCGTCGAGCAGCGTGAACGAGACCGACGGAGCGATCTCGAAGCGTCCTTGCCGGTACAGCCTGAGGTGACGCACAGCGGGCGCCCCCTTCAAGGGGCCCGTGAGCTGGAGCTCCTGAGCATCGGCCGCTTTCGCAGCGGACAGCGCTGCCCCGACAGCGAGTGCTGCCAAAACCGTTCTGACGAAACGCCGCTTCATCGCCGTCCTCGTCTCCGTTCTCATTTCGGCAACGTGTAGTCGAAGGAAGTCGGCAGAAAGAGCGAGAGGCCGACTTGCAACTGGACGTCGTTGGTGAAGTGCGTGTTCGGGTCGTACCAGGTGGCGGGGTTCAACGGGCTGTTGGCATATCCGGGCTGTCCCGCGGTGACGGCGGCGCCGTTGGCAGTGTGGATGTTCTCGATCTTCTCGAAGTACATGATGTCGCGCACCTCGAGGACGGCAGCGAGCCATCGATTGAAGAAGATGCGAAGCCCGATGCCCACGTCGAAGTTGACGAGGGTGTTCCAGGTGAAGCTCCGGTTGTCCGGATCGATGACCGGGATCGGCTCCGTCCGAATGATCCCGACGCCGCCATCGATGTAGGCGTCGTAGTGGAAGATGAAGTCGCCGAATCCTGCAAATTTACCGTACATCGGGACGTACGTGAAATTCAGGTCGGCTGCCATCTGGTAGTCGTTCAGCGGGACGGCGATTCGTGCTGCACGACGATTCTGGAAGTTGAAGTCCGAATCGTTGTTCAGCGCTCCGTACCACGCGCCGTTGACCCCCACGGCCAGCACCTGGGTGATGTAGTAATTCAGTGCCAGTCCCGGCGCGTCGTGCGTGACGAACTGGTCGTTCAGTGTCACCGCGAAATACGGCTGAATCTCGAATCGCTGCGCCTTGATGACGTATTGCTGCTGCACGGCGTAGACTTCGGCGCGGACCGCCTTCTTGGCCTCGACGCCGAGGTTGATCTCGTTGCTGGCCGCACACTGAGGTGCGTCCGGGGTGATCTGGCAGATGTCCATCCCGCCACCACCGGCGGCGCCCGTGTCTCCGCCTGCCGGCGGAGTGCCGGTCTGATCGCCGCCCGCGGGCGGCGTTGCCGGTGCCCCAGGGGCGGGCGTCGGCTGATCGGCGTCCATATCGGCCGGAGCGGTCTGCGTGTCACCCGCCGGCGCTGCCGCCGGGGGCGTCCCCGCACTACCGGCCTTGGGCTTCTTCTTCTGGGCATACGCCGCTTGCGGCAGCAGCACCAAGGCTGCCGCGAGTAGAAGCCACCTGCGAGCCTGCTTCATTGCTACCCCTTCCGCATCCTTCGAGGCATTAACGGCCGTGTACTCCCGGTGGGATCGGCCTTCGCTTTGACTACGACGCGTCGTGCCTAAACTCTGAGAACTGCTGGGGAATCAGGCTGACAGCAAAAGAGAGCGCGACTATATCAGCGCCATTTCGGCCGAGCAAAGGGATTTCTTTAGATCTTTCGCGTCTCAAGCTGCAGCGACTTCGTCTTCGCCCTTACCAAACAGGGCCTCCACGAACTCCTCCGCGTGGAACTCTCTCAGGTCTTCGGCGCGCTCGCCGAGACCCACGTAGCGCACGGGAACTCCAAGCTCGTCACAGATGCCGAGGACGATGCCGCCCTTCGCCGTCCCATCGAGCTTCGTCAGGATGATACCCGTAAGATCGAGCGCCTCTTTGAAAAGTGAAGCTTGCTGAAGCGCGTTCTGTCCAGTCGTCGCGTCCAGCACCAGGAAGGTCTCGTGCGGTGCGCCGTCCATCGCCTTGGCGATCGTCTTGCGCACCTTCTTGATTTCGTCCATCAGCGGCGCCTTCGTGTGGAGGCGGCCCGCCGTGTCGATGAAGAGGATGTCGGCTCCGCCGTCCTTCGCGCGGCTGGTCGCGTCGAAGGCGACCGCGCCGGGATCGGCGCCCTCCTTGCCGCGCACGACCTCGGACTCGACCCGCTTGCCCCAGATCTCGAGCTGCTGGACGGCCGCCGCGCGGAACGTGTCACCCGCCGCCAGCACCACCTTCTTGCCCGCCGCCTTGTAGCGAGTCGCGAGCTTGCCGATGGTCGTGGTCTTGCCGACACCGTTCACCCCGACCATGAGCACGACGGTCGGCTTCACGTCGAGCCTGACGGGTCCGCCCCCGATGCCCAGAATGCGGACCGCCTCCGCGCGGAGCGAGGCCCAGACCGCATCGGCGTCGTGCAGCTCGTTCCGCTCGAGGGACTCGCGAAGGCGCGCCAGGATGGTCTGGGTCGTCTTCGGACCGACGTCGCTCGCGAGCATCACCTCTTCCACTTGCTGAAGGATGGCCGGGTCGATCTCTTTCTTTCCCTGAAAGAGAGCGCTCAGCTTCGCGACGAAGCCCCCGCGTGAAGCCGCGAGCCCCTTGCGCAGGCCGGCGACGTCCCGCTTTGCCGGCGCAATCGACGACCCCGGTTGTGCGGCGCTGGGAGGGCGCGCTTCCGGCGCAGCACTCGGCGCGGCGGCGGCGGGGCGGGTCGACTCTCCCCGCGCTTCTGCAGCGGGGGGCGCCGGCGCCGGCTTGCCCTCGGCCTCGCGCTCCTGGGGCCGATCCGACGGTCGCCTGGCAGGAGGCGGTGGGCGAGTGCTCGGGAGGGGACGTGCCGCCGGAGGCGCCTGAAGCTGGCTCCCGCCCTTGCCTCGCGAAAGCGTCACGAACACGACGACGGCGAGGACGACGAGCGCGACGACGATTGCAACGGAAGTGGTCATGGGCGGCGCCGCCTGCGCATGGCGGCGGGGGACTATAGAGACCGGGGCAGAGCGCAGTCAACGTCGTCTGGGGCCTCCGTCCGGTCTCCGATCGATCGCCGGCCGCGCGTCCGCCGCGTTCTCCGCGGATGTTTCCGGGGCTTGCCCGCCGCCCCCCGTCGTGCCTCGTCACCTCTTGCCGGGTCCCGACGCCGCTGGAGCATCGCCCGGAGCGAGGCGATCCACCTCGGCTTCCTTCTCGGCGTCGACGGCGTCGCCTGAGTACGCCGCGCGCTCGACGGCCTCCGCCCACACTCTGGCGCCGTCCCCGGCGCGCGCCATGCGCTGGACGTGCCCCGGCGTCGGCTCGGGATGGACATCGAAGGGACGGCCCTTGCGACGTGCCCAGCCGACCAGCCGGTCGAGCAGGGCGCGCCGGCGCGAGACGAGCGCGATGCGGACTTCGCCGAACGGCGGAGCCGGCGTCCGGTGCACCCCGTGAAGGGGACCTTCTGCCACCAGGCGGTCCCCCGGGTTGAGCTGCGGCGGCGCGAGGAAGAACGCGCCGTCGGCACCCGATGCCGTGTCGGCAACGATCTCGGCGCGCTCGAAGCCGGGTCGCTCGAGGGTGACGCGTACGCCCGCGATGGGAGTGCCGTCGTGTCCGTCCACGACTCGCCCCTTCCAGGTCCTTTCGTCCGGGCCAGCGGCGCTGAGGAGCTCGACGTGCGCCGCGCTCGCGTGGACCTTGATGCCGCGGGGCGACGCCTCCGCGACCTCCCAGCGCTGCGGAAGTCGTCCGGCGGCAAGCCACACGACGACCCCCAGGCCCGTCAGCCAGAGGAAGACCTGGTCCCACGCGGCGGGAGGGTGCAGGGGTTGATCGACGTGCAGCGGCTGTGCTGCCTCGAACCATGGACTGTCCGGCACGTACTCCAGCCGGACGGGCGTGTCGCCGTCGCCTTCGCTCGGCGTGGCGAACGTCAGGATGACTCGCGCCTCGCCCTGCACGAGCGGCGCCGCTGCGGCAATGCCGCTCGTCCCGTCGACGCCTACGCGTGCGGCGATCGTCCCCGTCGGTGTTCCCGAACAGCCTCGTGACGCGCAGGTGGCCTTTGCGACCACCCGGATGGCGATCTCTCGCTCGGAGGTCGCGCTCGGGAGCCGCCCTTCGACGGCTTGTGGGACCTCCAGGTCGACGTGCGTACGCCGGTCCACCGGGGCGGCGTAGAAGCTTGCCCCTGCCTGCGCGCTTCCTGCGAACGATACGCGGAGCTCCCCCCTGCCAGGGGATCCGAAGAGCGCGCCCGGAACGACGAAGCGTGCCCGGCCCGACGAGTTCGTCGTCGCGCTTCCGAGCGCGAGTCCCGCTTCGTTCGAGAGAGCCAGCGGCAGGTTCGTCGCGGCGGCCGTGATGCCGTCGTCTTCCGTCGAAGCGACGACCTCCACGGTGCTCGACTCGTCGTCCAGCGGCAGAACGTCCCTCTCGGGATCGAAGCGAAGCGTCACGGGTTCGAGCGCGAGATCGACCGGGAGATCGATCTTCGCGCCATCCACGAGGCCGTTGCCTTTCACTTCCAGGTGCGCGACGTACTTGCCCGCCGGCAGGGCGAGTCGAACGCAGAACCGCCCCGCGGCGTCAGGGGCGGCAGCCGCGTGGTCGGCATCTTCCAGCGCGGGTCCTTGCCACGCGTCGCTGCAAGCCTCTGGTGTCATGGGGGCCAGCGGCAAGAGCGATGCGGCACCCTGGGGCCCCGCATTCGGGGACGGTTCGAGCGTGCCGATGGCGACGTCGACGCGCGCGGGCGCAAGGGGCGCCTCGAGGTCGTCAGTCACCGTGCCGCTCAAGACGAGCTTTCCTTGAGAGCGCGCGACGTGTGCGTCGATACGCGCGATCCCCCGCAAGTGAAGACGCGGCGCCCCGCTCGCCGCCGCTGTGCCCACGAAAATGAGAGCCGTCGCGGTGCTTGCGAGGGCGATCGCGATCGCGCGGCAAACGCTTCGCCCGCTCGAGAAATCGCGCTCGCGGCGGCGGCGGCGGTCACGCGCGACTGCGCGCGTTTGCCGGCGGTTCTCGTCACGAAAATTCGCGGCGTCGGCGTGCGCTGCCGATGCGTCGCGTCCGTCTACCATGGTACTCTGAACAATTGCATGACTGTGCCGGCTAGGGCGACGCCGACGCTCGCGTTCCATCGGTTCAGCGTCCATCTCCTCTTGCTCCTGGCGCTGCTGCTCGCCGCTCCATCGGCCCTGGCCGACGGGCGCGTAAGCTTCCTCGCCGCGCGCCTGAAGTACCCGCCGGGCGCCGGACAGGCCGACGACTTCCGCGTGCGTACCAACGCGGCGCTTGCGCTCGGCACGACCGACAGCGACGACGCGATTCCTCCGCTTTGCGGAGCGCTCGACGACCCGAGCGAGGTCGTTCGTCAGGCGGTGGCCGTCGCCCTGAAGCGGCTTTCGCGCCAGTCGTCGCATGACTGCTTGCAGCGCCGGGCCGACACCGAGACCAATGCGTCGGTGAAGGCCCAGATCAAGCGCGCGCTCGACGCCCTCGACGCGGCGGGCGGCTCCTCGGGCGGAGCGGGAGGGGGAGGCGAGGCT
>Ga0210388_10004638_pt1 | contig 10765 bp, 9 predicted proteins | sample IncBWC19OmetaG_FD_155485 | JGI IMG/M metagenome (GOLD analysis project Ga0210388, IMG submission 155485) | Forest soil microbial communities from Barre Woods Harvard Forest LTER site, Petersham, Massachusetts, United States - Inc-BW-C-19-O ...
TAAAGGGCGATCGTATCGTCGCCGAGTTCATTGGGATTCTCGATGAATATGTCGACTCGCACTACGCAGCGAGAGAGACCCAAAAAGAAGAAGTAGCGGCTCGAAGCTAACCCTTCCCCAGGCACATAGAACCGCGGCCGCCGTCGGCGATCTCGCACATCCGCGCGCTCCAGCTACTGCCCAGGCATCATGAAAATCGGATTTTGGTTCGCTGGGTAGCCGTTCGCTTGTGTCGGCCCGGCACCGAAGGCAGTGGGCAAATCAGTGACCAGGGTATCGGGGGCAATAGAGCTACTGCCGCTGCCGTTCGTGTTGCTGCCGGTTGTAATGATGTCGGCGATAAAGCCCGCGTCGCACATGCTCACGTAGACATGGCTGCTGTCCATAGACGCTGTTGTAAAGATCCGGAAGCGAGTGGCGCCAGGAGTATAGAGTGCAGGCAGCACCGGAGAAACGCAAGCGGCCACAGGCGGAACGGCAAATTGGCCCGGAGCGAACGGACAGTTGTTGCCAGGTTGTGCGGCACACGGGTAATTCAGCAAACTCAGGGTTGGCGCGCTGGGATACTGCAAGCTGAGACTATTGGCATTGAATATGGTGAGGCCAGGGACAACGCAGGAACCCGTCACTGTTGGGTCAGGACACGCTCCTGTAGGTTGCCGTAAGCTGGCTACGTAAAACCTGGTTCCATCAGCCAGCGCCGTCACTGAGGTGGGCGCGCATCCCAAGGGACATGGTGCTGACCCGACCGCGAATGAGATAGCCGCCAGTTGAACCGGGGTGTCCTTGGCTCCGCCCGTGTCAGAAAAAACGTAGACCGTGCTGGTTAAAGGATTCGTTACATAAAGACGGTTCAAGTTGGGATCAAAGAAAATTAAGTTGGCTCCGGCTCCCACCGGCAGGCTGCTCGAAACGGTGTCCGTGGCCGTGTCGATCGTGACCAGTTGTCCGTCACCCTGGGTAAGCACATAAATTTTCTGACTGTCGCCGCGCGCCACAATCCAGACGGGATTGGTCCCGGTAAAACCGGTCACGGGGTTTGAAGATAGGTCTGCAACATTCAAGCTGCTGACCGAACTGGTCGTCTGGCTCGTTCCCTGATTCGCGACGTAGAGCTTTGTGCCGTTCGGAAGCTCGGCCAGACTAACTGGGTGAATTCCTGCGGGCGCACTGTTAGTGACGGCATTCAGTGAAGGATTGAGAGCAAAGATCGAATTGGCATTGTAGTTCGCCACATACATGAGGTTGTTCTGGGTACTGTTGACGAACACAGGCTGCGGCGGGAACGTTGCGGTCCCACCGGACGACAGCGCGGGGAGCCCGGAGGACGGATTCACATACTGGATGGTCGTGCCCGCCCCGTTGATCGAAGCAAGGGTAAAGCCGCCGTCGTAGGCGTTGGGGTTACAAGCAGGCGGTGTGCAACCCGGAATAACCACACCAGCGATAGCGATGGCATATCCAACCGCGACATTGGTCCATGGAGCATTCAGCGTCACGGTCACGAGATTGCCGGCTTCGCTAATCGCCGTGATGGCGGATTCCTGACTCGGCAAAGAAGGTGAAGTTACAGGGCCGAATCCGGTTGCGAATGGAGCCTGAACTGCCGTAGTAAAAGAGGAGACACCGTCGATCCCGCCCGAAACACTACCCGCGCTGGCGACAAACACTCTTGCATTGTTGGGCAGAACGGCGGCATGCGTAGGCACATCGCCGAGGTTGGGCGCACTAGGGTCGGAGGTGGGCGTTTCCGCGATGATGGAGTCTCCCGAAACGTCAATCTGCAGGGCTCCGCCCGGGTTGTTGGGCGCATTGGTACTAATGGCGAAGACAGCGTGGAAATTCGCCGGGATGGGAGGCGTTTGCACCGGACACCCAGGAATTCCGTTCTCCGAGCACGGAATGACCACGGGACGGTAGACCTGGCCACACGCCATCATCAGCAGGGAGGCAACCACCAAGGCCGCCAATCGGCCCACGCGTCGAAGACTCATCAGCACCCCAAGGGAAAAATTCTGGTCACAAGGAATTAGACATTCTAACGGCTGGCCGCGATCTGTGCCAGTGGTCTGACCCGGTGGGATGCAGATCTTCGAATACAAGTTGGACGGGTCTAAAAGGAGGTCTCAGGTCTTAGGCATTCGGGTTTTGCCCAAGACCTGACACCCAATGCCCAAGACCCTGATCTTGCGCTATCTGCCGCGCCGGGACTTGCCGGCCGCGGCGGCTGGCTCCTCAGATTTGGCCGTGGCCGCAGGCTTTTTCTTGCCTTCCATCTGCGCGAGGCTCTGCTTCAAGGCAGCCATTAAGTCGACGACCGGAGCCAGTTTCTTTGGCTTTTCGACCGCCGCGACTTCCCCGCCCTCGAGCTTGGTCTCGATTAATTTCTTCAGATTTTCCTGGAAGCTGTCTTTGTACTTCTCCGGATCCCATTTGTCCGCCAGCGCTTCGATGAGTTGGTGCGCGACTTTTACTTCGGCTTCTTTCAACTCCACGTCCGGCGCGCCAAAACCTTCCACTTTCTTCACTTCGTCTGCGTAATACATGGTGTGCAGCATCAGTCCACCTTCATGCGGCCGCAGGAACACTGTGTATTCGCGGTTATGCATCGTGATCTTGGCGATGGCGACATATTCGCTTTCCTCTAACGCCTTGGTGAGCAGCGCATAAGGACGCCGCCCGGCCTCTTCCGGCAGCATGTAATACGAAGACTCGAAATACACAGGATCCACGTCGCTTGCCTTGACGAACTCCAGTATCTCCATGGTCTTCGCGGTCTGCGGCTCGATCTTCTTGATCTCCTCCGGCTCGATGACGATGTATTCGTCCTTGCGAAACTCGTAGCCTTTAACCATGTCGGCGCGGTCGACGACAACGCCCTCTAGTTGACAAATGTACTGCTGCTTGAGCCGGGATTTATCCGTGCGATGCAGCATGTTGAAAGAGATGCCGCTACTGCGCGCGCCGGAAAACAAGCGCACCGGCATGGAGATGAGCCCGAAAGTTAAGTGTCCAGACCAGACTGAAGCTGCCATAATCCCCCTCACTCAAAGGGATGCGACTGCGGCACCCGTGAAGACGTAAACTGCCCAGAATTGGGAGTTTAGCCTAGAAACGAGCTTTTAGTTGCACAAATCTTAGGGCACGGGGAATCGAAATGCGAAGCCGGAGGGAAGGGGGTTGGACACATCGAAACACTAGGGGTTGTAGTTAACTGATGGGGTTCGGCCTTCTTGGAGCAACCGAACGGCCTGTGTTCCGAGTCGTTGTGGCAGGCATCTTGAACCCTCAAACAACATTCGATCATCTGTGGATTGAAATTTTGAATTCCGGAGATAAAGAATGACGGACCTGCGCTACCCCATCGGTAAGTTCCACTTCGACGGACCACCTGCCGAAGAGCAGAGAAAAAGGCTTATCGACGATATCTCCCAGGCCCCGGCCAACCTGCGCGCGGCGGTGAAAGGTCTCTCCGCTCAACAACTCAATACGCCTTACCGCCCCGACGGTTGGACCGTGCGGCAGGTCGCGCACCACCTCCCGGACAGCCATGTCAATGCCTACGTACGCTTCAAACTGGCACTCACCGAAGAGGAACCGACGATCAAGCCCTATGCCGAAGATCGCTGGGCGCAGTTGGCTGACACGCAGGTGACTCCGGTGGAAGTCTCATTGGCGATGCTCGATTCGTTGCACGACCGCTGGGTGCGCCTGCTGCGCTCTCTTCATCCGGAAGATTGGAAGCGCTCCTTTCGCCATCCCGAGTTGGGTTTGGTGAGTCTGGAAAAGAACCTCGCGCTCTACGCCTGGCACGGACGCCATCACGTGGCCCACATCACCTCTTTGCGGGAAAGAAACAGCTGGTAAGAATCGGGCCTCGGGCTGCGGCTTCCGAACTGCGGTCGGACCCCAGTCCCGATTCGATTCGGGAACGCGAGAGCCGAAGCCCGCCGTCAAATGCCCAACTTCCACAACAAATAGCTGGTCGCTTCCCGCATCACAGCATACGCACGCTGCCCCGCTCCGCGCGGGCGCGAATCAGGGCGAGGCGCAACATACACGGGACCGATACGCTCGTGTTCCAGCAGCCTCTTGATGCGGAACACGTGATACGCGTCGCTAACGGCCACGCAGCTGTGCAGTCCGTTGGCACGCATGATCACAGCGACCCGCAGTGCCGATTGAGCAGTGTCGGAGCCTTGGGTCTCGGCGATCAGGTTGCGTTCAGGAATCCCGCGACGCTTCAGATAATCGCTGCCCACACCGCCTTCGCTGAAGCGCGGATCCAAAGCCGCCCCCCCGGTCGTGATGACTACGGGAGCGATCCCCTTCTCGAAAAGATCGAAAGCGTGATCGAGCCGTGCCCGCAAAACCGGTGAGGGACGGCCGGAATACTCCGCCGCGCCGAACACGACAATGGCATCTGCCGGGTGGACTTCCTGCAGCGCTCCCTCGCGCACGATGCCGATCACTGTCAAGGTAAGAAACGAAATCAGCGCGGCCAACGCCGCCAGCCCGAGCGCCTTCAGCCGCAGCAGCCAGCGGCGTCGCGGATGCCGGTTCGCAGAATCGTCAGTCATCCTTCGGCCTGAGTCATCCTTTGGCGTCAGTTACCCTTTAGCAAAGAACGTGGAAATCTCCTCGGCAGGAATCGCTCCTTCGCGGATCACCCGCCAGCGCGCCCCTTCATCGGTGAGGTCGATGATGGTGGAAGCGATGTCACGGGGGGAAGTTCCGCCGTCCACGATAATGCTGATGCGGCCCTGGAGTTGGTCGCGCACCTGCTCGGCGCTGGTACATTCAGAAGCCCCGCTCAGGTTCGCCGACGTCGCCGTGATTGGAATGGCCGCGGCCGCAACCACCGCCCGCGGAATCTGGGCATTCGGAACGCGCAACGCCACGTTGCCGGTATTGGCGGTCACCTTCAGGGGAAGGCGCGATCCGGCTTTTACGATGATGGTGAGCGGTCCCGGCCAGTATTTCCGCGCCAGAGCGTAAAATTCTTCGGGCAACGATTTGGCTAGCTCTTCCGCCTGATCCACGCTTTCGATGAGCAGCGACAACGGTTTGTGGCGCGACCGAGTTTTGATGTCGTACACGCGATCGACGGCGCGCAGGTTGAAGGGATCGGCGGCCAGCCCGTAAAACGTGTCGGTGGGCATGCCCAGCACTTCGCCGGAGCGAATCTGATCGGCGGCGTACTTTACCAAAGAAGCCTCAGGCGTCTCACAATTGATTTTTAGGATTTCAGCGCGCACAGCGCTCCCTTCCCGCACGGTTCCGCTTGGAATATTTTGTTCGTGGAACCTACCATAATACGGCAAAGGGCCGCAACACGGGTGGGCGGCGTATCATTCAAAGAAGATCAGCAGTGAGAAGCGCAATGGCCAGCAGTGACGATCCGCCGCGACGATTGCAGTTAATATCCGGATGAAAAAGCAGCCAGAACCCGCACTCAGCGCTCAGCACCGACTGCGCCGCGTTGAGGGTCGGCACAACCCGCTGGTCAAGCAACTGCGCCAGGCATTTTCGCGGGCCGAACTCACCGAAAGCGGAGATTGCGCGATCGAAGGCTTGCGCATCCTGGAAGAGGCCATCCGCAGCGGCCTGCGGTTCAGCGCCGTCTTCTTTCGCGACTCCTCGCAAGACCGGGCTGAGCGGCTGCTGCCGCAACTTGGTGCTCAGGTCGAAACTCTGCTGCTGCCTGACAAGTTATTCGACAGCCTCGTGCCCAGCGATTCTCCTCAGGGTGTAGCTGCGCTGGTGCGTCTGAAGGAATTCTCGCTGGACGATATCATTGAAAAAGAGAGGCTGCAGATCGGTCCGATCATTGCGTTGGCCGGACTGCAGGACCCAGGCAACCTGGGCACAATTCTGCGCTCCTCCGAAGCATTTGGGAGTGCGGGAGTGGTTTTGGGCGAAGGCACGGTCAGCCCGTTCAACTCAAAAGTGATTCGCGCCTCGGCCGGATCGGTGTTCCGTCTGCCGGTGATTCACGGACATGGGAAATCAGGAACCGCAAAGCTGGATGAAGTTTCAGAAAAGCTGCGAGCGCGAGGCGTGCGACTGATTGCAACGTCGTCGCACAAAGGAACGCCATTAGATCAAGCAGACTTGAAGGAAGCAACGGCGATCTTCTTCGGAAACGAAGGCGCCGGCTTGTCCCGTGAAGTGATGTCCAAAATGGACGAGGTAATCGCCATTCCGCACACGGCGCAGGTGGAATCTCTCAACGCCGGTGTAGCCGCGAGCATCGTGCTGTACGAAGCTGCGAGACAAAGGAAGTGAAAGATCTACTGGGGAGACACGGAGTCGCCGAGAAACCCTTTGTCTTTCTCCGTGACTCTGTGACTCTGTGGTGAAGAGATTCCATGGGACTTTTTCAGCCCACCCCGAGCGCCGACACCGCCACCGACCGCAGCCGGCCGCTGGCGGACCGCATGCGCCCGCGTACGCTCGACGAATTCGCCGGCCAGGAGCACTTGATCGGCCCCGGCAAGCCCCTGCGCACGCAAATCGATCGCGATGACACCGGCTCGCTCATTTTCTGGGGACCGCCGGGCACCGGCAAGACCACGCTGGCAAAGATCATCGCCCGCATGACCAAGGCGGAATTCATCGAATTCTCCGCCGTCCTCGCCGGGATCAAAGAGATCAAGCAGGTCATGGCCGACGCCGAACGCGCCCGCCAATACGGCACGCGCACCATCGTCTTCATCGATGAGATTCACCGTTTCAACAAAGCCCAGCAGGACGCTTTCTTGCCTCACGTGGAAAAAGGCAATATCCGTCTGATCGGTGCTACTACTGAGAATCCATCGTTCGAGATCAATGCTGCATTGCTTTCGCGCGCCCGGGTCTATGTGTTGCAGCCCTTGACTGAAGATCAGATCGTGCAACTGCTGAAACGAGCTCTGACTGATGAAGATCGCGGCCTGGGCACGATGAACTTGCGCGCATCGGACGATGTGCTCAAGAAAATCGCCAGCTACACCAGCGGCGATGCGCGCAGCGTCTACAACGTTTTGGAAGTGGCAGCAGGCCTGGCGCAACAGGCGGGAAAACAGCCGGCAGAAATCACTGACGACATTGTTCGCGACGCGCTGCAGAAGCGCACTCTGCTCTACGACAAGGCAGGCGAAGAGCATTACAACCTGATTTCAGCTCTGCACAAGTCGGTTCGCAACAGCGATCCCGATGCCGCGCTCTACTGGCTCGGACGCATGATTGAAGCCGGTGAGGATCCGCTCTACATCGCGCGCCGCGTGGTCCGCATGGCGGTGGAGGACATCGGACTCGCGGATCCCAACGCGCTTTCATTGTGCATGGCCGCGCGCGACGCCGTAGATTTCATCGGGATGCCGGAAGGAAATCTTGCGCTCGCGCAGGCCGTCGTTTATCTCTCGGTCGCACCCAAGTCGAACGCGCTTTACACCGCATACGGCGCCGTACAGCAGGATATCGAACAAACCGCCGCCGAACCCGTCCCGCTGCACCTGCGCAATGCTCCCACGGGATTGATGAAAGGTCTGGGCTACGGCAAAGATTATCAATACGCACACGATGTCGAAGGCAAAGTCGCAAACATGCAATGCCTGCCCGACAATTTGAGGAACCGCGTCTACTACAAACCCACTGGTGAGGGCATAGAGAAGCGCATCCGCGAGCGCATGGATGAGATCAGGAAACTGCGTGCGCCCGCTGCCGCAAACAAAGCTCCACGCGCAAGGAAAGAATCTTAAAGATGCGACTCGGCATCTTATAAAGCAACAAAACGTGCATGTTTGCGCCCATCTGTGAGTTAAGAAGGGCTGAACCTCATGTCTACAATTCCCGAAACTGTCGCTGCCGTCTCTACTGTTCCGCTGCGCCCACTGCGCATCGATCAGGTGGAGGATCTGCAAAAACTGCAGAAGGCGGCACAGAAGATCACTTCGATCCTCGACCTCGATCCACTCATCGACAACATTGTGAATGACGTGGCCCGTTCTTTCGGCTGCGTGGAGGCCGGCATCTACCTGCACGACGAGGAACATGGGGAGATGGTGCTCGCCGGTGTGCACGGATGCAGCGTCAACCACAAAGGCCATCGCTTGAAGATCGGCAAGGAAGGCATGGTCGGCTATGTCGCTTCGACCGGCCAGATGCGCTATGCGCCCGATGTGCGCAAAGATGCGTACTACATTAGCTGCGAGCACGACACACTCTCCGAAGTGGTGATTCCGCTTCACGTTGGCGAGCGCCTCGTAGGTGTCTTCACCGCATCGCATCCCGAATTGGACGCCTTTCCTCGCGAGCAATTGAGAATTCTTCAGGCTTTGTGCGACCACGTGGCCGTGGCAGTACATAACGCCCGCCGCTTTCAATCAGAACGCGCGGAGCGGGAAATCATGAGCCGCGAGGCTCAGGATGCCCGGGTGATGCAGCAGGCGCTGTTACCCAAGAGTTCGCCCTTCATCCCCGGCTTCGTGATTTCCGGTTTAAGCGTTCCCGCCGGTGCTGTTGGAGGAGACTGGTACGACTTCATCCCGTTTCCCGACGGCCGCTGGGGACTGGTGCTGGCGGATGTGTCCGGAAAAGGCACCGCTGCCGCCCTGCTCATGTCGGCTACGCGTGGAATGCTGCGGTCTCTCGCGGAAGCCTGCACGAGCCCCGGTGAGGTGCTGACTAAGCTCAACGGACTGCTCGTCGATGACTTTCCTGCGGGCAAGTTCGTCACTCTGGTCTATGCCGTGCTCGATCCGGCGACCCGCACTGTGATCTTCGCGAATGCAGGGCATTTGCATCCGCTCTTTATCGATGAACATGGAGCCCACTTCCTCGCTACCGAGCGCGGACTGCCCCTCGGCATAGCCACTGGAGATTATTCGGAAACCTGCATAAGTCTCTCTGCCGGTTCGCGGCTTGTCTTCTACAGCGACGGCATCACCGAAGCGGTCGACGCGGGTGAGCAGGAGTACGGTCTGGAACGGCTCGCCGAACACGCGGTTAGCGCTGAGGCGTCGGCCGTCAGCATCGTTGACGATGTCCGCGAATTCGCGAATGGCTCTGGCGTGCGCGACGATGCTACCGTGGTCTTCGTCGGGGTTAAGCGATAAGTTAAGCGATAAGTTAAGCGAAAAATCAAGCGATAAGCTAAGCGCCAGGGATTCAACTCATCTGAAGCGCGCGCGGTGTTCTTTCAGGATGCAGCGGTCCATCACGACGAGCATTCCCGCCTTGCGCGCCTTCTCAGCGGCCTTCTCGTGGATCACGTCCTCCTGCATCCAGATCGCCGGAACCTTCAACTGAATAGCCTCGTCCACAATCTCTTCCACGAATTCCGGCCGCCGGAAAATGTTCACAATGTCGATCTTCTCCGGCACCTCCAGCAAAGAACCGTAGGCCTTCTCGCCCAGGCACGACTCAATCTGTGGATTCACCGGAATGACGCGGTATCCTGAATAGCCTCGTCCACAATCTCTTCCACGAATTCCGGCCGCCGGAAAATGTTGACAATGTCGATCTTCTCCGGCACCTCCAGCAAAGAAGCGTAGGCCTTCTCGCCCAGGCACGACTCAATCTGTGGATTCACCGGAATGACGCGGTATCCCTGGCTCTGCATGTAAGCCGACACTCCATAACTGGGACGCATCGGATTATCAGAAAGCCCGATCACCGCAATGTTCTTCGCGGTCCGCAAAAGTTCAGCAACGGGATCTGCTTGCGGGAAAGAAGCCATATCGATTGTCAACCTGAGCGAGCCTTTTTGCGCAGCGAAGGATCTGGGCGAGCCGCGCGAATCCATGGAGCTTGCCCTGAGAGAGCGACAGCGACCGAAGGGCGCGTTTGGCTCGCTTCCTTATTATTTCTTGTTCGCAGCATCCAACTTCTGCTTATACATTTTCAGCGCCAGCTTGCGGACGGTCTCGGAGACTTCCTTGTTACTGGAGATGTTCTTCAAGTCTTGCGGTTGCAGGTGCTTCATCAACCCTAATCCAAGATCGAGCGGCGTGCGCGGATTCGAGACCAGATTTCGCACCACAATGTAATTCTTCATGAAGCGGCGTTTCAACGGAATCTGCCGCAGCACTGCTTCCAGCACATTCTTCTGCAGCGCAAACTTCTCCACTTCCCCATCGGAAATCTTCGGCGCATCGAGCACCGCCAGCGCCACCACCTTGGTGCCGTCGCGAATCAGAATGGACCGCTCTTCCTTATTGCCCTTCATCGCCAGCTGGATGCGGCCTTTCACATCCAGGCGGTTGATCTTCTGCAGCGTGTTGTCGCGCTGGCCCGGCTTGGGCTGGGCTGCGGCGAGTTTCGCCTTTGCCACGGCTGCGGAAGCCGTGACGGCCGACTCAGCGGCGGCTTTCTCCGTGTCGTCGGCACCCTCCGCCATCTCTTTGTTCTGCGATACGGGAAAATAATCCGAGCCCAGCAATTCCACTATTCCGCCGACCGGCTTGAACGGCTTATCCTGCTCCCCGGCAATCTCCGTCGCGTGTTCGGCAAGGTAAGCGGAAATCGCCTCGTCAGGAACTTCTCCGCCTTCATCGATTGCATCCGGAGCAGTGTCTTGAACTGGCTCACCGGCTTCCTCAACAACAGCTTCAGCAACTTGCGGCACGCTGCCCGTAACTGGAACTGTGGACGGGTCGCTCTTGCCGCCTCCGAGTAGCGCAGCGACTTCGGACGCTTCGGTGGCCTTCAAGTACGGATTCGCGCGGAGGCATTCCAGAATGCCCGCCGAAGCCCGCACTCGTGGGCTTCGCAGCATAGCCGC
>Ga0210388_10004639_pt1 | contig 10765 bp, 10 predicted proteins | sample IncBWC19OmetaG_FD_155485 | JGI IMG/M metagenome (GOLD analysis project Ga0210388, IMG submission 155485) | Forest soil microbial communities from Barre Woods Harvard Forest LTER site, Petersham, Massachusetts, United States - Inc-BW-C-19-O ...
CTGAGTACACAGCCGAGGACTTCCGGGCGTTGTCGTCCACCAACTTGTATGGCTTTATCCATACGACGCAATTGGCCGTGAAACAGATGCTGGCGCAAAACAGCGGCGGCAGTGTGGTGAGCATCACGACTTCTATCGTCGATCATCCGCTGGCGGCGTTGACCGCGTCTTTTCCGATGATCACCAAGGGCGGAATCGACGCGATATCCCGGAGTCTCGCGATGGAATACGCGCCCCAGGGCCTTCGCGTGAACGTGGTGGCTCCAGGCGTCGTGGATACCCCGCTGCACAAGGACAATCCCAAGGAGTTCTTGCGCACACTGTCACCCCTTGGGCGAATTTCTGAGGCTAAGGACATCGCAGAGGCAGTTTTCTATCTCACCGAGGCGAGCCAGATCACCGGCGAGGTGCTGCACGTTGACGGCGGAGCGCATTTGGGTCGGTGGTGATGTCAGTGGCATTGAAGAGGGCTTTGCAACCAATGTTCACGAATACAACAGACGCCAGCGCCGAACGGCGGTTGAAGGAGCTTGGTATAGACCTGCCTCGCCCACCAACTCCGCTCGGCGCCTATGTTGAAGCAGTGCAGGCCGGGAATTTGCTCTTCTTGAGCGGCACGCTGCCAGTGGAGGCGGGAGTCCCCAAGTTCTTGGGACGCATCGGAGGCGAGTTGAGTATCGAAGACGGACGCCGCGCGACTCGCCTGGCGGCGTTGAACGCTCTGGCGCTCGCCAAGGAGTATTTGGGGTCGCTGGACAGAGTGAAACGCGTAGTCCGTCTCGGGATCTCAATCGTCACGACTCCCGAGTTCCGTGAGCATCCTAGGGTCGCGGACGCCGCATCGCAATTACTGGTCAGCATATTCGGAGCTGACAAGACACCGACTCGCCTGGTCTTTGGCATGGCGAGCCTGCCGGTAGGCGTCTGTGTTGTGATAGAGAGCATCTTCGAAATTGAGAACTGAGCGGTAACACCCGCATTTGTTACAGGAGAGTTATTCATGATCCGCAAAGCAAGAGCGGTCTGGCGAGGCAATGGTCGTGCGGGAAACGGTGACCTTTCGTCCGACTCTGGTGTGCTTGCAAACACGCCGTATTCATTCAGAACTCGATTCGAGAACGAGAAAGGAACCAACCCGGAGGAGTTGATCGCCGCGGCGCACGCGGGGTGTTTCACGATGGCGTTCGCCTTTCGATTGCAGGCCGCGGGGTACACTCCCAACGAGCTCAACACCGAGGCAGCCGTCACCCTCGAACAGGACAATGGGGGCTTCCGACTCAGCCTCTCCGCCCTGACGCTCCGCGCGAGCGTACCTAGTCTGGATCAGGACACGTTTGATCGATTGGCACGGGACGCGGAGCAGAATTGCCCGGTTTCCAGGGTGCTCAGAGCCGAGATCACACTGGACGCGAGGCTGGTTTGAACGCAGATCGGCAAATCCGCCGCGAGATCGCCGACTGTGGCCGTTCATCGGAACAGCGTATCGGTTTGCTGCCCCAACGCCTTCGCGAACCCAGAAATAACGCCGCGGCAGAGGACCGAACAGCAACGTGGATGGGGATTGGCATCGCCGAAATCGGCGCAATGGTCGGTGGACAGATTCGGCAGGGACATCCGCTGCCCGTCGTTCTCGCCACCCTGTGTCAGCTCTTCGATGCGACCGTCAAGGGATACTCCAGCAGTATCCTTCTACTTGACCGCACCGGTGCGAGAGTGCGAAACGCCGCTGGGCCTGGTATGCCAGCCAGTTACATGAAGCAGTTTGAAGGATCGCAGGTCAGGTGGAATGAGATTGCGCCCGGTCTCAGGTTGCATGAGGTTTCGCCGATTCTATCGCTGACAGGCGAGCCGCTCGGGATCTTTGCCGTCTATCAGCGCGAGAGCAACTCCGACCTCCCTCGTTGTCACGCCGCACTCATGGCGCAGTTCACCCACGTCGCAAGCGCCGTCATAGAGCGAATGCGAAGCGACGAGGCGCTCAAGCGAAGTGCCGAACTTCTCGAAAGAACGCAACAGTTCAGTTCGACGTGCTGCTTTTCCTGGCGCGTGGGGACAGACGAAATCAGTTCGACAAAAGAGCTCCGTCAGCTCTTCGAGCTTGACGCGGATGATGTGCCCGTAACATTTGAGCTGATCGGCGCTCGCATGCATCCGGAGGACATCTCGTCATTCCATAAAATGATCGAACGGGCCAAAAGTGGAGTGAACGATTTTGAGTACGAGCACCGGCTACGCCTGCCCGAAAATTCGGTCAAGTACCTGCGCGTCGTGGCACACCGAACTCGCCATCAGGAGGGCCCTTTGGAATATATCGGTGCGGTCCAGGATGTGACACATCGCCGGCATGCGGAAGAGGCACTCGCCAAATCGCGAGACGAACTCGCGCGAGCGGCGCGGGTTACGAGCCTTGGAGTACTGACCGCAGCGATTGCGCACGAAGTCAACCAGCCCCTGGCGGGAATCGTAACGAACGCCAGCACGTGTCGGCGGATGCTCGCCGTAGATCCCCCGGACGTCGAAGGAGCGCGGGAAACCGCGAGACGCACGATTCGCGATGCGGAGCGAGCGTCGGAGATAGTTAGGCGGTTGCGCGCGCTTTTTTGCAAGAAAGGCGCCACGAGCGAATCACTGGACCTGAACGAGGCGACCCGGGAGGTGGTTGCGCTATCGCTAAGTGAGCTTGAGAGAAACAAGATGATTGTGCGGACCGAGCTTGCCGCCGAACTACCATCAGTTCATGGCGACCGGGTTCAGCTGCAGCAGGTCATCCTAAACCTACTTTTGAACGCCTCAGATGCGATGAGCAGCGTCGATGATCGTCCGAGGCAGTTGATGGTCAGAACCGAGCGAGACGAGAAGGATTGTGTGCGACTGAGCGTGCGAGATACGGGGGTGGGTTTCGACCCTCAAGCGGTGGACAGACTATTCGATGCGTTCTATACGACAAAGAGCAGCGGTATGGGGATCGGCCTATCCGTCAGTCGTTCCATTATCGAGAGTCACAGAGGCCGCTTGTGGGCCACAAGGAACGATGGCCCGGGAGTCACGTTCTCATTTTCCATCCCTTGCGGACCCCAGGATGTGACCACCGGTGTGAACAGCGCCCGCAGTGCGAATGCAGAGGAACGTCATCCGAGAAGTCTATGACTGTGATGGTCAAACATCCGCTCGTGTCGGTGGTCGATGATGACGAGTCCGTGCGCGAGTCGCTACCCGACCTCTTGAGAGAGTTAGGCTACTCGGCTCGGGCGTTCTCGTCGGCCGCAGAGTTTCTCGCGTCCGATTGCGTGGCTGAGACCAGGTGCCTGATCCTCGACATCGCCATGCCCGGCATGACCGGACCGGATCTGCAACAGGAGTTGACGGTTCGCGGCCAAGAGATCCCGATCGTCTTCATCACCGCTCAAGCGGATGAGACCGTCCGTCCGCGTTCGCTCGAACAGGGGGCCGTGGAGTGCCTGTTCAAGCCATTCAGCGACGTGGCGTTGTTTGAGGCGCTCAATGCTGTGTTTCGAGTGAGCTGAGAAATCTACGCCAGGAGATGTGAAATGATTTCGGCGCGCACATCTTTTCCTGAATCCCGGTCATCTCTCATATCGGGCGACAAACCCATCGTGTTCGTCGTTGATGACGACATCTCGGTGCGCGAATCACTGGAATCGCTGATTTGCTTCGCAGGCTGGCAGCCGCAAACCTTCGCGTCCGCGCAGGAATTCCTCTCTCGCCCCCGCGTCTTCGTGCCGAGTTGCCTGGTATTGGACGTTGCGCTTCCGGACCTCAATGGTCTCGACTTACAGAAGCGCATTGCTGCTGATCGAATTGATATGCCGATCATATTTATCACGGGCCACGGCGATGTGCCAATGACGGTGCGTGCGATGAAGGCGGGAGCGGTGGAGTTTTTGACCAAACCATACGACGACGAGGTACTCTTGAGCGCCATTCGAAACTCAATCTCGCGCAGCAACATTGCACTCAGTCAGGAGTTGAAGGTGCGCGCACTCCGCGCCGGCTACGCGTCTCTCAGCGCTCGTGAGCGGCAGGTCATGGAGTTGGTGGTTTCCGGAATGCTAAATAAGCAAGTTGGTAGCAAGCTCGGCATTAGCGAGATCACGGTCAAGGCTCATCGAGGTCGAGTGATGCAAAAGATGAAGGCCGCCTCGCTTGCGGATTTGGTCAAAATGGCGGCTGCGTTACAGCTTCATTGATGGGCCTGCGGGTCTGCTTCTCGAGGTGAACCTTCGACAAAGCCTCTTAGCAGCGCAGCGATCTCGTCAGCGGCGGTGTCCAACGCAAAATGTCCCGCGGCTAGAACGTGAACTTGAGCGTTCGGCACGTCGCGACGATATGCTTCGGGTTCCGAAGGAGCAAAAGAGGGATCGAATTTTCCCCAGATGACCAGTAACCGAGGCTGCTTCTCACGCAACCAAGCCTGCCACTTTGGGTATGAATCGACATTGGTGCGGTAGTCGTAAAACAGATCGCTTTGAATTTCGGCTTGACCGGGTCGATTTAGAAACGCAAATTCATCGGTCCAGAGGTCCGGGTCATAACGCTCCACATCGGGATCCTCGCCCACGTGGCGCGCCCGCGTCGTTGCCAGCGACAGCAGGTTTGCGCGCAGCGTCTCTTCATTGGCGGCACGATCGGCCCAAAACGCCCGTCGCGCCTTCCAAATGGCCCCGAGTCCTTCGTTGTGTGCCACTGCATTTTGAACGATCAGCGCATTGACCCGCCCGGGGCGACTCAGGGCCATCCGAAATCCGACCGGGCCGCCATAGTCTTGCATGTAGAGCGTGTAGCGAGAAAGCCCGATTGCATCGGTGAAGTGACACATGATCTCAGCAAGGCCATCGAACGTATACGCAAAATGGGTCGGGTGCGGCCAGTCGCTGTGTCCAAAGCCGGGGTAGTCGGGAGCGATAAGGTGGTAGCGATCGGCAAGCCGCGAAAGCAGTGACTCGTACATTCGCGAGGAAGACGGCAGACCATGAAGCAGAAGAATCGCTGGGGCATCGCTTGGCCCAGCCTCTCGATAGAAGATGGAGACCCCATCTACTATTACTGTGCGATAAAAAACGTGCGCGCGCATAGGTCACCCTCCTCAGCCATGCGGTAATCGTTGCGTGATTACGCCACCGTGATTAGGACGGAAGTGCACCGCATCCACCATTGTACAAAGGTATCGCTCGCGCCTCCCGTCGCGAAAGTCAATCGCTGCCCGAGCAGCTTCCAATACGAAAGTATCTCCGATACCAACGTCCAATCGTTTCGTACCCCTACCTCTGATGTGATCGCATCCTAGTGCGGCGTTCAATCCGCGTTGCGACACCCTTTAGAGGAGAATTTCGAGATGAATCCCTTGGTAAAGACGGCGAGGAATATTGAAACGGCCTATTTGGAAGTAGCTGGCTCTTGTGCAAGACGCCTCGCAAAGTCCTTAACATGTGTATTACTTCTGCTGGCTTCCGCAGCGGCCACCGCAGACAACCCGCCGGTCGCGACGCAAATTGTCGATTTGGCGAACAAGGTGGACGGCGTGCATCCGGGATTTCGCGCCTTTCATGCGAAAGGCGTTGTGGTCGAAGGCACCTTCAAAGCCTCGCCCGAAGCTGCCCAGCTCAGCCGCGCAACGCTATTCAATGGCAGCTCCATTCCGGTGACCGCGCGCTTCTCTGATGGCAGTGGTATGCCGACCGTGCCCGACGGCTCGCCCGCGATGCCCCGTGGCATCGCCATCAAGTACCACCTGCCCGGCGGAGCCGTCACCGATATGGTGACCAACTCGTTCAAGTTCTTCCCGGTAGGGACCGGAGAGGACTTTCGTGATCTGCTGCAGGCCATCGTCGCGAGCCCACCCGATGCCCCACACCCGAATAAGTTGGAACAGTTCTTCGGCAGCCATCCGAATGCGCCGAAGGCGATCGGTTCACTCCCGATCCCGGACAGCTTTGCCGACGAGGAGTACCACGGCATTGATGCTTTCATCTTCGTCACCAAGAGCGGCCAAAGGCAGGCGGTGCGCTACGTGATAGCGCCAGAGAAGCTGGTGCACATTACGCCCGAACAGGCAGCCAAGCAGTCACCTAATTACCTGTTCGACGACCTGACCAAGCGGATCGCACAGAAGCCGCTGGTTTTCCACTTGAAGGCGCAATTGGCCGAGCACGGCGATCAGACCAAGGATGCGAGCCAACCTTGGCCTGATGAGCGCAAGGTGGTCGATCTTGGCGTGCTGACGCTAACCAAAGTCGTACCCAACAGCTCGGAGGCGGAGAAGAAGCTGCTGTTCGTGCCTACGAACCTCACGCCCGGTATCGAGCTCTCTGACGATCCGCTGCCGAGCGTGCGCTCTGCCGCCTATGGCGTCTCGTTCGGGAGGCGCAGCCAGTAGACGCCCCTTGCTTGAAGCCCGCACGAATCCCAAAAGGTAAATCACATGAATCAATCAGGCACCAATATGAAACAACAGAAGTCTGACGCCGGCGTCATGACAGTCACCATGAACCTCGAAGTACACGTCATCCCCGTGTCCGACGTCGAGCGATCCAAGCAGTTCTACCAGCTCTTGGGTTGGAGGTTCGACGAGGACGTCGCGCCGGCCAAGAACGTTCGCATCGTCCAGTTCACCCCGCCCGGCTCAGGCTGCGCGGTTACCTTCGGCAACGGAGTAACTGCGGCAGCACCTGGCTCGGCAGCTGGCGCGCTGATTGTTTCCGACATCGAAGCAGCTCATGGCGAACTCATCCGTCGTGGCATCGACGTAAGTGCTATGTGGCACGGGGCGCCGTTTCCCCCGGAGGCACGGCTTCCGGGCCCCGACCCGAAGCGCATGAGCTACGGTTCGTTCTTTGCCTTCAGTGATCCCGACGGCAATGCGTGGCTGGTCCAGGAGGTCACAACGCGTCGCCCAGGCCGCATCTAATGCGTAGTGCTAATTGCGTGAACGAAAAAAATGTTGAAGCGGCAGCAGCGAGCAATTCCGAAGGCCGTATCAGCCGCCGCGATGGGCTCAAGCTAGTCGCGGCGGCGATGGCAGCAACGCTGCTGCCGCACACGTCTCGAACTGAGACACTGAGCGAATCGTTACAATCCACACACCCTGAAAGAAAGAGAGAGCCCATGAGCAGTTACATCAAAGTTGGCCAGGAAAACTCAACGCCTATTGAAGTCTATTACGAGGACCATGGCTCCGGATCGCCGGTGGTCCTTATCCACGGCTGGCCGCTGAGCGGCGCGTCATGGGAAAAGCAGACTGCGGCGCTGCTTGCCGCAGGTCATCGCGTTATCACCTACGACCGCAGAGGTTTCGGCAGATCCAGCAAGCCCGCCGTCGGCTACAACTACGACACCTTTGCGGCCGATCTCGATGCGGTACTGAGCACGCTGAAGCTCGAGGACGTTTCTCTCGTCGGTTTCTCGATGGGCACGGGCGAGGTCACCCGGTATATCGGCAAGTACGGCACCAGACGGGTGCGCAAGGCCGTGCTCATCGGCACGCTGGGCCCGTATCTCGTGAAGACGGCCGACAACCCGGAAGGCGTGGACAGGAGTGTTTTCGAGGGTCTGAAGGCAGCCATCAAAGCCGATCGGCCGGCCACGCTGATGGAATTTCTGCGCAACTTCTACAACTACGATGTTACGGCAGGCAAGCTCGTGAGCGAGCGCGTCCTTGAAGACAACTGGAACGTGGCAGCCGGCGCGTCTGCGATCGGCACGCTGGCTTGCGTCGATGCGTGGATTGAGGACTTCCGTCAGGACATCACTCGCAACACCGTACCGACGCTCATTCTGCACGGCGACGCCGATCGCATCCTGCCGGCGGACGCTTCATCTAGAAGACAGGCGAAATTGATCAAGAACGTCCGCTTCGTGGAGCTCAAGGCCGGCCCCCATGGGGTGCTGTGGACTCATGCGGATCAGATCAACTCCGAGCTCGTCAAGTTTCTAGCGTAGTTTGGGGTTCATGATGCGCGGATCGCGACCCTGCTGAGGCAGTCGTTCGTCACCGAGGGCAGCGCCCCCAAGGGGCGCTGCATTTCGCGCATCCAAACCGCAATGGATCCGTGAACAGCGCGCCCGCTGCCGATTGACTTACGGCGTCGGGTCTGGTTTCCCTTCGCGAAACCATGCGTCAACCAAAGCGCGGTTCCTCCTCCTTGCATACGCATGTAATGTGCGTCGCCATGTTCACGCTAAGTGCGTTGCAGCGGCTGGAGGGCGATCCCGGTGCGAGTGCGCAGGGCGGTGTCAAGCGCCCACGCTGCATCACAGCGAGGCGGCTCGTGACCGTGCTTGCTGCCGCGGGCCTCGCCGCTTGCGCGGTGGGGCCGGATTTCAAGCGGCCTGCGAGCGTGACGCCCGCCGCATATCGTGTGCCGGAAGAATCCTCGGTGTCAGCGGACGGTGTGGCGCCATCGGCGTCCGAGTCGGCAGCCAGCATGTACACGCAACGCTTCATCATCGGTACCAACCCCGCTGACGAGTGGTGGACTGTTTTTGCCTCGCGCGACCTCGACGCGGTCGTCCGGGAGGCGATCGCCAGCAACCAAACACTCGCAGCCGCGCAGGCGACCGTCGCCGAGGCCCGCGAGCTCGTGAAGGCCGAGGCCGGAAACCTCTATCCGCAACTGAGCGTCGACGGCGGAGCCGGGCGGCAGAAGTACGGCACGCAATTCCTCGGCCCGCTCGTCAATAACTTACCGACCTTCAGCTATGCAAGCGCGGGCCTTGCGGTTCAATACCGGGTCGACTACACGGGAGGCATCGCGCGCTCGGTGGAGCAGCGCGCGGCGCTCGCGCAGTATCAGCGCAGCGAGGCGGACGCTACATACCTATTGCTGACGGGCAGCGTGGTCGCCGAGGCGACGCAGGTCGCCGCGGCGCGCGCCAAGATCCAGGCGGTCGCAGAGCTCCTCGCCGAGGACCGCAGCAACCTCGACCTCGTGCGCACCGCATTCGCAAATGGATCCGTCACCCGGGTCGACGTGCTCACCGCCGAGAGCCAGCTCGCCACTGACGAGGCATTGCTTCCGCCGCTGCGCCAGCAGCTGTCGGCAGCGCGCCACGCGCTCGCCGTTCTCACCGCGCACGCGCCGGGGGAGTGGACGCCACCCGACTTTTCCCTGAGCGCTTTGACGCTCCCGATGCAGCTCCCGGTGAGCTTGCCTTCCGAGCTCGCACACCGACGGCCGGACATCCTCGCCGCGGAAGCGCAGCTGCACGCCGCAACCGCCGCCGTCGGGGTGGCCACTGCGAACCTGTACCCTCAAATCACCCTCACTGCTACGGGTGGTTGGCAGTCGGTGCCAGGCCAGGCGCTGTTTACGCGCTCGAACGCCGCCTGGTCGCTGATCTCGGGAATCACAGCACCGCTGTTCGATGGCGGCACGCTGCGCGCCGAGCGCCGCGCCGCCGTGGACGAGCTGCGCTCGAGCGCGGCGCGCTACCAGGAAGTCGTTCTCGAGTCCTTCGGTCAGGTCGCGGACGCGCTCGATGCTCTGACGCACGATGGGCAGCTGGTCGCCGCGCAGACGAATGCGCTGGCGAGCGCGACCAGCAACGTCGAGCTTGCCCGTGAAAGCTACGCCGTCGGCAACAGCGGCATTCTGCAAGTGATCGACGCGCAGCGACGGCGTCTCGATGCGCAGGTCGGCTTCCTGCATGCCGAGGCGCAGCAATACCTCGACACCACTCAACTTTTTCTCGCGCTCGGAGGCGGTGACCGCCTGTGAGTGCGCACTCTACCGGAGGCACCATGCTGGCTGACAGCGACGCAGACTCCTCACTCGACGAAGCCGAACGGATCGTGGAGCAGCCGCTGCTGCGCGAGACCCCCCGAGATCTCCAGCAGGAGGAAAGGCCTCGAGCAGCGACCACGCAGCGGGATGCAACGCCGCAGTCGTCACGACGGCCATGGGTGCGCCGCACGCTGTTCCTGCTGCTGCCACTCGCCCTGATTGCCGGCGGCGCCTGGTACGTCGTCGGCGGACGAGTCATGTACACGGACGATGCCTATGTGAACGCGGACAAGGTCGGCATCTCGACCGACGTCGCGGGAACGGTTGCCGAGGTCGATGTGCATGACAACCAGGAAGTCGCCGCCGGCCAGGTCCTCTACCGCCTGGACGCATTGCAATTCGTGATCGCGCTCGCCAATGCGAAGGCTAACCGAGCGCAGGTTGCCCTTACCCTCGAATCGATGAAGCGGGATTACCGGCGGATGGTAACGGATGCCGCGGCCGAGCAGTCGCAGGTCGCTCTGGACCGGACGCGGTTCGAGCGCGCCGCCCGATTGCTGACGAGCGGCGTCGAGTCCCGCGCCGGCTACGATCAAGCGCAATACACGCTACGGACCGACCAAAGCAAGCTCGAAGCGCTGCGCGAGGAAGCGCGCGTGCAGCTGGCGAGACTCGGGGGCAACCCGGACACACCCGCCGCGCAGCTCCCTCAATACCAGCAGGCCAACGCCCAGGTTACCGAAGCGGAGCGCGAGCTGTTCCACACCGTCGTGACGGCGCCCTTTGCCGGCATAGTGACCAACGTCCCGGCCATTGCTCCAGGCACGTTTCTGCCCGCCTCGACCACCGCATTCCACCTCGTCGATACTCATCACGTCTGGATCGACGCCACGCCGAAAGAGACTCAACTCACCTACGTGCGGCCCGGTCAGCAGGCCAGCGTGAGGGTCGACAGTTACCCCGGAGTCCGCTGGTACGGCACCGTGGAGAGCTTAAGTCCGGCGGCCGCGCAGGAATTCTCACTT
>Ga0210388_10004640_pt1 | contig 10764 bp, 8 predicted proteins | sample IncBWC19OmetaG_FD_155485 | JGI IMG/M metagenome (GOLD analysis project Ga0210388, IMG submission 155485) | Forest soil microbial communities from Barre Woods Harvard Forest LTER site, Petersham, Massachusetts, United States - Inc-BW-C-19-O ...
AGTTGCCTTTCGATTTGTGCATCTCTTCGCCGCGCGCGTCGCGAACCAGCGCGTGACCCAGCAGGGCCTTGAAGGGCGCACGGCCGTCCGGCTTATCAATCAACATCGCGCTCATGGCCAGCATGGAATAAAACCAATTTCGAAACTGGCCGGGAAAACTTTCGAGCACCAGGTCCGCCGGAAACCATTTCTCCCAGTAGGCGTGATCGGTGGTGAACCGCAGGGTGCTGAACGGGACGATGCCGGCGTCGAGCCACGGATTGCCGACGTCTTCGATTCGAGACGCCAGCGCGCCGCATTTTTCACAGGCGATCTTGACCGCGTCGATGTAAGGACGATGCGGCGAATTGCCTTCGAATGTTTCCCAGCCGTCCACAGCTTTCGATTTCAGCTCCTCGCGGCTGCCGATGACCATGAAGTGCTCGCAGGCGCCGCAGACCCAGATGGGCAGGGCCAATCCCCAGAAGCGCTTCTTCGAGATCATCCAATCGTGCATGTTGCGGAGCCAGTCCAACTCGCGGGCTTCACCGTCGGGCGGAATCCACTGGATGGTGGGTACCACACGCTGGATGCGGTCGCGCCAATCCATGCGAATGAACCATTCGTCGACGGGGCGGAAGACCAGTTCCGATTTGCAGCGCCAGCAATGCGGGTAGACGTGAGGATAGCGCTCGCGAGCGACGAGAAATCCGGTGGACTTCAGCGCTGCGACCACCTGGTCAGCCACCTGGCTGGCGTTCAGTCCGGTGAAGGGGCCGAAGGCGTCTTGGAAGACCGCGCTCTCATCGAGCGGCGCGATGAAGGGCAGATTATTCTCGCGGCCGAGTTGTTGATCCTCGGCGCCGCAACCGGGCGCGATGTGAACCAGGCCGGTGCCTTCCGCTTCGCTGACCTCGCTCCAAGCGATGACGCGATGCGACTCAGCAGAGGTGCGTCCACCGCCCGTTTCGCCATAGGGGAAGACGCCGCCGGGCATATTCTGCGCGGGAAGATCGTCGAACGGCCCGGTGTAAGTGAGACCAACAAGCTGGGACCCGGGCATTTCGTCCATCACTTCCACGCCGCCGCTTCCTTTCAAGATGGTGCGGATGGAGGGAAGCTTGTGCGTCTCGTGCTTGCCTTCCACTTGCAGATCCTGGACACGTTCATGCTCGAAGTTGGCTTTGGCGACATAGTAAATCCAATCGCCGTGGCGAACCTTGAGGTAAGTCATTTGCGGATTCACAGCCACCGCGACGTTGGAGGTCAGCGTCCAGGGAGTGGTGGTCCAGACCAGCAGCGCGGTGTGATCTTGGCCCTTCACGGGGAATCGGACGAAGACGGAAGTGTGGGTGGTGATACGGCGGCCCTCCGCTACTTCCATTTGGGAAAGACCGGTGCCGCAGCGTCCGCACCAGGGCATGACATCATGACCGCGGTAGATAAAACCTTCGGTGTGGCACTTCTTCAGGAATCCCCAAATGGTGTAATTGTTTTCGTCGGAGAAGGTGAAATAGCTGCCGCCGTATGCGGCCGAGCCGAGCTTGCGGACGATCTCGCTGGCGCGCGCAGTTTCAGTGAGACCGCTGGCTAATTTGACGGTAACAACTTGGTCGCCGTTGGCCAGCGCATCGCGCAACGTGAGCAGTACCCGAGGGTCGTCCCAATCGCACCAGTAGCCCAGGCGAATGGATTGCTCGGTTTGACGCGCGGCGAAGGTGAGCACGCGCTCCTTGCACGCGCGCACGAAATTCTCGATGCCGTAATCGCGAATCTCACGCTTGGTCCCGAGTCCAAGACTTTTTTCTACTTCCACTTCCCCCACAATCCCTGGCAGTCGAATCCGTTCTGGTAGCGCAGTGCCTGGCCGTTCATGGCGTGGTAGCGCTGGTACATATCTTTGAGGGAGCGGCCCCAGGCGTGATGGACGCCCATGGGGTTGTTGGCCGTGATGGGTCCATCGAGGAACGACCAGCGGGGTCCGCTAGCGTTCTGGGCGCGGAGTTGGTCGAAGATGCGGCGCTCTTCCCAAAAGCGCAGGATGTCGCGCTCCATGGCGGGAAAGTCGGGTACTCTTGGCACGGGCCGGTACATAGTTATGGGATCGACGGACGGAAGAATGGCGGAAGAACGCCCAGATGATTGATGATAGCACTGCTGGGGACACGCTTACTACGCCTCCGCCTGACCACCTGCACTACAGTGTAAGAGTGCTGGTCCTGGCCTCCACCTCCGCGCGCCGCCAACAAATCCTGGCCGCCGCAGGCATTCCCTTCACCATCCGCGCCCCCAATATCCCTGAACAGCGCCAGCCACACGAATCGCCCGACGCTTACGTCCGCCGCCTGGCCGAGCAAAAAGCCTTCGCCGTCCCTATGCACCCGGGCGAAACAATCTTAGCCGGCGACACCGTCGTAGTAATCGACCAGCACATCCTCGAAAAACCGCGCGACCACGCCGACGCGCTGCGCATGCTCCGTCTCCTCTCTGGCCGCGACCACGAAGTGATCACCGGCATCTGCCTGCGCCGCGATCCTCAAAAAATAATCGACAGCGCTTCCACCCGCGTCCACTTCATCGAGCTCAGCGACTCGGAAATTTCCGCCTACGTTGCCACCGGCGAGCCCATGGACAAAGCCGGCGCTTACGCCATCCAGGGGATTGCATCCCGCTGCATCGATCGCGTCGAAGGCGATTACTTCAACGTAGTCGGGCTGCCCATGTCGCTGGTATATCGTCATCTGAAAACTTTAGGATTTTTCGAATGAGAAAACTCACGGCGCTATTCCTTCTCTTGCTTGGCCTCCAAGCTGCCGACAACTGGCAGGATCAAGGAGTCATCTATCTCCACCACTCGCCGAACGCGGTGATGCATCCCATCCCGGTGCGCTCCGTCACCCTCGGCGACGGTTTCTGGCAAGCCCGCCGCCGCGCCAACGTGGCCCGCAGTATTCCCACCATGCTCGAGCTGCTGGAAGCCCACGGAATCATCGATAATTTCCGCCGCCTCTCCGGCCGAAAGCAAACCGCGCGCCAGGGCCCCCTCTACACCGACTCGGACCTTTATAAATGGATGGAAGCCGTCGCCTTCGTCCTTCAATCCGGGGACAATCCCAAGCTTCGCGCCACGCTCGAAGCCATCATCGACGATGTCCGCGCCGCCCAGGAACCGAGCGGCTATCTCAACACCAATTACGTCGGCGACAAAGTCCCGCTCCGATTCACCGAAATGTACCGCTCGCACGAACTGTATTGTCTGGGCCATCTGCTGCAGGCCGGCATCGCCTATTACCGCGCCAGCGGCGATCGCAAGCTGCTGGACACCGGAATCCGTTTCGTCGATTACCTTGTCGCCAACTTCGGCCCCGAGAAACGCCCACTGCTCACCGGCCATCCCGAACTCGAAATGGCGCTAGTCGAGCTCTATCGCACCACCGGCAACCGCGCCTATCTCAATCTCGCCGGATATCTTCTGAGCGGCGTCGAAACCGAGCGCCTTCATCTGAAGCCGTCACAAGTCAGCTACCTGTTCAGTGGAATTCCCTTCACTTCGCGGACTATCTTCGAAGGCCACGCCGTGCGCGCCATGTACGCATCCAGCGGCGCAACGGATTATTATCTCGAGACCGGCGATCCTCTCTATCGCAAAACTTTGGACACGCTTTGGGCTGATCTCACCAATCACAAAATGTACATTACCGGCGGTGTCGGCTCCCGCTCCGATGGCGAGTCATTTGGCGACCCATACGAGCTGCCTAATTCGCAGGCCTACACCGAAAGCTGCGCGGCCATCGGAAATATGATGTGGAACTTCCGCATGCTGGCGTGGAGCGGCGAATCGCGCTTCGCCGACATCATGGAACGCGCGCTTTATAACGGCATCAATTCCGGAATGTCGCTCGATGGAACGCTCTACTGCTACCGCAATCCCTTGGCGTCGGACGGCGAGAAGATCCGCAACGAATGGTACGAAACCACCTGTTGCCCGCCCAACATCGAACGCATTCTCGCATCGCTCCCGGGATATTTCTACGCCTCCGGTAAGGACGGCCTGTACGTGAATTTCTATCACGACTCGGAACTGAACTGGCAAGGTTTAAAGGTCACGCAAAATACCAATTACCCGTGGTCCGGCGACGTCCAGTTCACCGTAACGCCGGAAAGCACGCGCGAGTTCACCATGTTCCTGCGCATTCCCGCGTGGTCAAGAAATTCCAGCGTGCTTTTAAACGGATCTACCATTCCTGCCCAGCCCGGCCAGTATCTGGCGCTGCGCCGAACCTGGAAACCAGGCGACCAATTCACTCTGCGCCTGGATATGACTCCGCACCTCATCGCCGCCAATCCACGCATCAGCGAAGACACGGGTAAAGTGGCTCTCCAGCGCGGACCACTGGTCTATTGCCTGGAGCAGCCCGATCAATCCGCCAAAATCCCCGACCTATCGCTGACGCACCCCGAAGCGGATTTCGAAAACCAAATCCGCAAGGATTTGCTAGGAGGCGTAGTGATCTTAAAGCACCCCGGCGCCGCCTATAACCAACCACTCGACCAGGAACCCCTCTACGAAACCCTGGACCAGGCAACTCAGCGTAAGCAACGCCCAGTCTCCCTAACATTCATCCCCTACTACGCCTGGGCCAACCGCGAACAATCCGCCATGGAAGTCTGGATCCCACTGAAGTGACTTGGCGCAGGTTTCGGCACGCAGCGTCGGCACTTATGCGGACGCTGCCATTGGCACTCTATTTAATCCGATTCCTCCAAGACCAGGACTTCATCTTTTTGGGCCGGGCAGACGTCTCACTGGAGCCGCTGTTTCTTAGGCGTCCGCGTGGCCCTGGGCGCATCCTTGCCCAAGAAGATCGCCGCGGCCGGGACCATGTTGTCATTCTCAGCTACGCCACCTGCTAGTGACCTAATTAGGACACCACCAGGTATGGCGCCTCATTGACAGCCAGCCTGACCGCCATCCGGAATGCTTCTGGTTTCGCGGTGCGTCCCTGGTGGGCAACGTAGGTTGCCCGAGTAGCCAGAAATCACCGTCCCACAGATGGAGCGTCGAGGATCGATCCCTTGCTCCGACAGACTCAGGATCAGCGATATCTTGGTTTAGCGGCATAAAGGTCGAAACGGGACAGGAGGAAAGAATGAACCGACGAGAATTCGGGGCCGCGGCGATGGCCATGGCGGTGCCGTCGTTTGCGAGGGGCCAGTCGCCGGCGGTGCCCGAGGTGATCCGGCAGCTCCGTCCGATGAAGGAGGGTATTCAACCGATTACGGACCAGGAGCGCGATGCACGCATGGAGAAGGCGCGGCGGATGATGCGTGAGAACCAGATCGACGCTGTTTTCCTGGAAGGCAACACCAGCGCGTATTACTTCACCGGCACCCGCTGGGGCGGCAGCGAGCGCACGTTTGGACTGGTGTTCCCGGCGCGAGGTGAACTGGGTTGGGTGGTTCCAGGCTTCGAGGAAGCCCGCGCCCGCGAACTGATCCGTTTCGGCACCGATATCCGCACCTGGGAAGAGGACGAGAGCCCTTTCCGAAAGATTGCGGGCATTCTGAAGGATCGTGGCATCTCAACTGGGCGCGTTGGGATTGAAGAGCAGGTGCGCTTCTTCGTGTTCAACGGCATCCGGAAGGAAGCGCCGCAGCTCGATTTTGTGAGCGCCGATCCGGTCACTGCCGGTTGCCGCATGATCAAATCCCCGGCCGAGATCGCCTTGTTGCAGCGCGCAAACGACGTGACCATCGCGGCTTACAAGGCGGCCTTGGCCAGCCTACGCGAAGGGATGACGCAGTTCGAGTTGAATCAAAACATCACTGAGGCATATCGAGCGCTGGGATTCCGGGGCTCCGCGCTGGTGAGCTTCGGAAAGTATACGGCATTTCCGCACGGCAGCATACAGCCGCAGCAGTTGCATGAGGGCGACGTGGTTCAGATCGACGACGGCGCCAACGTAGAAGGCTATCAGGCTGATATTACCCGGACAACAGTGTTTGGAAAGCCGAGCGCGCGGCAGCGCCAGATCTGGAACATTGAGCGGAAGGCGCAGGATGCCGCGTTTGCCGCGGCCAACGTGGGCGCCACCTGTGAGTCAGTGGATGCGGCGGCGCGCAAGGTGATCACGGACGCGGGCTTCGGTCCCGACTACAAGATCCCCGGTCTGCCGCACCGCACGGGCCACGGCATTGGCCTGGACGGGCACGAATGGACCTACCTCGTGCGCGGCAACAAGACCCGCCTGGCGCCTGGTATGTGTTTCAGCGACGAGCCCATGCTGACCATCTATGGGGAATTCGGGATCCGCTTGGAGGACTGCTTCTATATGACCGAGGATGGCCCACGGTTTTTTAGCAAGCAGAGCCCGGCTATTGATCAGCCGTTCGGGTAGAAGCCTGACAGCCAACAGAAATTCTTCTCATTGCTCAACGTGTCCCGGTATTCAGACGCGTTGCCAATGTGGCTGGAAAATCGCGACATCGCACTCCATGAATCGCGCTTGGCCGGACTCTTCAACCCCGGTTAATTCGTGGGCATTGCGGCTCCGAGGAAGACACCCGGGACGACCCCGCCGAACTTATTGCGTATTTCAGAGCCTTGATGCAATGGCGTGATTTCCGACTGACACATCACGGAAGAAAAGTGTCGATTGAGACCGACGGCGTCGGCGATGCCATGCGCGGCCAGGTGCGCTCAGCGTGGCATCGCAGAACAAGTAGTGGAGCTGCTCAGCTCTGCTCCATGAGCGCGGCAGCGCGCTTGCCGGCTTTCTTGAGCGTTTCTTCTAGTGCGCGAAGTTCCTCGGGGCTCAGTTCGGAGAACACTCTTTTCATTTGCCGGGCATGCTCTCGGAAGGCCGGAACAATAAGGTCCTTGCCGCGCGGGGTGAGGGCGACAATCCGAACGCGCCGGTCTTCGGCGCTCTCGATCCGGCTGACCAAACCCTTCGCGACGAGCCGGTCCACGGCGATGCTGATCGAACCTGGGGTGAGATCGACGATCGGACCTATCGTATTGACAGGCAAAGGGCCCTTATGGAGCAGTACTTCCAGCACGCGGAAATCCGAGTCGCCAAGTCCAGTTCCTTCGATCCCCGCTGCCGCGTAGCGCGTCAATGCGCGCATCGCCTTCAACATGACCAGCCAAACGTGCGAGGTCTCCTGAATACCGTGGGCCATAAGAATCCTGAATCCTCCTGAAGTATACGGCATCAACTATATTGACATCAATAGGCTTGGTACAATGATTAATGACTACCGAGCGAAAAGGAGAACCTGGTTATGAGAACCATTTCCGCAATCGCCCGATATCTGGCGGGCGCGATCTTCCTTGTTTTCGGCCTGAATGGCTTCCTGCACTTCATTCCACTACCCCCACCGGAGGGCATCGCGGGACAGTTCATGGGCGCGCTGTTCGCTTCGCATTACCTCATGGTAATCTTCGCGGTTCAGGTCATCGCGGCGGTACTTCTTCTGGTCAACCGTTACGTGCCGTTGGCGCTGGCCGCCCTGGCGCCGGTGATCGTCAACATTCTTTGCTTCCACGCTTTGATGGCCCCGAGCGGGCTCCCTCTGGCGCTCTTCGTGACAGTGCTCTGGGCTTTGGTTTTCATCGATGTGAGACCGGCTTTTGCAGGGCTGTTCCAGCCGCGGCTGCAGGCACGGGCCTGAGTGGTACGTCATGACCAGTGATGCGAATGACTCCAGGATCGAAATTGAGGAGGAAATCAGGCTCCGCGCGTACGAGATTTATCTGGAGCGCGGGGCGCAAGCTGGCCTTGAGCTGGAGGATTGGCTTCAGGCCGAACGTGAACTTACTACTGAGTAGCGCCGCAGAGAACGGTTTGTACTCTTGAGCCCAGAGTTACTTCAAACGGGATCGACATAAGCTAATCATCAAGGAGCGAAAAATGATGACCATCTCAGTGATCGTCGGAAGCACACGTCAGGGCCGGTTTTCAGAAAAGCCGGCGCAATGGATTCTTCAGCAGCTTCGCAAGCGGGAGGGGATTGAAGCGCGGCTTCTCGATCTTCGCGACTTCCCTATGCCTTTCTTCGACCAGCCCGCGCCGCCCGCGATGCCGGGCCGGCCGCCTTACGAACATGACGTGGTGAAAAAGTGGACCGCTCAGATTGCAGCTTCGGATGGATTTGTTTTCGTTACACCGGAATACAACCACGGCCCCTCCGCGGTGCTGAAAAATGCGCTCGATTGGGTTTACCCGGAGTGGAACCGCAAAGCCGCCGCCTTTGCGAGCTACGGCAGCGCAATGGGCGCGCGAGGCGTCCAGCAGCTTCGCGCGATAGCGGTCGAACTTCAGATGGCGCCTGTCCGATCGTGTGTTCACATTCCCGTAGCGACACTTTGGGCGCATTTCCAGGGCGGGGATGTCGACGCAGGCCTGGCGGAGCTGGACCAGCAAGCCAACGTCATGATCGACGACCTGCTGTGGTGGACGGCGGCTCTCAAGGCGGCACGCGAGCGGTGATGGATGGCCAATGAAAAGTTCACTAAAAACCCACGAAGGGCGAGTGGCTTTGGTCACCGGCGCGGCCCAGGGTCTAGGCCGCGCGATCGCACTAGCATTGGCGGAACGAGGGGCACAGGTGATTGTGACCGACCTCATGCCTCCCCACGAAACGGTGGAGTAGATTGGTCCCGCGGCCCACGCATTTCAACTGGACGTGACGCGAGAAGAGGACTGGCGCTCGCTACCAGGTAAGAGCCGGGATGTGGGTGACGTGGATATCGTTGTGAACAACGCTGGGTATTTTCCGAATCGCCCGATCGACGGACTGGACCTGCCAACGTGGCGCAAAACGATGGCTACGAATTTGGACGCACAGTTTCTAAGCGCGAAGTATTTCCTGCCAGCGATGAGAAAGAAGTGGGGCCGCTTCCTGCCCCTCGTCTGAAGTGGCGTGGATCCTGATGCAGCAAGGTAGGGAAGACGGCCTCTGTCATATAGTCCCCGATGACGAAATCCCCGAAAGCCGAGCCATAATAACGGCCAAATCCCGCGGCCCGCTGGCCAAAAGACCGGTTGGCGTTGGTGAGCTGAGCCTCTCCAGCGAACAATCCAGCCAGCACAAACGTACCCCGATCAAAAGAATCTTCCGACGCCACTTTGAACTTCTCGCTGACGGTCAATGGCTGGTAGGTTGGCCCCATGGACGACGTTCGGTAATTTCGGGATGATGCCCGGAGCTCTCTTGCTCTCAGGATCCTGAGTTTGATCGCTCGACGTGTCTTGGGAAGTCACGATTGATGCCGCAAGAACGGCCGCGAGGCTAAGAATTGGAATGCGACGGGCCAAGTGTTACCCTTTCCGTCCTGCTATCTGGCAAGAGCATCATTTTCGCCGTCTTGTTGGCGAACAGCGATCAGAGTTTATACCCGCGATTCAAACAGGTCGATCTCTACGGGGCTCTTTGTTTGTGACGCCTTTAAGCATGCTGCGCATCGAAAAGCTCGCGGGCAAAACATCCACCGTCCTTAGACTGAGCGGCAGGATCCAGGAGGAATATCTGTCTCAATTGCAGACAGAGGTTGAGCACTGCAAAAACACGCCAAAGCTGGACTTAAAGGATGTCAACCTTCTGGATCAAGCGAGCGTTCGATTTCTGATGGGTTGTGAGTCCCAAGGCGTCAAACTCGTCAATTGCCCGCTCTACATCCAAGAGTGGATCTCCAGGGAACGCCGCCGGGCAGGTCCGCAGGCCGACAATGAATAGGGGTGCGCGAGCTTCAGCCGGGCGGGAGCGCCTCGCTGGATTCCAAGATGAGCCGAGAAGAGAAATTGGAAAACATCTCAAAGGAATATAATGCGAGACATGGGTACCAGTGTAGATGGTGCCGTCCAGGATCAAACCTCAGATCTTCAACTCCTTGTCGATTCAGCTCCCAGCCTGATTCATACAAGTAGGCCGGACGGCTACCTCGATTTCTTCAACCAAACATGGCTCAGGTACATAGGATGTTCGCTAGAGGATTTGCAGGGCTGGAAGTGGACAGGGTTCATCCATCCCGAGGATGTCGAAGGAATCGTGGAAAAGTGGCGCGCCTGTTTAGCCAGCGGCGAACCCTTCCTGTATGAAACTCGTGTGCTGCGCGCAGACGGCGAATATCGCTGGATGCTGCACCACAAAGTAGCATTGCGGGACGGGCGCGGCCTGATTGTTAAGTGGTATGGATCGAGTATCGATATTGAGGATCGCAAGCGAGCGGAAGTACAACTCCTTCGGAGCACCGAGGAGCTGCAAAGAAGCGAGTTTTATCTCGCCGAAGGGCAGCGGCTGGCCCACATGGGGAGCTGGGCCTTCGATCCTGACGGATTCGACTACTGGTCCGCTGAACTATTTCGGATGCACGGCCTCGATCCGGCCGGTAAACCTCCTACTGTTCAGGAATACCTGGATTTTCTCCACCCACAGGATCGCGAGTCCATGGCGAACCTCATCCAGGGACTCGCGGCGCAAGCTTTGCCCTTCGATGACACCAAGCGAATTACGCGACCCGATGGCGAGGTCCGGTACATTCGCTGCGTGGGGGTTCCCGTTGTCGAAAACGAAAGCCGGAAAAAGTACGTTGGCAGCGCCATAGACGTTACCGAGCACGAGCTGGTGACCCAGGAACTCCGGCGGCGCGAGGCCTATCTGGCGGAAGCCCAAAGGCTCAGCCGCACAGGCAGTTTCGGGTGGAAACCCGACAGCGGAGAGCTGGTCTGGTCAGACGAAACCTATCGCATCTTCGAGTACGACATCGCCCGGAGGCCAACT
>Ga0210388_10004641_pt1 | contig 10761 bp, 8 predicted proteins | sample IncBWC19OmetaG_FD_155485 | JGI IMG/M metagenome (GOLD analysis project Ga0210388, IMG submission 155485) | Forest soil microbial communities from Barre Woods Harvard Forest LTER site, Petersham, Massachusetts, United States - Inc-BW-C-19-O ...
CCATGCGCGCGGAAGCCACGGCGGCTTCGCAGCCGGCATGTCCGGCTCCGACGACGACGACATCATATTGTTCCGTGAAGGGCATGGGCGCAAGCTTTATTGTAACGAGTCTTTGTGACCTTCCCCGGAATTCTCATCCACTCCACGCCCGACATCGTCCGCGCCCGATACGATGGCACAGCAAGCGGCTGCCTGCCATCGAAGTCCCGCGCTGATTTACTGCTGCGGTTCTATGGGAGTCAGTTCAAACTGATGTGGTTTGATCCTCAAGTTTTCACGAGCCTGCCGCGTATAATCCTGCTCACCCTCGGCAAGCGCTTTGCTGGCACATTCTTTGTCCTTGGCTGACGTTTCTACACGCAGGAAGAACTCAGCCTGTTCGAGCTTTGACCGATTATCCAGCGCCCCACTGAGGGCCCTTGCCTGGTTGAGCATGGGAGTATCCATCAAGGCAAGATTAATTCCAACCGCAAGAAGCTCGGACGAGAAGGGCCCAAGAGTCTTAGTATGATCGATCGTAAGATTGTACTTTCCCGGCCTGAGTCCGTTCACACGCAGCAATTCCTGGTCGAGTGATGCCAGGTCCGTCAGCCGCAGGACCATCAGCATCAGCGTGTCGTTCAGGTCCAGAGGCAATGGGAGTGCGTCGTCTATTTGTTCCCACTTTAGCGTTGAAGCATTTCCGGAGAGTCCCGTCACCGAGGCGCGCTGGACCGATTTGATTGTCGCCGATAAGGCATTCAAGTCCACTGCGCTCACGATCGGGTCTACGTGCCACGCTTTCATCACCGTCGCAGCAGTGACCCAGTGTGCAGCATCGCCGGGGTGAATGCGATCCCGTATCAGGAGCGACGCAAGCTTCGGCTCGGCCGCGACTGCAGACACCAGGAGCTGTTTTATGGGTGTCGCAGTGTCGATCACCTCAAGGCTTTCACGCGCGGCGATGCCGCCCGTGCTCTTCGCGATTCGCTCCGTCGTGTCCATGTAGCCTGCAAACTCAGTGCCATGCGTCACCTCGTCGTAAGGGGAGTTTTCCAGCAAAGTAATCCGCGCTTGCGGCGCTGCAACGCGCAGCAGCTTGATCAGCTGCGAATAGCCCGAGATAAATGGCGGCAGTACGTCGGGACTGAAAGAGGTATAACCGCCCTCGTTCATGCCCAGCATCACCGTCAGCACGGTAGGGCTGAAAGGCGCGACATCGCGCGTTACCCGAGTGGCCGCGTCACCGGCGTATCCACCCGTCACTCGGTCTCCAGGAACTCCTGCGTTGTGAAACGAAACATTTAGCGCCGGATACCGCGTGTCGACGAAAGACTCGATGTCCTGCGTATAAAGGCGCTGAGCGGTTATGCTGTCGCCATAGAATGTGACGCGATCGCCGTCATGCAGGTAAAAACTCTGCGCCCTGACGGTTGCGACAGCGGCGCAGGGCGCAAGGGCCAAAAGGGCCACCAATCGAAAGCCGGAAAACATGAGTTGCTCCTTTAAGCAAAGAGGAATCGCTTTCGAGGTGAGACCAAGGATTTGCCTTCGGAGGCGGGTTCGGCCGCTTTGCGATACACATCAGAGAACATATAAAAATGAGGATATGCTTTCGTCGCCAGACGCTTCAAATGTGGGTATGAGCCGTGTATAGCGAGCAGGTCCGCGCCCATTACGCGCATCCGCGGAACGTGGGGAGCGTGGCTGAGCCTTCCGGCAAGGCAATCGTAAAGAGCGCGCTCGATAGCGACACGGTGCTGGTTTCTCTGCGCATCGAGAACGACCTTATCCAGGAAGTGAAATTCAAGTGCATGGGATGCGCTGTCGCCATCGCTTGTTCATCGATGGCCACCGAGATGGTGCTGGGCAAACCAGTGGACGAGGCTTACCAGATCACCGAGCAGGCCGTGGCCGAAGCATTGGGCGGTATTCCCGAATACAAGATGCGGTGCAGCAATCTCGCCCCGGCCGCCATTCGGAATGCGATTGACGACTGGCGACGGCGCGTGGCCGGGCATCCGGGCGAGAAAGCCGATGCAGCGACAAACCTGCCAGGAGCTTTCCCGAAAAAGGTTGAAAGCGCGTAAATCGGTTTCGGGGGCGGCTTCAGATAAAAGCTACTTCGAGCTAGTCACTAAGTTTGGAGAAGCGATGCTGCTTGCCTGGGAGTTCTTCCTCCACTCGGCAACTTTAGCCGGTTTGCCCCATGCCTGATAAAGTTCGACAAGCCAGTTGCGGGCAAGGTCCAGGTTGTACCAGTCCGGAACTGCGATCCGGTCTTTCCGTGCCACCATTCCTCCATAACCTTCAAGTAGCAGGGGTTCGGCTTCGGCATATTTCTTCTGTCCAGCCAGGGACGCTCCCAACAAGCTCTCGGCCCGACCTCGTTGCCAATCATCCGGCTGTTTTTTTTGATTGAACTCCAGAGCCTCGCGCGAGAGGGGCTCAGCCTCGGCGAATTTCTTCTGTGATAGATAGGCCAGTGCCAAGTCTTCCGCCGATGACATCGCATCCGGATCATCCGAACCCAGGGCATGGCGTCTTCCCGCCAGCGCCTGCGCCGCATACGTCTCGGCCTTGGCATACTGGCTCTCCCGTTGGTACATGGAAGCGATCATCGCAAGAGTGCTAAGAGTGCCGGGATGCTCGGGACCCAGCACAAGCCGGCGGATTTCCAGAGTCTGGTTAAACAGTTGCTCTGCCTGCACGGACATGCCCTGTGCTGCGTAAGTGGCCGCTAGGTCTGTCATCGAATCCAGAGTATTCGAATGCTCGGGACCCAACACGCGTCGCTGCATCTCCAGCGTCTGGCCGTAGAGTGTCTCTGCCAGCACGTACTTGCCTTGCGCCAAGTAGACGCCTGCCAGGTTTGACATGGACATGAGGGTGTCAAAATGCTCGGGACCCAGTATGCGACGCCGGATCTCCAGAGCCTGGCTGTTGAGCGCTGCGGACTGCGCATACTTACCCTGGGCTGAGTAGACGATTGCCAAACTATGCATGGACATGAGCGTGTCTGGATGATCCGGACCCAGCACGCGGCGCTGGATCTGCAGGGCCTGGATGTAGAGCGCCTCTGCCTGTGCGTACTTGCCCTGATCGTCGTAGACGATTGCCAGGTTGTTCATGGAAGCCAAAGCGTCGGGGTGCTCGGGACCCAGCACGCGGCGCCGAATTTCCAGGTTCTGGGTATGGAGCGCCTCTGCCTGCGGATATTTGGCCTCCGCCCAATAGACATTCGCCAGGTAGTTCCTTGACGACAAGGTGTCGAGATCCTCTGGTCCCAATACGCCGCGCTGGATATCCAGAGTATTGTTCAGAATTGACTCCGCCTCAGGATTCTTGCCCTGAAGGTAGGCACAATATCCAACGCGGTTCATCGTTCTTAGAGTCTCCGGATTCTTCGGCCCCAACACGCGGCGCTGCAAATCCAGCGCGCGCTCCAGCTGTGTTCGTGCCTCGGCATACAGCCCGAGGTCCAGATATGTCTGCCCGATCGTGTCCCGAATGGCGGCCTCCACCTCAGGCTGCTTGTCGAATCTTCCCGTGATCCGGGCCGCTGAACGGTCTAAAGCCGTTCGCACTTTTAGATCGGGATCGGGTTTGGTGTCTGGTCCTGCCTGGTTAGCCGCGCTTGCCTGCGCCAGGAGATCTTTTTGCAGGAAATCGCTGATCGCCCGGGAAGTTGCCGCTTCCGCATTCGCTCGCGCCGCTTCTCGCGCGCTGACTATGATGCCCGCGGTCAACACGACAAAGACCGCTGCAACTCCAAAAACCAGCGGTTTGTGGCGCCGCGCAAGTTTTTGTAAGTGATAAATGGTGCTCGCTGGACGCGCCATAATCGGCTCGTCGTGAAGATAACGCCGGATATCGGCCGCCAGTTCCGCGGCCGACGAATATCGCCGCGTCTTATCTTTCTCGAGGGCCTTGCATACGATGGTTTCAATGTCACCACGGTATCCGCGATTGATGGTGCTTAGCGCGGTTGGCTCCTCTTCTCGAATCGTTTGTACGGCTTCGTGCAACTTGCGGCTTATTTTGTAGGGCGGCCGTCCCGCGAGGAGTTCGTACAAAATTACTCCTAACGCATAAACATCGCTTCGCGTATCCAGTTCCATCGGATCTGCGAGCACCTGTTCAGGACTCATGTATGCGAGGGTTCCCACGAGTTGTCCCAGGTCGGTCTGATTCGTCACGTGGGCATCGCTGTCGGTCGCTCGCGCCACACCGAAGTCGAGAATCTTGGGCTGTCCGGTCTCATCCACGAGGATATTGCCCGGTTTGAGGTCGCGATGGATAATGCCGCGCTGATGGGCGTGTTGAACTGCCTCGCAGACTCTGGCCATTAATTCGAGCCGTTCGCGTGTGCTCAGCCGGTGTACCTCGGCATACTGGAGCAGCGGCTGGCCATCGATGAACTCCATGGCGAAATATGGTTGCGGTCCAAATCCGGTTTCCGCACTGCCGGCTTCGTATATCTGGGCAATGCCGGGATGTTGCAGCCGTCCAAGCGCCAAAGATTCGTGCTCGAAACGCCGGATCGATCTGGGATCTGCCAAACCAGGTTTGATAACTTTGAGGGCCACCCTGCGCCGGGGCTGTTCCTGTTCAGCCTCGTACACGACACCCATGCCTCCTTCGCCAAGCAGACGGAGAACGCGATATCGACCAATTGTGGAGGGTAAAGCAGCCGTGGCTTCTGGCTCTGATACGGGGATACTCATATTAACGGCTGCCGCGTGGCCCTGTGTATCCACGCTGGGGCCCTGATCCTCGGCGACTTGCGCCCAAAGCCTGTCCACCTGTTGTCGCATATCTGAATTCGAGAGGTTCGCGTTGGTGCAGGCTAGCAGCGATTCGACCTCTCGAAGGAGATCGGGGTCATCTCTACAGGCTTGCTGAAGCCATGCGGGGCGCTCGGCACGGTCGCGCTCGCGTGCGCCTTGATAGACCGATTCAATTTCCGCCCAGCGATGGGGATCCATCCGGTTCCTCGCGATTCATTTCCCGAACCAGCCACGACTTGGCCAGGCTCCAGTCGCGGTTTACGCTTTGTGCCGATATGTGAAGAACCGCTGCGATCTCGTCGGCGGTAAGTCCGCCGAAATAGCGCATCTCGACCACCTGCGCCTTGCGTGAGTCAAACGCGGCCAGGCGCTCGAGAGCCTCATGCAGACGTATCACCATAGGATCCGGTTCCGATGAAAGAAGCAGGGCGTCATTCAACGGCGTGCGGTGTAAGGCTCCTTCACGTTTGGCACAGTCTCGGGATCTGACGTAATCCACGAGTACACGACGCATCACCCTGGCTCCCACGGCTAGAAAGTGAGCTCGATCCTGCCATTGCATGTGCTTAACATCAACGAGCCGAAGGTAGGCTTCGTGCACAAGTGCTGTGACCTGAATCGTGTGATCAGGGCGCTCTCGGCTCAAGCATTTACGCGCGATGTCGCGCAACTCCGGATACACCAGCTTGACGATTCTGGCTAGCGCGTCCTCGTCGCCACCACTCCAGGCACGGAGCAGCCCGGTTACTTCGGAGGAAGGCGGTTGAACCATAGGCTGGCCTTCCGTTCGGAACTGTCACATTTTAGCGCACGCGAAATTTATGGCGCAATCGAATCGTTCCGATGCGGCTTACCAATTGAAGGTGCAGATACTCAACGCACGTTCCGTTCAAACGAGAGCCGTCTCTTGCGGAATCGCCAACTAACAATGACCGAATCCGCAAGGCAAAAACGGCGAAGCCCGTACCCTTTCTACTCAAAATTGTTCTTACTGCCGTTTGCGTGCCTCCAACGCTGGATCATTTAAGTCTGCTGCGACCTTCTGGAGTGCCTCAAGCTTGCGTGTCTTTGCCGGGGATTGCCATTCCTCATCGGAAAAGTCGTTGCTCGCATATCTGCGCGTCACATAGGAGTGCGCATCGTAGTCGAAGTAAATCCGCGTCGGCTCCATCGTCGCCGGGTGAGTGTTTCGAAATGCCTGCAGCTCCGTTCGGTGGGCAAGACTATCCATAAACCATTCCGGAGGATAGGGGAGATTCTCGCATTGCGCTTTCAGGTCCTGCAGTCGAAACACACCCTCCTCTCCGTAGTCTCGGAATATCTTGTCGAAAAAAGTAAACGAAATGGTCTTCATGGATGGGTCAACGATTAAGCGGCGCTGGACGAACTGAGCGGGAGTTCCCTTGTCGACGGAATAAAGGTTCGCGCTTACGAAGCAAACCATACGCCTCTGGACATTGACGCCGGCATCGATCACAAGCGATCCGTTGTCGAGACGTTCACTAAAAGTATTGGTGAATCTGCCTGCCACCATGGGAGAGGAATAGAACGATTGCCGGGCAACGAACTCATCCTCGGAGCCTTCCACAGTTAACGTGACCTCAAGCTCCAGCGCGCCCCAATATCTTTTGTCCGGCGAGGGCGCTTTCCACTGAAAGGTGCATGCTGGATTGACGGCGTCGCAGGAAAAAGGCACGCTGCCTAAAGACGGAGAACCGAAGTAGTCATCTCCGATTAATTCCGCCTTGATGACATGGATGCGAAGAGGTGCGTTGGACTCACCCGGCGACGTCACTGTCAGTTGCGCGCTGAGCTCATCCTGAGTGCCCGCCACGATTGTTTTGTTCACGTCGAACTCATATCTTGGAAGCGACGACGGTAGGCTCACCTGTTGCGATATTTCTTCCTCCGAAAGGCTGGAGTTCCGGAGCGATTGCAGTTGGCGAAGGGTTTCCGCGGGGATGAGCGACACTGGAGTGTTCTCCGTCAGCCAGGGATGAAGCAGGTCCCAGTTCCAGGTATTCAGCGGCCTGGATTCCGGAGGATATTTCGCAAAGTCCTCGAAGACGGTCAGGCCTCCTCTCCCCGACGCATCGTCATTTGTCGATTGTTCGGGTGTGCGCTGTACCTGGCCCGGGGCAGGATTGCTAATAATGCAAGCGAGCGCAAGTCCTGCCAGTACGAATCTCAATGTGTTTTTCTTCATTCCGATCATGATCTGTTCCTCCATTCCGTTTGTTTATCCATGTGTTATCCAACAGAAGCCAGAGAGATGATTTGGTTCCGGCGATCTTATGGACAGAGGGCGGACGGAGCATCGGAATATTCATGAACCACGACTTGCTTACCATTGGAATGGTCTACGTGATAGGTCTTGAAGGGTGGGTTACACAGAGGTCTGTCATCATCCGAATAAGGACCATTCCAGTTGCAGTCCTGGCGAAAATCGCCATTGCATACATGATCGTTGATCCACCATCCATGAAAATCGTACGTGCCGGCCGTGTCGTCGTGAGGAGGGATTCTGCTGTTGCAATCCTGGAACGATGCCTTGCGATTGTGGGCGCAGGTACTGTGCAGGGCAACGGTCCCGTCGTCGCATTCTCTCTTATCTGGTCCGAAGAGCTCGAAGCAATCAGTGCACTTCGGGTTAAGTCCGCTCCCGCTTTGACGAGGAAAGAAGTTACACGCAATAAGAAAGTGCAAAGGGTAGCTGTCGGTCGCCCCTCCAACACTCCTCACAACTACGGACTGCATGTTGTTATGGTTGTATGCGCCTCGGGCGTAGCTGGTTTTCAGTGAGTTATCGAGCGTGGCGCCCTGCCCAGTGATCCCACCCAAGAGGCGAAGCAAACCATTGTCGGCCAGTTCCGATCCACCGGCCGCGCTGTCGGCAGCCATAACGTGTTCAATGAGAATCGAGTTGTGCGCGTAGTCGGACTTTGACAGATAGTCCTCGAATGCGGCGCAACCGGCGCTGTGACAGAGAATCCAGCACGCCTGACCCTTATTGTTGTCGCAGAGAGCGTCGATTGCATCATGGATGACTGCCTCTCCTCCAGGCCAGGAACTGTCGTCAAAATAATGGTTCCAGGCGTCCCACTGCACGTACCAGACAGTGCCGGCTGTTGCCGGCGTGAGACCACCCCAGGCGCCAGCCTGATCGTCACGGAAGTGGCCATAGTGTTCTTTGGTGTTATGCAACCTTCCATGGATGAGGAGTACGTTCATCTCTCGCGCAAAGGCTGGCGCTGAAGATAGCAGCATTGTTAAGTAACCGACGAGCATGCAGACAACTTTTGCTGTCCTCGCTGTCATGCGATATTCGCGCATGGGGAGGTGATCTTCCGCATGCGCTGCAGTTGTGCCGAACCACGTCATCGTCATCGTCATGTCCTCCGGAACGCTTACCGGCCGAAGTTGTTGCATGCGCGCCTGCGTCGCGCATGGTGGCCATCCCAGCGCGGCACGCGCACGTCCGGGATTTATGATTCCCTCCTTTTCAGGTGTTTACAAAAGCCAGACCAAAAGCGGTATAGGTCCCTTCACGCACTGAATGCGCGCTGCCAGCGCCGCAACCGGGTGCGTCGACTCGAGGCCGGCATGGAACAACAAGTTGTTTCGGTTCTGCCCCCGAAATGGCCAAGGTTATACATCCGTTCCTGCACAATGCTCATTACCGGGCGACGGAAGATCCAGTAACTTGTGGTCCGGTTCACTGAAGGGGGCTTGAATAAGCTCGGCGATTGGAGCTTCCCGGGAGCGGTGGGTGCTGGCTATCCGAAGGACCTCAAAGATTCAATGACATCTGAGATCGTGTCAGCATTTCTCCGCCTCTGGTCTCGTCAACTATGACTGAGAAAAGTTTTTGCCGGATTAGTAATTGCGCGTGCGTTTCTCGCCTTTATGAGTGAGGTATGAGGTTTGGAGGCGTCATGGCCGCCACAAGTAGCTCTTTCTCCGGTTCGAGGCTCTGACAAAGGCTGCTACAACGTTCGATCCTGCGAGCGCCGCCCTCGCGGAGAAAGGAGCTGAAATGCAAAACGAATCAAGATCTCTTCAAGGCGCTATGGAAGCGGAAGGTTTCTGCAATCGACACGGTAGGATTCCAGCAGGCCGTGGGGCATTGATGCTGCCATTATGGCTCGCCCTGTTTGCAGTTCTCGTTTGTACCGCTTCGTTTGCCCAATCGCCATCCTGGCCGTTTTCTACCCCTCCACCGGTCGGCGACGGCTCGACCGACGACACCCATGCGATTCAGCAGGCTTTGACCGCGGCCGGGGCGGAATGCGGGACGGTCCAGCTTGCATGCACTACGGCGAACACTTATGTGGTGTCGTCTACACTCCAGGTACCCAAGTGCGTGAGGTTCATCGGGGCCTGCGGTGCGGTCCCGTTCGAAGGTAATGAAGTTACGGTCGGCACCACTCTCAAATGGGTCGTTCCTCCCCCGGTACCCGGACAGCCTCAGCCTGAAATCGTCACGAATCTGCCCAAGGTTGTGGTTTCCTTTCACGATGCGCCCGGCGCGACTCTTTCGGGAATCAGCATCGATTGCAATAACTTCCCGCGAACCATCGGCATTCTGTACGATTCCGACAATAATCCAACCGCCAGTTTTCTCAACGTTGACAATCTGATGCTCAAAGGCTGCCATCAGGGTTTTGTCGTCGGCTCGCTGGCACCTACTGCGACTTCGCCCATGTCGTGCCCCGGGAACGAGAGCCAGCCCGGCTGCTCGCAGTCCGACTCGTTCAAGTTCGAGCGATACAGGATCCTCGGCAACCCTAACGACGCAACCGGCGAGGGAATCCACATCAACTCCTCGAACGGCGCGAATAGCTCTCTCGTCTTCAACGGAAATATTCAGGGAGTGAACATCGGGATCCACGTAGTCTCCACGAATCAGGGCCTGATCATCGAGAACACTGACACTGGCTCGCCGGTCGGCGGCAATCCCGCCTTCATTGTCATCGACTCCACCGTGGCCGACTCGCCCACGCTGATCAACAACGAAGTCGAAGGCAACACCTCCGCCGTCCTCGATCACGGAAATAATCCCTTTGGAACTCCCGGCAACCCGGTCTGGCTCAACAACACCTGGAACAATCACCCGATCGTGGTTGATGGAGTGGAAAACATTACCAGCATTGGAAACCTTCTGAATCAAGGCACAATCTCCAACGCCAAAGCTCATGTTCTGTCGATCAACGAATCCGGTTGGTCGACCGTCGCGCCCGCCAGCAAAGAGAATTTTGGCTTTATCAGCAGCGGAGCGGTCTTCGGCGCCAGTCTCGAAGATCAGGACATCATCATGGCCGAAAACTCCGCGTGTCCCGGATTTCCCCTTGGCCACACCGCAGGAGATCTGGTTTCCTGCGAAGGCACGCACTCGGGCCGCTGTTTTTAGGGGGGGACTTGCTGCTCTTCAACGCCGGTGACGGCAACGTAGGCACGTTGGGTATTCAATCCGGTGTGTATCAGGATGGAAGCGGCCTGAAACATCAGACGGTGAACGCAGGAAGCGTCGGTCCGGGTGGCACAGTTCAGGTGACGCTAGCGTGGAAGACCGCATTTAGCGACGCAAATTACCAGGCGGTCTGCAGCGTTGCAGACAATTCCGGATTTCTCCAGGTCGTGAACACCTCGGTGCCGACGCCAGGCCAGGTCATCGCCGCGGTGAAGAATAACGACGCTGCCTCCGCGCATACCGGCTCAATTGTCTGCTTCGCAATGCATGACTAGGAAGCCCACGCAACCGAAATAAGAAAAAGGAGAAAGACATATATGTCAGTTACATCAGGGCCTGATCACGGTGTTATGGAAGGAAAAGGTTCCTACAATCGACACTCCCGGATTCCAGCGGGTGGTGGGGCTTTGGCGCTGCCGCTGTTGGAGGAGGCAGTTCGGAAGATTGAACTCGACGACGGGAACGCGCCCGTGGTGATTGCCGATTACGGATCGTCGCAGGGAAAGAACTCGTTAACGCCCA
>Ga0210388_10004643_pt1 | contig 10759 bp, 6 predicted proteins | sample IncBWC19OmetaG_FD_155485 | JGI IMG/M metagenome (GOLD analysis project Ga0210388, IMG submission 155485) | Forest soil microbial communities from Barre Woods Harvard Forest LTER site, Petersham, Massachusetts, United States - Inc-BW-C-19-O ...
GTCGGTGCGTGACACCGTCACGATCGTTCCAAACGCGCCGGCGTGGCGCACGACGTTGGCCACCTCGGCGCTCTTGACCTCGTTCTTGCTCGGAAGGCAGTTGACGTTCGGGCACGAGCCGCCGATCCACTTGCGCTCGACGACGGCGGCTCGATGTCCCGCCTTCGCCAAATGCCACGCGAGGAGCTTGCCGCCGGCACCGCTCCCGAACACAAGAACGTCCACCTCCTCCGCCTGTGCCATTGACCGACTCCTCACCTCTGGCAGACCGCTCCCCCGGCAGACTGCCTCTTATTGACGGCCGCGGACCACTCGCCGGAAGCCTGTTTCCCGGCTGCCGGTGCGACAAGCCCCTCACCTGCCGAAAGTCGCCACCTGTCTGTAGCGCGAGCCTTGCCGCCCGCCCTGCATCAGTTCTGCTTCGCCAGCCAGGTCGCGAAGTCGGGCCCTGCAATGATCGCGTCGGGTCCGGGCAGGCACGCGCCCGATGCCATCGCCGTGCTCTCGCGCGTGGTCTCGACCGTGACCCGCTCGCCGCGGTGAGCGACGACCTGACGGACGAGGTCTGCGAGGTCCTCGGAGCGGGGTCCCGCGAGCTCGACGTGCGTCCTGGTCTCCGACCCGTCGGCCATGGCCACGAGGACTCGCGCGACCTCCTCGACGGCCACCGGCTGCGTTCGCATCTCGGGCACGACGACGCGGTCGCCGTCGCGGTTCCAGTCGAGCATCTGGCCGGGGAAGTCGAGAAACTGCGCTGCTCTGAGGACATGCGCACCTGGAGCGTGCTCCATGACCGCGTGCTCCTGGGCGAGCTTGGCGACGTAGTAGCCGTAGTCGGGCACCTGGTCGACGCCGATGATGGAGAGCGCGACCGTGCGGGCAACGCCGGCCGTCCGGGCCGCCCCTCCGAGATTGCGTGCGACGGTCGTGAAGAACGCGGTCGCCTTGGACTCGTCCAGGGATGGCCCCTGGGTCACGTCGACCACGGCATCAGCTCCGGTCAGCCGCTCGGCGAGTCCGTCGGGAGAGGTGAGGTCGACCCCCTTCTCGCGGGCCAGCTCGATGACGGCGTGGCCCGCCGCGGTGGCCGCGGTGACTACGTTGCGCCCGACGAGTCCGGTCGATCCGGCAATGGCAATGCGCATGACGGCTCCTGATGAGTCAATGGGGACGATGGTTGTCGGAGTGCCGTGATCTCCGTGATCTCATAGTGCGACATCTCGTGACCGGGCAGAGGCCTCGACGGCAAACGGCGTCTGGCAGGCCTCTTGCTGCCAGGCACTGTCGGACTTGCGACCCGGCGCGGCCGTCGACGAAATCCATGGGATCGAATCAACAGCGCGTTGGGGACGCCTCGAAGCTGGTCACGTCGCAGTGGCTGCTGGTGGTCGTCGTCGCCCTCGCGCTGGCAGCTTACGCGGCATCCACCTGGTACACGCGACACATGTGGAACCAGGTCAACGTCGCGACCGACACATTTGCGGCCGAGCGCGTGTATGGTCTCGCGAATATCTCTGCAGCACGCGAGACCTTGTGGAAGGTTGATTCGCTCCTGCATCGCGAGGTCCAGCACTCCAGTGATCTCGACCTGAAGCCCCAGGTCGATGAGCTGCGCTCCGAGCTCGGCACCGACGGTGACCGGCTCGTCGGGGAACGCCCCGAGCGCCGCGACCTGAGCAAGGCCGCGTCCGACCTCAGAGCGGTGCAGGGGATCGTGGACAGCGTCCAGGCTGCGGTGACGGCGGGCGACCACGCGGAAGCCCGGCGACTCATCGAGAGCCTCGATCGCTCGGCCCACGGGATCGCGGGATTGCTGGACGCCGCGCAAGAGATCGCCCGGCGCGAGGCGGCCGATTTCGAAGAGCACCTCGCGTGGCTGAGGAGGCGCGCGGGCCACATACAGCGCGCATTCAACGTCGCGGAAGGAGTGCTCACGCTCCTCGTCGGCCTCTTTGCCGTTCGCGCTCTTCGCGCCGGCGCACGCGTGGAGGGGATGGCCCGTCGGGAGGCGGCGAAGTTCCAGGGCGTCGTCTCGAGCGCTCCGGACGCCATCGTCTCGGTCGACGAACACCGGCAAATTGTCCTCTACAACGAAGGTGCGGAGCGAATCTTCGGCTGGTCGTCGAGCGAGGCGATGGGAAAGCACTTCGATATTCTCGCTTCCGAGCGTCGCCGGGCGACCGTTCGGGCACAATTCGACGACCTGCTCGGCGAGGGTCGAGAGCCTCGCCGCAACCTCGATACGAGGGGGGAATGGATCGGCGTGCGAAAGAGCGGGGAAGAGTTCGCGGCCGAGGTCGCGGTCTCGATGCTCGAGGCGGAGGGTCCGACCCTCGCGACGGCCATCTTCCGCGACGTCACCGAGCGGAGACGCGCGGAAGAGGCCTTGAGAGCCAGCGAGGCGCGCTTTCACGCCCTCGTCGATGCCTCGGCCGAGGTGCTCTGGACCGTGGGCGCCGGGGGACAGGCGCTGGAGGACTCGCCGTCCTGGCGCGCCTTCACGGGGCAGAGCCTGGAACAGTACCGGGGGTTCGGGTGGCTCGACGTCATCCATCCCGAGGATCGCGAGCGCATCGCCGAGCAGTGGAGGGGCGCGGCCCGCGCGAGGAGCCCCTTCGGCGTCGAATACCGCGTCCACCATGTGAGCGGAGAATGGCGCTGGGTCGCCGAGCGCGCCGTGCCGCTCTTCGACCCGAACGGCACGGTCATCGAGTGGATCGGGATGAACTCCGACATCCACGAGCGCAAGCGGGCCGAGAGCGCCGTACGGACCAGCGAAGAGAGGTTCCGTGCGCTGGTGGAGGCCTCGGCCCAGGTCGTCCGGACTGCAGCTCCGGACGGTGCGATCGTCGAGGAATCGCCCTCCTGGTTCGCCTTCACCGGGCAGAGCCACGAGAGAGCAAAGGGAGCCGGGTGGCTTGACGTCGTCCACCCCGAGGACCGAGAGCGCGTCGCCGCGCTCTGGCAGAAAGCCGTCGCGACGACGACCCGCTTCGAGGCCGAGTTCCGCGTCCTTCACGTCAGCGGGGAGTGGCGCTGGATCGCCGATCGAAGCACCCCACTCTTGCACCAGAGCGGCGCGGCGCGCGAGTGGATCGGGATGATCTCCGACATCGACGAACGGAGGCGCATCGCCAGCGAACAGCGCTTCCTCGCGGAGCTCGAGCCCCTCCTGGACTCGACACTCGATTACCGGGAGAGACTCACGATTCTCGCGCGCCTGCTCGCGTTCCAGGTCGGAGACTGCTGCGCGGCGTGGATCTCGGGGAACGGCGACCTACCGGCCGTGTGCAAGGTCTTTCATGCCGGTGCCGATCCCGCCAAGGAGCGCGTCGGCGAGCGGTTCGAGCAGATGTGGATCGCGGGAGGCCGTGCGACTCCCTGGCGGGGCCTCAAGCCGCTGCAGGCAATCGTCCTGAGCGAAGTGAGCGCCCAGAGCCTGGCGTGGGCCGGCGTGAGCGACGAATACCTTCGGCTGCTGGGCGAGCTACGCGCTGAATCGATGATGATCCTGCCGCTGACCGTCCACGGGCAGCTGCTGGGCGCCCTCTTCGTCGCGTCCTCGAATCCGCATCACCGCTTCGGCGCCGCCGATCTCGTCTTTGGTCAAGAGATCGCAGCCCAGGCGACCCTCTCCATCGAGAACGCTCAGCTCTACGACACGGCCCGCCAGGCCATCCAGGCGCGCGACGACGTACTCCGCGTCGTGGCCCACGATCTCGGAAATCCAATCGCCGTCATCCAGCTCGCCGCCGACCTGTTGAGCCGTCAGCCTTCCGAGCTCGGTGGGGCCAGCCCCTCGGCCGTGCAGAGGATTCTCCGGTCCTCGGCGCGCGCGACCCGCCTGATCGAGGATCTGCTCGAAGTGACCCGCATCGAGGTCGGCAAGCTGGTCCTCGAACACCACTCCATCCCCGCAGCGGAGATCGTCGAGGGCGTCGCGGAAGCGCAGGGGCCCATTGTTTCGGCCTCTTCCCTCGAGCTTCGGATCGACGTCCCGGGGCAGCTCCCCGCCGTATGGGTCGACCGCGACCGACTCGAGCAGGTATTCGCGAACCTCATCGGCAATTCGGTCAACTTCACGCCGGCGGGTGGCCGCATCACCATCGGAGCCGCAACGACGGAGGATGGAGCCGTCCAGTTCCGGGTCGCGGACACTGGCGCCGGGTTCGACGCCGAGACCCGAGAGCACCTGTTCGACCGGTTCTGGCAAGCGAGGAGGGGGGGGCACCACGGCGTCGGTCTCGGCCTCTCCATCGTCAAGAGCATCGTCGAGGCGCACGGAGGCCGCGTCTGGGTCGACGGCGCTCCCGGCCTCGGGAGCACTTTCTACTTCACGATTCCGGCCGAAGCGACGGTGCAGCGTCGATCCGGCGAGACCACTGCGGTCCACTGAGCGTCGCGCCACGACGTCTCGACGTCGGCTGAGGGATGGCCCGGCTTTGGCATCTTCGGCCCGCTCTCTCGATCCCCAGTCACCACCCGGCAAGGAAGGATGCGATCATGAGCAGCTCAACGCAGCGATCCGTCGTCGTCACGGGGGCCTCGAGCGGCATCGGTCGGGCTTGCGCGCTCGATCTCGCGAAGAACGGCTTCCGGGTCTTCGCCGGCGTCCGGAAGAGCAAGGATGCCGCCGAGCTGCGGGCCGAAGGGGGAGACGCCCTCGTCCCGATCGAGATCGACGTGACGAAGAAGGCGACCATCGACGCGGCCCGGGATCGGATCGGAGCCGCAGTCGTCCCCGGCGGGCTGGATGGCCTCGTGAACAACGCGGGCATCGGGAACACCGCGCCGGTCGAGTTCGTGACGGAGGAGGACCTCAGGCACCACTTCGATGTGAACGTCTTCGGGCCGATCGCCGTCACCCAGGCCTTCCTCCCGCTGATTCATCGCGCGGTCGGGCGCATCGTCAACATCGGCTCGGTGGGCAGTCACGTGACGATGCCCTTCGGGGGCGCCCTCTGCGCGTCCAAGAGCGCGCTCCAGAGCCTCACGGATGCCCTTCGCCTCGAGCTGCGACCGTTCGGCATCCACGTCTGTCTCGTGGAGCCCGGGGCGATCGCGACCCCGGGCGTCGACAAGGCGCTCGGCGACATCGAGAGCGTCATCCGCTCGATGCCGGAAGAAGGCGCCGTGCGCTACGGCGAGCAGCTCCGGATGTTCGCGAGGGTCGGCTACGAGCGCGAATCGCATGGCAGTCCGCCCGACGTCGTCGCGACGGTCGTCCGCCACGCGCTGACCGCGCGCAACCCGCACGTCCGCTATCCGATCGGCAAGCACGCCAGGACGCTCGAGGCGCTGGCGCGGACGGTCCCGGACGAATTCCTCGACCAGCTCCGCCTGCGTCTCTTCGGCTTCCCCACGGCGTTCGGCGGGAAGGCGCGCGTGCACGTCTCCGAGCATTGAGCGGCCCGGATGGACTCAGTCGCGTCGCTGCGCCATCGCCGCCTCCCTCTGCGGGTCGCTGTGGCGCCTTCCCTTGACCGCGACGGTCACCTTCTCGACGACGCCGCCGCGGAAGACCTCCGGTGACACGTAGTCGTCCGAGGCGGGCTTGCCGACGTCCCGGCCGACCGTGACGACCCCTTCGAGACCGAACATCCCCGGCTGCGTCTTCATGGTGTCGGACGCCACGTCCTTGCCGTCGATGAACAGCTTCGCCACGCCGATCGGGCTCAGGTCCTTGTCACGGCCCTTCATCTCGAAGCTCATGCCGACGGTGTGCTTGCCCGGCTTGAGGGGCTCGCTCGCGCTGATCTTCTGCTGAACCTCGCCGAGCCAGTTGTAAACGTAGTTCAGGTGGCCCGCCATGACGTACAGCGAGTGCCCTCCGGTATCGCTGCCTTGCGCGAAGATGACGCCGTCGAGCTGTCCGTCCTGCACCGTGATCTCCGCGACGATCTCGAACGAGCGCTGCGTCACGCTGACGGCCACGCCCTGGGGCACGGGTTCGCAGTTCGGGTAATACACGTACCGGCTGCGCGCCTTCCCCGGCTTGGGCCGCTCTTCGGCCATCACCTCGACGGCCGTGCGATCGTCGAGGGGGAGCGCCTGGTACTTGCCGGCGAGCATCGCCCACAGCCCTTTGAGCTCCTCGACCTTCTCCGGGAACTTCTCCGCCAGGTCGATCGCCTGGCTGCGATCGTGATCCATGTCGAAGAGCTCCCAGCGGTCCTTCTCGAATTCGCCCCAGCCCCCGATCGCCGGGTGAACCGTCGACGCTTGCCAGCCCTCGTACCAGACTCCGCGCGTGCCGAGCATGCTGTAGAACTGCGCGACCTTCTTGGTCGGCGCGCTCGCGTCCGCGAACGTGTGGGCGAGGCTCACGCCCTCGATCTCGGACTGCGTGTAGCCGTGCACCTCGTCGGGTGGTTCGATGCCGCGGCACTCGTAGAGCGTGGGCACGATGTCGATCGCGTGGCAGTACTGGTCGCGGATCTCACCCACCGCCTTGATGCCCTTGGGCCAGGCGAAGAGGAGCGGCGCGCACGTGCCGCCCTCGTAGTTCGCGTAGCGCTTGAACATCTTGAACGGCGTGCAGAACGCCTCCGCCCATCCGGTGCAGTAGTGGTTGTACGTCTTGGGCGAGCCAAGCACGTCGAGGGCCTTGAGGCTCTGCTCCACCTCGTCGACGACGCCGTTGAAGAACTTCATCTCGTTGACGGTCCCGTTCGGCCCGCCCTCGCCGCTCGCTCCGTTGTCGCTCACCACGACGACGATCGTGTTGTCGAGCTGGCCGGTCTCTTCGAGGTAGTCGAGCACTCGACCGATGTGGTGATCGCAGTGCGAGATGAAGCCGGCGAAGACCTCCGCCATGCGGCAGAAGACGCGCTTCTCGTCGTCGTTCAGCGAGTCCCACGGCCGGACCATGTCCTGCTCGGGCCAGGGCTGCCCCTTGGGCCCCTTGGCGTCTCCGTAGGGGTTCATCGGCGTGAGCTTGGTTCCCTTGGGCAAGAGTCCCATCTCGAGCTGCCGGGCGAACGTTTGCTCCCGGTACTTCTCGTAGCCCATGTCGAACTTGCCCCTGTACTTGTCCGCCCACTCCTTCGGTACGTGGTGCGGCGCGTGGCCGGCGCCCGGCGCGAAGTACAGCAGCCAGGGCTTGTCGGGCTCCGACGCCCTGCCGTCGCGGATGTACTGGAGTGCCTTGTCCGCGATGTCCTTGCTGAAGTGGTAGCCGTCCTCCGGCATGTAGGGCTGGTCGACGCTCTGGTTGTCCTGGATGAGCAGCGGGTACCACTGGTTGGTCTCGCCCCCGAGGAACCCGTAGAAGCGCTCGAAGCCGCGGCCGAGCGGCCACTGGGCGCGCGAACCGGCGGCATGGTTGTCGTAATCCGGCGTCAGGTGCCACTTGCCGAGCGCGTAGGCGCTGTAGCCGTTGTCGACGAGCACCTGTGGGAGCAGCGCATTCTCGAAGGGGATGCGGCCGTTGGCGGACGGAAAGCCCGTGGCGAACTCCGAGATGCACGCCATGCCGTTCGACGTGGCGTTGCGCCCGTTGAGGAGGCACGACCTCGTGGGCGAGCAGAGAGCCGTGGTGTGAAATTGCGAATAGCGAAGGCCCATCTCGGCGATGCGCGTCATCGCCGGCGTCTCGATGAGACCCCCGTAGCAGTCGAACGAGCCGAAGCCGACGTCGTCCCAGACGATGTAGAGGATGTTCGGCGCACCGTCGCGAGCCCGCGGAGGCGCGAAGGCCGACCAGTCCGGCTTGGCGTTCCGAGCGTCGAGCGCGAGCCGTCCCTTGAACATCTTCTTCGCCATGCGTTCTCTCCTCTCAACGGGCCGTATTCATCGCGACGGGACCATCGACAGCTCGTCCACGGACTCATGCGCAAGGTCTCGACAGTTCGTGGCCAGCGCGCGGACGAGCGCCACGACTGCAGACGGTGTGCCGCGCGCGAAGTCCGAGTGATCCGTCGACGGCTCGAGCGAAGGAAGTCCCCGAGGGACCCAACCGCACCCGATGACGGGCCGACGAGCGAGCCTCCCTGAAGTCGCGGGGCCGGCGCTTGCTCGGCGCTCGGTTGCGATCCAGAGTCACGAGACTTGGCACTCGCAAGGGGTTCCGGGCAGTTGGTGCTCGTTCTGGCCGGCGTCGGCTGCGGCGGAACGACGGCGCTCGCCCTCGACGCGGGGTCCCCACGAGACGGCGCGATACAGGACGGAGATGGGACGGATGCATCGCACGGCGGCGCGGACGGCGCGCCCGACGCTCACGTCGTGATCGCGGGACGCGTTCCGCAGGACCATCGTGCTTCGGGCATGGTCTGTCCCTCGCAGCGAGGTCCCGGCGAGGACGTGACGTGCACACCCGACGCGAGCACCATGTGCACCGCGGACTCGCAGTGCACGTCCGGAGCGAACGGCCGCTGCGGCTCCTTCGAGATCGGACCGTTGCCTGTCCCTGACTGCAGCACCCAGTGCTCGTACGACGAATGCTTCCAGGACTCGGACTGTGGCAGTCGCATCCCCTGTGAATGCCGGGCGAGCGCGTCGTCGAGCGCTGCGAATGATTGCGTCGGGGGCAGCAAGTGCGCGACGGACGCCGACTGCGGCTCCGGAGGGTACTGCTCGCCCAGCGTGGGGGGCACGTGCTTCGGCCACTTTTACGCATGCCATTCGCCGGAGGACACGTGCCTCGAGGACACCGATTGCCCGCAAGGCGGCGCAATGTCACGGTGCCTTTACCAGGTGCAGCTCGGTCGCTGGGCGTGCGGGACCTGCATCTCGCCCCCCTGAGCGCCATCGTGCTCGCGGTCCCGACCGCGCGAGTGCTACGAGGGATGTCGCGACGTCCTTACCGCGAGGTCCCACGTGATTCACCGACGCTTCTCCGCCCTTCTCGTCCTGCTCACGCAGGCGCCCTGGCTCCCGGGCTGCGTCCCCCAGGGAAAGTACGACGCGGCGGCGCAGGACGCCCAGAGCACCCATACGGCGCTCGCCGCCGCGCTCGACCGCGAGAAGAGCGACCAGGCGCAGATCGCCAAGCTACAGGCGGACCTGCAGGATGCGCAGGCGAAGGATCAGACCTGTGAACAGGCGCTGTCCGACCTCACGACGAGCGACCACAACGTGCAGGCGAAGCTCGACGAGGCGACGGCCCTCAACGCGAACCTACGGGGCGAGCTGGAACGTCTGGGCAAGAACGTCGACCAGATGCTGCGCGACAAGGGGTCGCTGTCGACCGCGCTCGACGACGCCAAGGCGCGGCTCGAAGAGCTGCGCAAAGCCCAAGCGGCGGCGGAGGCGCGGGCGGCGCTCTTCCAGAGCTTCGTGCAGAAGTTCAAGAAGATGATCGATGCGGGGCAGCTGAAGATCACCACGCGAAACGGCCGGCTGGTGCTCCAGCTGCCGAACGACGTTCTCTTCGACTCGGGCCAGACGGCGATCAAGCCCCAGGGAAAGACCGCGATCGATCAGGTGGCGGTGGTCTTCAAGACGGTGAGCGGCCGGTCCTTCCAGGTGGCGGGGGATACCGACAACCTGCCGATCCAGACGACGCGTTTTCCCTCGAACTGGGAGCTCTCGACGGCGCGGGCGGTGGAGGTGGTGAAGCGCCTCGTGGCTCAGGGAGTCGATCCGAAGGCCCTTTCGGCCGCCGGCTACGGGGAATTCGATCCGGTGGCGAGCAACGACACACCCGACGGGCGCGCGCGCAACCGCCGCATCGAGATCACGCTGCAGCCGAACCTCGACGAGCTCGTCTCCGCCCCCGTAGTGCACTGAAGGGCGCACGCATCTCGGGCTTCCGCGTACCGACGTCGTTGACGAGCCTATCCGTCTTGGCGACGGGCACACGCGTGTCGCACACGCGAGACCCCGTCGCGTCTTCCTGTGGATTCTCTCTCTGGCGCGTGCGTGGTGCGGCCCCTGGTCCTATCGACCGGACGCCGACTCGCGGCAAAGCGCGAGCCAGAGCGCCAGTCCCCGCCCTCGGTACTTGTGCTTGTTCAGGAGGAAGTAGAACGCCCGGCGAAAATCGCGGTGCGGCACCCGGCAGGGCGCGAGGGTGCCGTGGTCGAACGCCTCCTGCAAGGCGATGCGCGAGACGCACCCCAGGCCGAGGCCGGCCGCGACGGCCCCGCGGATCGCCTCGGTGTGCTCGAGGGCGAGGACGATGTCGAGATCGGCGAGGAGACCGTGCATCGCACGGTCGAAGGTCTGACGCGTGCCGGAGCCCTGCTCGCGCACGATCCACCTGGCCGCGCGCAGATCGGCGTCGGTGAGGGCGCGCTTCTTCGCGTAGCGGTGGCCGGGCGCGCAGAAGACCACGAGCTCGTCGTCGCGCCACGGAGTCACCTCGAGGTCGGGGTGCTGGATCTCGCCCTCGACCAGGCCGACGTCGATCTCGAAGTTTGCCACCCGCCGCGCGATCTCCTCGGTGTTGGCCACGGCGAGCGTGAGCTCGGCCCCGCTGTGCTCGCGCATGAAGCGCGCCATCAGCGGGGCCACCAGGTGGTTGCCGATCGTGAGGGTCGCGCCGATCCGCAGCCGCCCGACCGCGGCGCGCCCCTCGAACGCGGCCTCGAGCTCGCTCGCCTGGTCGAGCACGCCCTCGGCCTGCGCGCGCACCGATTGCCCCAGCTCGCTCAACCGTAGTCGCTTGCCGATGCGATCGAAGAGCTGTAGCCCGAACTGCCGCTCCAGATCCCCGAGCGCCCCGCTCACGGCCGATTGCGACATCGCCAGAGCTTCGCCCGCGCCGCTGACGCTGCCGACGCGGGCGACGGCCAGGAAGACCTCGAGCTGACGCAGG
>Ga0210388_10004644_pt1 | contig 10758 bp, 7 predicted proteins | sample IncBWC19OmetaG_FD_155485 | JGI IMG/M metagenome (GOLD analysis project Ga0210388, IMG submission 155485) | Forest soil microbial communities from Barre Woods Harvard Forest LTER site, Petersham, Massachusetts, United States - Inc-BW-C-19-O ...
TTACGGCCGCGATAAACGCGACATGGAAATCTTTAATCAAAAATGGAAGCGTATGCCCAATTCCGCCAGCCGCCGTCATTAATCCTGTGACTGCACCGCGCAGCACGGGACGGCCACGACCGGTCATCGATCCGTCATCTGAAAGGGCTTCGGCGAATGCCATCGAAATTCCCGCACCGATCGATGCCGCCAAGCCGACCAGTAAGGCATCGTGACTGCTTCTTGTGGCAAACGCCGCCGCGAACACCGGAGCCAGTGTCGATACGGATCCATCCATCAGCCCGACCAAGCCTGGCTGTACGATCTGTAATACAAATAAACGGCGCTGCGCTTCCTCTTCCGTCTTTTTTACGGTCAAGGGAATGCTTTCTTGCATGGCGCCGGCGGTCACCTGGTGCTTGCGTTCGATCTCCTCTAGGTCGCCTAGCAGCTTACGGATCCCCGCATCCGTTACCTGCTCAATCGCCTTCTGATAGAACTGACGCACCTCCAGCTCCATCAGTTCGGCCTGCTTCCGCACCTCGGCAATTTTCAAAGGGCGCGCCAGCCAGAATGGCTTTCGTGGCGCGAAGCCCTTCACATCGTCGCGGCGGATGAGCGGAATGTGCTCTCCGAAACGCGAACGGTAGGTTTCGATCAGCATCGAGCGGTGCTCCCATTCTTCTTTTCCCATGTCATCGAAGAGCTTCGCCGTGGCCGGATAGGTTTCGCGCAGGCCCTCGGCGAAATCGGCAAACACGCGGCCGTCTTCTTCTTCCAGTGAAACGGCTAGCGCCAGAATCTCGCGCTCCGTCAAATCTTTGAATTTTCTTGCCATGCCGACAAGTGTACTGTTTCTGGATTCTGTTTCAAGATGTTGGGCTTGCTTTGGCCTTAATTGTCTAAATACCTTGGTGGCTGTTTTCCCGGCCAACTGGCGCGGCGGAACCGCTTACCCGGCAACTCTTGCCTTAGGGTTCCTGGCATGGTTTGCCCACAATAGCTGTGCCCAGTGGATCCCGTGAAGGTTGATTCCTTGCAATCACCACAAAACGCTCCAACACTTTTCCCGCACGACTTCGCGAGCGAGTGGAGACGGGCTTGCTTTAACACCAGCAGGTTCGCGAGGAAATTCGGCATCGGCTCATTATCATCTTCCGCTACCGAATTCCCCGCTGAATGCTCGTTCAACTTTCACATCGAGGTGCATCAATGTCGATCTCTGGATTTTTAAGTGGTATCTACAATCAGAATCAGGCGAGCGCCAGCAGTCCGTATGGGGAGAACATGCAAAAGCTGAGTCAAGATCTTCAGTCCGGCAATCTGTCGGGGGCGCAGTCTGATTTCGCCACCGTGCAGGCGGCTTTTTTGCAATCGGCCACCGGTACGACGTCCAGCTCTACCGCGACCAACCCGGTCGCCCAAGCTCTTAGCCTGCTTGGGACCGATCTAGAATCTGGCAAACTCTCATCGGCTCAAAACGATTTCTCTACCGTCCAACAGGATATACAGAGTCATGGCACACCCGCAGCCAACCACTTCCGCCATGGCAGCAGTCTCGGCGGCAACGGAATTTCCAGCCCCTCGAATACTACCGACATTGCCACCGCTCAACAGACGTACGCTACCCTAGAGCAGGAACTGCAACAGTCCGCACTCGGCAGCGGAACTGATTTAGGCGCACTGTTAGCGCAATCCCCCATATCAGTGGACGCCTAATCGTGGTTGTGGTTGAGAGTTGCATCCGGTTTGAACCTGCCAAATCGATCAATGACTATGACCGCCGTTTGAACGGAACTAAGTGGCCCCTTAATAGAAAAACAGCCATACACTGTCAGCAAAAACCTTTAGCTGACGGCGTATGGCTGATGTGAAATCAGATTTCTTAAAGCTTAACGTGACAACTGTTTACCGCTCTGCCCTCATTGTCTCGATGGCATCGTGCAGCTCGCGCTCGGCGGCATGAAGATGTTCTTCCGCCTTGGCACCGTGGCCTTTCATGTCGTAGTGGTTGGCGGAGCGGGCGTTATCCATCTCATGAATCGCTTCTTGTACGTGATTGTGGACCGCATCCAGGTCGTGCCAATCATGAACCCTATCGGCAACGGCGACCCCAGCAGCAAATGACAGGCAAACAGCAAGAACTGCAACTACCATCGTTTTCGTCATTATCTCTGTCTCTCCTCTTGAGTTGTTAGATTGATTGTCCCGGCACGCACGGCTACTCGCCATTTTCCCCAAACGACAACCCTAGTGTCAAAAAGAAACAAGACATCCTAGTGTTACGAGAGATACGTGTCGTTTGTGTCCGTCTTTGCGGAGCCCCCTAGCTTCACGCGGCAGTGGAATCCCACTCATCGCAAAGTGCGCAATGATTGGGCACCAGGCCTCGTATCAATTGTTTTATGACGGAAGGTGGTGAACGAAACGGGAATAAAATGGATTAGTTGGGACGTGCAATCGATGGGGTTCGCAAGTTACCGCTAGCGGCGCTCCCTTGCGGTGGAGATGAACTCGGAACCTCCAGCCTTGGACGGTTCATGGCGATAAGAAACTGGCCTTCACAATTGATACATTTCGCCTGGGCAAACAGAATTATCTTCCCTGGCCAATTTTGGATTGTTTGTTTCTTGCAGAGCGGGCATTCAATTTCGTGTCTATCCAAAGCAAAATCGATGAGATCGAGTTTCGCCATAACTTGTCTCCCACAGGGGCGATAGCCAATGAGAAGCCGAGGGAAAACGCTGCCAGCGACGTTTCCCCGCTCGCTGCCTGTACCCGCTTGAAACCAGCCTAACCGCGATATCCTGATTGTGTCGGTACGATAGAGGACGATCTAATGTGCGCGAGCGCGCAGTCACGAAAGCTTGTGCTTCCCGATTGTATTTTTGCGCAAGTTCGGCAACGGCCCGGATTATGGGGGATTAGTGTTAAACTGCCGGACGATGCGTAACCTACTATCATTATTCCTTCTGCTGTCGGTGATTTGCCTCATGTCTCTTCCACTTGAAAGTCGCGATAATCGCGCTCAAGCACACTCCAAGACTAAAGCTAAGGAAGAATCCGTCCTGCTTGTGGCGAACCAGCGAGATCATACGCTTAGCATTATCAACCCGGTCATCGCGAAGCAGATCGCGGCGGTTCCGGAAGGTGGCGACACCGGGCACGAGGTAGCCGCTTCTCTTGACGGACGCACCGCTTATGTGCCGATCTACGGCAACTCTGGAGTGGGCAAGCCGGGCAGCAACGGTCGCAACATGGTCGTCATCGACATCCCAACGCGCAAAGTTGTCGGCAATGTCGATTTCGGGCACGGCGTGAGGCCGCATTGCGTAATTTACGATCCTAATCGCGATCTGCTCTACGTGACGACAGAGCTGGACCAGGCCGTGGCCGCCGTCGATCCGCATTCGCTCAAGGTCGTGGGCACCATTCCAACGACGCAAGCCGAGTCGCATATGCTTGCCATCTCGCATGACGGACACAGAGGGTACACGGCCAACGTCGGCCCGGGAACGGTCTCCATGCTCGACATGACCGGACGCAAGATAATCACAGTCATCCCCGTGTCGGCGACGGTCCAGCGCATCTCCATTTCTAACGACGACAGCATGGTGTTTACTGCCGACCAGACAAAAGCCCAACTGGCGGTCATCGATACATCCGCCATCAAGCTCAAGACCTGGGTGCCTTTGCCGGCGGTTGGCTATGGCACGGCTTCCACCAAAGATGGCCGCTGGCTACTGGTAGCCATGCCATCCATTGATAAGGTGGCGGCCGTGGATCTAGGGACACTAAAGGTGGTGAACACCATCGACGTTGCTCACGGACCGGCTGAGATTCTCGTGCGTCCCGATGGAAAGGTAGCCTATGTTTCCTGCCCGGGGAGCAACCAGGTCGCCGCCATCGATTTGGAGCAATGGAAGGTGGAAGCGCTGATCAATACTGGCGAATATGCGGACGGCTTAGCTTGGGCTGGTGAGCCTCCGACGCAATCGACCAAGCATTGAGGAATAAAACCAACCCTTTGCAAGGAAATCGAATCGTATTGTCCTGCTTTGGTATTGCTCGGATCTTCCGATCGTTAAGATCAAGGCAGCTCTGACTCGTTGTGAAAGTGTGTGTCGTCAGGTAGATGACCGCTGCAACTATGGAGGACAATTTGACGATGGAGAATAATTTAATGAAGGGATTTAAATTCTTTGTATTAGTTGCTGTTGCTGTATTCTGCTGCGCTGTAGTTACTCCCACAACCCAGGCCCAGGTGAGCGTCGACATTGGAGTCGCACCTGTATGTCCGTACGGCTATTACGACGTCCCGCCGTACGCCTGCGCACCATACGGTTACTACGGCCCGGAGTGGTTTACAGGTGGCGTCTTCATTGGCGCTGGTCCATGGTTTCACGGCCCCGAGGGCTTCCACGGCCATGTGAATAATCGTTTCCATCCTGATCATGGCTATCACGGCCCGATGCCGGCTCGTGGGGAGAGACCCGCGCCGGAAAACCATCTCGATAAGGTCGCACACTTCAAGGCGAATGAAGTGCGGGATGGACGCGGTCACGTCGTCGGCAAACACTAGTCGATACCGGACGATTGCGTATCTCTCAATCTAGGCTTGGATCGTAGAGGCCTTGATCGAAACGCATCGGAGAAACGAAAAATTGATCGGGCAGCTGTCTTGGGAAAAGCTTGGAATCAAAACACTCCGAAGGCAGCTGCTTTCTTTAAGAGAGAACAGCTTGAGGGCCTGCGATGACCCGGTTGCGTCCTTCTTTTTTCGCCTGAAACATTCTGTCGTCGGCCAAGGCGAATAATTCGGCAGCATCCTCGCCATCTTGCGGAAAGCTAGCTAAACCGGCGCTGATTGTCACATGAATTTTTTGCCCGCGCGCGGCTAATGGGATTGGAGTGCTGGCCACCAACTCCCGCAGGGATTCAAGTTTTCGCTGGGCCACTTCGACATCCGTCTCGGGCAAGATGACGACGAATTCTTCTCCTCCATAGCGTCCCACCGTGTCACTTTGGCGGATGGAATCACGCAGGATTGTGCTGATTTTGCGCAAGACGAGATCCCCGGCCGGGTGGCCGTGCGTGTCGTTCAGCAACTTGAAACGATCCGCATCAATCACAGCAATGCTCAGCAGCTTGCCATAGCGACGAGCCCGACTGAGTTCCAGCGCAAAGCGATCATCCACATAGCCACGGTTGAATAAACCGGTCAGAGGGTCGCTAGTGGCCAACTGCAGAAGTTTCTGGCTCCGGAAAACCAGGCACAGGCTGAGCGCCGATGCGGTCAGCATGATGATCAATCGCGATACTTGGGCAGACCAGCTAAACATGCCGTATGGGTAGGGCGCGTAAATTGGGCTGTTGAGATCCCAGTGGGTTACTGTGAAAAATATAATCGCAAGATATTCCGCAAAAGCCAGCAACCCGGCACTGATACAGACGCGCTTGTCATAGCGCAGACTGGTGCCCCCGATGGCCAAAAAATAGCCCTCAAAAACAACTTTGCTGTTGACGGCGGTGTGGGGCTCATTCATGAAAAGAAACATGGCCAGTCCACTACTCACCAGTGTGACATCAAGACTGCTGCTCGCAAAACTAAGCCAGGAGGGATTGAATTCCCTTGAGATCAGAATATAAATGATGATGGAAAGAAGAAATGTCGCTGACGTAAGGCCCAGGCCGACTATGCTTTCCTTCATATCTACCGGGAAGAACACTGTGTTGATCGCGGGGATGAGCAGGAGTGCCGTCGCCAGCCCCATTCGAATTTTTGCCACCAATAGTTCGCCGGCTACACCGGCTTCGGCGAGGACTGGGTCGGGCCGCGACCATAGTAATGCTACGAGATTTCTGAAGATGAGATTCATATTAGGAGTTGCAACACAGTGGCCAGCGCCGCTCTTCAGAGCAGAGTATTAACTGGAGTTGCCAATAGAGTAGAGGTAGACGCCCACTCACGCAACAAGAATCAAACGTGAGCGTTCCCAGAAAGCCAACCGCATTGTGCCGTGGGCCGAGTCCGTCACGGTCTTCTTGTTCGTGGTCATTCGTGAAGATGCCAACGACCTACGACTAACCGACAGGCTCGATACAAAAACGCCGGTGCGTTGGGGTACCGGCGTTTGGTTGAAGAATCTTGAAAGCTTACTAACTTTGCTTTACGCCCGCGTCCGTTTCCGATTGCGCAAATACCTGATTGGCTCCCATGTGCGCTGGAGCCGGCGCCAGCATCTGTTCTTTGCGATAAATCAGATTGCTGGCGTTGAAGCTTGCCAGCTCAAATCCATGGCCATGCGTAATCGCATCGGTTGGGCAAGCTTCGACACAGTAGCCGCAAAAGATACATCGGTTGTAATCGATGTTGTAGACGTGGGCGTAGCGTTCGGCGCCTGAAATTCTTTTGTCTTCGGTGTTTTCCGCGGCTTCAATGTAGATGCAATTTGCGGGACACGCGGCGGCGCACAGGAAACAGGCGACGCATTTCTCCAGTCCGTTTTCGTCGCGCTGCAAAACGTGCATGCCACGAAAGCGTTCCTGAAACATTGCGCCTTTCGTGGGGCCGGGGCCGTCGGGATAGTTCTCGACGATCGTGGGCTGAAACATCTCCTTCAGGGTGATGGACATTCCCTGGGCTATGGCTCCGATGTTCTTGATTACGGACATGACCTGATTAGTATAGCGGATGTTCGAGCGGAGGGGCTCAGGCCCTGGCTTCTCATTTCCGATAATTAGCTACCAAGGGCGGGGAGTCTTTCGTGGACATGGAAATCTTCTGTTAATGGTTGAGACTCTTCTTATGCGCTGCGTCCAGCCGGCGCCTGATGGCGTTTCAAAATTATGGCTTGCCGCGGCTTGCGTTCTTTGCTCTCCATTTACTTCGTTGAGTTCCTCCTGGTTCTTGTTTTTCTTTTCGGCGGACGTTTGGACTCTGCATTCGCTCAAGCGCCTGCCGGGAAAGATTCCTTGGTTTCTCTCCAGCTCGATGGACAGAGCGGCCGGGATATTCCCTATCCTTATCGTTCTTATTCCTATATTCGGGATCGATTGCACAGGAACTGGAGCGACCGGGGACGGAGTGTGCCTCCGGGGGAATCTGCCGCGGGGCTTCGGTTTCGGGCTTACCGGCAAAAGATGGCGATGCGGGCTTGGCACTCGGCTGCGTCCCACCCATCGTTATCGCCCGCGACAGGTCCACCGAAGCGGAGCTTGGATGGCGCACTTTTGGCCTCCGTGGTCTGGACTCCGATTGGACCCGCTCCAATGGCCTCCGATGCTACAGGCGACGGAATGCAAAATTACAACTGGGTTTCGGGACGAGCTACTTCAGTTTTAATCGATCCTGCGGACAGCACGGGAAACACAGTGCTTCTGGGAGGAGCTTACGGCGGACTCTGGAAATCCACTAACGCGGGGAGTCAGAGCTCTAATCCGGCATCGGTTATATGGCAGGCTCTGATTGACGATCAACCTACGCTTGCGGTGGGCGCGATTGCTTTGCAACCAGGGAACAGCAATGTGATTCTGGTGGGAACAGGGGAGACGAATAACTCCGGCGATTCTTATTACGGTCTAGGAATCCTGCGTTCGTCGGATGGCGGTTCTACGTGGACTCAGATTCAAAGCGCAGCTTCGGGTCAGTCTTTTCTGGGGGTCGGATTCAGCAAGATCGCATTCAGTACGGCGAATCCGAGCTTGGTAGTTGCTGCTGCAGCGGGAGACAACGGCTTGTGCCTGGGCCTCGAAGCTGCAGCGGCCGGAGACGACAGTCCTTGTTTTGGTCCCGAAGAAGATGGGAACTCGCCTGTACGTGGACTTTACTTCTCGCAGAATGCCGGGTCGACGTGGAACGCGGTCATCCTCTCGGATGGCGCAGTTTCTGCTTCAACTACTGCGGTGATTTACAACGCAAGTCAGGGAGCAAGCGGGACATTCTATGCGTCAATCCGGCGTCACGGTCTGTATTCATCGACCGATGGTCAACATTTTACGCGGCTGACTACGCAGCCGACTGCGGGTCTTGCATCCGCGATGTGTCCGGCGACTTCGAACGCAGCGAGTTGTCTTATTTATCGAGGTGAGTTCGCGGTGGTTCCGGGACGTAACGAGATGTATGTGTGGGTAGTTGATGTGCAGGGCGACGTCCCCTATGGAAATCCGGTGGCTGTTGACGAGGGCATCTGGCAGACGACGAACGGCGGAGCGAGTTGGACACAGATTCCGGATAATGGCATTACGAACTGCGGTGACGACGCTTTTGGACCTGACGACAGCGGCTGCGGAGTGGAGCAGGGTTGGTACAACCTGGAGTTGGCGGCGATCCCCGACCCTCCAACTCCGAATTCAACCGGAACCGATATTTACGCGGGTGCGGTGAATCTTTACAAGTGTACGCTTGCCTCCGGCACGACTTGCACGCAAGGCGACTGGATTAATCTGACGCATGCCTATGGGTGCAATCCGGGACCGCTGGGGGCTCCGGCGCATGTGCATCCGGGCCAGCACGGAATTGCGTTCATGGTTACGGGCGAAGAATCGCCGGGATACTTCGCCCATGACGGTGGAATCAGCCGGACGTTTGATGGATATGCGGGGCTGGAAACGGGTAGTTGTTCGGGCACGAATCAGTTCGACAGCCTGAGCCAGACGTTGGGCTCGATGACGGAATTTGTTTCAGTCTCACTGAATCCTACGGACGCTGACATTCTGCTTGGGGGAACGCAGGGTAACGGCTCACCGAGAACCAGCAGCGCGACCACAAACAGCACTTGGCAGAATGCGCTTAGTGGTGATGGCGGATTCAATGCCATTAACCCTGAGAATCCGAGTGAGTGGTTTGCCGCGAATCCTTATGTAACGATTTTGAAGTGTGAATCGGGAACGGCTTGCAACGACAGTACATTCTCCCAGATCGTCGGTTCCAATAATCTGGGCGGGGATCAGGGAGCGTTCAATACTCCTTATATTTTGGATCCGCAAAATAGCAGCAAAATGCTGGTGGGCACGTGCCGAATGTGGCAGATCAGCACCAGCGGAAGTTCGCCGCTCCAACTCAGCAATGATTTCGACACATTAGGGACGGGAGCGTGTACGGGCGATGAAATCAATCTCGTAAATGCGGTGGCGGCGGGTGGGCAAAAGGTTAGTGGTAATTCTTCGGTGGTCTATGCGGTGACGAATGGATATGGACCGCTGAGCGGATTTCCTGGCGGCGAGGTTTGGGTCACGACTAATGTGGGCGTCAGTCTGATGACTAATGTCACCCAGAACGTGAATCCGAATGGGTATGCAATTTCTTCGGTTGCGATGGATTCATCGGATGCAACCGGCAATACAACCTATGTCGGAATCATGGGATTCAGCACTGCGTCTTATCCAACTTCGCATGTCTGGCAGACTACTAATGCGGGGGCTAGTTGGAACGATTGGAGTGGGGCGGGAGCGACGGAATTGCCGGACGCTCCGGTGAATGCGTTGCTCGTGGATTCCTCGGTCACTCCTTCTCTGGTTTACGCGGGAACGGATGTCGGCGTTTTTGTGAGTTCGACAATCGCTCCGAGTTGGACGGAAGTGGGTCCCGCGCCGGGGCCGGGGGTGTCGGGATTTCTGCCGAACGCTCCAGTGACGGCATTGCAACTTTTTAATCCCGACGCGGGCACTAAAACTTTGGTGGCATCGACGTATGGGCGCGGCATCTGGAACTACGCCCTCGTGATTTCGCCAGGTTACACGAATGGGATTTCAAATTCGCCCCAAACGATATTTCCAACACAGACGGCCACATTCGACGGCACTTTGACTTCGCAGGATGGATACGCAAGTCCGGTGAACTTGAGTTGCTCGGGCGCGGCGCCAACAACATGCACGCTACAACCTGCTTCAATCACTCCGACTGCAACTTACACCTTGATGGCGAGCGGAACTGTCGGCAACTACAGCTTCAACGCGCACGCTGTAGGATCGGATGCGAATGCGATTACTCGCGATGCGCCGGTGACGCTCTATGTTGTGGACTTTAATCTGACGGCTCCCAACCCGAATTCGCTGAATGTGGCGCAAGGTGGAACTTCCGGGGCGAGCACATTTCAGGTGACGGCTATAGGAAATTTTTCGGGGACGATTGCGCTTAGTTGTCCGGTGGGACTGCCTACGGGAGCAGCGTGCTTATTTTCGCCATCGAGCTCGGTGAATCCTACGGCTTCGTCGCCGGTGACGGTTACGATGACGGTGACGGCAGCGGCTGGAACTCCGTTGGGTGGTCCTACGACGGTGACGATCTCAGCGACGGCGACGGGAGCGCCTGCGGCTAAGACTCAGACCTACGCGCTGACGGTAACGGGGCAGGCTCCGAATTTTGACATCGCGGTGACGGCGAATCCGAGTGTAACAGTGGTGAATCAGAACGTGACGTGGAACGGAACGTTGACAGCGTTGAACGGCTATAGCGGAAACGTAGCGTTGAGTTGTACGGCGGGATCTCCCGCAACGTGCGGGATTGTGCCAGCCAAGGTGGTGCCTACTGCAGGCGGCACTGCTTTTACGGTGACGCTTGGTAGCGTTACGGCGGGAGTGTTCAATTTTGCAATTCAGGGTACGGATGGGACGCTCACTAATGCTACGCCGACGGAGACATTGACTGTGACCGCTTCGGGACAGGTTTTTACTTGGACGGATACGGGCAGCGCTACGGCGACAGTGCTGGCGGGGCAGACCGCGAGCTATACTTTTTCAGCGGCTCCGGTGGGAAGCGGAATTTTCGGCTCGGCCGTT
>Ga0210388_10004645_pt1 | contig 10754 bp, 10 predicted proteins | sample IncBWC19OmetaG_FD_155485 | JGI IMG/M metagenome (GOLD analysis project Ga0210388, IMG submission 155485) | Forest soil microbial communities from Barre Woods Harvard Forest LTER site, Petersham, Massachusetts, United States - Inc-BW-C-19-O ...
ATCGACCACGTCCTCACCGATCGCCGCTGCGCGGTCCTGACCACATCGGCCCACTGGCTGACCGGCAGCGACCACCGCGCGCTCTACGCCGAGCTCCGGCTCCCCGCGCCCCTCCTGACTCCGGGGCCGGCCCAGGCTTGAGTTGACTCAGCCGGGCCATCCCCGGGGGCAGCGACGACGACGATCGCGGTCTTAGCCGGTCAGCGAGGCTGGATCTCGCCCATCGGGCCGAAGCCGTCATGCGGCGTGTCGATGTAGATAATCTGCGGCTGCGTGGCCACCAAGTCGGGTGCGGTGTCGAAGAACTTCTTCACGTAGGGCTGCTTGACGTGCGTGGCGCCCGCCTCGGCATCCTTGAAGCCCTCGATGCAGACGAACTCGCTGTCGCTGGTAAGACTCCGGGCGAACTGGAAGAACAAGCAGCCGTCCTCGGAGTTGACGTCCTTGGCGTAGGAGTCGGCCAGCGCCAGCCACTCGTCCATCTTCTCGGGCCGGATCTGCATCTTGATGTTGATCAGGATCATGGGTCCCATCCCGCTAGGTAGCAGTCGTCATAATCGTGGTGCGATCGCCAGCGACCGTCAACTGCAGCGGTCGCCGCCTGAGCACCCGCAAAAGGCCGGACACCGGTCGAAGACCCGGAGACGCACCCGTCGCGTTCCCGGGTTTTCGGCAGCGCCCCTCGCTGGCGGCACCGCTGCAAACGGTCAGGGTGTCAGCCGGTACAAGCGCAGCATTCCCGCCTCGACCGGAAGGATTTCCAGGCCTTGGAAGCCGGCTTCCGAGGCGTACCGGCGCAGCGTGGCGGGCCGCATCATGGCTCCGGTCGCGGCGGTATCCGGGTCGCCCATGACCGCGGGCAGGCATGCGACCACGCTCCAGCCGTAGTGATATTGCTCCTCGATGGAGGCGGGGGCGGTGAACTCGTCCTCGACCAGCTCGTCGGCGACGATGACGCAGCCCGGTTCCCTGAGCATCCCGTGCGCCACGCGCAGCGCATCGACCGGGCGGGACATATCGTGCAGCGCTTCGAGGATCGTCACCAGGTCGTACCGGCCGGACGCCCCGGGGCCGGAGGCGTCGGCGACGGTAAACGTGACGCGGTCCGCCAGGCCCGCCTCCTCGGCATTGCGCCGGGCCGCCTGGATCGCGTCCGGGTCCAGGTCGAAGCCGTCGACGCTGATCAGCGGGTACCCCTGCGCCATGGCGATGCTGGACCAGCCCGTGCCGCAGGCCAGGTCGGCCACCCGCGCGGGCGGCTCGCCGCGCAGCCGCAGGTCCACCTCCGCGATGGCCGGCAGCCACTGTTTCGCCAGCAGATTGAGGAACACCGCCCGGTTGAACTCCGGCCGGCCCTCCGGCGCCCACGGCTGCGGAGGCGGTGCACCGCCGCTGCGGAAAGCCTCGGAAACCTCCGGCATCCAGCGCGCGGCGCGGACGATCTCGACCCCGTTGAACGCCTGGTAGCGGACATCGCCGGGGTCGGCGAGCACCGGCGCGTGCCCGGCGGGCAGGCCGTACCGGCGAGCCAGCGGCCCAGCCGCCGGATCGTCTACCTCCAGCAGCCCGCTAGCGGCCTGGTGTTCCAGCCATTCCCGGATATACCGCTCCGTGGTGCCCGTCCGGGCGGCCAGCTCCGCGGAGGTCGCCGGCCCATCGGCGTGCAGGGCCTGGTACAGGCCCAGCCGCTCGCCCAGATAGACGGTGAGCAGTTCCAGCGCGCCGGCCATGTCACGGAACAGCCGTCCGGCCAGCGCCCCCGGATCGTCAGGTGCCGCCAGATGCTCCTCAGCTCCCATGCCGCCCAAGCTACCCTCCGTGGAAGCCGGATACTATGCTGTTTGACGGTATTGCAGCAATACTGCATAGTAGTGATGTGGGCAACTATCACGGCTATGCGGCGGTCCAGGGGCGGGGGACGGTTGCCTTGCCACCGGAGCTGAGGCGCAAGTATCGGCTGGATGAGCCAGGAGCTCAGCTTGAGATCATCGAACGGGAGGATGGCGTGATCGAGCTTCGCCCGACCCTGCCGGTCCCTGTCGATGAGATGTGGTTCTGGACGGAGGGCCACCGGGCGGCTGAGCGGGAGGCGGAGGACGACCTGTCTGCTGGCCGCTTCCGTACTTTCGACGACGCCGAGAGCTTCCTCGCCGACCTGGAGTCGCTCGCGGCTGATAAGAGCCAGTGAAGTACCGCTCGCTTGAGTCCTTCAGGAACGACTTCCGGCGGCTTCCTGCCGAGCACCAGCAGATGTTCCTGCAGATACTTCGCGAGTTCTTTCTCCCGGCGATCGAAGCTGGGTCGTTCAGCGGCACGCCTCCTTGGCCCAAACGGCTGCGGATCCACCGGATAAGCAACACCGAGATCTACTCGCTCACCTGGAACTTCGCGTCCCCCGACGGCCGGGCGACTTTCCATCTGGACAAGATGGACGAAGGTGAACCCCTCCTGGTCTGGCGCCGGATCGGCGAGCACGCCATCTACAAGAACCCGTGACAAGCGGCCACACCCCGTTGGCGCGGTCCGTCACGACCCGTCCGGCGGCAGCCCGAACCCCGCAGGGTGCAGCAGACGGGCGATGGCCACGACCGCTTCGGCGTTACGCGGGCCCGGGGTGACCTCGTCGTAGGTGAGCGCCAGGAAGCACTTGTTCTTGACCGCCGGGAGATTCTTGGTGGCCGGGAAGGTCTCCAGGAACTTCTCCTTCTGCGCCGCCGTGAGGGTGCGTGCCCTCAGCCACGCACCTGCGACTCCTGGTAGGCGCGGGCCGCGGCGACCACGCGACCGGCCGCCCCGGGCACCCCGTTCCAGTGCGTGTGCAGGTAGGAGGCATGCACCCGGCCACGGACGAAGCCCTCGGTGACGATGCCGTCCCGGCCCTGCCACCGCCACGCGTTAACGGTCAGGCCGCTGGGCCGCACGGCCGTGCGGTGGAACTCGTGGCCGTGCGCCCGGGTCCCGGCTGGCCCGAGCGGTGAGGCCGTGACGGCCACGGCATCCCGGTAGCCGAGCGTGAGCCTGCTCGTCATCGCCGTATCGACCTCGAGCACCCCGCACATCGGGTGCCCGTCGAGCGACCGTGACAGGTACAGCAGGCCGGCGCACTCGGCGATGACCGGCGCGCCCGCCGCGGCCAGCGCCGCGACCTCGGCCCGCAAACAGGCGTTGGCCGACAGGTCCGCGGCGTGCTCCTCGGGGAACCCGCCCCCGATGACGAGGCCGTGCACGTCATCGGGGAGCTTCTCGTCGCGCACCGGGTCGAACGTCACGACCTCGGCGCCGGCCGCGGCCAGCAGTTCGGGGTGCTCGGCGTAGCCGAACGTGAACGCCGCGCCGCCCGCAACCGCGATGCGCGGCGGGGGAGCGGACACCACGGTCCGTTCCGCACCAATATCTGCGGTGTCCGGCAGCGAGCCTGCCGTCCGGGCCAGCCGGAGTACGGCCTCCAGGTCCACGCCACCAGCGGCGATCGCGGTGAGCGCGCCGACCGCGGCGGCGGCGTCGCCGCCCAGCTCGGCCGCGGGGATGAGCCCGAGGTGCCGGGACGGCACGGCCAGCTGGCCCAGGCGCCGGATCACGCCCAGGACCGGAACGCCCGCGGCGCCGGCCGCGTCGCGGAGCAGGCGCTCATGGTGCGCCGAACCCACCTTATTGAAGATCACGCCGCCGATGTGGGTCCCCTGATCCCACGTCGCGAACCCGTGCAGCAGGGCGGCGGCCGACGAGCTGACCCCGGCCGCGTCGACCACCAGCACGATGGGCGCGTCGAGCAGCCGCGCGACGTGCGCGGTCGACGCGAAGTCCCCGCGGCCGGACGCGCCGTCGAACAGGCCCATCACACCCTCGATGATCGCGATGTCGGCCGGGGCCGGGGTGCGGGCTCCGTGGGTGAACATCGGCACGATCTGGTCCTCGCCGACCAGCCACGGGTCGAGGTTGCGGCCCGGGCGTCCGGCCGCCAGCGCGTGATAGCCGGGGTCGATGTAGTCCGGGCCGACCTTGTGCGGCGAGACGGCCAGGCCACGCTGGCGCAGCGCGCCGAGCAGCCCGGTGGCCACTGACGTCTTGCCGTGACCGCTGCCCGGAGCCGCGATGACGACACGCGGCACGGTTACCACTCGATGCCCCGCTGGCCCTTCTGACCGGCGTCCATCGGGTGCTTGATCTTGGTCATCTCGACGACCAGGTCGGCGGCGGCGATCAAGTCGGGGTGCGCGTCCCGGCCGGTGACCACCACATGCTGGTGCCCGGGCCGGGCGGTGAGCGTCGCGACCACGTCGGCGACGTCGATCCAGCCCCACTTCATCGGGTAGGTGAACTCGTCCAGGACGTAAAAGCCGTAGCGCTCGGCCGCCAGGTCCCGCTTGATCTGCGCCCAACCCTCGCGGGCGTTGGTGGCGTGATCCTCGGGGTCGCCGCGCTGGATCCACGACCAGCCCTCGCCCATCTTGTGCCAGGCCACCTCGCCGCCCTCGCCGGTCTGCTCGTGCAGCCGGCCGAGCGCCCGGAAGGCGGCCTCCTCGCCGACCCGCCACTTGGCGCTCTTGACGAACTGGTAGACCGCGATGCCCCAGCCCTGGTTCCAGCCGCGCAGCGCCAGGCCGAACGCTGCGGTCGACTTCCCCTTCATCGCGCCTGTGTGCACGATGAACAGCGGGCGGTTCCGCCGCTGCCTGGTGGTCAGCCCGTCATCAGGGATGGTCTCGGGTACTCCCTTGGGCATGGCTCAGGCCACCATTTCTCGCCGGTAGGCGCGGACCGAGCCGGCCAGCGCGGCGACCGATAGGTCGCCGAGATCGTCCAGGCTGAGGTACTCGGCGCCCAGCGCCTGCGCCAGGGCGCCGGCCAGCCGAAGCCGGACCGGGCCGCTCTCGCAGTCGACGACCACGGACGCGATGCCGTCGTGGCGCAACCGCAGCGCCGCGGCCTGCGGGTCGCCGCCCGCGGTGTGCCGGCCGTCGGTCACCACGACCAGCAGCGGCCTGCGCTGCGGGTCGCGCAGTCGCTCGCGGCGCAGCGTCGCGTGGGCCTCGGTAAGCCCGGCAACCAGCGGGGTCTTCCCGCCGGTCGGCATGATGGCCAGCCGGCGCGCGGCCGCGTCCACCGATGAGGTGGGCGGCAGCAGCAGTTGCGCGTCGGCGCCGCGGAAGCAGACCAGGCCGACCTTGTCCCGGCGCTGATAGGCGTCGAGCAGCAGGGACAGCACGGCCCCCTTGACCGCCTCCATCCGGCGTCGCGCGGCCATCGATCCGCTGGCGTCTACCAGGAACAGGACCAGATTGGACTCCCGCCCCTCGCGGCGGCGCTCGCGCAGGTCGGCGCGATCCAGGACCAGGCCGGGTCCGGTCCGTCCGCGCCGGACCTGGTGCGGCGCGCTGGCCATCAGGGTCGCGGTCAGGTGCAGGTCCCGCAGCATCGCCTCCGGCGCCCGCGCCCCGACGGTGTGCCCGCCGTCGGTATAAGCACGCGAACGTCGCCCGATAGCCCCCTGCCCCTTCCCCGGCACCTCAAGCCGCCGCGCCCGAAACGTCGCCCCGGTCGGAGCAACCGATTCCCGCCCCCCGCGAGCCGGATCCCCGGCCGCCACCTGCCCGTCGGCTGGCACCTGCCCGTCCGCCGGCACCTGTCCGTCCGCCGCCACCTGCCCGTCCGCCGGCACCTGCCCGTCCGCCGGCCCCCGCCCGTTGAGCGGCGTCTGCCCGTCCGCGGGCGCCTGCCCGTCGGTCGGCGGGGGAGTGCCGTCCGGCCCAGGATCCGGCGGCTGCGGGTCGGGCTCGTCGTCCGGGTCCTGGATGGCCTCGCCGAGCGCGTCGTCCAGTTGCTGCTCGTCCAGGCCGGGGGCGTCGAACGGGTTGCGCCGCCTGCGGTGCGGCAGCGCCAGCCGCGCCGCGGCGCGGATGTCCTCCCGGGTGACGGCCGAGGCGCCCCGCCAGGCCGCGTGCGCCGCGGCCGCCCGGGCGATCACGATGTCGGCCCGCAGCCCGTCCACTCCGAAGCTCGCGCACACCGCGGCGATCACTTCCAGCAAAGCATCGTCGATCACTATCGAGGCCAGCCGAGAGCGGGCCGCCACGATCGACGTGGCGATATGCGCCTCGTCGTCGGCGAACCGGGCCGCGAACCCTGCCGGATCGGCGTCGAACGCCATCCGCCGGCGCACCACCTCGGCCCGGGTCGCCGGATCCCGTGGCGCGACCGCCTCGACGGTCAGACCGAACCGGTCCAGCAACTGCGGCCGCAGCTCACCCTCCTCGGGGTTCATGGTGCCGACCAGCAAGAACCGGGCCGCGTGCTGGACCGAGACGCCGTCCCGCTCGACGTAGCTGGTCCCCAGGGCGGCCGCGTCGAGCAGCAGGTCGACCAGATGGTCGTGCAGCAGGTTGACCTCGTCGACGTACAGCACGCCCCGGTGCGCCGCGGCCAGCAGCCCCGGCTGGAACGACGTGACGCCCTCGGTGAGCGCACGCCCGACGTCCAGCGACCCGGTGAGCCGGTCTTCGGTGGCGCCAACCGGCAGCTCCACCAGCCGGGTCGGGCGCGCCTGCGCCGCTGGGTTGGCCAGGTGGGGGCCGGCCGGGTGCGGCCCGTCTGGGCACTGCGGGTCGGGCGCCTCTGGCGAGCAGGAGAACCGGCAGCCCGCGACGACCTCGACCGGCGGCAAGACCGCGGTCAGCGCACGGACGGCGGTCGACTTCGCGGTCCCCTTCTCGCCCCGCACGAGCACCCCGCCGATGGCCGGCGAGATCGCGTTGAGAATGAGCGCTAGCCGCATGTCCTCCATGGCGACGATGGCGCTGAACGGAAACTGGGTCACGGCCATAGCCCTTCAGCCGGCGGGTATCCGCGCCCACCGACGGCGACGACCACCGGACGATAGCCCGGCGGCACGGGTGCCGATGGCCTGGCTTCCCGTAGCAACGGGTCACAGTGGCGGGACCGCCCCGGATTTCGCACCGGTGTTCCTCAGCAGCCGTTCGCCCGCCATCTTCTCACAGCCGTGCGGCAAACTGTACGGCGTGCTCTCCCAGACGGTGACCGTGGTCGGCATCGGGGCCGACGGCTGGCCCGGGCTGCCGCCGCGCTCCCGGGCCGCGATCGAGCAGGCCGGCGTGCTGGTCGGCAGCCCGCGGCAGCTCGCGCTGCTGCCCGACGCCGTCACCGGCCGGCGCGTCCCGCTGCCCAGCCCGCTGCTGCCCGGCCTACCCGAGTTGATCGCCGCGCACGCCAGTGCCTCTCTGGTCGTCCTGGCTAGCGGCGACCCGATGTTCTACGGCATCGGCGCCACGCTCGTCCGCCTCCTCGGTGCCGCGCACCTGGTCGTGCTGCCCCATCCCTCGTCGGTGTCGGTGGCCGCGGCTCGCCTGGGCTGGCCGCTGGACGACGTCGACGTGGTGAGCCTGGTCGGCCGCCCGCGTGAGCTGCTGCACCCGCTGCTGCAGCCCGGACGGCGGGTACTCGCCCTCACCGCCGAGACCACGGCGGCCGCCGACATCCGCGCGCTGCTCGACGCCCGCGGGTTCGGCACCAGCCCGGTCACCGTGCTCGCCGACCTCGGCAGCGAGCAGGAGGTGGTCGCCCCGGCCGACGGGCGGCCGCACAGCCGCCTGGCCATCGTCGCCATCGACTGCCGACTCGACGCCGGTATCGCGCCGCTGCCGCGCGTTCCCAGCCTGCCGGACGACGTGTTCGAGCAGGACGGGCAGATCACCAAGCGCGAGATCCGCGCGCTCGCGCTCGCCGCGCTGGCCCCGGTCCCAGGCCAGCTGCTGTGGGACGTGGGCGCCGGCTCGGGCAGCATCGGCATCGAGTGGATGCGCGTCCACCCCGCCAGCCGGGCCATCGCGGTCGAGCCGCGCGCCGACCGCCGGGACCGCATCGCCCGCAACGCCGCCACGCTCGGCGTCCCCGGCCTGGTCGTGGTGCCCGGCTCGGCCCCGGCGGCCCTGTCCGGGCTGCCCCGCCCGGACGCGGTGTTCATCGGCGGCGGCGTCACCGCCGACGGCGTGGTGCCCGCCTGCTGGGACGCGCTGCCCGCGGGCGGCCGGCTGGTCGCCAACGCGGTCACGATCGAGGGCCAGGGCGCCCTGGCCAGCTGGCGGGACCGCCTCGGCGGCACCTTGACCCGGATCGCCCTGGAGCGAGCCGATGCCCTCGGCACCTTCACCACCTGGCGCCCCGCGCTCCCCGTCGTCCAATGGTCCGTCCGCAAAATGCCCAGCCCCCCGCCGAGCCCGAGTCCGTCAGGCCCGAGTTACCCGTCAGGCCCGAGTCCGTCAGACCCGAGTCACCCGTCAGGCCCGAGTCAGGAGCGCCCGTGACCATCCACTTCGTCGGCGCCGGTCCTGGCGCCGCCGACCTGATCACCGTCCGGGCCCAGCGCCTGCTGTCGCAATGCTCGGTGTGCCTGTACGCCGGCAGCCTCGTCCCCGCTGAGGTCCTCGCCCACTGCCCGCCCGGGGCCCGGCTGGTCGACACCGCCGACCTGACGCTTGACGAGATCATCGCGGCCATGGTGGAGGCGGACGCCGCCGGGCTGGACGTGGTCCGGCTCTGCTCCGGCGACCCGGCCGTGTTCAGCGCCGTCGCCGAACAGGCCCGCCGCCTGGACCGGGCCGGCATCGGCTACGACATCACCCCCGGCGTTCCGGCGTTCGCCGCGGCCGCCGCCGCCCTGAGCCGCGAGCTCACCGTGCCCGGCGTCGGCCAGACGGTCGTCCTGAGCCGGATCGCGCAGCGGGCCACCCCCATGCCGCCCGGGGAAGACCTGGCCAGCCTGGGCGCGACCGGCGCCACGCTGGTGCTGCACTTGGCCGTCCAGCGGATCGAGCAGGTCGTCGCCGACCTGACCCCGCACTACGGGCCGGATTGCCCCGCGGCCGTGGTCGCCTACGCCAGCCAGCCCGGCGAGCTCGTGCTGCGCGGCACGCTCGGCGACATCGCCGCCCAGGTCCTGGCCGCGGACGTGAAGCGCACCGCGGTGATCATCGTCGGCCGGGTCCTGGCCGCGGAGGGATTCCGCGACAGCCACCTCTACTCAGCGGCCCGGGATCGCGGCTCACAGGCCTGACGCGACAGCCACCTGTACTCGGCAGTCCGGGATCGCGGCTCACGGGCCTGACGCAGCTGGCGCGGAACCTGGACCGCCGCGGTCTTCCCGATCGCGGCGCAGCAGGTACGTATCCATGATCCAGCCGTGCCGGGCACGCAACTCGGCCTTGGTCGCGGTGATCTGGTCGGCCACCTCGGCCAGCGGCCCGCTGATCAGGGTCTCGTCCGCCGTGCTGAGGTAGGCGCCCCAGAATACGGTCAGCGCCGGGTCGTCGAACCCGGCCGCGGTGAACCCCGGGTCGAGCATCACCACGGCGCTGTCCAGCCCCTCGGGCAGCCCTCCGGCGATCCGGCGGGCCGGCGTGATGAAGATCGGCTCGCCGACCCGGTTCAGCGGCACCCGATGCGCCGCCGCCAGCGCCTGCACGCTGGTCACCCCCGGGATGACCGTGTACTCAAAGTCGACCGCGCCCCGGGCCAGCAGTCGGTCGATGATCCGCAGCGTCGAGTCGTAGAGCGACGGGTCACCCCAGACCAGGAACGCGCCGACGCCGTCTGCCCCGAGCTCGGCCGCGATCGCCGCCTCGATCAACTCGGCGCGGGCCTCGTGCCAGTCCTGCACCGCGTCCCGGTAGCCGGCCGAGGTCAGGTCCGGTGACCGGTCCCGCGGCGGCTCGGGAATGTCGACCACGCGATACCCCGGCCCTCTGACGTGCAGGCGCAGGATCTCCTCCCGCGCCGCGTTCAGCCCCGACTTCGCGTCGCCCTTGTCGATGCGGAAGAAGACGTCCGCCCGGTTGAGGGCCTGTACCGCCTGGACGGTGATCTGGTCCGGGTGCCCGGGACCCATGCCGATGACGAGCAGTTCACGCATCCGCCCATCCTCCCGCACCACCCCGCGCCCACCCCCAGCACGGTCCACCCGGAACCGCCGAACGTACCGCCCCGCGAATGCCGCCCGTTTCGCCCGTTATGCCCAAACTTCAGATTGAGACATTTCGGGCATCGACCATGATCGTGGGTCGTTTTGGCCAAATACAGCCCACTTTGACCCATGATCATGGAACAGCCCTCGGGGTGCAGCATCGGTTGAGCCGACTTAGCCTGGGCCGGTGCGGGTTCTGATCCTGGGCGGGACCGGTGAGGCGCGTGAGCTGGCCGCCGAGCTGGTAGCTGCGGGTGTGGACGTACTCTCCTCGCTGGCCGGCCGGGTGCAGCAGCCGCGACTGCCGGACGGGCCGGTGCGCGTCGGCGGATTCGGCGGCCCCGCCGGCCTGGCCGCGTTCCTGCGCGCGGAACGCATCACCGCCGTGATCGACGCGACGCACCCGTTCGCCGGAGCCATCACCGCGAACGCCGCGCAAGCAGCCGCGCAGGCCGAAGTTCCGCTGCTGGTCCTGCGCCGTCCGGAGTGGGAGGCCGCCCCGTCCTGGGATCTGGTGGCCGATATCGGCGCGGCGGCCGCCGCGGTACGCGCCTGGCCGGGGGAGTCGGTGTTCCTCACCACGGGCCGCCGGGACCTGGACGTGTTCGCCGCGGATCACCGGCACCGCTTCCTGGTCCGGGCCGTCGACCCGCCCGACGGTCCGGTTCCGCCGCGCATGACGCTCGTTCTCGACCGCGGCCCGTACACCGTCGAGGGCGAGTCGGCGCTGATGCGCGAGCACGGCGTCGGGCTGCTCGTAACCAAGAACAGCGGCGGCCCG
>Ga0210388_10004646_pt1 | contig 10754 bp, 13 predicted proteins | sample IncBWC19OmetaG_FD_155485 | JGI IMG/M metagenome (GOLD analysis project Ga0210388, IMG submission 155485) | Forest soil microbial communities from Barre Woods Harvard Forest LTER site, Petersham, Massachusetts, United States - Inc-BW-C-19-O ...
GGGTTGCTCGCTTGATGGCCACATTGGCGATTTCAGCGGCATTATAGAACTTAAATGCCCGAAGATGGCCACGCATCTAACCTACCTCGATAACGCGCAAGCGCTGGTGAATGATTATTTCGTGCAGGTACAACATAACCTGTGGATCACGGGCGCGGCGTTTTGCGATTTGGTTAGCTTTGATAATCGCCTGCCCGGCAATAAGCAAATGGTGCGCGTGCGCATAGAGCGCTATGACGCGGGCTTACCTCAATATGAAACTGCGGCGCTCGCCTTTTTGCTAGAGGTAGAAAGCCGCTACAACTTAATTATGGATGGGGCTTACGCATGAAATTTAAATATTGCAAAGTCTGCGATATCAAAATGAACGTACTACGCCAGCACATTTTATGCGAGAAGTGCCGCATTGCGTGCGGAGGATATTCCCGTGTCGGATAAGTTCGATAATAATTTGCGCGGCGTGCTCTTCAAGAATGTGAAAGAGAAAGACACGCAAGCCGACTATCGCGGCTCATGCGAAATTGCGGGCGTCGGCTATTGGATCGACGCATGGATAAATACGCAAAAGGGCAACCAACAAAAATTTATGAGCCTTCGCTTTAAGGCGAAGGATATACAGTCCAAATCCGTGCAAAAGCGCGAAGCGGCCCAAAGCGGCGTGCCGTTCGACGATGACATCCCATTCTAGCGTACCGCCCGGATTGCGCGAGCGCGAGTTAATCGTGCGCCTTCATAACGCCGAGATGCGCGCGGCGCGAAGTTCGGCGAGTGCGGCGAAGGCGGCGCGCTTTGCGGAAATCGACCGAATAGAAGTAGAGCGTATAAAAAACTTATTAGGGGCAAATCATGGCCGCGAAACAAAGAGTAGTGAAGTTTGATAACGTCGCCGAAATTTGGGCTAATAATAAAAACGTTGTCGCCGAAGTCATCACGATTACGCCCGCCGATGCGACTAACTGGCTAGCGTGCAATACCAATAATCGCCCGATCCGCCGCCGTCATGTTGATTTTCTAGCGCGCGAAATATTAGAAGGCAACTGGCAAGTGAACGGGCAGGCAATCATCATTGCCGAAGATGAGCGCGTGTTAGATGGCCAGCACCGATTACTAGCCATTATCGAAAGCGGCAAGAGCATTCAGTCGCTAGTGGTGTACGGGATCGCCGAGGAAGCCTTTAAGACCATTGATACGGGCGCGGTGCGTTCGGGGTCCGATGCGCTGCATATGCATTTCAAAGAAACGGCGAGCTATGCGCTTAAAGCGGTAGCAACCGCCGTTAACTGGTGCCATCGCTTGGAGCGCGGCTTAGGCAAAGCGGTGCGCGTCAGTAACACGGACCAAATCGAGTACGTCAGGAAGCACCCAAGCATGCTGGTACATGCCGAAACGCTGCAGGGCTATCCGCATGAAGCAAAGCCTTTAAGTATCGGCATGGGCACGGCGCTCTATGAAATGTTTAGCCGCAAGCATCAAGCCGAAGCGGATCATTTCATGAAAGGGCTATACACGGGCGAAGAGCTAGTAAAGACCGACCCAGAGTATTTGCTGCGCGCGGCGTTGATTCGCGACGCGCAGCGCATTGCGAAGTATCCCCCGGATGTACGCATGCGCATGATTATTAAGGGCTGGAACTGGCGCCGCCGTGGCAACACGGAAGCCACGCGCCAGACTATCGCCGTACACGGCGACGATGACCCAAAGGTTAGAATTTTTTGAGGGCGCAAATGAAAGACAGCAAAGAGACAGAGAATGAATGGATTAGCTTAAGCGATGCCGCGCCCATGTTCGGCATGACATTCGAGACGCTTAAAAATCTGGTGAGTCAGGATAAATTCCCGGTGCCGACCTATCGCATAGGGCGGCGGCGCGTAATTGACCGGGAAGTATTGCGGGCGTTTTTTGCGGAGCAGAGAGCGGAAGGAATGAGGCGGTTGCAGTCCCGCCCCAAAGATGTGAAGGGCAAAGGCTAGGCGGCGCGCAGTTGCGCCCTTAAAAGCGCTTGCTGTGCTAGCGGCCCGTTGTGCATGTCGGCGCCGTTCAAGTTGGTGTAGATTTTCAGGCACTCCCAAGACTTATGGCCAGAAACGTTGCAGACTTCGGGAATCGTATAGCCAGCTTCAAAGAGGCGCGATATCGCTTCATGGCGCAAGTCATGGAAATGAATGTTTTTAACGCCCGCCGCCGCCGCGCAGCGCCTGAAATTGATTGTGATGGCATGAATTCCAAAGGGGAAAATAAACGGGCTGGCGGTGCGCGGCTGGCGCTTAATGATCTTATCGGCGCCGCCCAAAAGCGGGATGTTTTGGTCATTGCCGATTTTATCTTTAGGCGCCTTGCGGTCGCGAATCCATTGCATCGGCGAGCCTTTGATTGTATTTAGGTCATCCCAGGTTATGCGCAAAATTTCGGCGCGGCGCATGCCCGTCAAAACGGCAAAATCGATGATATCCGCGAGCGGAACCGCCGTTGCTACAGCAACGCCAACTTGCGCCTTAATGCGCGCAATTTCCTCATCTGATACGCGCCTGTCGCGCGCCTTGCCATCGCCAGTCAAGCCCATTTCGCCCAAGATTGCCTTGGCGCGCTTGATTTCATCCCAGCGCACGGGACAACCCCAGAGGATGCTAGCGCGCTTCAGGGCGCCAAAAACGCGCGTAAGTTTGGTGAGCCGCGATGAGGGGGAAACCTTATCCCAGCCCTTTGCCTTTTCTACCCACCATTCGGCCGTGAGCTTGCCCAGATCCACGGGCCCGAATTCCTGGGCGAGCGTCGCGAAGAGTGAGGCGGTTTGCGAAAAGTACGGCTTGTCCAGTTCCTTCAGGCGCATGCGCTCAAGGATGTCCGCAATGGTAAAGCCCGTCTTTGTGGCGCCGCCCGCCACAATCGCCGCCTCTTGCTCGATTATCCAACGGCGGGCGAGCGCGGTCCCTTCCTTGGTACGCTCGAATGTCTTCGTTTTGGTTTCGCCCTTGAGGCGCACCACGGCGCGCAGCGCTTCGCCGCGTTTAATCATGGTGCCCATTTACTTAACCCCCAAGCGCCGAGCCGCCGCAAGTGCCGTGCGCGCAATGTCGCCGATAGCAACAATTGCCGGGTCATGGTCGCCGAGGGCACGTTGCCGCCGCTGTATCTCGCGTAGCGCCGCGATTAGGTCTTTCTGCAGTTGAATGTTGGCCGCTTCGGCGGACATGATGCCCGCTAGAAACGCCTTATCTTCGGTGGTCATGGTGTGATTGCTCCGGTCTATTTGGTACAACCCTTGGTATCTGCTGGTAGCAGCCCAAAGGACATCGAATCATCGAAAGTCTATGTTTTAGCCTAAATTCCAATCATCGGGAATAATTGCTAATCACTCAAACAGGCTTCCGAATCATCAATTATCATTCTGTACCTTCTCCCTCCCTGATGCAACACTAATCTAAGCTATTGATAACTGGGCACGCTTTTAGCCTGGTAACGCATTTGATACCTCACTAATGACCATTTAGCGGGCCAAATGGGGTTAAAAGCTGGAAATTAATAATACTGTTAAGTATGCTTGCCCTTGCGGGGGCTCATTTTTAACCATAGTAAGGGGTTTGCATGCCTAGCAGGATTTGCTCGATTTGTGATGAAAGGGAAGTTTCGCCGCGCTCGCGCTTCACAACCTGCCAAGTCTGCAGGGGTAATATGGGGGGCTGGGTCCGCAAGGGGGTCGCCGCGATCCTCTCTTACCGCCGTAAGCTGCAGATTAGAGAAACGCGCATGGAATACCTAGTGGAAGATGACACGCGCGATCTAACCCAGCGCCAGCGCGAGCGCATCCAAGGGCAACCGATGAGCGCTAAACCTATCGTAATGACCCCACCGCCGCCCGTGGTGGCCAGGAAACAAAACGGCAAGAGGTAGGCTATGGAAAGCACCGAAACCGCACCGCCAGCCCCTAGCGCGGTGCCAGACCCGCCCGTCCGCCCCAGCTTTGCGCAAGTGCGCAAGCTATTTGACCGACCGCGTAAGGTGGCCATCATTGCGGAATTGCTAAGCACGGACATCACGGCCGAAGCGATGGCCGAAAAGCTTAGCGCTGAGTGCAATTACATTATCACCGTTTCCCAAGTGCAGGGCTGGCGCCAAGCCTACGCGGGCGAAGCGCGCGAGCTATTAAAGTCGCGCGGCGAAAACGAAATTATTAAGAGAGAGCTAGTTATGCCTGATCCCACCGTTAAAATTCCTACCCCGTCCGATAAGAAAGCCCGGCGCCGCGCGTTTTCGGACAAAGAAAAAATCCTGTATGCGGTGCGCTTCAGGAAACTAAAGTTGCCCCTTAAGCAAGCCGCCGAGCAATTCGGGATTAGCAAAAGTTCGCTTGAGCGCTGGGTGCGGGATTTTGGAAAAATAGAGGCGCATAAAAGGAGCGGCATTGTCAGGGGCGCAAGTTCCTCGGCGCAGCTAGAGGACGCGATAAAACTTAAAACCCTAAAGCGGGTCGCGGCGGGCGAGCGGCCCTCGGAAATAGCGCGGGAATTAAAGGTGCATGCCTCCAGTATCAAGAACTGGTGGGCAAAATATCGGCCTAATGAGAAATGGCCGAAACAATCGACCGCTGCCGTAAAGCATGACGGCGCGGTAAAGCCGCGTAATATCATGGATACGCGCGCGAGTGCGGCGGTGGCGCGAGTAGCGGCGGGGGAATTGATTTCCGATGTGGCGGCGGATCTTGAGGTAGGGCCCGGCACGGTGCGCAGTTGGTGGGAAACGCTAAAGCGTAATAAGAATTGGCCCAATCAATACGGACCTAAGCATATAGGGACAAAGCGCCAGCACGGACCGCAGAAAAAGACCCGCGATCGCATGTCGATACGTGAGGCGGTATTGAGCAATAGCAGGGTACTTAGCGCGCGCCAGGAATTGGTGAACGCGCCCGAAGAGATTAACGGCAATCATCAGCCGATATCGACGGGTAAGGCGACGCATGACGCGCTTATTTTCCTGCAACTAGCGCGCGACGAATACATGAAACAAGTTAAGGCGGGGAAGTTGCGGGTAGATGATCCGGTAATGCTTTTCCCCATGCTGGCACTGCATACGCTGAGTAAATAAAAATGTTTTGGCTAGGGATGCTATGCGGGTTTTGGTCTTTCGTGCTGCTGGTGGGCATTTACTTAGCTATCGTTACGCCATGGTGGCGCACCGAAGTTAAATCAAAGGAGTGATCTTGTATGTTGATTTTGACGCGACGGATTAACGAAACAATCATGATTGGCACGGATGTACGGGTAACGATAATCGATGTTAAGGGCAATCAAGTACGGGTCGGCGTAGCTGCGCCGCGCGAGGTAGAGGTACATAGAGAGGAAGTCTATGAAAAGATCCGCGCGGAAATGGCGGACGGCGGGGGCAATCGGTGAAATTTCGCGAGCATCGCGGCGGCTATGATGATTCTATGGCTACCGCCGTCGACGTTGCAGACAGGGCGGCGCTAGTGGCTCACATAAAAGGGCTGCTAGCGCCGTTCGAGTTTCGCGGGGATATTGCGGCAGGCTTGCACGTTGCGGCGTACGGCTCGAATCAAATCGACCCGCGCAACGGCTGGCATACGCACATAGTGACGCTGCAGGATTACGGGGTTTTGGGCTTTACCGATGGCCCATGCTGAAAAAACTGAAAGCGTTTTTTTATAATCCCGTGTATGTCTACACAGCGGTTTGCGTGATACAAGGGATGTGGCTCACGGTGCTAACTTACGATGCAATAACGGCACATTGGGCTAGCGCCGCCATTCATTTAATCGCAATCGCCGTTAATTCCTATAGCATCCATACCGCGCGGCGCGTGATGTTTATGTCTATCTGGCAGGCGGCGACCCAGTATCATCAGGATTCCGCGCAGACCCCAAGCGCCTAAACGCCGCGATCAGCCAGTTTAAGCGCTCGCGCAAAAATCTTAATTCGGGCTTTAGCGAGGTTTCAAGCGTGCCCATCTGCGCGCGTCCGCCCTCAATGGCGCTTAATATTTTTGTCTCACTTTCTTTAATCGAGGTTTTTATTTCTTCTTGCTCGGGCGTACTCACCGGATAACGCCCCCGCCGAATTTATCGAGCGCCAACACGATACCGCACAGAAGCACCGCGACCCACAAAATCGGGTAGGGCTTAACGGCTGAGAGAATCGCTAGCACGATAATTGATAGGACCAAAATCCCGATAATAGTAAGCATGTTTTAGGCTCCCAATAGGCCGAAGGACTTAAGAGCAAGGATAATTTCCGCGATTGCGGTAGAGCATTGCGCGAGCGTTGCAGGGCCCGCGCCAGGAAAGTTATTAACCGCCGCGCCGCCCGTTGGGATACCCCATCCGGTATTTTGCGCGGGCGGGCTCGCGCCGTTAATCCCAAGCGTGCTGGCCAGCGATACGGTGCCGCTAATCGCAGCGGTGCCCGTCACGGTAAGGGCGCCCGTCGCGGCGGCGCCGGTCACGCTGAGCGTGCCGGAAACGCTTAAATTGCCCGTGGTGCTAATCGCGGTAACGAAACTCCATGCGCCCGTTGCGCCATTCACCGTGGCGCGCACCGTGTCGTTAGTGCATATCTGCAGCGGAATCGCGGAACTTGAGCCGATATTAACCGCCAGCCCCGATACGCCGCCGCCCTCTTCGGCAATCGAGCCCGCGCCTTGGAATTCCATAAACGCGGCATTGCCCGAAGCATCGCCGCAAGAGAAATCAGCGCCCGCATGATTGCCCGCGTTCGGGTTGACTAGCTGCAGCGCGAGTGATTGATTGACGTTGCCATTGACTTGTACCGCAACCCCTGCGGCGAGCGTGGTATTGATAATTAATGCGCTATCGGTTGTGTTGCCGTTAATCACAACCGCTTGCGTACCTGCAGGCGGCGTGCCCACCACAAGCGACGTTAACGATGCGCTAGTCGAGGACAGCGCGCCGTTGATATTGTCCGTGGTGTAAAGCGGATTGCCTTGGCTATCTTGCACCACATATTTATAAGCTTGCGTCGGCGTGAGCCATATTGCCGCCTCACCCATGGCGTTTAAAATGACGGGATTCGGGTTAGGCGTCGCGCCCGTTGAATCCGTGAAAGTCGCTTGCGGCGTCGTGGTGCCGGCCGCATAGGTGAAGACTTTACCGCCCGCGTTAAATTGCCCGTTCGGCAAAAAGGATTGGAAGATTGCAGCGGGACTAATTTGCGTGGTCATACGGAGTAGGTAAATATGATGATTGCCGCGCCGCCTGCGGTGCCGGCCGTAACGCCCGATCCCCTGCCGCCATTGCCGCCGCCGCCGTTAACGCCCGCGATGCCAGAGCCGCCATTGCCACCAAAGCCGCCACCGCTAAAGGGCAAGCCTGCAGAGCCCGCATTGCCTGGCGTGTTGACGGTCGCGCCGCCCGTTGCCGTGCCGGCCGCGCCGCCCGTGCCTGGCACAGATGAGCTAGTGGCGGCGGTGCCTTGAACGCCGCCCGTGCAAGTAATCGTCGGGATTGTGAAAGTGCCGCTAGAGACACTTGATGTGGTGCCAGGGAAGGCGAACGCGCCGCCCGTGCCAACGGTGAAATTAATGGTATCGCCGCCTAGCCCCGTGACAGATATCACCGTGCGCGCATAGCCTGCAGATCCGCCGCCGCCACCGCCCGACAGGGTATTGCCCGCAAGGCTACCGAATGAGGCGCCGCCGCCCGCCGCTCCGCCCCAGACTTCGCAAGTTAGCGTGTTAAATCCGGTCGGGATTGTCTCGACGAAAGTCCCCGCCGTTTGGTAAACGTGCGTAACCGTGCCGCTGGAGGTACCCGTGTTAAGCAGGCTCAACACCAGATAGCTGCCCGCGCGCAAGGTGGTCGCGCTCGCGGTGCTGGTGGCTTGCGCCCATTCAATGCCGAAGGTGCCAGGCGTTGAAACTAGCAGCGAGCCCTTGTAAATCGCCTGATTGGAATTCGCGCCCGTCGATACGCTCGAATAGGAAATAGGCGCGGCGTAAAACGTGCTTTGCTTCGGGCCATCGGCCGAACCGTTGATAAAGCCAACCTCTACCACGGGCGAGAGTCCGCGCGAGTCAATCGCGGTGCCGTCGTTTTGGAACTTAAAGCCAGCGCCGGCCGCGACTGAATCAAATAGCAGCATTAGCTCGTACGAGTAGCGGCCAACGGCGAGCGTATTGCTTTGCAAGTCGGGGTCGGGCGTGAGTGTCGAGGTACTGACTAGCGCGGTATCGGCGGGCTTAATCTTTTGATTGCCGCTATTGCCGCTCGCCGAGAATTGATAAAACGCGATGCGCCAGGAACCCGACCCTAAATACTGCGCAATGAAAGAATCGCCGGGCGTGGTGACAATCGACGCGTTACCAGGGATTAAGAGCGTGGCGGCGTTAAAGGTAAGCGTTAAAACGCCCGAAAATCGGCCGATATAAATGGGCGCAGCAAGGCTTGCGCTTGCGCCAAAGCTGGTAATTGTCGTGGTGCCCGTGATGAGTACGACATGCGCGGGCGCGGTGCCTAAATCGGTGGTCGCGGCGCTGGGGATCGGTACCTCTTGGCCAAAGGTGCCGATAGTTGAGCCCGTAAATGAGCCGATGCTAATTAGCTGAAAAGCACCGTTGAAATACATTACTTCGGTGGTTTGGCCCGCAACGATTTGATTAGCGCCGAGCGCGGTGCCGTTGATATTCGTTATCGGGATGACGCCAAGCCCGTTAACATTCAGCGTCGAGGGGCCCGTGTTGGAATTACTCGGAATCCAATAAATCACTTCGCCGTTCGTGTACGAGGTAAAAGGCGTCGCGAAATTTAAAAGATATTGATTTGCGCTACCGACATCGATACCGCCGAAGAGGGTGAGTAACTGCGCGACGGTGACGTTATCGCGGGTCCAAATGGTATTGCCGGCCGAATCCGCAAGCACAAATTTGTAAGAAGTGTTAGGCAGTAGCCAAACTGCGCACTCGCCGCGCGCGTTAAGTAAAATCGGGTTAAGATTACTTACGGTGCCTGTAAAATCGGTATAGGTGGCAATCGGCGTATTAGTTCCGCCCTCAAATGTCGCAAGAGTGCCGCCCGCGTTGAATGTGCCGTTATTAGTGAAAAATTGCTGTGTTAGATAGGGCGCTAGTGTCGTCGTCGTCAAAAAGGATTGCTCATATGATCGGCTGGGTTTCGCTTTTGCTAATACTCGTGGTCGCAATCGCGTTTCTTAATAACCGCGATTTCAATAAATGGCGGCGCGCTGGAATAATTCCGCACGCGCAAAAATGGCATAAAAGGTTTTACGGGCGCTTGTAGGTCACGCCAGCGGCAGGGCGCAATGCCCTAGCCGCGATGTCCTCGCCTGCAGGCAGGAAGCTACGCGCTAACGTGCCGCCCATGCCGAAAGTTGCTTTATTCGCGAGATGTTCGGCGGCGTCTAATCCCTTCATTGCCGCTATACCGATAACGCCGCTCTTTGAATAATTGACAGAATGCCCAGGCGGCGGGACTTGTATATCGCTTGCAACCGCGCCCAAATCAGTTAATTTCTGCGACGTTTGCGGATCAAAAATTAAGTCTGTTTTGTCGCTCATTTTCTTTAGCGCTTTGTTGTAGCCATGCTGCTTAAAGCCTTTGTTGTCGGCGTTAATGCCTGCCGCTTCCTTCAACGTATTGAGCGCATGCCCCGCGATAGCTTCTTGCGCTTCGGGGTTATTTTTAAACTTCGCTTGCATCGTTTCGAGATCCGCACGCGGCGCATTCAATACGTGATCGTTCATAAATGAGTCAGCTAGCTGCGAAGTCTGCCCAGGCTTTACAAAGGTATTTCCCTTGTAGTCATTTACTGCCGCTTCATAAGCAGGGTCCGCCGCTATTTCATCGAAGCGCGCACGCGCCGCGCCGCGCGCAGCATCAGCGAGCCCCTTAAACTTAATAGCTTCGGGCCCCTTCATTGGCAGTTGTTCAAACGCATCGCGCGTTAAATTAATCGCGTGCGCCTCATTGCCATCCGTGGCGCTGCGCGCAGCGGTCGCTAGGCGCGTACGCAAATTCTCTAACGTGTTTGCCGTAAATTCGCCACCGTCCGCCGCGTTTTGCACCATGGCGCGCACTTTGTCCGGTAAAAATGTATCTACATTGGCGCGGCGCATAGACTGCTGCGCATTAGCTACGGCTTGCTGTGGATCAATGGGAATAGTGCCGCCGTTGGCGTCTTCCAAAGCCTGATATTTGGCTGAAATATCGGCTTTTATTGGTTCGTCGTAAATCTTATATTGATTTAACAGCGCTTGCCCGTGCTGGCGCGCATTGTTTTGTACGGTGCTAGGGCTTGTTTCCTGCCGAATACCGTCAAGAGCGCCGACTAATTTCGTATCTTGTACATCTTCATTAGTCGCTAATTTCGGGTCGGTTGAGTTTTTCTCATTGGAATAAATGCCAGCATCGCGCGATGCTTGCCCCTCGGTTAGATTTATCCCGAATTGGTCCGCGCGTTTAATCCGTTCCAGCGCTTCGGGGTTTACTGTGGCGCCGCTGGCGGTTTGGTCCGCTATGCCTTGCTGTATTTCCGGGCGCAGCGTTGTAACATCGGGCGGAACTACCGCTGCGCCTTGTGACTGCGCAGCATAAGCGCTATCCACCGCCGCTTGTGCCTTCGGTGCAACCTTCGCCGCCGCCGCGGCTGCCATTCTGCTTTGCACGGCAACGCGCCCGCGCCCTAAAGCGTCTAAGCCCACATCCCCCACAACGAATTGCGGCAGGTTGCCGATTACTTCGCCCGTAGCGCCGGCCGCGCCCACTACTTCAG
>Ga0210388_10004649_pt1 | contig 10752 bp, 10 predicted proteins | sample IncBWC19OmetaG_FD_155485 | JGI IMG/M metagenome (GOLD analysis project Ga0210388, IMG submission 155485) | Forest soil microbial communities from Barre Woods Harvard Forest LTER site, Petersham, Massachusetts, United States - Inc-BW-C-19-O ...
GACGTTTCAATCCTAGTCATGGCGCCGTCAACCGACTCCTTGGTCGGTACTCTCCATGGAGCGGATGCCATACGTTGCGTATATGGTTCCCATTCATTGGACAAAGACTTTCTTTTTTCTAATTCAATAGCATATGGAATAGAGCCCGACCCTGCGAAAGGATCAATGATCACGTCTCCTTCTTTTGTTAGTTGCCTTACAACGATTGCCGCCTTTCTACGGTCCTTCCTACCGACAAACGGGAAGAGCTGATCCAATTGTGGATTCCCTTTAACCTTAGCCAGCTCGTGCACCAAGCTATCGACCTGGGCCCTGGCGGCTGCCCTTTCTGTTTCGCTCATTAACCAAAGCATAGTAGCCCCTCACCCCAAAAGTTTGTAAAGGTCCGGATGCTCCTTGGCAAATGACTCAAACCAAGGTTCCATAAGAGCGCTTTCCAGAAGAACAGTGTATCTCTTGTAAAAACTTTTCTGCGCTTTGACTTTTGACAGAACGCTCTCGCTCGAAAGCTTCTCCTTGTCGATCAATCTGTCTTCGGAAACTTTTTCCCAGACAAGAATCAGATCACCATCTAAAGTTCGTCCCTTCGAAGTAACGCTTTTCATTGATCTACGCTGCTTTTCCAGTGGCATGACTTGTTTTAATTTCAGGCCACATTTGCGAGCGACCTTAACCAGCTCGCTCCAGTTACGTGTCCACCTCTCCTGGTAATATATTACGCAATGGCCGCCTCGCTTCAACAACCTGAGACTAGGTTCCAGTGCTTCTGCAAGTAGCTTACCGAATTCCCCATTGATGGTGCTCTTGTCCCAATTGGCTAGACCGCTCTTCATTTGCGCCCGGCCTTCGAGAATATTAAGCCACATGGCCGAATAATCAGCAAAGGGCACTTGATCCGCATAAGGTGGATCTGTAAGTACCAGGTCGATCTCTGTCCCGTTTGGAACCAAAGCGGCAATATTTTCAGCTCCTCCACTAAAAAATTGAATGTCTCGTTGGTTCTGCCTATCACTTTTTGTGAAGCCAGGCATCTCCGTGTCAATGAAGGCGGCTGCCTTCTCAAAAGCCTTTATTCTCTTCCTGAGAACAAATAGGGCAGAACGACTCGTCAAGTCATCCTTTGGGCGCCAATAAGGCCACTGCGATGAGGCTTTTTTATCTGATAGACGCATAAGGGGTATCGAGGATGATAGAAGAAACTTTAAAACCTTTCGTTCGTCTTGAGAGTACTTATTCTTATAGATCTCGGTTAGGCATAAATTAATAGCTGCGATATTCTCGCTGGTAAAATAATGCGAGAGCAAAGCTCCTTCTGGAACAGCAATTCTCGAATTGGACCGAAGTGTAATTTTTTTAAAATTTCTCGGCTTAAAAAGATAAGCTTGCATGCCCGCCAAATTTTTATTTACTGGAATTTTTGATATCTTTTTCTTTCCTTTGTTAGTTTTGTAAATCAATTCTGTAGAAATCAACTTAAAATTTCCGAACGCATACTCCCCCTCGACAGAGAAGCGCTCTCTTTCAATGATGTTACCTTCATCGAAGGTAAACCAAGACGCAGCGGTCTTGGAAATATCGTCATGAAAATTTTCAAAAAGCTTAGCATTTTTTTTGAGGCAACTCGACAACAACAGAATTCCGTCAATGATATGCTTCGACAGAGGATTTATGTCCACACCAATACTTTTTCTACCGACCCTCGCTGCGGCAAAAAGAGTCGTTCCAGAACCAGCAAATGGATCTAAGACCGTCGCACCCGGTTCCGAATAATGTTCAATAAGCTGTTGGACGACGTTAATTGGTTTCCGCGCCCAGTATGGATGTAATTTCCCCACCGGCCAATCGTGAATCGGCGCCAAATTTTCTATCGATGGCCTTACCATTAAAGATCGAAAAGAAAAAGTGCTTCCGTTGCTGCTCTATGCCGCGGCTGACCTTGTCCCGAATGATTCAATGTTACCGTTAGAGACTTCACTGAATAGCCATTGGCTTCGCCCAATTCCGCAATAGTTTTGAGCGGTACTAAAGATTTATCAGCGTAACTAACGGCTACTTTGAGATTTTTTTTCCTGCAGAGCTGAATAACATTCAAAAATGCGTGTACGGCTTTACTTTTGTAACCAAAGTCCGAGGCAAACCGCTCAGTACGGTACCTTCCAATGGACAATTTCTTCGTGATTTGGTCGAGCGATACTTCTGGAAAGTCATAGAGCACAAAAGTTTCTAAGACATGATAATACCTAGAGTAGTGCTCTTTGAAATAAGGAGGATCCATATAGACCACGGCCTTCTTCGGGACATTTTGTGTTTTCAAAAAGTCTTCGGCCGTGAGATTTTTGGATGCACCTGTAAGACCGAGTGCTCCAAAGACTTGTAGCTGGTCCAACCGTTGTTTAACGACGTCAAGAATACTCACTCGCCGACGATTGAGCAGATCTTCTGCAGCGCTCTGATTGTTGGGCTTTAGAAATTGAGCAAAGTGAGTTGTACTGGAGCTAGTGGCGCTCATCGCGGAAATCGTCGCCGCCATTAGTGCAATGCTCTCGGGCCGAGAAAGATCAGCTGCAATTTCCCTTAGGGCATCGATTTCAAGCGACTGCCGCACCCCAAAATAGGCATTAGCAAAATAGGCCGTGATAAGAGCATTGCGTGGCACCGCCTGGGTTTGCTCTTGGACGGGGGAACATGGTACTGGAGACTGACAAAAGGCTATATAGCTCTTCAAGTTCAGTTTATGCGTGCTCGCCGCCCGGAATATTTTTTGCTCTTCGTCTACCAGCTCCTCATATTGGTTTCTTCCGCCCTTAAAGAGCTTGGCATAGAACGCAGGCTGAGCAAGCTTTGTTTTTATTTGGTCAAAACGAACTTTAGAAGCATTGACGATTGCTTCTGTCAGAACCCAAGAATATCGCTGAACATCATTAAAAGTAACTTCCATTCCCATCTGCATAGCCCCTAGTCCAACTGAGCCAGTGCCCGCGAAAAGGTCTACGAGTTTGTTGCAGTTCAAACGTTCAGTGATATTGGAAAGAATCCATTCCCTAATACGGTTTTTTGAACCCAGATATTGGACGGGCAATGGAGACAAATAACTAGTCTTGGGGGCACTTATTGGTTGAAGCGCTTGCGAAAGGGACTTCGCCACAGCCGTCATAGGGTGTCTCAGACCGAAGGCAGGAAAATGCTTGATACAGGCCGCTGAAGGCCCAGAGGAAGTTTCCCAGATTTTAGAGCCTCTGGGCAAATAATTCGACAGATCATGTGTTTTCGGCATCGAGACCTCACGGGCAGAGAATGGTAATCACTCAAATACCATACATATGTATGGCTGTCAAGAATTAGATCCATTTCAAGCAAAAACGGCCCAGGCCGTCTCGAGCGATAGTGGGTTTGAACCATTGTTTCTTCATGCGCCGGCTGGCAACGCGCTCGCCGAACACTTACAAACGAACTATTCTGGCAGCTCCCTGCTAAGCCAGCCCTGAGCCTCTTTGGTGGCCTTATCCAGCCGTTGATGGTTTTCGATGCGGTACTGGTCCCAATAAGATACCGGCGTAGGATCGCCTCCCGTCGTCTGCCCGATATTGACGGGCCCATCCGAGTCTTCAACAGAAATCATGCCCATCTCTGACAGTTGCGCAAAGGTCACGAGGGCCTCTTCCAGGGCACTTTTTTTATAACCCCTCACCTCGCCCTGTTTCCAGGCGTTCAACAACTCGTCCCACGACCGCGCTGACAACGCCTCCCTGACCTTCAGGAGAACCGGTCTTGGAAGGCCATAGAGTATCTCCATTCTCTTATCGAATGGGATCTCCCTAAACCAACGGTCTAAAGCCAACGTGGAACACCGTAGGACGGTCTTGGAGAACTCCTTTTCAAGGCCCTCCAAATCCTGCTTCCACGGATACTTGGGCACTTCCAACGCGGCTAAGCGGCCCTCGAGATCCTCGATCCGCTGCAGTAGCTGCTGCTCACTCATGGCGCCTCCCCATCGGAAAGGATTGCTTAACTAGATTCTACCAGCCTAGTCAAGCTACCGAAAAGCAAAAGAAGCGAATGCCTCCACAATTTTGCGCTATTCTGCTCGTGGTACTTCCGCACGTACAGCCCGAACCTCCTTATACAGGAGGCGTGGCCAATGGTCGAAAAACTGTACGAAAAGGCATTCGCGGAGCTGGGCAAACGGTACCGAAAGATTCGCCATGATCGGAACATGGTCCAGGAAGACGTCCTTGAATACGGCTTCTCGGTACGCCATTTCCAACAGATTGAGTCCGGCCGGCCGCATTCACTGACTACTTTGTTTCGACTGGCGGAAATGTTGAAGGTGGACCCTTCGGATTTGCTTCAAGGCTTGCGGCTTCCCTCTCGAAACGTGGCCGAAGCCGTGTTACGGCAAAGGAAGCTACAAAGGGCTAAGCGCCGCCTCCGGTCCCGGTCTTAACTTGGCCGATAACCATCGGGCTTACCAGCGTACACCGGTGCCCCAGAAAAACGACTAGGCAGCTGCCAAACTTGAAAAGTAGTCCAAAAATCCCGATGGATCAGCCTCCAGCGCCGTCATTAGCACACGAAAGACATCCCCTCCGCTGGCTCGAAACGGATCTTCTAACACCAGATTGGAATTAGGAAGCTCAGAATCCAGCCAACGCATGGCTGGAAGCATAAGATCAACGTGATTTTTGTTCTCTAATTTTGACACGAGTTCAAGCGCGTTATTTCGCTGTTTATACCATTCCTCCGCCGGTCGCCGTCCGATGGTGCTCGGCCGCAGGAACCATTTGCACTTCTCCAGAAGGCCCTTTAAATCTTGAGGGGCATTGAATGCAACTGTTGAAAATGAGTCGATCAAGGTCAGACTCTCTTCGATGTCAATTCTTTTGCCCGCACAGCATCTACAAGATTTATCATCGCATATGCTTTGGTCATAAAAATAAGCCGCGTACTTTCTTTTCCTTAGATTCCTAAGTTTAGGCTGAGAATCTATGTCTCCGAGAATCTTAAACATCGACATTTTTTCATTTATGAATAGTCGCGACAAAGTGCCCTTTTTGGCGAGTGAATAGCGGACACGCGATCCCCCGCCAGGAATATCCTCCCATTCTAAGCTCAACGATGGATTATTCGGAATCAGGGCAGCCAAGATTCTAAATTGCGGCAACCTGCCTTCGCCGATATGGTTCCATTTCTGAATAGCCTTCTGGGTCAGTTGTTCGAACTCTCTAACGTCGCTGTCTCCCACCCCGGCGGCCTGAAGCAACCGCATTCGCACAATTTCGTCGGCCAACTCAAGGAGTCCTCCGGCCGCCGCAGCATGCTTCATCTCAATCTTTTCATTTCTCGGTCGAACGTTGATCCATCTCCAAAAAAAACCATAGAGCTGCCCAGACTTCGACTCGAGCCTAGACAAAAGAGGACGCGAGAGCTGTTTTATACAGAAGAGCTCGATTTTAGCGCCCCCGTCCCGGACCTTAAAATGGGCGATCGGAGAAACGAGATCCCACAGATCGGCCTGGATCATCGCAAAGGGCCCAGTCTCGAGATGGTCAATCCAGTTCCTGCAATGGCCTTCTGAATAGGGCTCCTGGGCCAATACTGCGGAGCGGATGACTTCAAGATCCATGGGTTCGTCCTTTCTAATTTTTTGTACCTAGATTCAAATTCATGCCCACCTGATCCCTGGATCGTCATATCTTGCAAACCGTCTCACCGATCTTCGCACTACTGATTTGAGCTTCAACAAAAAAGAGACCCAAAAACGTAATTTTCCATAAACAAGCCCACTTACCAACAGGGGCGATCCGTGTCTTTTTCATAATGCGGCAAAATTAGCATGAGCGGATTAACGTATAAGTCGAAAGGAAAAAAATGCAAGAAACAACGGTTCATCTCGAATCACCATCCGACCAGATCGGTCCCAATGGAATGGCGTTATACGTCCCTTCCTTGAAGTCGCGTGCGGTCTTAGCCGCCTTTCACGAGTACCTTCTCCAGGACAATTTACTTGCGGTTCAGAGCGTTCGCCGAAAAATTAACGGCGGCGAGCTCTTTCTCCGCTTCATGGAGGATCGAGGTCGAAAGCTTGATGAACGGGAACTCCTTGTCCAAATATCAATCTTTTCTGACTGGCTAAAGCTGAAATTAAAATACACAAAAGGCAGGCTCCGAGAGGCGGTAAGCGGAGCGAGTTCGCTAGTCCATTTCCTTCTCGACGAGACTCGAGTCAAAACTAATGGCGCCGCCGAAGAGAACGGAAAAGAGGCGAAAGAATTCGTTGCACTAAGAAAGTGGAGTTTTCGCGACAAAACTATCATCAAACGTACTCTTCGATACGATACCTATCTCCCGCCTAAGGAATTGGCGAAGATCCAGTTCGATTCGTTATTTGATGCCATTGCGGATCACTTACTCTCCCACTATTCCTCCGGCAGAATTAAATGGAGGACTTACCTAGCCTATGAGAATGACTTAAGGGTATTTCTTCATTTTGCCGCCGAGAGCAACCTATGGATGCCGGCGACCGCGTTTGGGGCGAAGGAATACAACCTGTTCACAACATGGATGCGTAACGAGAATCTTTCTGAGAACTGCCGCTCCCGATATGGCACCACCGTCAGGAAATTTTTGCTTTCCAAATCAGACTATTATCGGGAACTGTTGGAAGTGAGAGCCCCGAAGCGAGCTAACCCCAATCCGGATCCGATCGACGTGAAACAATGCGAAAAACTCAAGATCGGACTGGCTATGGACACGACCTACCTCGGATTAAGGGACAGGGCCTTTTTCCTGGCCGTAAACACGCTCGGCTTGAGGATAGGCGAAACGGCCTCGATCACCCGTGACAGTTTCCGCGAGGATAACGGATGGCCCTGCGTTCTCATTAAAAAGGAACATACCAAGAACGATCGACCGCTGCAGGTGCCCGTTCCCCAGCCAACTCTTGAGGTGTTCGAGCAGCTGTTTTCAGCGAATAAGGCGATCACTGATCTACCAAACCTATTCCTCTCAGTTAAGGAAAAGGCGCCGCGGCCCGCGAGTGAGAAGGTCCTGCGTTACGCCTTTAAGGCCCGGGCCAGGAAGTCCGGAATCACCTATAAGCGTTGGACGCTCCCGCACAACCAACGCTCGCGATTTATTTACGACTGTTTCGCACATGGCCTTAGCCTCGAGGTTATAGCCAAGCTCGTGAACCATATGGGCACTTCGACGCTCAAATACTATAAGGACATTTCCGTTTCAGAGGTCCTCGATGTCCTAAAAAAATACCATCCCTCCTTCTCCGAGATACCCGAAAATGACCCCAAAAAAGTTCTTCTTCCCTACCATCCCGTCAAAGCTTCCCCTTCTGAACCTGACCCACGAAGCGATAACAGCCCATCTAATGGAGATCCGGCGAAAGCGGCCGGGAAAGGACCCGTTCAGCGGAAAACCCGTCTCGTTCAGCGGGAAGGAAGTGCTTTCCTCTAGCTTCTGGCTAGCCAACTATGCGTTTATCCGATTTATGGCCTGGTCTGTGAACGAAAATCTCAATCTTCGTCCCCAGAACTACCGGGAAACCCATCTAGTCATATTCGCGAAGCATTTGGTTGATAGCGGGGTAGGGGTCAGCAACCGAATTGGCACGCTTTCGTGCCTAAGATGTTTTTTCAGGGACTACATCAAAAAGCAGCGTCTAAATATGAAAAATCCGGTTCCCTTTCACCTAGTAAAGCAGATGAAACGCGCTTCCAGCCGGGCGATCTCGGAAAAAATGATGAAAAAGCTCATAAACAGCTTTGATTCCGGCGAGCAAAGCAGCTTTTCCATGCGAATCGTGGTGCGGATGCTCTACGACGGCGCAGCCCGGATCAGCGAGATCCTGAATCTCCGCCTGCGGGATATCAGGTTTGGCAAATCGAAGACTGATCCGACCGTTTTCCACGTCCGACGTAAGGGCAACAAATTCAGGGATCTATACGTTTCCCACGATACGATGCGGGAACTAAAAAAATATTTGAAAATGGCCGGCATCACCAGGCCGGATCAGCCCGTCTTTCCCAATCGCCGTGATCCAAGTCGTCCCATGACCACGGAACCACTTCAACAACGGATCGCGAAGTTCTTGAGTAAGATGGGTATCATAAGAAAAATCTACGGGACGCATATCGGCCGCCATTCGGCGACGTACCATATGCTCGCGCGTGGTGGAAATCCCTATGTCATCGCCGACTATCTGTCCCATGATGCGAGTCTCGCGACGACCCTTGGCGTCTACGGCTCGCCGCAAAAGCAGGACGTGATCGCCTCCTACCGAAAACATATGCCCAAGATAGATCTCCGCAAATGCCGCACTCTCCTAGGCCGAATTTCAGTAGCCCATGTATAACAGGATCATACCGAATACGGGCGGCAAGAAAATACTCAACCAATCCTGGGATTGGGGGAGAGCTTTAGACAAACTTCGCCTTCAAATCGCTGATTCCCGGCTGTCGCTCCTGGAGGAATGGTGCGGCTTAATCGAGGAATACGCCCGAATTCGATTGGAGCCGACCTGCGAAAATGGTCTTAGGCCATATGTCATTACGATCAATCTCTGTCTACTTTTTAGATTATTGGCTTCCGAAGGCATGAATTTTTCCCCAAGGAATTGTGACGCCAATACGGTCTCTGGAATCAAATTTCTTTTGCTTAGCCGGCAAAAGAAAAATTATGCGATCAAAATACTTCGCGACCTGAGGGGCCTACTCGAATACGCCGTGGAGTCCGGAAAAACCGCGTTCAACCCCCTCACCTCGGACCAAATCCCCAGAGAAGAGCGAATAGCACGCTTACGCGTAAGTCCGAATTCGATACTGCCTGTGGCTGAAGAGTTTTTAGACGGGACCCATTATGGGAACACTTACGGCACCGCTTTGCTTTTGATGGCTCATACTGGGTTGCGAGGCTTAGAGTTCTGGAGACTGAGAGTCTCCGATTTTGTTCCCTACCACGAGGTGTTAGGGCCGCATCTGATGATAACGGGGAAGTTCTTCAAAGAACGGGTTACCCCCTTGACGGTGAACTTTTCCAAATTTTTGCGGGACTATATTCGAATCACGTGCCGGGGCACTGGCGACGATTTTCTTTTCCATACTGAAGGGGACAACCAAGACCCCCTGCGATACAAGACCATGTTGGGGCATTTCGCTAAGAGCCCGCGAAGGCGCCTGGATAAACTTCCGACGATCAATTTCAGGAATTTACGACGGGGTCTGGCCCGCGACCTTCATACTTCTGGGATGTCCCTTCATTACATTCAGTTTTTATATGACCATCGCTTCATCAGCACGACAAAGCTCTATGTTGGTAAAGACGAGGTCCGGTTGCGCCGAGAACTAAGGACACGGCACCCGGCCTATATGGTGCAGCGATCCCGCCGTAGGCCCACCATAAGGGGACGAAGGGGCCCAGCCGCTGGCTGAGCCCCACTAGAATGGCCCCCAGGCCTATTTAAAGGCCTTTAAAACCCCATTTGGACCGCTTCTTAGCCCCGCCTTCGTCTTCCCTCACCCCCAAAAAACGCCAAAATCGACCAGGGGGAAGCAGGGAGTCACACTGTCATAAACTTGCATATGCGCCATTGGTAGGTTACCTTGGAAAACCCTTTGTTTTCAATGAAATTCAGGAAACATACCCACTTAAGCCGAAATCAAAAAAAAGCTTGGAAACTAATGATTTTCAGAGTGTCGCATATGCGATCATGACTTTCATTGGGGGGCCTCCTGGGGCCGGGACGGACTATTCCTATGATCTATACGGATAGTCTGACATAAAAGTTAAATAAAGGTTATGGGTAAAATTGATTTATAACGATTTGATTCCGTCCTACAGCAAAGCAACAAATCATGTTTCATATCATGAAAATTATCTAGCCCCTTAACGGCGGCCACAGCTGGGATGTATGGACCAAGGTCAGTATCCAGACCGTGTCACTGGCAATCTCATAGACCAGACGATAATTAACGTGAACAAGCAGTTCCCGGGTGCCAGGGACCATGCCGTCCTTGCCCAAGTCCGGGAAGCTAGCCAGACCCTCGGCCGCATCGCTGAAAAGCTGGTCCATTCGGGCGGCGGCAGACGGTTTGTCAGCGGCTATGTAGTCCCAAATATCTAAACGATCCTGTAGGGCCCCAGAGGTCCAAACAACCTTCACTTTTTAGACGTGGCGTAGGCGCGCCGAGCGGCGAATTTCGCTTCAACGGCGTCGTTCGACTCTCCACGTCCGGCTCTCATAGACGCGCGGCCGGCCTCGACCTTTCCACGCAAAAAACTGTCGTATTCTCTGGCATCTCGCTGGCGCTGCACAAATTCGCGCATTAGCTCGCGAAGCACCTGGGAGGCCGGCCGGTGGGAGGCTTCGGCCTCGGCCACAAAATCCGCCCTAAGGTCATTTTCCAGCTTCATCGTGAAGACGGCTTCTTTGGACATGACGACCTCCGTTAGATACTAACTAAGTATATACTTTATAAGTACGTTGTGCCAAGCGGCTTGTTTACTTCCTTTTGGGCTACGGTTTCCTACGACCCCGCGGATTTGAGTATGTTCACTTCTATCTGATCCGACCTACCGTGGTCATCCAGCACTTCCAATTTTACCCGGCCCGGCCTGAGCGCCAGGAACTGAGTCCGGTCGGGGGGCCCTTGGAAGTACAGTGTGCCGTTCACGAACCAGTAGACTTCCCGTGTATCCGGCCCCGTGGAGCAGGTCAGGGGCAGGCGCTGCAGATCAAAACGG
>Ga0210388_10004650_pt1 | contig 10751 bp, 8 predicted proteins | sample IncBWC19OmetaG_FD_155485 | JGI IMG/M metagenome (GOLD analysis project Ga0210388, IMG submission 155485) | Forest soil microbial communities from Barre Woods Harvard Forest LTER site, Petersham, Massachusetts, United States - Inc-BW-C-19-O ...
GGCTAGAAGGCTTTTCGGCGGCCCGTTCGTACGGATCAAGCCGGTACCTTGGCCGCCGCAACATATTTGCCGCCGTGACGGTAGGCCAGGTTCCCGAAGTGTCCAGCGCGCGCCGCCGCAACGCCAGTTTCTACCGGTGCAGCCGGCTCTTTTCGCGATTTGAGGCACTCAAAGAAATTCTGCATGTGGGTGATGGTGCCATCGAGCACGCTATGCGAGGTGAGTGCCGGATTCTTCTCCTCTTCGACACGTTCGCGATACACGGAGAAGCCGCTGCGGTTGATTTTCAATGTCGCCTCGGTGCCGCGGAACTCGAGGCCGCCGTCATCGACGGAGGAATTCATCATCCCCTCGTAGACGACATCGAAGCCAGGATAGCGGAACGCGGCCTGAATAGTGTCGGGACAATCCCACTGGTCAAAAATGTATTTGTCAGCCAGCATCTGGGCCTCAGCGGGCTGGTCCGTCTTCATGGCCCAGTGCACCACGTCGATCCAGTGCGTGAACAGATCGGTCATGGCGCCGCCGCCAAAATTCCAGAACCAGCGCCAGTGGTTGAATTTTTCCTCGCTGAATTCCTGGTCCGGCGCCGATCCCAGCCAAAGCTTCCAATCAAGCGCCTGCACCTGGATGGGCTTGGCCGGCCAGCTCCGATGGTAGTTCTGCCACCAGTAAGTCCTCACCTGGGTGATGCGACCCAGGCTGCCACCCTGAATCAGGTCAACGGCGTCACGAAAGTGAGTCCAGCTTCGTTGCTGCATGCCACACTGCAGAATCCGCTTGCTCGATCGAACTGCGGTGGTAAGAGTTGCGCCCTCCTCGAGAGTGTGGGTGACCGGCTTTTCGAGATACACGTCTTTGCCCGCCGTCAACGCGTCGACGGCCATGCGAACGTGCCAGTGATCCGGGGATGCAATGATCACCGCGTCAAGATCCTGGTCCAGAACCTCGCGATAATCGAGGTGAGTAGTCGCCAGGGCGTTGGACCGTTCTCGGACCGCGTCACGGTGCGGGGCGTACACGTCGCTAACGGCAACGATCTGGTTAGGCGCGACTTTGTCTGCGGCGTCGAGTAGAGACCGCATACGGCCGCCCGCCCCGATGACGCCGATGCGAAGAGTATCGTTGGCGCCCAGCACTCGGGTTGAGGCAAGCGCGGTAAGCCCGCTGGCAATTAGAAAGCTGCGGCGATTCAGCATACTGGCGTGGCCTCCGGTCGTTTCGAGCAGCGTCGCTTATCGATCGTCGATGCTATCAAGTTACGGCTGCAGCAAAAAGCCCATCAATTTTCCAGCGAATCGAGCCCCACATCGAGCCGGGCGTCATGCGTCACGCCTGCGTTCATTCCGCCTGCGGAAGCGCCCAGGCGAACATTACGCCTCCACTGCTCATCAGCACATACTGGCGGCCGTCGAGTTCGTAGGTGATGGGCGAACTTACGATATGCGAGCCGGAGCCTGCATGCCAGAGAGTCTTGCCGTTGCTCGAATCGAGCGCCAGAAAATTCCCGTGTCCGTCGCCGGTAAAGGTAAGCCCTGAATCTGTGGTCAGTACTCCTGCGTCCGACCCTGGCCCGATCTCGTGACTCCAGCGGATCTTGCCGGTCTGGTAGTCGATGGCTTCGATCACGCCCTTGCCCCAAACGTCGTAGTCCGCGCCCGCCCAGCCATAGGTTCCATCGGCGGGCTTGGCAAAATAAACGCTCCAGCTGGGGTGCGCATCGACGATGAACAAGCCGTTCTTGGTATCGAAACTCGGAGAGCGATAGTTCGTAAGGCCGCCCTCGTCAGGCGCGATCAAGCGTCCATCAGGGGCAGGTTCTTTCGCGGGATTCGGAATCGGCCGGCCCTCTTTGTCGATCCCGAGCGCCCAGTTCACCGGCCCGTAAGGAACGGTGAGAAGACTTTTCCCGTTGGTGCGATCCAGCACGAAGAAATAGCCGTTGCGCGAAGTCTGCATGAGCATCTTCTTCGGTTGGCCGCGGAAGTCTCCGTCGACAAGTACCGGAGTCTCGACTGCGTCCCAGTCGTGGGTATCGTGCGGGGAAACCTGGAAGGCCCAGGCCAGCTTGCCGGTCTCCGCGTTTAATGCCACGATGCTGCAGGTGTAGAGATCATCGCCCGGCCGGGTTGTTCCTTTCAGAACCGGAGTCGGATTCCCGGTTCCCCAGTAAATGAGATTGAGATCGGGATCGTAGGTTCCAGTCATCCATGTCATCCCGCCCGTGGTTTGATCCGGAGTCCCGGCCGGTGGAGTCGAATTCCACTGCCACTGCGTTGCGCCGGTTTCAGGATCGATCGAACGAAGGTATCCGCTCAAATTATCGAAGTCTCCGGAAACGCCGGCCAGCACATGGTTTCCGACCACAAGCGGCGCCATGCTCGTCCAATAACCCTTGGAGACGTCTGCCACCTGCACGTTCCAGCGTACGGTTCCGTCCTTGACGTTAAGCGAGACCATGTGCGCATCGGGGGTCATAAAGTAAAGGGACCCTTTGTAGATGGCCAGGCCGCGATTTCCGATGTGCTCACCTTCAGCCTTCGGATGATTGTAGTGCCAGATCTGGTGCCCGGAGCGAGCGTCGACCGCCCACACATTATCGGGAACGGTAAAGTACAAAATGCCATCCACCAGCAGCGGCGAAGACTTTATCGGCGCGTTTTGCTCGCTCTGGAATGCCCAGGCAAGCGACAGATTTCTTGCGTTGTCGGGCGTGATCTGATGGAGCGAGCTGTGACGCCTGCCGGAATAGTCGCCGTGGTAGCCCGGCCAGCTGTCAGCCGACGGATGCAGAAGAGTCTGTTCATCCACGCCCTGAGCTCGCAGAATCTCAGGAGACGCGAGACCGATCAAAGCGCTCACAGTAATAATAAGGACAGAATCTTTCAGAAATCTCATTCGCTTCGGGTCCTCAACGTTGCAAGTACTAAAACTCGAGACAGCGTTCAACGTAAACTTTGCAAATACGCCATCAGGTTGTGGATGTCGTCATCCGTATATTTCTCGAACAGCGCCACGTGAGCCTTCGCCGGTGCGTCGACCTTGTACTGCACATCGCGCGTGCGCCACGACCGGTACGATCCGTCGTCATCGATAAGGCCAACGGTAAATTCGTCCAGATACCGCAGAGTGCCGGTGACTGTCTGGCCGGATGCTACCGTCACCGCGACTTTTGAATTCGCGTGCCGCGGATACAGCATCTGCTCCTCAAGTTCAAGACCCTTAAACCGCGAGTTGATCCCGGCGAGATCCCCGGTCGGCGAGTGGCAGGCTGAACATCCACCCGCGCCTTCGAAGTACTTCTTGCCGGCCGCGGCGTTCCCGGTCTGCAGATCGGACGCGTCGACGCCCTTGCGGCCGCCATGCCGGGTCAGTGCGTTGTGTTGTTGAGTGTGGATGAACGCGACCAGGCTGGCGATCTGGGCTTCTGAACGCTCAAAGCGCGGCATGCCTTTGTCCGGCCGGCCATTGCGAACTACCACGCCTATCTTCTCCCCGTCCACATCCTCAGTCACTAACTTTGACCGCGTGAGGTCCGGTCCAGTCTCACCTCCGCCGGCATCGCGGCCATGGCAAAAGGAGCAGTCTTGCCGGAACAGGTCGCCGCCCTGACGGACGAGGTCCGGCGGGTAGGATTTGGCTGCCGGCGGGGCATCTTGTTTGATTGGGCCGGCTGCGGGAGGGGCAGGGGTTGACGTTTGTGCGGTCGCAACCGCGAGGCTCATCAGCCACGGCGCCACCAGCAGTACACTCCAGGGCGAAGTTGATCGAAGGAATTTCATCTCTGGGGCTCAGTGTTGATCGCCGGGCGACGGTAGCCGCGGATGCGAAGCTGTGGCGCCCTCGGTCAAACCCAGAACCCACTTGATCGCTTCAAAATACATCTTACGGATATCAGGGTCGCTCCAGGCTTCCTGGGTATGGCCGAGAGTTGAGTAGAACACGCGGCCCTTGCCGTACATCTTGTCCCACGCCACGGCGAAATCATGATCCGTTCGGTGAATCCGAGGGTTGTTGGCATAGTTGAGCTTCGCGGAATCGAGGCTCAACAGGACGTTTACCTTGTCGCGCGACCACTCCTTGGGTTGATAGATCTCGTCCCACTTAACGAACTCCCGGGGAAAGTGACGAACGGCGGGAAAACCCGGGTCTTCATTAATGATGGGCGCATTGAAAGTCATCCACGGGTGCTGGTCGAACCAACCACCGATCATCTCGCCGTATTCCGGCCATTTGTAGTTGGTGTCGAGTGCGGCATGGACGCCGACAAAGCCTTTCCCGTCCTCTTTAATGAATGACAGCATGTCCTTCTTCTGGCTGTCGTCGAGGTCGAGCTCCCCGGTGGTGCTCACGAACACCAGCGCGTCGAAGTAGTCGAGATTCTTTGCGTTTCTATCCAGAGGCTTCTTCGTGATCAGCTCGGTGTCGGTACGTAGCGTGGCTTCCCACAAGCCGCTTTCGCGCCCCATGCCGTAAATTGCGACCATCGCATCGGTAATCGAGTCGTGCTCAAAACCCTTGGTCTGGCTGATCACAAGGATGTGCTTGAGATGGATTGTCTTGTCGTGCGGCGGGGGTGGTAGCGAAGGATCGGCCACCGGCTGATTCTGGGCAGCCAGGAAGCCGGCTGTGATTATGGGGAGCAATACGAGCCATAGAGCGATTCGGATCAGGCGCAAGGGGCCTCCTTCAAACCCCTAAAGGTAACATACGGCGGCTGCGATAGAATGACCCGTTCGATCTGAGGAGACAGAAAGCACTATGCGCGTCGGAGTCTTCACTCCCCTGTTGTCACAACTGCCATTGGGCGCCGTTCTCAAGAAGCTGAAAGCGCTCCAGATCAACACCGTCGAGCTCGCCACGGGAAATTATCCGGGCGATGCACATTGCAAGCTCTCGATGCTTGAGGATGCCTCGGCCCTGAGTGAGTTCAAGAGGGTTCTGGCCGACCACGGCGTGACCATCAGCGCCCTGAGCTGCCATGGCAACGCGCTGCATCCCGAAAAGGCCCATGCCCAGCACGATCGCGAGGTGAGCCGCAAGACGATCCTGCTGGCGGAGAAACTAGGGGTTCCGGTGATGGTCGATTTTTCAGGTTGTCCTGGTGATTCGCCGCAGGCCACTGCGCCCAACTGGGTGACCTGTCCATGGCCTCCGGACTTTCTCAAGGTACTCGACTGGCAGTGGAACGAAGTCGTCACGCCCTACTGGATCGAGCACGCGAAGTTCGCCGCCGATCACGGCGTGAAAATCGCCATCGAGATGCACCCTGGATTCGTGGCCTACAACCCGGAGACGCTGCTGCGGCTGCGCTCCATCGCCGGACCCAACGTTGGCTGCAACTTCGATCCCAGCCACCTCTTCTGGCAGAGCATCGATCCCATCGCCGCCGTGCGCATACTGAGGGACGCCATCTTTCACGTACACGCCAAAGACACCCAACTCTACCCGGCGAATCTGCAGCGTACCGGCGTGCTCGACACCAAGCCATATACGGACGAGCGCAATCGCAGCTGGATCTTTCGCACCTGCGGCTATGGCCACGGGGCTGAGTGGTGGGGTGAACTGATCTCCACGTTGCGTATGTTTGGGTACGACTACGTTCTCTCCATCGAGCACGAGGACAGCCTGCTCTCGTCGGAAGAGGGTCTGACCAAAGCGGCCAACTTCCTCAACAACATAGTGATTCGAGAACAGCCGGGCGCGGCATTCTGGACCTAATCCGAATCGGAAAGTACGAGTATGAAACTCACTAAGACAGCAATTTTCGGCACCGGCTTCATGGGCCGCGTGCATCTCGAAGGTGTGCGGCGGGTCGAGTACGTTGAAGCGGCAGCAATCGTGGGCAGAAACGCGGACGCCGCTCGGCGCCTGGGCGCGGGGTTCGCCATCTCTACGATCGCCACTGACTATCGCGAGATCTTGCGCGATCCCACAATTGGCGCAGTCCATATTTGCACGCCCAACGCGCAGCATTTTTCCATGGCCAAGGATGCGCTTATTGCGGGCAAACATGTGCTCTGCGAAAAGCCGCTGGCTACCAGCGTGAAAGAAGGTGAGGAACTTGCTGCCCTGGCGGCGCAGAAAGGGCTGCGAAACTGCGTTTGCCACAATCTGCGCTACTACCCCATGGTGCAGCAGATGCGCCGCATGCGCGAGGCCGGAGACCTGGGAGAAATTCTGGTTGTGCAAGGCACCTATTCCCAGGACTGGCTTCTCTACGATACGGATTGGAACTGGCGCGTTGAAACAAAAGCCGGAGGCCCTTCGCGCTGCATGGCCGACATCGGCTCGCATTGGTTCGACATGGCCGAGCACATCACCGGGTTGCGCGTGACTTCTCTCTGCGCTGATCTGCAAACATTTCACAACACCCGGAAGCAGCCCAAGCACTCCGTCGAGACCTTCGCCAATAAGTTGCTGGGTCCAGAAGACTACATCGAAACTCCAGTCGATACTGAAGACTTCGGCGCCGTTGTCTTTCGCATGGGCACGCGGACGCGTGGCGCCATGACCGCCAGCCAAGTGTCGGCTGGTCGTAAGAACGGCCTGAGTATCGAGATCTACGGCACGAAAGCTTCCGTCGCCTGGAACCAGGAACGTCCCGACGAGCTTTGGTCAGGACACCGAGACACCGGCAATCAGATATTTATCAAGGATCCGTCGCTCATGAAACCCGCGGCGCGCAGTTATGCCGACCTACCCGGCGGACACAGCGAAGGCTATGATGACACCTTCAAGCAAGTCTTCCGCCGGTTCTACGCCTCTATCGCCACAGCCGGCGGCATCGCCGAATATCCCCAGTTCGTCGATGGATTGCGGCAACTCACCATCCTCGATGCCGAATTGAAGAGCCATCAGACCCGAGCATGGGTCGATGTTCCCGCGCAAGAGGCCGCCAGGTGAAAGAAACCGACAATGTTGCGTATGCCGCCGGCTGACTACTATCGCTTGCGTAGACGTTGACGGCAGAGGCCGCACTGGAACGGGATTCTGGAGTGTCCTTCAATAGATGGCCGTCGCCCGATGGGCGACTTATCGTATCGAAAAGTAAATGGGATTGATAGACATAGAAGACTTGACATAGTCAGCTTCAGGTGTCAGTCTCTTAACCCATCTGGCCTCGGAAGCCCTGAGTAACAAGCGAGGCCGACCCGGTTTTCAGCCGTGAGTGAGCCCTGGTTAGTGCTCTGCACGGTTGGCCATCGGTTGGGGGGAACACAATCTGCCGCCGGTTTGGTTCGCTCTACCTCCCTCAGAACCAATTCGAGCAAGGATTCCAAATGACCATTGTTGATGAATTCCCTGTCGCTGTTGGGAACGGCGACGAAGTCATCACCTTTGATATTGGTGGTACGTCGTTTCGGAGCGCGCTGCTGACCTGTGAGGGACGGTTAGCGTGGGTGCAGCGTATTCCGTCCATGAACTGCCGCTCCCTGCCCGGCAAGTCGGGCGCCGAGATCGTGGATGAGATCGCAGCCTACATTGCCCGCACCGTAAAATCCCTCTGGCAATCCCCGGCCTTGATGGGGCGCCGTCCATCGATTGCAATATCCATAGGCGCCGCGTTGAACGCGCACACGGGAGAAATCCTCGGCTCCGGGCCCATTCTCGGCGACGACTCCACATCGTTCAATCTGGATCGCGTTTTAAGATCCCATCTGTCTAGCGCAGATATCACCATCGTCAATGACGTAACCGCCTCTCTGGTTGCGCACGCGCAATTACGCGGCTTCCGTCACGCCAGAAGGCTGGCGCTGATCACAGTGAGCACTGGAATTGCTTCGCGAGTTTTGAATTGCTCGGTCCCCCATGTGCCCGTAGATCCGCTCCTCGGTACCCAGGGTGAGATTGGCCATCACTCCATTCCTTTCTCGATTGAAGGACATTCGCTATCGCTGCGATGCGATTGCGGTGGTATGAACCACCTGAATGCTTTCGCCTCCGGCAACGGCATCAAACGTGTGCTCGCCCAGGTTCGTGAAGTCCTTCCCCGGGAATTCCAATCGTCGTATTTGAACAAGAGCAATGGCACGTCCGATCTTTCGCTCGACCTGCTTGCCGACGGTTTGGCGTATGGAGATCCGCTGTCGAAGAAGATTCTCAGGGCGATCACGGCTCCGGTTGCCGAGGCGATCAAGTGGCACTTCATGCTGGATCCTGAGATCGACAAGCTCATCCTCACCGGCGGCGTGTGCTTCCTGCTTCGTGATTTTTACCTGGCGTCGATTCTGGAAAACCTGACCGCGTTTGAGTTTTATCCGCTGGCGAGTGACGGAGAATCGTTCTGGGCCGAGCGCGTGGTGATGGGTCCAGTTTCCGATAATGCTGGCCTCATCGGTGCGGGTTATCTGGCGCGTGAATCGCCCAAGCTTCATCGTCGAGAGGCGTTGAGTTCGGAGCCTCCGTTTGTCGTGTCGCGCCAGAACTCCACGGACTATCCGATTCATGTAGTGCCCAATATTTTTCAGAACCGTGCGTTTCCCACCCATCTTCTGGAGCCCTTTGACAGGATCATCCTGGTGGCGGACGTCGTGGTGGACAAAGTCTATGGCGACGCAATTCGTCAGTTGCTCGCCGCTCCCAATCGGCGCCTGGAAACGGTTGTTCTCCGCGCTTCCGAAAAGCAAAAAGATCTGTTTGCCGTGACCGAAGTCGTCTCTGCGTTCGAAGCTATTGGAGTTCGCCGGCGAAAGGATCTGGTGATCGCTGCGGGCGGCGGAATCATTCTCGATATCGTCGCGTTCTCCGCCAGCCTGTACCGGCGCGGGATTCCCTGCATGCGGCTCCCAACCACACTGCTCGGTGAGATCGACGCCGGGATCGGCGTTAAGAACGCGATTAACTTCCGTCAAAGCAAGAGCAGGCTGGGTACGTTCTCAGCGCCCTATGCGGTTGTCGTCGATCCCTGTTTTCTTTCGACGCTGTCGGATCGACAGATACGCAATGGCTTGTCCGAAGCGCTTAAGATTGCGCTGGTGGCCGATCGCCAGCTGTTCGAGTTGATCGAACACCACGCCTTTTATTTGGTTCGTACCAAGCTGCAGTGTGAGGAAGGGACGCAGGTCATCTGTCGAGCCATTCGCGCCATGCTGCTGGAGCTTTCTCCTAACCTGCATGAGAGAACTCTCGACCGCTTTCCGGATTACGGCCACACCTTCAGCCCCATTTTCGAATTTGAGTTGAGTGATCTTGAGCATGGCGAAGCGGTTGCCCTGGATATGGCTATCTCCACTGCCCTGGCCGCCGTGTTGGGCATACTCGATGTGGACGACGCCGAGCAAGTCCTCGCCACCCAGCACGCCTTGGGGCTACCAGTTACGCGAGCCGGGTTGAGCATCGACATGCTGGTGCGCGGCGTGCAGGAAGCCAAGAAGCATCGCGGCGGACATCTTCGGATTCCGGTTCTGTGTCGAATCGGCGAAGCCATGTTCATCGACGACATCAGCGACTCTCAGCTAGAAGAGGCGCTTTCCTTTGTCCGGGCATGGTCCAGTGGAGGCAAGAAGACTTCGCAGAGGATCGCGTAGCAATGCCCTGTCGGAAGGACGTTCGAGTTCCAAATGCCTAGGGTGCCGGAGCATGCGGTTGTCTCGCGCCTGGCAAATCAAAGCCATCTTGCCATGCACCGGCATCCCGCTGAAGACTTCGGCGATTCGTTCATCATCATCAAAATGCTTTCGGCCGGAGTTTGTGGAACGGACCTCGCGATACTCGGCGGAAGCCGTCCCGATCTAGCGAATGTACTCGGGCACGAGGGGGTGGGAACAGTTCTTCATGCTCCCGAACATGCCGGAATTTCGCCGGGAGCCCGCGTCATCATCAATCCGGTTCACCGCAAACGCCCTAGCAGTGTTATCGGCCACAGTCGCGGCGGAATTTTTCGCGAATTCTTTACGCTCGACGCCGCTGACGTTCTCGAGGGCGGCCACCTGGTTGAGTGCCCGCCGGCTTGTTCCCTCACCGATACGGAACTTGCGCTGGTCGAGCCAGTCGCATCCGTGCTCTACAGCATCGAGTTGCTGAGGGAAAAGAGCGAAGCTGGCCTGCTGTTGATCCGCGGATCGGGAACCGTGGGCGTTCTGGCGGCTAAGCTGTGGTCAATCCTGACCGGATCGCCGGCGATTCTGGTGTCGAAATCGGATGAGCATGTGCAATGGCTCCGTGACTCTGTTCGTTGGCCGTCGAATGTCCGCATCTGCAGCATAACCACGGCGGCGGAGGCGATTCGCGATTACTCAGAGTATCTAGGGGCAATGGCGGCCATCTTATGCTGCTCCCGTGAGAGCGCGCCCGAGGGTTTTTGCTGGCTGCTGGATGGCGTAACCGACGGGGCCATAATCGACCTGATGGCCGGCTTTCCGACGGACCACAAGGAGACTCGCCTCGGGGGCGTCAGGCTGAATGAAGTTCGATGGAACAACATTTGCGGCATGAGCAGTGCGCCAGCAACCGCTGCGCGCGACAGTTCCACTGGCAAGAGCATTTATCTCGTCGGCCATCGCGGCACGGCTGAGCGCCACATTCTGCAGGCCATCGAGCTTATGTCCCGCAAAGTTATTTCTATAGCCGATATTCCTCATCGTCTGCTCACGCTCGAACAACTTCCCGGCGCGGTGAAAAAGATGCTTTCGGCTGACACTCGTCGTCACACGAATTGGATCAAGGCAATCGTGGATTTTTCTCAGGTGCACCGCGGAGAATCCGATGCCGACTGCTGAGCCGCCCGGAAGCGTACTTCTGACCGGTGC
>Ga0210388_10004651_pt1 | contig 10750 bp, 11 predicted proteins | sample IncBWC19OmetaG_FD_155485 | JGI IMG/M metagenome (GOLD analysis project Ga0210388, IMG submission 155485) | Forest soil microbial communities from Barre Woods Harvard Forest LTER site, Petersham, Massachusetts, United States - Inc-BW-C-19-O ...
CAGTCTCGGTACGGCGCGCCTCGAGCCTAAAGACTCGAGAACCGGAAGGGCGCCGCGCCGGTGACGGCGCCCGGCGAGACGATCCGTCCATCGACCGCGAAGCACCCGTCGAGCAGGCGGGCACGGGACACCGGATCCGGCTCCTGCCACGCGGCGACATAGGTCTGCGCGACGATCTCGGTCGGACTCGGCATGCGCCGAGTCTAAGCGTCCCGCAAATCCTGGTCGAGGCGAGGCGGCGTCCAGCTAGTGCGGGGCGGGGGTGGCCGTCAGGCGATAGGTGCGTCTGGCGAATCGCGCGTACTGGATGCGCTCGCTGCCTCGGTAACGGTCCGAGAGCAGCGTGAGCTCGTAGAGGCCGTCGTCGAAGATTCCTGGCCCGGTCTTCTCGAAGCGAACGGTTCCGTGTCCGTCGGTGCTGCTGGTGGCGAGCAGCTTCCCGTTCTGATAGAGGCCGATCTTCTCGAAGGCGACGGCCACGCTGGCCGCGAGCGTCTCGACGCGCACTTCCCCCACGATGACCCCCACGTTGCTCTCGGGCGGAGGCGTGACGTCCGGGCGTTTGGGCATGGCCGTCAGATCCGTCGGCGCTGCCTCGTACTGCCCGCAGCCCGACACAGCCAGGGCCAGCGCCGCCAGCGCGACAGCCGTCGCGATTGATGCGCGCCACGGGATCACACGGCCACCGTCCCACGGCCTTCGCGCGCCGTCGGTGGTGGCGATCACACGGTTCAGACGTTGAACTTGAAGTGGATGACGTCGCCGTCGCGGACGACGTACTCTTTGCCTTCGAGCTGCAGCTTGGCGTTGGTGCGGCAGGCGCCTTCAGAGCCGTACTTGATGAGGTCTTCCCACCAGATCACCTCGGCCTTGATGAAGCCACGCTCGAAGTCGGTGTGGATGACGCCCGCCGCCTGCGGGGCCTTGGCGCCGCGCTTGACGGTCCAGGCGCGGCACTCGTCGGGGCCGGCGGTGAGGAAGGTGATGAGGTCGAGGATCTTGTAGGCCGTGTGGGCCACCGCGTGCAGGCCGGGCTCCTTCAAGCCGAGGCTGTCCAGAAAGGCGGGGCGATCGGCGGCGTCGAGGCCGGCGATCTCCGCCTCGGCGGCGGCGCAGATGACGACCACCGGCGCCCCTTCGGTCTCGGCGTGGGCGCGCAGGGCGCCGACGAACTTGTCGCTGGCGGCGCTGGCGAGCTGCTTTTCGGCGACGTTGGCGACGTAGAAGACCTTCTTCAGCGTCAGCAGCCCCATGTCACGGAGCAGCGCCTGCGCCTCGGCGTCCAGGCCCTGCGCGCGGGCCGGTTTGCCGGCATCGAGGCCCGCTTTCAGCTTCTCGCAGAGCTCGAGGACGATCTTCTCTTCCTTGATCGCCTGCCCCTTGAGCGCCTTCTTGGCCCGCTCGATCCGCTTGTCGACGGTCTCGAGGTCTTTGAGACAGAGCTCGGTGTCGATCGTGGCGACGTCGGCCACCGGATCGACGCGCCCCTCGACGTGGATGACGTTGTCGTCCTCGAAGCAGCGGACGACGTGGGCGATGGCGTCGGTCTCGCGGATGTTGGCCAGAAACTGATTGCCGAGGCCTTCACCCTTGGAGGCCCCGCGCACCAGGCCCGCGATGTCGACGAAGTTCACCGTCGCGGCGACGACCGACTTCGGGTGGTAGAGCTCTACCAAGGCGTCCAGCCGCGCGTCGGGGACCGGGACCACGCCGACGTTCGGCTCGATGGTGCAGAACGGATAGTTCGCCACGGCGGCGCCCGCCGCCGACAGCGCGTTGAAGAGCGTCGACTTGCCCACGTTGGGCAGGCCGACGATGCCGCAGGAAATAGCCATGAGGCGCCAGTCTAGGCGACTGGCAGCGTGGCGGCTTTAGCCAATCTTGCCGAAGAGCTGGAACGCGATCAGCAGGCCGTAGATGACCAGCGACTCGATGAGCGCCAGGCCGACGATCATCGGGACGAAGATCTTGCCCGACGCCTGCGGATTGCGCGCGATCCCTTCCAGGGCCGAGCCGGCGGCGCGCCCCTGACCGATGGCGCCGCCCAGGGCCGACAGGCCGATGGCGAGCGCGGCGGCGAGACCGAGCCACTTGTCGCGGTCGGCGCGCGCGGGATCCATTGCCTGCGCGAAGGCCGGGCTGGCGGTCAGCGTGACCGCGGCGGCGACGCCGAGGGCGAAGAGGGAAACGAAGGTCTTGGAGATGCGGCGCATGATATCGGGCTCCTGCTCGGTTTTGGTTTTCGGGTGCGGACCTTAGCTGTAATTCGCTTGTCCGGCTAGTGCTCTTCGTGAGCGACTGCCTGACCGATGTAAACGGTGGAGAGCAACGAGAAGACGATCGCCTGGACGACGGAGACGAACACCCCCATGAGGAGGAAGGGGACCGGCACCAGGATCGGGATGATGGCGAAGAACGCCAGCACGACGGCGTGATCGGCGGCGATGTTGCCGAGGAGCCGCATCGACAGCGACACCGGGCGCGCCAGGTGGCTGACGATCTCGATTGGGATCATCAGCGGGGCGAGCCACCAGACGGGCCCCATGAAGTGCTTGAAGTACTTGATCCCATGCGACTTCACGCCGAACACGTGGGTGAGCAGGAAGACCAGCACCGACAGCATCAGGTTGGTCTTCAGCGTGTCGGTCGGCGGCAGGAATCCGGGAATGAGCGCCAGCAGGTTCGAGAACAGGATGAAGAAGAACAGCGTGCCGATGAGCGGCAGATAGCGGCGGGCCTCCTTCTCGCCCATCACGCTGGCCATCAGGTTGAAGATCGTGTCCGCCAGCGTCTCGAAGAGGTTCCGCAGGCCGAACTTGGCCGGCGGCACGAGGCCACCGTCGCTGGCCCCATTGACAGCCGCCGCGTAGCGGCTGGCGCCGAACAGCAGGAAGAGGAAGACCAGCAGCGCGCCGAGGACGTGATCGAGCTGGAAGTGCGTCGTCTGGAACATCTGCCAGGTCCAGGTGCGGCCGAGCAGCTCCTCCAGCCCCTCGTACAAGGAGCGGTAACCGGGGAGAAATTCAAACCAGGTGGCGTGCGGGCTCATCGCGTTTGCGCCTCGGCTTCTACCGCACGGCCCGACAAGCTGACCAGCAGGATCGAGATGACCAGCACTGAAAAACCGAGGCCGAACGGCATCACGGCCAGGTGGGCCAGGCGCAGCGCCACGAACACCAGGACGAAGAGAGCGGTCATCTTGCCGATGAGCGCGAAGGCCAGGCCCCCGAGCGCACCGGCCGAGGCGCCGTCGCGCGCCGCAATGACCGCCCGGGCGCCGAGCCGGGCCAGAACGTAGAAGTCGGCGCAGGCCAGCAGCGCGCCGGCTGCGGTGGCCAGCGTGCCACGCGGTCCCCAGAGGAGGCCGCCGAGCGCGGTGAAGGCCACCGCCAGCACGACGTTCGCGCGCTCGATCCGCTTAACCCCGGCCGTCATCACCCCTGTCCTCGCGTTTGTAGGCGCGGGTCACCCGCACCAGCGCTTTGACGGCGGCGCCGATTCCCGCAGCGAATCCCAGATAGCTGAGCCAAGGTTGCGTTCCGAATTTGTGGTCGAGGTAGTGCCCTCCCAGATAGCCGATCCCGATGGCGGCCGCGATCTCGATTCCGACGGCGCCGGTGGTGCCGGCGATCCGCCACATCTTTTTCGTCTCTGGGTCGATGGGCGGCGGTCCGATAACACGCCGAAGGCCTGAAATCAAGGCGCGCGGCGCCCGAGCTACTTGGCCGCGGCGACTTCGGCCAGCACTTCGCGGGCGGCCGCGGTGAAGGCGTTGATCTCGTCGAGCGTGTGCGCCAGCGAAACGAAGGCGGCCTCGAACTGTGCCGGCGGCAACAAGAACCCCCGTTCGAGCATGCCGTGGAAGAACTTGGCGTACTGGTCGGTGTTCGATTGTTTCGCGCTGGCCAGGTCGACCACCTCTTCGGGCGCGAAGAAGAGCGTGAAGGCCGAGCCGACCCGCTGCACCCGGGCGGTGACGCCGGTGCGGCGGACGGCGCGCGCCAGGTCGTCCTCGAGCACCCGCCCGATTCCCTCCAGCGCGACGTAGGCGTGTTCGTCGAGGCGCCGGAGCGTGGCCAGGCCGGCGGCGACCGCCACCGGGTTCCCCGACAGCGTCCCGGCCTGATAGACCGGGCCGACCGGCGCGATCACGTCCATCACGTCCGCGCGCCCGCCGTAGACCCCGAAGGGGAGACCGCCCCCCACGATCTTTCCGAGGCAGGTGAGATCGGGCCGTACGCCGAACATCTGCTGCGCGCCGCCGCGGGCCACGCGGAAGCCGGTGATCACCTCGTCGAAGATGAGCAGCGTGCCGTGCTCGTCACAGAGCGATCTCAAAAGCGGAAGATAGGCGGGGCGCGGCATCACGAGGCCCATGTTGGCGGGGATCGGCTCGATGATGAGCGCGGCGACCTCGTCGCGGTGCTCCTCGAAGGCGGCCCGCATGGCGTCGAGATCGTTGTAAGGGACGACCAGCGTGTCGGCGACGGACGCGGGCGTGACGCCGCTCGAGCCCGGCAGACCGAGGGAGACGACGCCCGAGCCGGCCTTGGCCAGCAGCGAATCGGCGTGGCCGTGGTAGCCGCCGTCGACCTTGATGATGCGGTGGCGCCCGGTGAAGCCGCGCGCCGCGCGCAGCGCCGACATGGTCGCCTCCGTCCCCGAGGAGACGAAGCGCATCTTCTCGAGCGCCGGCATCATGAACCGGATCAGCTCGCCCAGCTCCACCTCGCGCGCCGTCGGCGCGCCGAAGGTCGTGCCGTTCGCGGCGGCGTGGACCACGGCCGCCACCACGTCCGGATCGGCGTGACCGAGGATGAGCGCCCCCCAGGAGCCGACGAAGTCGATGTAACGATTGCCGTCGACATCATGGACAAATGGCCCGACGCCGCGATCGATGAAGACCGGCGTCCCGCCCACCGCCTTGAAGGCGCGCACCGGTGAGTTGACGCCGCCCGGGAAGAGCGCGCAGGCGCGCTCGTAGAGCGTCGAGGAGCGCGGTCGTTTGGAGCCGGGATTCGTGGGCATGAAAACCGCCTAGGCGTCTTCTCCGGGACCGTCGTCCCCGCCTTCGTCGTCTTCTTCTTCGTCGGCCTCGTCGGCGGCGGCCTCATCGCCCAGATCCTCGGCGCCGAGCGCCTCGGTCTTCAGCTCGGCCCGCGCGGCGGCCACCTCGGGAGCGACCTCGGTCTCCCCTTCTTCCTTTTCGGCCATCCGCTCCATCGCCACGACCTTCTCGTCGGTCTCCAGGCGAATGAGGCGCACCCCCTGGGTGTTGCGGCCGATGGTGGGGATGCCGTCGACCGGCATCCGGATCAGCTTGCCGCCGTCGGTGATGAGCATCAGGTCGTCGTCATCACTGACCAGACGCAGGCTGACCACCTTGCCGTTGCGCTCGGTGGTCTTGATGGTGATGACCCCCTTACCGCCGCGGTTCTTGGTCGGGTAGTCGGAGGTCGGCGTCCGCTTGCCGTAGCCGCGCTCGCAGACGGTGAGCAGGGTGGCCGGCTCCTCGCGCGGGATGATCGACATGCCGACCACCTGGTCCTTGTCACCGTCGCCGTCGCGCAGGCGGATGCCGCGCACGCCGCGGGCGGTGCGCCCCATCGGCCGGACGTTCTCCTCGCGGAAGCGGATCGCCCAGCCGTTGCGCGTCCCGATCAGGATGTCGGCCGCCCCCTCGGTGATGCGCACCGCGACCAGATCGTCATCGTCCGGGATCGTCAGGGCGATGATGCCGGAGCTGCGGATGTTGGCGAAGGCGTCGAGCGAGGTCTTCTTGATGTAGCCGGTCCGGGTGGCCATCACCACGAAGGCCCCCTCGGAGAACTCACGCACCGGCAAGAGCGCCACGACCCGCTCGCCTTCCTGCAGCGGGATCAGGTTGACGAACGCCTTGCCCTTGGCGGTGCGGCCGGCCTGCGGGACCTCCCAGATCTTCTTGGAGTAGGCGCGCCCCTTGTTGGTCAGCATCAGCAGCGTGTCGTGCGTGGAGGCGACGAACAGCTGCGCGACGAAGTCCTCTTCGTGGGTGGCCGCGCCGGTGATGCCGCGGCCGCCGCGCCGTTGCGCCCGGTAGAGCGTCTTGGGGTTGCGCTTGACGTAGCCGCCGTGGGTGACGGTGACGACCATCTCCTCGGGCGTGATCATGTCCTCGACGCCGATCTCCACGCCGGCGTCGATGATCTCCGTCCGGCGGTCGTCGCCGAACTCTTTCTTCACCGCCTCGAGCTCGTCGGTGACGACCTTCATGAGGATGCTCTCGCTCCCCAGGATCTCTTCCAGCCGGGCGATCAGCGCCCCGACCTCGGCGATCTCGGCGAGCAGCGCCTCGCGCTCGAGGCCGGTCAGCTTGGCCAGGCGCATGTCCAGGATCGCCTGCGCCTGCCGCGCCGACAGCTCGAAGCTCGACATCAAGCCGGCCTTGGCCGTCTCGGTGTCCTTGGAGGAGCGAATCAGGTCGATCACCGCGTCGATGTTGTCGACGGCGATCTTGAGCCCTTCGAGAATGTGCATCCGGTCGCGGGCCTGACGGAGATCGAACAGCGTCCGCCGCGTGACCACGTCGCGCCGGTGGGCGATGTAGTGGACCAGCGCCTTCTTCAGCGAGAGGATCTGCGGACGCCCTTCAACGATGGCCAGCATGTTGATGCCGAAGGATTCTTGGAGCGGCGTCATCTTCCAGAGGTTGTTCTGGACGATCTCTGGAACAGCGTCCTTCTTGAGATCGACCACGATCCGCATGCCGTCGCGATCGGACTCGTCGCGCAGGTCGGCGATCCCCTCGATCTTCTTCTCCCGCACCAGCTCGGCGATCTTCTCGATCAGCTTGGCCTTGTTGACCTGATAAGGGATCTCGGTGGCGATGATCGACTTGCGCCCGGTCTTGGGGTGCTCCTCGACGGTGGTCCGGCCGCGCATCAGGATGGCGCCGCGGCCCGTCTCGTAGGCGTTGCGGATGCCGTTGCGCCCGCTGATGAAGCCGCCGGTCGGGAAGTCCGGGCCGGGGACGATCTCGATCAGCTCGTCGGTGGTGATGTCGGGGTTCTTGATGACCGCGATGGTCGCGTCGATCACCTCGCGCAGGTTGTGCGGCGGGATGTTGGTGGCCATTCCGACGGCGATGCCGGCGGCGCCGTTGACCAGCAGGTTCGGGAAGCGCGCCGGCAGGACGGTCGGCTCGGTCTCCTTGTCGTCGTAGTTCGGCTGGAAGTCGACCGTCTCCTTGTCGATGTCGGCCAGGAGCTCGCCGCCGATCTTCTCCATCCGGCACTCGGTGTAGCGGTAGGCCGCCGCCGAGTCGCCGTCGACCGACCCGAAGTTCCCCTGGCCGTCGATGAGCGTGTAGCGCATCGCGAAGTCCTGGGCCAAACGCACGAGGGCGTCGTACGCCGCCGTGTCGCCGTGCGGGTGATACTTGCCGAGCACGTCTCCGACCACGCGTGCGCACTTGATGTATGGCCGATTCCAGAAGTTGGAGAGCCCCTGCTGCGTGTAGAGGATCCGGCGGTGCACCGGCTTCAGGCCGTCGCGCGCGTCGGGCAACGCGCGCGAGACGATGACGCTCATGGCGTAGTCCATGAACGACGACTTCATCTCCTCCTCGATGGAGATGGGGATGCGGTTTCCTGCGAATGGGGGGGCGGCGCCGTCAGCGCTCATGCGGGTCCTCTCGGTCGTCTAGGGAGCAATGGGTGCAAGGTGGCAGTGTGGATGGTTACCGCGGGATGAACCGCCCGGCGGCCGCCTCCAGCCGCCGGAACTCTTCGATCTGCGCCAGGAACACCGGCACGATCTCGGGATCGAACTGCGCGCCGGTGCAGCGTTCCAGCTCACCGCAGGCGATCTCGTGCGGCAGGGCCTTGCGGTAGGCGCGGTCGGAGGTCATCGCGTCGTAGGCGTCGGCGACCGCCACCACCCGCCCGATGAGCGGGATGTGATCGCCGACGAGGCCCTGCGGATAGCCGGAGCCGTCCCAGGCCTCGTGGTGGCAGTAGCAGCCGGGGACGATGTCGCGCATGAAGGGGATCGGCTCCAGGATCCGCTTCCCCTTGGCCGGGTGCGAGCGGAACATCGCCAGCTCCTCGGGGGTCAGCTTGCCGGGCTTGTTGAGCTTGTCGTTGCGGACGCCGATCTTTCCGACGTCGTGCATGAGGCCGACCTTGACGATGGTATCGATCTCGGGCGCGCTCAGACGCAGCCCGATGGCGATCAGGCGCGCGTACATCGAGACGCGCTCGGAGTGACCGCGGGTGTAGCGGTCCGACTCCTCCAGCGCGTGCGCGAAGCCGATGATCGTCTGCTTGAAGTTCTCCTCCAGGGAGACGTTGGCGGTGGTCAGATCCTGGTTGGCGTCGACCAGGTTCTCGTAGAGCCGCGCGTTCTCGATGGAGACGGCGGCGCGGCTGGCCAGCACGTACAGCATCTTGCGCTGCCCCTCGGAGAACTTGTTGCCGCGGGTGTAGCTGTAAGAGTTCAGCATGCCGATGATCCGGCCGTTCAGCTTGAGCGGAATGCTGCAGAGGCTCACCAGGCGCCGCTCGAGCTCGCGCGGGGGCGCCTCGAGAAACCGGTACGAGCGGCTCCCGTGCACCAGCAGCGGGCGGTCCTCGGCGAAGAGCGGCAGCGCCTCCTGCAGATTGAGCGGCGGCGCCTCCACCCCCGGCTCGGCGCGCTCCGAGACCTTGCGCATTCGCTCGTCGAAGCGGCCGGCGTGCCGGGGATCCTCGAGCAGCAGGCTGACGACGTCGGCGTCGACGGCGTCGATGGTCGCGTCGAGCACCAGATCGAGCACCTTCTCCACCGACAGCGAGGTCGCGATCGCCTCGCTGATCTTGTAGATCGACAGCGCATCCTTGAGCCGGATGTTCTCGTGCTGCAGCCGCTGGCGATCGAGGCCGCGCTGCACGATGTGGATGACCTCCTCCACCTTGAACGGCTTGAGGATGTAGTCGTAGGCCCCCTTCTTCATCGCCTCGATGGCCGTCTCGACGGTGCCGAAGCCGGTCATGATGACCGTGATGACCGGGATGCTCTCTTCGCTGATCTTCTGGATCAGCTCGAGCCCGCTCATGTTGGGCATCTTGAGATCCGAGATGACCAGGTTGTAGCTGCGCTTGTGCAGCTCCTCGAGGGCCAGCGCGCCGTCCTCGACGGCATGCACCACGTACCCCTCCATGGTCAGAAAGTCGGCCAGGATCTCCCGGATCACCTTCTCGTCGTCGACGACGAGGATGCGGGCGGTCTCCAGCAGCGGGACGTAGTCCGTCCGCTCGCTCCGGTCGGCCGAATCGGTCGAGTCGGCTGCTGGTTGTCGCTCCGCCGCTGCCTGGGCCGCCGAGGCGCTCGCCACCAGGGCTTCTCGGTCGCTGGTGCTCAAGAATTACCCGAAAAGGAGCCTAGTCCAGCGGGGTTATGAAGACTAGGAGAATCACCCTTCTCGCCATTCATCTTGCCCCTACGTCATCCTTTCATTTTGGCTTGCTGCGTGGAGATCTCCTTCCACTTCGTCTCGCGTTCCTGGGTCGATTTCTGCTCCGAATCGGCCTTCTTTTTGGCCGACTGCCAATCGTCGTTCTTGTCCTTCCATTGTTCCTCGAAGTTGCCGACCGAGAAGTCGCCGCTCGGTTTGATCCCCTTCTGCTGGGCCAGCTTCGCTTTGGCCAATTCGACCTTGGCCTGCGCGGCCGCCTCGTGCGCGTCAGCCGCCTTGGCAGAGGCGTCGAGCCAATCTTCCTTTTCGTCCAGCCAGGCCATCTTGGCGGCGGAGACCTGGACCCCCATGTCGGCGATCTCCTTGCCGTGGCGGGCGGAGTTGGCGCGGTTCTCGTCGTGCGAAGCGTTGGCCGACTCCTGCTCGGTGCCCGCCTTCTCGACCTCCAGCGACGCCTGCTCCTTCTCGTTCTTGGCGACGCTCCGCTCGCGATCGAGCTCGTCGATCTGGGTCTTCACCGTGCGCTGCTCGCTGTGCGCGACCTCGAGGTCGTTCTGGGCCGCGAAGACGTCCTGCTTGTCGCCGGAGGAGATCGAATCGATCGCCGAGTCGTCGACCTTGTACTTGAGCCCGCCGCCGCAGCCCGCGATCCCGATCACGCAGAGCAGGGCAAAGGGAGACACTTGACGCGGGGAGAGCCGCCCGGACAGTCCGATGGTGGTCATCCCCCCATCGTCGGACGGCTCCGGCCGTCCCGTCAAGGCCGCCGCCCCGGGGGTATGGCTCTGCGAAGCGGCGCGCAGTATAGTCGGCGCTTCGGAAATTCGGGCGGGCCGGGGCATTGCGTCGCCCCCCTGCCTCGGGCCCCCAAGCGTCGGAGCAAGCCTATGCGTTTACAGACTTTACCGAGCCTATTGTCCGTAGTGACTTTGTCATTCGGCGTCGCCGGCTCCTTCGGCGTGGCCGCCGGACTCGGATGCGCCGGCGTCAAGCCGAACGCCACCACCACCGGCAGCGGCGGCAGCGGCGGCAGCAACAGCGGGAACGGGGGCAGCAACACCGGGAACGGCGGCAGCAGCACCGGAAACGGCGGGACCGGGCCGGTCCCCATCACTCCGATCAGCGGCAGCTTCACCTGCAGCGACCTCGACACCAGCGGGTCGTGCGCCCAGTTCGCCACCAGCGACGAGGGGAACTTCGACAACGGGACCTCGGGGTCGACGAGCATCACCTATCCGCTCGACCAGTCGCTGTTTCCGTCGAACCTCGGTCCCATCACGTTCCAGATGTCCACCTCGGGAACCTCGGCGCGCCTCA
>Ga0210388_10004652_pt1 | contig 10749 bp, 11 predicted proteins | sample IncBWC19OmetaG_FD_155485 | JGI IMG/M metagenome (GOLD analysis project Ga0210388, IMG submission 155485) | Forest soil microbial communities from Barre Woods Harvard Forest LTER site, Petersham, Massachusetts, United States - Inc-BW-C-19-O ...
TTGACGGCCCGTGTTGAGGTTCAGAGTTGATTCACGCCGGAATGTTCACTTTCAGAGCATCTTCGAGGAAATGCTTTCAGTACGGTGTTCCTCAAGATACTCGATCAACAGATGTTCGCGGGAGAGAAACCAAGCGACGCGACGAGCCCCAAACGCAACGGCAGGTTGGGCGCGGCGGATCATCATTAGGCCCCGTGTGGGGGCAACTCGCACTGCTTCGTCGAGGTTGTTAACCTCATAGCAAAGGTGATGCAAACCGCCGCCACGCTCCAGAAATCTTCTGACAGGGGAGCCGGGATCTGCCGGTTCGACGAGTTCGATGCTGGCATCGCCGGGGTGGCTTGGGTAGATGAACGCGACCCGCACGCGTTGCAGAGGGTCGTGCCAAGTTTCTGAGCAACTGCTCCCAGCCACTGCTCGGCAGAAGCTTTCCATGACGGCGGCAATCGACGCTACGACGAAGCCGGTGTGATGCAAGCGTTCGGAGATTTGATTAGAAGACATCGATGTAAAGTGCGGTCACGGGCCGTGGTTGAAGGCCGTTCCAGAGTGTAAGGTAGGTATGGAGCACCCTCTTGGAACGGCGGAATCTGGCGGATGCAAGAGTGTCGAGCGATGAGTAGCCGAGTATAGGGCACGAGGCGGTTCGGGCTCCCTGTGTGGCGGCGGCGCGCAGGAACTTTTCGAGGAGTTCGTTGCACTCCGCGGGTTCGAGATCGCCCCACAACAGGTCTTCGAGAAGTACAACCGTGACAGGCGGCGTGGAAGCCGCCTGTGCGAGATACCCGGTAAGGACGCCTCGCCGCCCGCCCACACGGGAGCTCACGGTGATTGCGCCGGCCCGACCGCGACACTGCCATTCGGCTTCCGCCCGTGTCCACAGGCGCACCAGGGGCAAGTTGCTCGGCAAGGCCGAAGCAAGTCCCATGAAAAGGTCGATGTCCGACTCGGAAACCTGAGGGGGTGGTTCGGGTGGCACGGGACGCAATATCCGCACCAGAAATTCCACCGAGAAAATACATTGGGTGTTGAGCTTCAAAAGGCGGGAAAGGCCGGGCATCATGCGATTCATGCCATCGCCCTCGACGCAGAAGTTGATGGTCCCGTCGTAGCCTCCGTCGCGAGAGCGCTCTATCAGGTCAGCCCACAGCTTAAGGCCGAGACCCGCACCTTTCACGTCGGTGGAGGCCGTTAGAAAACTATTCAGAATAAGTCGGACTGGGCGATCATCCCAGCGAAGATGGCGTGGAAAGCCAGCCACAAAGCCAAGCAGTCCGGCATCCCCATAGACTGTGGGGGCCAGATCGAAGCTGCTGCCGGGATAGTCGAATGCGGAGCGGAGGAATGCTTCGCTATAGTGCAGAGGCTGATTCGGGTTGTCCGCCCAAGACCGCTGCATCATGGCGGCCAGCGCGCAAAAGTCACCGCGGAACACACCGGGACCCGGGGAGGAGATATTAGCTGCCATGCGGCTCCTCAGGAGCGGTCGCATTGGCAGCAACATAGTCATACACGGCTTGGACCGAGTCGAAGTTCTCGAGTTCCGTAAGGTCGATATCGAGATGGAACTCCTGCTGGAGGAGCATGAGCATTGTAACGCCGGTCAAGGAATCCCACTCGGGGATCGACTCGCGCGAGGCCGTAAGAAGCTCCTCGCGAGAGCGGTTGGGAAAGACGGCGCAGAAGCAATCGGACAAGCGATCTTTGAGAGCTGTCATTACAAAATCTCCAGAAGTGAATGGTACAGAATCGGACATTTATCCTGGAATAGAGAATAAGGAATCTGAAGCGATTTCCAGGGTAGCGGGCCGAGAAAAGTCGCGACGAACTCCTGAAGCGGTCCATTGCGCGGAGTGGAGACGAAGCGCAAAGCAACTTCTCCTACATTGAAATGATCGAACACCCACGCCAGGCAGCGGTGTTCGATGCGGCGGGAAAAAGCGCGGCAGCTCATCACCCAATGGTCGATCATGACCGAACCGACGCAGCAGGTGCCGGCCAAAACCGCGACCGTACCCAGAGAGCCGAAACGATCTTTGTATGAGGCCTTGAGCACAAATCGGTTCTCGGAAGCCAACAGCGAATTCCATTCCGATTCAGACAGGCGTTCTCCGTTGAGGTTAAACTGGTTTGTCTTGTTGAGAAGCTCGAAGGCTCTCGCGTCTGCCTGTTTGCTGCAAGAGAACGTGATTTCAGCATCGGCATGCTGCAGGAAGGTGTCGATGTCGGCTGAGTCGGATTGAATCTCGGCCTCGAACTTGGCGTGGGAGCGGAGGCTGTCGGATCGGAGACTATCTTCAATCTGTAGTCGTGCAACGCCAAACCGGTCGCGCAACTGGTAGAGCAAGTTCCAGAGGGCAGCGGGGTCGTCCTTCGGGAAAAGGAGGCACTCAAGAGCAGGATAGGCAGCCTGAACTTCGGCTAGTTCCATGGGACTATCATCGACAAATAGCACGGCGTCGGAACTGATATTCCAAGCCTTCAGTATCCGGGCGATGGATTTGGATTTGGCTCCCCAATGAGCCTCAATGGGAAAAATGCGCTCAGGGGGCAGCAAGATGTCGCGGCGGGCAAAAGCCTCGTCGATCAGCGCTGGGTCGTTTTTGCTGGCAACGCCCACTAAGGTCCCAGAAGCCGCCAAAGAGGCTAAAAGCTGCTGGTACAGGCCGTGGACCTGGGCGTTTCCTTCCATGCTCCAGCTAACTTGGGCAGCACCAATTTCGCCGACGATGCCACGCCAGAGCGTATCGTCCAGATCGGTAATGAGACCCTTTTTGCGGGCTGGCGGGCGGAGGAATCCAGCCAGAAGACGCGCCAACTCGTCCGCATGGCCGAGAGAATAAGGAAAGCCTGTAGCTAGCTCGCTCTTGAGGTCATGCCGCAGATTGACCGGAGACCGGTCATCGATCTCCAGAGCCGACAGAACGCGCAGATGGGGATAGGCGGTTAGAGAAGCGGCAAATAACGCCATCTCCGAACGCAACTCCGCTTCGAACGCACTCAATTGTCCTGGGCGGGCGAAAGAGACCGGTGGGAGTGATAGGGTCGGGAGCGAGACCGCGACCGGCTGAGGCTCGAGTGAGCGTAACGCATTGCCGATGCGTCCCAGCTGGATTCGCACGCATTGGAGAATATCGGAAAGGCGACTGGGATCCCAACCCCCAGCGGAGCGCGCACCGAGACGGGCATCGAGGTCGGCCCACTCGACGACCACGGCCGCAGCATCAATCTCGGAAGGTCTACAACGTTCGAGGTTGCCCACCAAGTCGCCATAAAGCCCATGCGAAACTGTCACGGCGGCCAAAGGCCCGTACGATGCAACGTGAGCTGCCAAAAATGTTTCCATGTGAAGGGGAGTGAAGCCACAGATTAGCATTAACCGGAAGGGCTTTCCGGGTTCGTTCCGCGATCTGTTGATGATTTTGAGCGCCTCTAGTAAGTTCATACGTCTGCTGGTCGCTCTCTTGAGTTAATTCTGGGAGCGGGGTCGCTGCCACGATTAATCGCACTAAGGGTGTGACGCGTTCCCGCTCTGCTCAGTTCACTTTGTTCGTCTGCTCTGATACGAAGCTGCATAGCTGGCCCACTATGATCATTTGTTCAGGTTCCAGAATCTCGAAATCTATGTCATTACCAGAGGACTCACAAAGGAAGCTCTAGGAGACCGACTAAATCAACCGTACGAGTGTATTGTACCAATGCTTAGGCCAGCGTCTGTGACAACGCCTTGCGATCGATCTTGCCGTTGGCGTTCAGCGGCATGGCTTCGAGGACGCGAATTTCCTTGGGCACAGACCACGGCGGCAACGATTGCTTCACCGCGTCTGCGAGCGCGGCCGTATCCACCCTGTCTCCGGTGATGAACGCGACAATCGCTTGCGCGGAGCCTTCCACCACGGGCCAGCCGATGGCCGCCACCTCGCTCACCCGTGGATCGCGGCGCAGGGCTGCTTCCACTTCGCCTAACTCCACACGATGTCCGAGCACCTTGATTTGAAAATCGGTGCGGCCGATGAACACATATTCGCCGTTTTCAAGCCTCCGCACGCGATCGCCTGTGCGGTAAAAGCGGCGCTGTTCGGCATAGGAAACGGGAATCGAGACAAATCGCTCGGCCGTGCGCTCTGGGTCGTTCCAATAGCCGGGTGTGGTCTGCGGACCGCTGACGCACAGTTCGCCGTCCGCGCCAGGTGGGACGGGCGCCAGTTCTTCATCCAACAGTACGGCGGCCAGTCCCTCGATAGGCCGTCCGATGGGGACCACTTCGTTGTGGCACAGGGCGGGTGACAGATCAGGCATCCACCGATGAATCGTGCAGGCAATAGTGAGTTCGGTAGGCCCGTAAAGATTCTCGACGCTGGAGGCTGGGGCCGCCGCCTGCCAGAGTTCCGCGCTGGCTTTGGGCAGTGGTTCACCGCAGAACAGGCTCCAACGCAAGGTCGGCAGCGAGTTCGGCAGCAGGCGGTTGCGCTTGCGCATTTGGGCCGCGACGGAAGGCACCGAGAACCAGACCGTCAGCTCGTTCCGGTTGATGAAGCCGGTGGGCGCGAGCAGATCCACGCTCGCCATCGAATAAACGCACGCGCCACTTTGCCAGGCGAGGAACAGATCGAAGATGGAGAGGTCGAAGGTCTGGTCGAAAGTCTGCGAAAAGCGGTCCTCCGGGACAATGGAATAGCGTTTCTGCATCGCGCTGAGAAAGTGGCACGCATTGCCGTGCGTCACCGGTACGCCCTTGGGACGACCGGTGCTGCCCGAGGTGAACAGGATGTAGGCGATGTCCTCGGGGACGATGGGTGGAAGCTCGCGGACCGAGGGCGCAGCGGCCACATCGGAGGCACCAAGGATCCGCGCCTTCACACCGACAAAATCGGTCTTCTCGAATTCGGGCAGTAGTAGCGGCACCGAGCTTTCGCCCTCCATCACTTTGCCGAGTTGGGGCGCGCACATCTTGTCGACGATCACAGCATCGAGCCCGGCCTGCCGGATCATGGATCGAGTCGTTTCGGGGGCGAAATTGGGATTCAACGGAACAAAAGCAGCGCCCGAATAAAGCGCGGCCAGCGCACCGGTGTATGAAACCTGGCTGCGATAGCCGAATACGCCGATGCGCTCCGCGCGACGGTTCAGGAGATCCAGAATGGCGCCGGCCCAGCGCCGGGCAGTAGCATCCAGTTCGCCGTAGGAAAGCCGCTCGTCACGAACTACCAGCGCGAGAGCACCGGGACACTTGGCTACGCTGCCCAACAACCCCGATCGAAGGCTCATTCCGTCGACGCGATCCATCATGCGTGTGCGCCCTCGATTCGCTCCATCATGACTGCCAGTTTTTCCAGGCTTACGGCTTCGACAAACAGGTCATCGGGTACCTGGACGCCGAAGCGTTCTTCGAGTTCCATCAGCAACTCGATGGCTTGGACCGAAGGAACTCCGAGATCGAGGTAGAGGTGAGCCGCCCGATCGAAGTCGGGCGGGAGTTGACAGATTTGTACTAGGAGTAGTCGCAGTTTTTGTTCCATAAAGAGATGCGTTCACCGGTAGGAATGGTCGTTTTGATCTTGCTCATGAGGCGCCGCTTTCGTCAGCGCTCGCACCTGCCGCGCGGGATTGCCGGCCACCAGAACATTTGGTGGAACGGACGTCAAGACTACAGAACCGGCCGCAACGACGCTATCCTGGCCGATCGTAACGCCCGGCATGATGATCACACTCTGGCCAATCCAGACGTTATCTTCGATCACCACCGGTCTCACCTGCTCCAGGGTGGCAGAGCTCCCGGCCAGTCGCATTGACGGATCCAACGGGTGCCCAGGAGCATCAAAGATCGCCACTCCGGATGCAATTCTGCAGTGTCGTCCGATCGTGATCCGTTCTCCAACCGTAAAGCTCGAGTTGTGTCCAATTCCACTGTTGTCCCCGATGATCAGGGTTGGACGATCCGAATAACGGGCCGCAAAAGTGAAACTGCACTTGCCGTCTACCGTGACGTTGTCCCCGATGATTAGCTCACCGCGTCCCTGTATCCAATGAAGGAAAACCCCGGTGTGCAAGTTATTGCCGTACTTACTGCAATAGGACTTGAAGAATGGTTCACAGAAGAAGACCCTTGCGACAAAATAGTAAACTGAGCGGACGATTAGGAAGGCACCTACTAAAGGGACAGATAGGAAGCGAGGAGCCGGCACCGAAAAGTTTTGCACCATTCGTCTGCCCCTGCGCAGAAACCGCGGGAACCAATGATCGGAAACTGCAAGGGTCTTATATAGCATCTGCTAGTCTTTTTTTCCGGTCATGAGATCAGAGCCCTGGCGGCTATCGTTGACGACTCCGACGACCTTCGCTGGGTTCCCAACAGCAACACTGTGTGTGTTGAAACTCGCCACGCCAAATTTTACCTCAAGTTGGAGATTCCGTAATGAGAAGGTTACGCAAGCACTCTTCTTCGCTCGGAAGGAGGACATTGCGGCACGGATCAATCGCCGTTCTGCCTGTGTTTAGTGGTCATCTTACCGCTAGGTTTTGCTTTAGCCTACCTGGAATTGAGTAAAGCCCGCTTGTAGCACGTCATCTCCAATTGTGATGGACTTGCCAATTGTGAAGATGCAGCCCGTACCAATGAAGGTTCTGTTCCCTACCCTGAGTTCGGGGTCGGGAAAGATGCGGCCGCCCGTGATCGTTGATCGTCCAGAAAGGTAAACACCGTCCCCGATATAAATCTTTACCCTGCCAATGATGCCGGGAATCTGCTCCATCCTCAGTCGCTCGCCTATCGAGACGCAGACGGATCGAAAAGCAGGAAATCGGAAGGAAGCAACACTGATTCTCTCATCGAGCTCATAGTTCAGACGCTTCAAATACAAGATAAGCGTGAAGATGGGATCCAACGCTCGCCGAATCGGCAGGTGGAATGTCACTACCATCTTTCCGATCCTCTTCAAGCGTGCGTAGAAAGGCGTTTCTACGCGCTTAATTTTGAGGACGTAGGAATCAAGAAGCATACTCTCAACCTCATAGCAGTAATCAGCCCGTGACGGTCTTTCAATGACCCAGCAAATGCGGGTTGGATGTTACGAACCCTACACGAAAGCTAGATGTCTTTGAACTCTAAGGCCGGGTGGACGCTGGCTCTATAACATTTACTCCTGCGCGATCTTGCGATCGAAGAGATTCAGAATCAGACGCGGAGTTATCTTGATGTCGTCCAAGCACGGCTTTTCTCATTTGCAGGAACGGATGTTCAACTAAGCAAAAGGTCGCGAGCGCTATGCCAGCCGAGAACAGTGTGATCAGAGCGATTCCGATCAGATTGGTGAACACTGGGAGCCGCGTCGCAAAGGGAAGTTTGGGAAGCAACGAACCCACTACCCACGGACACATGTACTCGTGATTCAGGTACATGCCGAAGGACAACCGGGATATCCAATAAAACAAGCGGGAATTGAAGAGGCCGATCTTACTCTGTAGTCCGAGCCATACAAGCGATCCAAACAATAGGGCCAATACAGTGAAGTCGAACACTTCTTTCTGTACGTGATGTAGTCCGATCATCAGGACGACGGCCACTGCAGTCAAGACCCAGGGTGTTGCTGCCTTCAGTGCTGGCTTGTCGCGCGCGACCCAGAGATTCGAAATAATCAGCCCGATGATTAGCCCGTCACAATGAGTGAGCGAATTGTAGGAAATCTTGGCGAAGAGTTGTGGGTTGGAGCCGAAAAAGTGTCCCGTAGCATGTGTCCACACGATCGCACGGAGAATCACAACGGAAAGAAACAGTCCCCACAAAAGGGGACGATACTGACGGATCGACCGTATATGCCGCGCCAGAAAATACAGCGCTAGTGGCGCGACAATATAGAACTGCTCTTCGATGCAGAGAGACCAGCTCCCCATAACCAGGCCGCGGTTGTGGAAGTTTGTAATGAAGATAAGATCAGACCAACCATATTCTTTCGCTGCCGCGCCGTACCCGAGCGTCAGCGCAAAAGTGAGAACACAGAAATAAGTGAAGTAGTACAACGGCCAGATTCGAAATCCGCGACGCATCACAAATCGGCCCACTTCAATGGATCCGCGATCCTTGAGTTCCTTCCATAATTGACTTCCGATGAAGAAGCCGCTAAGAACGAAGAAGAGATCGACTCCGATCCAACCGTTGGCAACGAAGGGAAGTCTGGAATAGCGGTTCTGGCCATGAGCTTCTGCAAACCAATAGCTAAAGTGGCCACTGATCACAAGCAGAACCGCGATTGAGCGCAATCCGTCTAGAAAAGGTATCTGACTCGCAGGTGGGTGCATCAACTCCGCGATCGAGCCGGAGAAGAGTGCTAAGGTTATCAGTCGGCGGCGCTTCGGCCTTTTTGGAGGTTCCGAATTAGCTCGTATATATGACTCCACTGGGTCCTTCTGCTTATTACCTCGTACCATTGTTCCTAAAATTCAGCATATGACCAATCCCTCCAATGCGGACGGACGGGTCCACATCTTCACGGATTCCGAACGTAAAGCCTGTTTGTGAAATCATGATCGTTTCGTGGCCTCTTGCCGAGGTGAATCATGGCCTGTGTTCTGAGTGGCATCAAATGCTGCGACATTCGCCGCGGACGGGTGCGGTTTGTCCGAATTCCAAATCTTCGAAAGAGAGCCATGGGTGAAGAGAAATTTGTATAGCCCCACCACTGCCGCAGCATTAAGCATAAGCAACGCGCCAGCCGGGCCCGCGACACGATGCAGGACCGCAACCTTGTAGCGCAGGCCGATGATGGCGATGATCCAGGCGAAGACTTGAAGAGCGGCGACAACAGCAAAAAATCGAGAATCGCCCGAGAGCGCGATCGCCGAGGCCAGCAGAAGAATTAGTAGATAAGGCACAACCAAGCGCATCACTTTGTGCGAAACAAGTCGGAACAGCACTCGATTCTGCGAAGTCAACATCCACGGTGCCAGCTGGAAGAGTTGGAAGTTTCCCGCAAGCGTTCGGACTTTGCGATGGAACTCGCCCACAGCTTTCTCAGGCGCGGTGTCGTAAACAAAGGCAAGTGGATCTACGACGGATCGGTAGCCCTGCCGGATGATCGACAGCGGCTGAAACATGTCGTCGAGAATGATCCCCGCTGGCTGCGGAACAGCAAGTTCGCGGCGAATCGCGTAGAAACATCCGCAGACCCCGACCGGAGAGTCGCTGGCGGCCTCGCATGTCCTGATCCATCGTTCATAGCGCCAGTAGAACCCACCCACTGCCGCTGAGGCCGCATCGTTAACCTCATGGCCGATCTCGAGAGTGCCGGACACGCAGCCAACCTTCTCGTCGGCAAAGTTGGCAACCATGTGCTGAATCGCGCCCGCAGCGATGTTAGGCCGAACGTCCGCAAACACGATCACGTCTGACGTAGCTCGTGCCATACCGGCATTTACACCGACTGCCTTTCCGCTGTGCTCTTCGAGGATGATGGCGTGAATGCGTGCGTCCGGCTGGCCCGCAAGCAATTCCGCTGTGCCGTCAGTTGAACCGTCAGAAACAATGATGATCTCCTTAAGATTGGGGTAATCCAGGCTGAGGAGATGCTTAATCTGGCGCGGAAGCAACGATATGCCATTGTGGACAGCGAGCACGATACTTACGCTGGGAGTGATGGGAGCTGTCTTCCATGTCCGCGGCCGCAGTGACGCGAGAATCCACATTATCACCGGGTAGCCCACGTACGTGTAGAGGATGCCAATCAGCGACAGCCAAAAGACGATCTTCACAGTGCACTTCTCCGCGGCACTGTCGTCTCAATCGTCTCAGACATAAAGAGCTGGTCGAGACCCGGCGACCGGTGCTGTACGTAGTAAAGACCGTGTTTGAACTTTTGCCTAGTTTCATCCAGGGTTATCGGGCGAATTCCCATGCCCAGATGGGTTTGTGGTAAATCCGACGACTCGCAATCGACTCGCCGGCAGGTAGCAGCCAAGGAGTTAAGTTTGGTTTGGATTGCCATGAATCAAGCCACTCCCTTCGCGCTGCCAAGCTTCCACACAGTCGCAACAATGCAGACGAGAGCGACACCGCCAACCATCATCGTCTTTGAGAGGCTGCTCACCTTAGGATTCGTGGGCGCCGGGTTCAAGGGCATCGGTTTCGCGCTGACGTTCGCCTTGATTGTGATGCTCCCTGTCCCCGTGCCGCGAAAAGTCAGCACTCCGGCAGCGTCGGCGGTTGCGCTTGCTGGGGTTCCGTCACCGGAGATGGCGTAGGTGGTATTTGGAGTCAGGTCTGAGATGTAGTGGGTTGTCGCATTCGATGCGGAATAAGTAACGCTGGTAAATGTTGCCGGCCAGTTGCGCATGAACATCACGACGGAGGAGCCGATGAGCGCTCCATCGAAGTTCATCCCGCTGGATGACTGCACAAGACTCGTTGCGCTCTGGGCAAAAGACGATTTGCCCCACTCCAGCACACTCAGGAATTGCGTGGATTTCTGCGCTCCGGGTTTGACTGCGACCCTTGTATACGGTTCCCAGTCGGAGCTTTGCGGGTACTTTTCACCCGTGTACGGACCGGCATCAGCCACCGTCCCACCGGAGGAAATCAGGCTGGTGAAGTAGACTTTCTGTTTTTTGGAACGGGTAGGCCAACTCGCCGTGCTTCCATTTATGGTCAGCGGCCCGGTAGCCACCTGCCATATTGCGTGGTCTTGTGCTGAACCGGTTATTCCTCGGTCGTAGTAGACGACCTGATTGGAACCGCGCAGATAAATGAGAGATCGGCTT
>Ga0210388_10004653_pt1 | contig 10748 bp, 9 predicted proteins | sample IncBWC19OmetaG_FD_155485 | JGI IMG/M metagenome (GOLD analysis project Ga0210388, IMG submission 155485) | Forest soil microbial communities from Barre Woods Harvard Forest LTER site, Petersham, Massachusetts, United States - Inc-BW-C-19-O ...
TTCGAAATTGTCGCGGCGAATCTTCTGGATAATGATCCACGGCGGGTGAGCGATCGCATTCTTGCTTACGGGCTGTACGTCGACCCTCCGCTGGGACGCGCCGGGATGACCGAGGCGGAAGTGCGGAAGAGCGGTCGCCGCGCGCTCCTCGGTAAGCGGCCCATGACTAAAGTTGGACGCGCCGTGGAAAAAGGCGAATCCCAAGGTTTCATGAAGATAGTTGTGGATGCAGCGACCAAGGAGATACTCGGAGCGGCGATTCTGGGCGTCGGCGGCGACGAAGCCATCCATTGCATTTTAGATGTCATGTACGCCAAGGCGCCGTATTCGGTGATCCAGCGAGCCGTACATATTCATCCGACGGTGTCGGAGTTAATCCCGACCATGTTGGGCGAGATGAAGCCGTTGTGACCGGCCGCATGCTTTACAGCCGGCCGCATGTCTTAAAGGGTGTTACCGAACCGCGACCGTAAGGGAGTCGGTGATCTTCTCGCGGGATTAGCGCAACCATTTGTCAAGGTTTGACTCCACGAAGTCGTCGTCCGTCAGATGCGGATAAGCGCTGCAGACGCGATCGATTTCTTCCACCTGTCCAGGCGAAAGACCTTCCTGAGGATCCAGGCACCAAGTTCCTTCCAGCAATCCCTGACGCCGTAAAATCTCGTGCAAACCCGCGATGCAGCCACGAAATTGATTGCTCGGATCGAAGAGCGCTGCGTTCGCATCGGTCACTTGTGACGCAAGGGTCGCGAGCGACCGTATGTCGCCTCCGTTTTGAGCGGCGGAAAGATGCGCCACCGCCGTCCGGGTCCACACTGCCCAGTGCCCCAACAATCCACCCACGATGCTAGCTTTGCGGCCGCCGAAATCGAATGTCGTCAGCAGATCAATAAGGATGTTGTCGTCGTTGCCGGTGTAGAGCGCAATTTCGCCGGCGCGCCCGGATTCAACTACCGCGCGAGCCACATCCAGCGTCTGATAGCGATTGAACGGCGCGATTTTAATCGCCACCACATTCTCAATCTCCGCGAATTCGCGCCAGAAGCTGTAAGGCAGCAGCCGCCCGCCGACGCTCGGCTGCAAATAGAAACCGATGATCGGAATCACCTCCGCCAAAGTCTTTGCGTGCCGGATCAACTCCGGGACGGATGCATTGCGTAGCGCGCCCAGGCTGAGCAGCGCGGCGTCGTAGCCCAGCAGCGTAGCCAATTCCGCCTCCTGCATCGCCTGCGCGGTGAGCCCGCAGACGCCCGCTATTTTGGCGACGGGACGCTCTCGCATTTCCTCGGCGGCCAATTCCAGCACGGGACGAAATAAGCCATACCGCGCCTCGCGGATGGCGAACTGCGTGGTGTGCACGCCCACGGCAAGTCCGCCGGCTCCGGCATCCAGATAATATCGCGTAAGGGCTCGCTGGCGGCGCGCATCAAGCTTGCGGGCGGAATTCAAAGCCAGTGGATGAGCAGGAATGACATGACCTTGCTGAAGATGCTGGCGGATGTCCATCAGAACCGGCCGTCCCTTGCTTCAAAGTGTGTTGGTTTATTTAGTGACCGGCCGCCGCTCGAAATCCAGTGCGCAGCCCAGTCCATCATTTGAGCGGCTGTTACTTTTGGAGGGCCAAAGAGTCTATGCGCCTCAGACGCGTTGTTGAGCAATGCAGTGTCCCTCTCTTCTCCGGAAAAAATGGGGGCCTTCTCGAACCGCCGTCCGAATTCGCGCGCGATTTCACGAACTGACAACTTCTCGGGACCAGTGATATTAAGGATTCGCGGCGGGGTCTGGCAATGAGCGAACGATCGCAGGCACATGGAATTGGCATCGCCCTGCCAGATCACATTTACCATTCCCATTCGCAAATCAATGGACCGGCCTTCAAAAACCGCGGAAGCAATATCCACCAACACGCCATAGCGAAGATCCACGGCGTAGTTGAGGCGCAGCAGCGCGACTTTAGTTTGCCAGCGGCTGGACGCGTACTCGAACATCCGCTCCCGTCCGAGAACCGATTGTGCATACTCGCCGGCCGGAGCCACTGGCGACGATTCTACGGATCCACTGCCCGATGCCGGTTCCAGACCATACACATTTCCGGAGGAGAACGCGACAATTCGTGAAGCGCGATACCTTTCCGCAACCAGCCCGGGTAGAAAAGCGTTCATGGCCCAGGTCAAATATTCTGAGCCGCTGGTGCCGAACTTGCGCGCGGCCATGAAAATTACGTTGGGCGCATCAGGAAGCTGATCGAGCGCGCCAGGCTCCAAAAGGTCGCAAGCAACGGTCTCGATGCCGGATGCACGAAGTTCCGCGGCAACACTTGGATCAGAAAAACGCGCCACTGCGATGACCCGTTTGGTCGAAGCGCGGCGGGCGAGCTTCGCCAGGCTGGGACCCATCTTGCCGCCGGCCCCCAGAATCAGCAGGTCACCATCCAGCGCCGCGAGCGCTGCGACATCGTCTTCAGTAGGCCGCGACAGCCGTTCTTCCAGTTCTTCTTCGTTACGGATAATCTGCATATTTAGCCAAATATGTTTAACCCAATTCGAAACCGGCGATGGCGTAGATCCAGTCTTCCCGGCCACGCAAATCCTGGCCACGCACCATTCTGACCAATCTTCGTTGTGGGGTAAATCCGAGCTCAATGGCGAGGTCTCTGGCCAACTGGTTCTGCGGAAGAAGATCCCAGTAGGACTCCGCGGCCGCGCAACTTTGAATGGAGCGGCGGGCGAAATCGACATTTCGGGAAATGCAAGGACCAATGTAGTTCGCACGGCGTCCTGACCGGGAGAAGCAGAATCCGTTCGAATGTGTTTGAACTCTACCGTGTTCGGCCAATGCGCGTAGCAGCTCTGATCGGTCAGCTCCGTAAGCTTCGACCTCGTCGCTTAAAAACATGTCAGTCTGAATGCCCGCGCCACTGGCTCCCGGGTTTTGTTCCAAACACGGTGCCGTCCCCTTGCTCACGCGCGGGGCTCCGAGGAGCGGGACTGTAGCCCCGCGCGTGAGCAAGGGGAACAAATCAAGCGGCTGGAGACCTGGCTGGCGAGCACGCCACCACCGTTCCACCGGTTGTTCCACTCGAAATCCGAGACTTTCGTAGAGCGGCTGTCCCTGATCCGTGGCGTCCAATTTCAAGGATTCGATACCCAGCCGGTCCGCACGTTCGATAGCGTGCAGCAGCAATGATCGCGCAAAACCGCGGCGGCGATAGGCGCCATTGGTCAGCACCATGCCAATCCATCCGAGTTGTCTGCCGTAACAAGCGAGCGTGGCGGTCGACACCAGCCGGCCGTCAGCTTCGATGCCGAAACAATTTTCCGGATTGAGCCGCAACAGCATCCGCCAGTCATCCTCGGTTTGATTCCAGCCGGCCTCGGCCGAAAGTTCGGCTGCGATGGCGATATCCTGAGGCTGTAGGGGGCGAACAGTGGAATCGCTGGCGGCCATGCAGATTCAGGATCGCACGCCGGGGGTACATTGAGGCGCAGGAAGTCAGGAGCGATGTCAGAACAAAACCGGCGAACTTTTATTAAGGCTTCGATGGCGGCGGCCGCTGGCGCAGGCGTGCTTGGCGCAAACGATAGGATCAACGTCGCCGTTATTGGACTGCGCGGACGCGGACGCGACCACATGGAGACTTTCTCGAAAGCCAGCGGGTGTCGTGTCGCGGCTATCTGCGATATCGATGAGGAGCAGATCGGGCGCGGGCGGCAATTGCTGGAACAGCTCTCGAGCCCGGCGCCTCAGGTCTACAGCGATCTGCGGCGCGTGTTTGAGAACAAGAACATTGACGCGGTTTCCATCGCCACGCCGAATCACTGGCATGTTCTGGCCACGGTCTGGGCCTGTCAGGCCGGCAAAGACGTGTATGTGGAGAAACCTGCCAGCCACAATATCTGGGAAGGGCGCCGCGCAGTGGATGCCGCGCGCAAATACAACCGCATTGTGCAATGTGGAATGCAGGCGCGCAGCCTGCAGCATTACCAGCGCGCCATCCAATTGGTGCGTGAGGGCGGGATCGGCAAAGTCCTGATGGCGAAGGGTCTCTGCTACAAACGGCGGCAATCCATCGGACGGAAGCCCGACGGAGCGGTGCCGCCTGGCGTTAACTACGATTTGTGGGTGGGTCCCGCGGCGATGCGGCCGTTCAATCCGAATCGCTTCCACTACAACTGGCACTGGTTTTGGAACACGGGCGACGGAGACATTGCGAATCAGGGTGTCCACGAGATGGATATCGGGCGTTGGGGGCTCGGAAAAGGTACGCCCGCCACAAAGGTCGCCTGCATGGGTGGCAAGTTCATTTACGACGACGATCAAGAAACTCCCAATACTCAGTTGGCGGCATTCCAGTATGGGGATTGCGAGCAGGTGTTCGAAGTGCGTGGGCTCATCACCGGATCGGAAGGAAACATGCCGCTGGAAGGTGACCGGCATTATATCGGCGTGATCTTTTTTGGCAGCGAAGGTTTTCTCACGGTGGACAGCGGCGGCTTCCAGGTATTCATGGGAGAGAAAAGGGAACGAACGCAGTATGTGAAGCACGTCGAGGCGGAGCTTTGGAGTACTCTCCCGCACGTTGAAAATTTCTTAACGGCGGTCCGCACCCGCAATCGGAGCGATCTGAACTGCGACATTCTGGAAGGGCATATTTCGGCGACACTGTGCCACATGGCGAATACCTCATATCGGCTTGGGCGAACTTTGACCTTCGATCCGGAGGCGGAGAATTTTGGATTGGACAACGAAGCGAACGCGTTGCTTTCCAGAAGCTATCGTGATGGGTTCGTAGTGCCCGCGCAGGTTTGAGCCATGAAAAACAAAAACAGTGGGGCGGACTCACTGGTCCGCGCGGGTTCCCCTGGACCCGCTATCTCACCAGCAGGCCGACGTGGGCGTCGGCCGCGGACCAGGGGGTCCGCCCCACGAATCATCGCAGGCAGCAAAGAAACTCCTGGAGCGTTGACTTTATGACTCATGATTTGGTGCTGCATTCGGTAAGCTACTCCGGTTCCTGGGGCCAACAGTTTCTCCCGCTGGAACAATTCCTGGACAAGGCCGCGCAACTCGGTTTCGACGGCGTGATGCTGATGGCCAAACGTCCACACTTGTCGGTTCTGGATTGGAATGCGGCCTCGCGTGCCCGCCTCCGTTCGCGCGCCGAGAAACTTAACCTACGTGTTGCATGCATCGCCGGGTACACCAATTTCACTGCTGATCTGGAGCATCGCGATATCCCGATCCGCGAATTCCAGATCCAATACGTGGTCGATCTGGCGGAAATGGCGCGGGACCTGGGATGCAACCTGGTGAGAGTGTTCACCGGATATGAGCAATCTTCGGCAACGCTAGAAGCACAGACCAAGCTGATAGTGGAATCGCTGCGGGAATGTTCCGATCGAGCAGCGGAGTTGGGTGTGACCATCGGAGTTCAGAATCACCACGACATCGCCTGCGATTTCGAAAGTCAATACGAACTCATTCAAGAAGTAAACGCTCCCAACTGCCGGGCCATGTTTGACGCGTGGGCTCCGGCGCTACAAGGAGTGGACCTGGAAGCCGCGGCCGCAAAGATGGCCGGGATCACGGTGTTCACCACCACGGCGAACTATGCTTTGCGGCCCCGTTTTCGATACCATCCCACGCTGGTCAACTACGAAAAGCTGCTGCCAACGGTGCAGGCCGTTCCGATGGATGAAGGGTTCATCGACTATCGAAAATTTCTCGCGCAGCTCGAGAAAGGCGGCTTCCAAGGGCCGGTGGCTTACGAGATGTGTTCGCCTTTGCGGGGAGGCGGAAGCATGGAGAACCTGGATCTGTACGCCCGGAAATTTCTTGGCTTCATCGAAGATCGCGACACGCGAGCCCTCGAAGCAGTAAAATAAATCGCAGCATGCAGAATATCAACAGGCGAAGATTTGGCGGCGCGCTGGCGGGCGCCGGATTCCTGGCCAACACCAAGATTTCATCTGCGGCGACCGAAGACTCCGCAGGTTTTAAACTGGGCGTTGCCAGCTACTCATTTCGGAAGTTTTCGAGAACCCAAGCGATCGAGATGGTCAAGCAGCTGAACACGCGCTACGTATCGATCAAGGACTTCCACCTTCCACTTAACAGCACGCCGGAAGAAATTGCGCGCGGCCGGAAGGAATTCGACGACGCTGGACTTATCGTACTAAGTGGCGGTGTAATTTCCTTTCCCAAGGACGATGACGCCGACATCCGGCATAAGTTCGAATATGCGAAGCTAGCCGGATTTCCGATGATCACTTGCATGCCGACCGCCAAGACCCTGCCCAAGGTTGAGAAGATGGTGCAGGAATTCGATATCCGCATGGCGCTACACAATCACGGCAAGAGCGACAAGAATTTCCCCACGCCGAAGGACGCGCTAAGGGCCGTTGATGGATTGGACCCGCGCTGCGGGCTATGTATCGACGTCGGTCATACGGCCGAGGCGGGCGCGGACGTGGTAGAGTCCATCCGCTTAGCAGGTTCGAGGTTGTTCGACGTTCACATTAAAGACGAGAGCGATCTCTCGAGTGAAGCTTCGCAAGTCCCCGTCGGCGAGGGACGCATGCCCATCCCCGCCATTTTCCGGGAATTGAAAAAGTTGAATTATCGCGGCGGCGTGATGCTGGAATACGAGGTCGACGAAAACAATCCCCTGCCGGGGATGGCCAAGAGCTTCGCCTACATGCGCGGAGTGCTGGCGGGCATGCAGGCGTAAAAGGAGATTTATGCAACGCAGACACTTTCTACTCGGCTCGGCCGCGGCCGCAATGGCGCAACGGACCGTTCTGGCCAGCCCCAACGATACGGTTCGCGTGGCGTGCGTAGGTGTCCGCGCGCAGGGCCGCGCGCATATCAATCACTACGCCAAGATGCCCAATGTGCAGATCGCGGCGGTGTGCGATATCGACGAATCCGTTTTGAGCGCCCGGCTGGATGATATCGAAAAGCTGGGGCAAAAACGCCCCACCGGCTACACCGATTTCCGGAAGTTGCTGGAGGACAAGAGTATCGATGCGGTATCCATCGCCACTCCCAACCATCACCACACCTTGCAAACCATCTGGGCCTGCCAGGCCGGAAAAGACGTGTACGTGGAGAAGCCTTGCTCCCACGATATGTTTGAGGCACGCCAGATTTCTACCGTCATGGAGAAGTACAACCGCATCGTGCAGCATGGCACCAACAGCCGGTCCGGCATCGCGCGCGAAGCGATTCAAAAGATCCACGAGGGTCTGATCGGCGATGTTTATATGGCGCGCGGCCTTTGTTTCAAATGGCGCGATACCATCGGCCGGGCGCCGGTTTCACCGGTTCCACCGGGGGTCCACTATGATCTATGGCTCGGTGGCGCGCCGCAGCACGAATTCACCAAGAACCGCTTCCATTACAACTGGCACTGGTTCTGGGATTACGGTAACGGCGACATCGGCAACCAGGGCATCCATCAAATGGACGTCGCGCGCTGGGCGCTGGGCGTGAAATATCCAGCGAAGGTGAGCGCCATCGGCGGCCATATGATGTTCGATGACGATCAGGAGACGCCGAACTTATTGACCGCGACCTTCGAGTTTGACGAAGGCGGCAGAAAACGCATCCTGGTCTTCGAAGTTCGCCATTGGATGACTAATCACGAAGCCGGCTTGGGTGAGAACGGTACTTCACCGAACACCGTGGGGACCATCATCTACGGCTCCAAAGGATATGTCGCTGTTTGGGATGAAGACAACGGGCGCTACGACAGCTTCCTGGGCAAAGAGCAGCAGCCGGGTCCATCGGGCAAAGATCAAGGCAACAATTGGGCGAACTTTATCGCGGCCGTTCGCAGCCGCAAACCGTCGGACCTGAACGCGCCCATCACCGAAGGAGCGATTTCCACCATGCTGGTGCATCTTGCGAATATTTCTTATCGGGTAGGACGAACCATTTATTTCGATCCCGAAACGTACTCGTGCAAAGGAGATGCGGAAGCGAACGCCTTGTTCCGGCGAAAATATCGCGCTCCGTTTGAAGTTCCTCAACTGGTGAGCTAAAGCCATGGAAAATCCTAAACAACCAACACGCCGCAATTTTGTTGGACAAGCTTCCACGCTGGTAGGATTGGGAGCAGCCATCCAATCGACAGCGCTTTCCTACAGCCGCATCATCGGCGCCAACGACCGTATTTCCGTCGGCCACATCGGCATCGGCAACCGCGGCTCGGAACTTGCCGGGATGGCGCCGAAGCTCAAGGACAAATATAACTTCGAGTTGACTGCCGTCTGCGATCTGTGGAGCGTGAACCGCGAGCGCGCTGCCGATCGAGGAGAGAAGAACTACGGACGCCGTCCGCGAACCTTCCAGTACATGGAGAAGATGCTGGAGCTGCAGGATCTCGACGCGGTGTTCATATCCACTGCGGATTTCCAACACTCCCTGCACCTGAAGACGGTGCTCGAAGCCGGTAAAGACGCGTATTGCGAGAAACCAATGGCCACCGATTTGGCGGACGCAAAGGCCGCGCGCGATGCGTTTTTGAAAACCAACCGGATAGTTCAAATCGGCTCGCAACATCGCAGTGAGCCGTACCAGCGCGAGACCAAAAAAGTCATTGACAGCGGCGCGCTGGGCGAGATTACGAAAATTGAGCTGGTCTGGAATTATCACGGTCCCCGATGGCGCGGCCGGCCGGAAGTGAAACAGATTCGCGAGCAGGACACGGATTGGAAGCGCTGGCTGCTGCATAAACCCGATCGCCCGTTCGATCCGCGCGCGTATTTCGAATTTCGGCTGTATCGTGATTTCTCGTCCGGCATCGCCAGCCAGTGGATGGTGCATGCCATCGATCTGATGAATTATTTCCATGAGGACAAGTTTCCAAGCTCGGCCGTGGCGCACGGCGGCGTCTACGCCTGGAAGGATGGCCGTGAAAATCCGGACACGTTCCAAGCCCTTCTGGAATATCCGAAGGGTTTTCTGCTGAGCTACGCCACCAGCTTTGGGAACGATTGCGATAGCTTCTCGCGCATCATGGGCAAGAAGGCCACACTGATCAATGAGGGCGGCGAGGGCAGCCCGCGCTGGCTATTGGTGGAAGAAGCCGGGAATCACGAGGAAAATCCTTACGTCAAGCGCCCGCAACGCTACATCACTATGCCGGGCAGCGACAAGCCCGGTCCGCCGGCCGTCAGCGACGAAGATCTGTCGCACCAGATCAACTGGTTTTCTTGCCTGCGCTCCAGGCAACAACCCAATACCACGGTGCATGATGGATTCGCTTCCGCTGTCGCTGTCATCATGGCCGCGCAAGCTCAGCGGGAAGGGAAGAAGCTTTACTGGAATTCGAAGACGGAAGAAATTGTGGATCAGCCCGTGAAAGCCTAGCGAATGCGCGCAGGCCACGGCATTCGCTGGCGCATTGTCTGGATTCTGTTCTTTTCGACCGCCATCAATTACATCAATCGTCAGACGCTGTCGCTTCTGGCTCCGGTCATATCCAACGAGCTGCACTTCAGTCATGAAGATCTTTCACGGATCTTCGGATCTTTTCAGCTGGCCTACGCCTGGACCTGGCTCATTGGCGGTCTGCTGCTTGATCTGATCGGCGCGCGCTGGGGGCTGAGTCTGGCCGTTATCTGGTGGTCGGCAGCCAGTATTCTTACCGGATTTGCGAATTCCGTTTCATCCTTCAGCTTCTTCCGCTTTCTGCTGGGCATCGGCGAGGGCTTCAATTGGCCGGGCGCCAGCAAAGTTGTCGCGGAATGGTTTCCCGCGCGCGAACGCGGTCTCGCTGTAGCGATTTTCGACAGCGGCTCCAGCGTCGGCGCAGCCATTGCCGCGCTGACCATCCCGCTCATTGCGCTCTGGGTGGGCTGGAGACATGCTTTTACCGTATCCGGAATTCTGGGCCTGGTCTGGCTCGTATTCTGGTGGAAGAATTATCATCCGCGCGAGAAACATCCCAACCTGTCCGACGAAGAAGCGGCCATCATCGATGACGGCGTGGATAAGACCATTCCGAAGGAACCGTTCCTGGTCGTTCTCAGAAAACTGTGGAAGAATCCGAACGCGTGGGGAATTTTGCTGGGACGTTCGCTGACGGATCCCATGTGGTGGTTCTACGTATTCTGGCTGCCTCAATATTTAAGCGACGCTCGGGGATTCAGCCTGAAACAAATCGCCGCCTTCGCCTGGATCCCTTTCGTTGCGGCCGACATTGGAAATTTCACCGGGGGCTGGGTATCCGGCCTGCTGATCCGGCGCGGCGTGCCCGTGATTCGCGCCAGAAAATGGATATGCGTGGTGACCTGCGTTCCCATGCTGGCCGGAATTCCGGCAGTGCTGGTGCACAGTCCGTTTTGGGCCGTGTTTTTGATCTGCATTGCGCTGTGGGGTTACGCGGCATGGTCCACCATGGGCCTCACGTTTCCATCCGACTTGTTCGACCAGCGCGTCGTGGGCACGGTCACAGGATTCAGCGGATTCGGCGCGGGCATGGCGGGAACGGCCGTAACCTTGGCAGTGGGCTATATCGTGGACAAGTTCTCGTACATGCCGGCGTTCTTGTTCGTTTCATTTCTACCGGTGTTAGCCACGCTGAGCGTGTTGGCGCTGGTGGGGCGGACCCCCAGGTCCGCGCGGGTCCCCCAGGACCCGCTCCTCGGCTAGCAGGCTGAGATACAATTCTCTCCATGCGGTTTGTTCTTGCGGCGATTGTCGCGCTTCCCCTTTTCGCGCAGCCCAGCGCCAATATTTTA
>Ga0210388_10004654_pt1 | contig 10747 bp, 10 predicted proteins | sample IncBWC19OmetaG_FD_155485 | JGI IMG/M metagenome (GOLD analysis project Ga0210388, IMG submission 155485) | Forest soil microbial communities from Barre Woods Harvard Forest LTER site, Petersham, Massachusetts, United States - Inc-BW-C-19-O ...
GGCCGTGGTGCGCCTGCTGGGCCTGGCCTTGCTCCGCTTGCTGTGCCGGCGGCGCTTGTTCACGGTTGCGGCGCGGCTGGTCAACTTGGGCGCTGGCCATCAACGCCGTGAACAATGTTGTGAGTCCTATGGCGATCCAATGTCTTTTCATCGACTCTCCTTATTTTGATACGCGAAGCATCACCACTCCATGTCCTGAAACTTCGGCTTCAAATAGATCTTTGATTTTCCCGCGATCGGCATGGGCCCAAACATCGCGTACCGAGTGTTTGCCGCTGAGCCCCAGGTCGGTCCACTTAGCGATCATCAATTCAGCATTGTCTCCGCGATTAAAAAGCGCCATGGCCAGGTCGCCGCCTTCCAGCGGCTTGACCCACACTTCCGTACGGCCTTCCTTCGAAACGCGAAAACCTTGCTTGCCTAGCTTGTCCTGGTCGATCGCGATCACTTCGCGATTGATTAGAAGCTGCTTGGTTTCATCGTCCATGCTGCGCACGTCATTGCCGGCCAGCAGCGGCGCGGCCAGCATGGCCCACAGGCTGATGTGCGTCCTATACTCCACCGCATCCATATTGCCGTTGCCGATTTCGAGCATGTCCGGATCGTTCCAATGCCCCGGGCCTGCGTACTGCTCCAGTCCAGTCTCCTTGTCGAAGCCAATGGTCGACATGCTCTTCCAGACGTCTTCAATATCGCCGGTGGTGCGCCACAGATTGGCGCCGGAGGCCGCGCCCCACTCCCAAACTTTGCGCAGCCCATATTGACACAAGCTGTAAACAATGGGACGCCCAGTGGCCTTTAGCGCGTCGCCCATTTTCCTATAAACGGCCGGCATCTCTTCATCCTTGTACACTGTTTTGGCGCTGCACCAATCGTATTTAAGATAGTCGATACCCCACGCTGCCCAGGTGCGGGCGTCCTGCTCTTCATGCTGGTAGCTGCCTTCGTAACCCGCGCAAGTTTTCGGCCCAGGCGAGGAGTAAATGCCGATCTTCAATCCCTTGGAATGGACGTAGTCGGCCAGGCCCTTCATGTCCGGGAATTTTTCGTTGGGCTGCAAAACTCCCTGCTCATCGCGTTTTCCCTGCCAGGTGTCGTCGATGTTGACGTAGGTGTAGCCGGCTTCCTTCATGCCGCTGGACACGATCGCGTCCGCCATTTCTTTGACAGTCTTGGCGTCCACTTTTTCCGCGAACTTGTTCCGGCTATTCCAGCCCATGGGCGGTGTCAGCGCCAATTGCTGCCCCCAGCAGATGGACGCCAGGACAAAGCCGGAAAGAAGTCTTAAGGCCATAGTTTCTATGAAACCACTTTTTGAAGCGTGAGAGGAACGTCCCCTCGCTCACGCGCGGGGCTACGGTGGCAGCCCATCACCCCCCGGCTTAGTACCGACTTGTATCCCCGCGACTTGTATCCCCCCGACTTGTATCCCCGCGACTTGTAGCCCCGCGCGTAAGCAAGGGGACCCGCTCGCTATACTTAATATGTATGGCAACCCTAGTGAGCTTGGGCGCCTCCAAACTCGACGCAGCGTCTCTCAACCAGAAGCAAGACAAACTGTTCTCCCTTCTGGCTGAAATGGGACGCGTCATGGTGGCGTATTCGGGCGGGACCGATTCCGCGTACCTGGCCTGGGCCGCGAACCGCGTGCTCTCCGACAACGCCATCGCCATCACCGCCGACTCCGCGTCCATCCCCGAATCGCACAAGCGCGACGCCGAGGCTTTCGCCCGTGAGTGCGGATTCCGGCATGAGTACATCGAGACTCATGAGTTCGACAATCCCGATTATGTGAAGAACGATCCGAATCGCTGCTTCCACTGCAAGGACGAGCTATTCACCGAATTAACTGCCCTGGGCCACGAGCGAGGAATTGAGCACATCGTTTACGGCGTAAACGTGGACGATCTGGGCGATTACCGTCCTGGCCAGCGCGCCGCCAAACTGCACCAGGTGGAAGCGCCGCTGGTGGACGCCGGATTGACCAAGGCCGAGATCCGGGAGTTGTCGAGATTGGCCAATCTCTCCACGTGGGACCGTCCTGCCTCGGCTTGCCTGAGTTCGCGCATTCCCTACGGAACAGCCGTGACAGCAGAGAATGTGAAAACCGTGGAAGTGGGGGAAGAGTCCATTCGTGCGCTCGGCTTCCGCCAATTCCGCGTACGATTTCACGGCGAGCTGGTCCGGCTCGAGATCGCCAAAGACGAACTCTCCCGCGCTCTGACGCCTGAAATGGCCAAGGCATTCGTCGAAATCTTCAAGCCGCTGGGATTCCACTACGTCACCATCGATCTGGAAGGCTATCGGCAAGGGTCGCTGAATTCAGTCCTGAAGTGAAGACCACGCTATTCACGGTGTGGGCCGCGCTTCTGTCGGCTTACTGCCAGGAATTCAGTGGGCTGAAAGGTCTGGTTGCCGACGAAGCCACCAATCCCGTCGCCAACGCTCATGTGCAGCTGAAGCATCATAAGAACCCCGCCGCGTTCAAGAAAGTCCAACCGCGCGAGACGGCACGTTCAAGTTCGACGACGTTCCCGCGGGAAGGTACGATGTCCTGGTTACGAGCACTGGTTTTCCATCCATACTAAGACTTGACCTGAGAGTGCGACCTGGAGAAATGCTCCAGCTGGGGGCGTTCACCCTCCACTATGTATCAACTCTCTGCGCTCCGCCTTTCTCATATCTGCCAGAGATCGAGAACGCACACTCGGAATCCGGAGTCTCGCAGATTGTCGGTTCTGTGGGAACCGAGTCAGGGCAACCGCTGACGGACGCGGTCGTGGTGGCCAAAGCACCAGCGAGAATTACGGGGCATGTCAAAACCGATTCTCAAGGTCGATTTATTCTGGCGAGTCTGCCCGAGGGTACATACAAGCTGCGGGTCTCCCGGCTCGGCTACTCAGATTTTCTGGTCGATCTAGTCCCGGTGAAGTCGGGTGAGGAAACTCGCATACAGCGCTTGCTAATGCAGAGGTGCCGGGCCGACACCGCTGCAAGCCTATAAAATACAATCAGGTTGCGGTGGCGTGCCAATAATTTCCAGAAAATCGCCGCCGATTTAATTCCGCGTGCCGATAGTTTCCGTGCGCCCAGCCAGCGGTTTTACCGCCGGCCCTCCACAAACTCCCACGCCCGTATTCAAAAGGGCATTCAGTAGATTGTGCAGCACAGCGTAAACCATCTGCTCGTTCACCGGCTGCTTGCCCGGCAGTCGGAATGACGCGGGAAGTTCCTTGGCGATCTGCAGCCGGATGGAATGCGGCAGCGTGCGGCCGGAGCGGTCCTTCTGATTGGCAACGGAAATGGGCGTTTGCAGCACCGAGCCGGATTGGCCGTCCACATAAAACTGACAGCGCGAGAACCAGCCCAGATTGCCTGGATCAGCCGCATCGAAGAGCAGCAAGGGAGCTTGCCGGTCCGCAGCGAGAAGATCCAGGCACAGTGAGCGCTTGTTATCCTCGATCTTGTATTCGAAGCCGGCCTGCTTGGCGATATTGGCGACGAAGTCCGGATCCAACTCGAGCAGGAGGAATTTGTGATCGCCGGCCAGCAAAACTTGCATGAATTGTTATTTTATCCAATTCGAGAGTGACTGCGCTGCCGCGTGCTGGTAAAGCTGATAAAAACCCGAATCGAACAATACCAGAAACACCTCGCGGACGTGCGTTTCCGGCTTATCCAGGTGGGCAGCCACGGTCTCCAGCGCAATGGCTGCCGCTTCTTCGGCAGGGTAGCCGTAGGCGCCTGTGCTGATGGCTGGGAAGCTGATGGTGCGCACGCTGCGCTCCTCGGCCAGTTCCAAACTCTTGCGATAGCAACTCGCGAGCTGAGCTGGTTCCCCATGCCGCCCGTCACGATAAATAGGACCCACAGCGTGGAAAACATACTGTGCCGGAAGCGCTCCGGCAGTGGTTACCACTGCGCTGCCGGTTTCACATCCCCGCATTTCATCCAGCTCGCGCATGATGGACGCTCCACCCGCGCGATGGATTGCGCCATCCACGCCTCCACCTCCACGCAGGCCGGAATTCGCGGCGTTTACGATAGCGTCCACGCGGATCTTGGTAATGTCGCCGATCACCAAACGAAGTTTTTTTCCGTTTGGGAAATCGATCTCCATGCCGTGATTGTAACCCCTGGGGCAGGTTGCCAACCTGCGCGCCGATTGCCAATCGGCGCTGTCCCGTTATAGTAGAAGATTGGACGCTTTAGTGCTCTTCGACATCGACGGTACGCTAATCCGGCGCGCCGGCGCTCATCACCGCGAAGCCCTGGTAGAGGCCATTCGCCGAACTGTGGGAGTGGACACCACCACCGACGGCGTGCCGGTGGCAGGCATGTTGGATCGCGACATTTTAACCATCATGATGACTCGCGCTGGAATGCGGCCAGGCGCTATTCGCAAAGCCATGCCGCGAGTGGTGCAGCAAGCCCAGTCGATTTATATCCGGACCGTGCCCGGTCTCGAACGTAAAGTGTGCCCCGGAGTACGCCGCGTGCTTGCGCTTCTCAAGCGAAGAGGCGTCGTGATTGGGCTGGTCACTGGAAATCTGTCGCGGATCGGCTGGAGGAAAATGGAACGCGCGGGACTGAAGCCATATTTCCGCTTTGGTGCTTTTGCGGAGCTGGCCAACGACCGCGCCGGATTGGTCCGGCTGGCCATCCGCCGCGCGCGCAAAGAGAAATGGATCAGCCGCGCCGCCAACATTGCCCTAATTGGCGATCATCCCAACGACGTGCGCGCTGCAAAAGCGAATGGCATCCGCGCGGTCGCCGTCGCCACGGGCCTGGTGCCGATGGAAGAACTGCGAACACACTCGCCAGATGTGCTGCTGCCTGATCTTCGCTCACTGGCATTGGAGATGCTGTTTTGATGGAAGCTCAAACGCTGGCGGTAAAGCGCGCTGAGGTGGAGTTTCACAATTTCGCCTCATTGGGACAGCCTGAACGCGCCATCGCCCACTACGCCGAGCAAAACGTCCGCCGCGGCGCCGTCATCCGGAACCATTTGAAATTTATCGGTGAGATGACGCCGTTTCTCGAGATCGGTTCCAACGTCGGCCACACCAGCTACATGCTGGCCAACGAATTCGGTGCGAGCGGCTTTGCGCTGGACATTTCAGCCGATTCTTTGCGCTACGGTGTCGCGCTGCAGGACCGTTGGCGCCTTTCTCGTGCGCCCATCCGTGTCGCTGGTGACGCTGTGAACTTGCCGTTCGCGGATGGATCGCTGCGCTTCGTGATGGCGTTTCAGATGCTCAGCCAGTTTATGAACATGGAGAGCGTCTTTCTGGAAGTGAAGCGGGTATTGGCGCCCGGCGGCACTTTTCTCTTCGCCGAGGAACCGCTGAAACGAAAGTTGACTCTCAGCCTGTACCGCTGTCCTTACTACGACACCATGAAACCCTGGGAGCGCCGCTTGTCTGACTGGGGTCTGCTGGGATACCTGGTCCGCGATGTCATTGGCGCGCACCAGGAGGAAAGCTACGGAATCCGGCAGAATCACACCATGGGTATCAAGCAGTGGCATGACTTGATCAACAAACATTTCGTAGACGCTGAGTACGAAATGTTCGTGCCGGAGCGAGGCTGGGGAGAACGGATAGTCAATAGCGCCGCGATGTCCCAATGGCGCGCGGCGCGATTGCTGGGTGGCACACTGGCTGCCGTTTGCCGCAAAGCCGGCGGCCCGGAACGCATGCCCTTTGATGAATCCGGATTTGAGACGCTGCTGCGTTGCCCGGATTGCCATTCCACACTGAATCGCGACTCAAGCGACACGCTGCAATGTTCCCAATGCAGCTTCCGTGCGGCGAACGAAGGGGCCGTGTATAATTTGCTGCCTTCTTCCGAACGCGCCGAATTGTATCCGGGCGATCGCGAAGATGTCATCGACTTCTGCCTGCCCAGCCATGCCGAGCGATTATTGGAAGGCTGGTACGATCTGGAAGGCGTGTTTGGAAATAAGTTCCGCTGGGTCGGCGACCACGCGGCGGCACGCTTGGTCAGGGTTAAGCCCGGGCCGCAACGGTTGCGCATTCGAGGTCATGCATGCGAAGGGCATCCGGTGGAGTTGACCGCCCGCGCCAATGGGCGCGAGGTGGGCCGCTGGAAGCTCGACCGGCCGGGTTTATTCATCGTCGAAGCCGATGTAGAGGAAAGCCCGGAATATCACATCGAAATTAATGCCGGTCCAACCTGGAGCGTGTCTACCGACGACCGCGTATTTACCGTCACCCTGAGCATGATTCGTCTCGTGCCCAGGGAATAAACGCATGTCACGTTATCGGACCAGCGAGATATTGCTGGTGGCTCTCTTCACGGCGTGCGTCTCGTTCCAGCTTTTCGTCCCGCCTGCCATCGGACTCGCGAACAACGGCGATTTCGCCAAAATGATTGGCCGGTTCTCGCTCGCTCCCGGTAGCCTGGATACATCCGAGGAGTACAAGTATTTCACGGCGCATTGGGCCTACAACCGCGCCTTCTATTGGCTGTCCGATGACCGCTCTTCTGAGCTGATTCCCATTTCCGCCGCGGTGCTGACCGGCTGGTGGTTCAGCGTCCGCGTTTTCGATATCCGCACGCTAGGTGCTATTCACGCGTTATTGTGGATCGCTTGTTTCGCGGCGTTTCTTCCTCTGCTGCGGCCTGTGGCCGGCAGGCTGCGCTATCTCATCGGAATTGTTGCCGTCTTCATCTTTACTGACGTCAGCTACGTTGCCTGCCTCAATTCGTTTTATACTGACGTCGCGGCATTCCTATTTTTAGCGTGGGCGCTGGTATTGTGGCTCCACTTCATAAACAGCTGGAAGCCATCGACGGCCCTTTTCGTGATGTTTATAGCAGCCTGCGTTCTCTGCGTCTTAAGCAAGGCGCAACATGCCGTGCTCGGATTGTTCTTGTGCGTTCTGGCCGCGACAGCCGCGCTGCGGTTCAAAGGCATGTGGCGCAAGGGCGTGGCGTTCTTGGCCGCGGGGTTAATCGTGGCTGCCGCAGCCCTCTCCTTTCACCTAATGCCGCACGAAGAAAAATCAGACGATGCCTATGCCGGGATTTTCATGATCCTGCTCCACAACTCTCCCACCGCGCTAGGCGACTTACGCGAATTGGGCTTGGGCCCCGAATATCTGCGCTACGTCGACCATTGGCCCATCCCGACATTCGCCGATGAACCTACCAAGCAGGCCTGGTGGAGCGAGTTCAACCGTCGAACCGGCCACGGACAGATCGCCTGGTTCATTTTGAAGCACCCGTGGCGATCGGCCGCCATCGTTTACCGCACGCTGCATTTCGAAGCCGCCAAACGCCGGCCCGATCTCGGCAACTATGAGCGGCAGTATGGTCTTCCTCCCGGCGCCAAAACGACTTCATTTGGATGGTGGAGCACTCTTCGATCCCTCCCGTTCCGCCTCGCTCCCTGGCACATCCTGCTGTGGTACTTGGGCCTTCTTGCAGCGGGGATTTGGCTCGCGGTGCGCCGGCGTGGAGACAACGCATCGCGACTGGCCGCCTTGGGCACGCTACTTGCCGGCATGGGCCTGGTGGAACTTGCCATCGGATCAATGGGAGACGCCGGCGAAGTCGCACGTCATCTTTTGCTGTTCCACATCATTACGGATTTCACTATTGTGCTGGCGCTAATCTGCGCCGCGGTGTTTTTTCAAGGCAGGGCCAATTTGCGCGCCAACTCCTGAAATCTTGGCTCGCCATGAATCGCCGCGAAGGCCGGCTCGGCTTTCAACAGTGGCATCATGATGTTGCGCTGAGCGAAGGCTTTATCCAACGCGTCCAACGCCATGCCGTTTTGGCCTAAGAAAGTATATTGCGTGGCCATGGTAAAAAAATCGCTGGACCCCGCCCGCTCTTCTTCCCGGACCCTTTGTTCGTACATGCGCTTCAACTCTCCCTCGGGATTTCCGGGCGCCAGATGCAGAGTCTCGGCGATCTCGCGATACTTCTTCTGATAAAAGAGACTGCGCAGGATGCACGCATTGGCTTCCGCGAGACCGGGCTCCAGTTCGCGCGCCCGCCGCGCCTGCTGGATCGCGTCGTCGAAGTGGTGCGCTTGCAAATACAGCCATCCGGCATCAATGTTCACCCGCGCCGAAAGCGGATCTAACGCAATCGCGCGTCGCAACGACGTCAAGCCTTGCTCCGTCCGTCCCATGGCCACCAGAAAAAACGCGTAATCGTGATGAGCCACGGGAAGGCTCGAGTTGATGGCCATGGCACGCCTGAAATGCTGCTCGGCAAGGGACCAATTCCATTCGCGCCAGAATAGTACATTAGCCAGCGCATTGTGCGCTTCCGCGTTTTGCTGGTTGATGCTGAGCGCTCTCTGCGCGGCTTCTCTCGCGCGCACCCAGATCCCCTCCGGCACCGCTCCGGATCGTCCCATCGCGACCTCAGTTTCGGCTATGGCCGCATAAGCCGCGTCGAATTGAGGATCCAGCCTGGCAGATTCTTCGAAATAGGCGGCGCTACGCTCCAGGTCGGCCCGCGTCTCTTTATGTTCCAGGTAAAGTCCGTTCAAATAGGCCTGGTAGGCTTCCTCATTTTGTGCATGCGCCACCACGCGCGTGGCCTCCGCGCCGCCCAGAAGTTTTCCGGATACAGCGGCTGCAATCTGGGCGGCGGACTCTTCCTCGATGCGGAACAGTTCAGCCTGGTCGCGTTCCGAGGTGTTGGTCCAAACCTGCGCCTGGTCACCCACTTTGATTAGCCGCGTGGAGATTCGAATCCGCCCGTCGCTGCGGCGCACCGTTCCTTCCAGGACGTAATCCACGTGCAGGTCGCGGCCGACCTGATCGATGGCGTGAGAGCCGCTTTTGTAGCACATCACTGAAGTACGGCCAATCACCCCCAGCCGGTCAGGGCTCAAGATGCCAAGTTGGCTGATCAACTCTTCAGTGAGCCCGTCGGTGAACAGGTCTTCTTTGGGATCGCCCGTGAGATTTTCGAACGGCAGGGCCGCAATCATGATGCGCGCCGGCGGAACGGGACGATGCCAAACGGCATAGGCGGCCGCAATCACCAGACACGCAGCCAGCCCCGCGACGAGCCACAACAGATATGGGCGTGCGATGGACGGGACCGGCTGCGCGGGCGCCTCTCCTAACGCGATTCGCTGCACCGGAGCAATGAATTTATAGCCGCGCTTGGGAACGGTCTGGATGAAGCGCGGCGCGTCGGAATCGTCATTCAGCGTGGCGCGAACTTGGGCCACGCACACGTTGAGATTGCGGTCAAAATCGACGAAAGTATCCGTGCCCCATACTTCACGCTGGATGTCCTCACGGCTTTGCAGTTGTCCCGCGCCTTCCGCCAGCAGCCGCAGCACCTGAAACTGTTGCGGAGATAATTTCAGAAGCACGCCCGCGCGGCGCAGTTCATTGTTCTGCAAATCAAGCTCGAATGCTCCGAATCGAAGAAGGGAGCTGGCTGCCGGCACGGTTACAGTATACGGCCAGCTCCCGCGCCGGCCCTGTTTGGACGCCGGCCGCAACGAGCCGTGCTGTTAATACTCCGCCATAAGCCATTGTGCGCTTTCGACTTCTTCACAAACAAAAAAATAATGCCGGATGTCTTGCTCGTCTGCTCGGAATGTCTGAAAGTCGGTGCATGACTAACCGACGTGAGATGCTTCTTGCAGCCGGCGCCGCCGGTGTGCTTCGATCAGGCGAGGCGGGCGAAACCAAACAGGTCCCTCTCGATTCCGAAAAATTCCGCCAGGCAGTGGTAGCCGGCGATCTTGCAACGGTCGTTTCGATGTTGGACCGCGACCCAGCCTTGCGCTACGCCAGGGACGCCGGCGGTGTTTCCGTCTACGCCTTGGCTTGTCTCCAAGGCCACTCCAAGATTGCCGAAGAGATCGCTGGCCGTGGCTTGGTGCTGGATATCTTTGAGGCTGCCGCGAGCGGAAATAGTAAACGCGCCAACGAGATCGCTAAAGACGACCCGGGCCTGGCTCACCACCGCCTCCCGGATGGCCGGACCCCGCTGCACCTGGCCGCCGAGGCAGGGAAGCCCGCCATGGTGACTTTCTTCGCGATGAAGGGCGCAGATCTGAGTGCAGGCCCGGACAGTCCACTGTTAGCCGCCGTCAATTATCCGGACCACGCGCTGGCCAGCGAAATGTCCACATTTCTTTTGATGAATGCCTCTAACCCGAATGCGTGCCGCCGCGACGGAAAGACGGCGTTAGAACTGGCGAAAGCGCGTGGCTATGACGATCTGGTCCAGATGTTGATTCACCGCGGAGCGGAAGCCGGCGCGCCCTCGGTAGAGCGCGTCCATTACGGCCGCCGCTACACGCAAGATCTGCGCGGCAATCCGGTAACGCGCGAAGATACATATGGAATTCCGCAGGATTGGATCAACCAATTCGTCGCCGTGGCGCATTTTGATTTCGAAAAGGTGAAACAGCTTCAGAAGCTTTGCCCTACGCTAATCATGACGCGCGCCACCTGGGATGAATTGGCCATCGAAGCGGCCGCTCACATGGGGTTGACGCCGCCGACCCGATTCCTGGCTGATTTGGGTGCGCCGGTATCAACTTGTACCGCCGCCTTGGTGGGCGAACAAGCACTGGTGAAGCGCTTAGTCACCGAGGATCCCGGGACTTTAAGAGAACGCGGCGCGCACGACATCGCGCTAGTGGCGTACACGACGCTGGGCGCGCAGCATGTGGAGATCGCCGAGTTTCTGTTAAACGCGGGCGCCGACGTTCACGCCAGATCGCTAGGCC
>Ga0210388_10004655_pt1 | contig 10744 bp, 7 predicted proteins | sample IncBWC19OmetaG_FD_155485 | JGI IMG/M metagenome (GOLD analysis project Ga0210388, IMG submission 155485) | Forest soil microbial communities from Barre Woods Harvard Forest LTER site, Petersham, Massachusetts, United States - Inc-BW-C-19-O ...
CGGCGATTGCCGCCACCGCCTACTTCACTGGGCGAAAGCACCAGGTGCAAACCGCAGGCCATGAAGTCGCCTGGGAATGCCAATACAACAACGCTGGCAAGACGTTTTGGCGGACCTTCGCGGGAACCTGTCCTGCGCAAATTAGCACCACAATCTGGCGGCTGCCGATTTAGCTTGTCAGTGCGACTTGGCGGCTCAACCCTGTTGGCGGCGCAACTCAACCTGGACAAATCGGCGATTGGGCGGATCTAAATTGCAGCCTCCGCCACTTTCAAGTAGGACTTTCGATAGACCCACAATCCGGCAATGGCGATTGAAAATGCCATCCCGAACACCACCGCGATCAGGCTAATGGGCACCCCCGCTCGCACCAGAACCGCGTAAATGCCGATCATGACCAGCATGGTGGCGTTCTCGCCCAGATTTTGAATGGCGATGGCGTGCCCCGTGCCCACGGTGTTGTGGCCTCGCTCCTGCAACAATGCATTTAACGGAACGACGAAGAAGCCCCCGGCCGCGCCGATGAGCGCCAGAACCGCGAACGCGACGGGTAAGGAATGGACGATCGACATGACGCACACGGCCAAACCGATAAGAACACCGCTTGGCAGTGCCTTATGCGCACTGGATACCGTGACGAATTTTCCGGCGAGCGCGGCGCCGACGACGATGCCCACTGCAGTCATGGCATTGAGGTAAGCCGGCATGCGATTATTCAGGATGCCAAGCGCAACCGGTACCCACGCGATCAACAGGAATCGCATCGTCGCGCCGATGCCCCAAAACAAACAGGTCCCAGTGATCGAGAATCGGGCATCGCGTACCGCAATCAACGAGTGCAATGCGCGCGCAAAATCCCGCAGAATTTCCGGGATCGACAAACGACCGAATGGGTGCAAAGGCACCAACTTCGGAACCGCAAGATTGGTGGCGGCCGCGAGCGCATAACAGGATGCGACGATCCATAAGGTGGCCTGCACGTTCCAGTCTGCAAGCGTACCACCGGCAATCGCCCCCACCAGAATGGCGGCGATGGTAGACGCCTCAATGAGGCTGTTGGCTTTGACCAATTGCTCTGTGGTTGTGAGCTCTGACAATATTCCGTACTTCGCCGGCGAATACGCAGCCGCTCCGATGCCCACAAAGCCGTAGGCGAGAAAGGGGTTCACGCCCACGCAAATGCCGAGGGCCCCGACGAATTTCAGGCCGTTGGCAATCAGCATGGCCCGGCCCTTCGGCAAGCAGTCGGCAAGGGGTCCAGCGAACGGCGCGAGCACAATATAGGCGGCGACAAAGAACTCCTGCAGCACCGGTTGAGTCCATTGTGGATAGTGATTGACCTTGAGCAGCGCCAACGCGGCAAATAACAGCGCGTTGTCGGCCAGCGCGGACAGAAACTGCGACGCGAGCACGGCTATCATGCCGCGGCTCCAAAGGTCCTGGGAATTCACTTGGGGTCCAGCGCCAACGACACTTCAGCCGGGCCGATCATCGTCGGGCTCGCGGCCGCCTCGGCCAAACTCTTCAGCTTCACGTAGTCCGTTTTGCCCGATCCCAACGCCGGAATTTCCTTTAATGTCACAATGACGCGAGCTACCGCGAGTTCGGGAAGCCCCAGCAGCTTTGCAGTCGCGCTCAATTTGTCCCGAGTAAGCTCGCTCGCCGTTGTAAAGAGCACGATTGCTTCGCCTTTGGCAGGGTCGGGCCGCGTCGATGCCGCATGGCTAAATCCAGGCATAGCCCGTATCGCAAGGTTTTCGACGACTTCGAGCGACACCATTTCACCGGCAATCTTGGCAAAGCGCTTGACGCGGCCGCGAATGTGGACGAAGTCATCCTCATCCAGATAAACGATGTCGCCTGTACTATGCCACCCAGACCCGAGGGAACTCGGCGGCTGAAGGACGCCCGGTCGATCGTAGGTCAGGTAGCCTTTCATGATGTTGGGGCCCTTGACGTGCAGCACCCCACCCGTGTCGATCCCGGGGACGGGCTCCAAGCGGAACTCCATTCCAGGAACCAGCTGCCCTACCGTGTGCAAACGACATGACATGGGCGTGTTGACGGCCACGACAGGAGCGCACTCGGTAACGCCGTAGCCCTCGAGCACGCGAATGCCGAACTTTTCGATCCACAGGGTACGTACGTCCTCCGAAAGCTTTTCCGCGCCTGATACAACGTAGCGTAACCGCCCGAAATCGTAGGGATGCGCAAATTTGCCGTAACTGCCGAGGAAGGTCGACGTGCCGAACAGCACCGTACAATTGCGGTCGTACACCAGTTCGGGAATGATGCGGTAGTGAAGCGGGCTTGGATAGAGGAAGACTTTGCAGCCGGACACCAAGGGCATGATCACGCCGCAGGTGAGCCCAAACGAATGAAACACGGGCAAAGCAATCATGAATTTGTCGAGCGGCGAGAAATCTGCGACTGAGCGTACCTGGGCTACATTGGAGAGCAGCGAGGCGTGCGAATGTACTACACCTTTCGGTTTGCCCTCAGAGCCCGATGTAAAAAGAACGATGGCGGGATCGAACGGTCCTTGGGGCTCGAGAGCGGATCTTGGATATAAGTACCTGCTCATAACCCAGAACCGACCAGCCCAATTAAATCGGCTTTTCAAATCCTCGAGGTAGTGCACCTCGACCTCAGACAATCGATCGACGACGGCCTGTAAATGTGCCTTCTCGACGAACGCGCGGGAAGTGATGATCTTGGTAATCTTAGCCGCAACGCACGCCGCTTGGATTCCATCGGCACCCGCCGTGTAGTTGAGCATCGCGGGTACTCGCTTGATGGCCGACAGTCCGAGTATGAGACCGAGCGTGGGCGCCGCGTTTGGCGTCATTACGCCGATGATTTCATCTACCTGCGTCATCGGCCGCAGGATGCGCGCCAGCGCGAGCGACATCTTAAGAATCGAGCCGTAAGACTCCTCCTGCATCCGAACGTCCTCGACCAGCCGATAATGGGAACCGAAAGTCTCCTTGGCGTCGAGGAACGCATCGAACAATGTACGTTGCGGGCGCGTCGCCACGATCATGTCGAGCAGGATTCGGCGCATCAGTTCGCCGGCGCGGCGGCGGCGCTGCTTGGCTGAAGGCAGCTGCGGCATGGAGATGGTTCGTGCCGCTTGAATGAAGATGCTGATCTTCGGGAATAATCTGAGCGGATAGATTCCCGCGAGACGCCCAAAGTAGCTTTGGCCGGCGCCTTCGATTCGCACCGGTACGATGGTTGCACCCGTCCTTGCAGCGACGAAGCCGGCGCCATCATAAACCTTCATGAGCGAGCCGGTTACGGTAAGGCGGCCCTCCGGAAAGATCGCGACCGGCTCACCGCTTTCCACCAATTTGCAAATCACCTTTATCGCCAGCGGACTTGTCGAATCCACCAATACATGCGGAATGAAAGTGAGCAACCGCCGAAATAGCACATTTTTGGCTACCTCAGTGTGCACCACAAACGTTGCGCGCACCGGCAGAAAGAGAGCAAGCAGCAAACCATCTATGAGCGACTCATGATTTGCGACGATCAATGTGCGTTCGTTATGAAATGAACCTGTGTCGCCGGTGGTGGAAATGCGAAAAAGTAGACGCAGCAGACCACGCAACACCCGCTTAGCCAAGGAATCCGAATTGGAAGTGTCACGGTTCATGGTGTCCTGGCATCGTTTAGCCGGACGTTTGAAACACGATTCGGCCCGAAAACAGTGGAATCCCGAAAATGCGGTATTACCAAATTTAGTCCTTTTGGTCAGCGAATACCCGACCGGTCTCCCACTTCTTTGGCGCCGGCTCTCTCATGGGCGCTTCGCTGCGGCCGCGTCAATCCACTTTGGGCGACATGGCTGGATCTCCTTTTTTTGCATTTCCCGGTCGTTCGCTCGATCCGACGCGACGTGTTCACTCACCCACCGGCAGGCCGACGCCGGTGACGTAGAGCACCGATTCCGATATGCCGTCTATTCCCAGGTCGTTCTCGATCAGTGAATCTTTCAAAGCCGCGGTAGTGAATGGCGCAAGACCTAGTCGAGTCGCCGTCAGACAAAATGTCTGGCCGAGATGGCCCGCGTCGAGCAACACCACCCTATAGGCTCGAGCTCTACCGTACTTCCACATCGTCCTCGCGAAAACCGCGGTCATGATGAACAGCGCCGCCGCCCCCGAAAAATATCGCTGACCCGCGCAATAAACACTAGCCATACGCGGACTCACTTTGGCGGGGAGTCTAGTCAATCGGTGGTCCTTGGACTGATAGTGATACATTCCCCTCTCGAGCCCGTCCACCCTCAGCGCCATCAAATATACCTCGCCCGGGTGCCTGGCACCGCCGGAAGGGCTTGTCTTGTGCGGAAGCAGCCCGAACACATTCGTCGGGAGGGATCCCTGGACGCCCCACGTCGTTTGCAGCAACTTCGAGACATTCTCCAAAGATACCTTTCCTCTCGCGAATTCTCTGTGCGTTTTCCTGGCGTACAGTGTCTCGAAGAACGTGTCCCCGGCCATTTCATGCGGCGGCAGCCGGACTTCGGCACCCCTAATCGTCTTAAACTGAGGCGGGGTCGGAGTGGTCGGAAGCGTCTTCAGTTTCTTTTCGATGGGCCAATCCAAAGGGACGTACGGGGTGTCCTTTGTTATGAAGTGAAACCCGCCTTCCGGAAGCCAGGGTTTCCATGACGACTTGACTCGTTCATCCCGCTCGCATTCCGCCGAGCCGTACTCGAGCAGTAGTTGGGCGTCGATCAGCTGCAGGATCGCCTTCGCCACGCTCTCGCGATTATAGAGGTGAAACTCGGCAAGCGCATCACGGATCGTCCGCGGTGTGAAGAAGAAGCGGATCACGTCGAAGCTTGCCGGATGAGCTGAGAACGTTCTTCGGGTCAGGTAATTCGCGATCTGCAGCTTTCCATCCTCCCAGTATGCGATCTGGCAGGATGCGCTCTTCAGCTTCAACGAGGCTCGTCCCACCTCAATGGTTCCGGAACGCTGACGGCTACAATATATGGCGTACGAAAAAGGTCATCTTTGTGAGCTTCTGTTCTACTTCCTTCAACCCCGTTTGCAATTTCACCCGGGTAATATTCCCGGCCTGATTGGCTGTCAGCAGCTTCGCCACCTCCGCTTTCGCCTTCCGCGAAAGCCTAAGGACGGCTTCTGCTTCCCGCCGTTTGTTCGATCCCCTTCTCGTGACGGTTGTTTTCGATGCCATTTTTAGCTCCCAATGTAAAGCAAGCGAGGTGTCGAATTTAAAATCTCAAGTCTGGATATCTGCCGCTGCGGCGGGTCGGGTCAACCGCATGCGGCTCAATAATGCCGCGAATCTTGGGTCGCCGTGCAGATTTCTAAGCAACGGGTCCGTCTTTAGGACGAGCATCCCGTAAGCATGTCCTCGATAGGCGCGATCCAGCCATCGGAACGCATCGTCGATCTCGCCGCGGTATGCATGGACCGCGGCGATTCCATAGGAGTCGTTCGATGCAAATTTCTCCGTCATCGAATGCAGCGCAGCATCGGACTCGTTGCGTCGTCCCATTGCCCAATACACCAATGCGAGGCCGCCCAGTCTGTTGTCCTCGTCAGGTTCCCTGTTCATGAATTCCAGCGCAACGTCGAATTGGCCGATGTACAGGCGAGCAAGGCCAACGGAGCTGTTGACTCCGCCGAATTCTGGATGCAACTGCAACAGGCTTAGCCGGGTCTCCAGGCACTGCTGCAGGCGATCGGCGGCGCAGAGCGCGCTGCCGAGAGAATCCAGCGAGTCCGGATCGAGCGGATTTCGCACGAGGTCATTTTCGAATAACTCGACGGCCCTGTTCACCTCCCCGAACACGAATGCGAGGTAGCCGAAGGCGCTTGGCAACAAACTAGATTGGGGGTCGACTGCGCGCACACGATCCGTATCCGCCTTTGCGGCCGCCCAATCCCACGCAACCTCCATCTCGAATCCGGCCCGCGTGTAATATGCCCAAGCGAGATTCGGGTCGAGGCGGATGGCCCGGTCCAGCGCATCGAGAACTCGCCTGTTCTGTTCCTCCGCTGGTGGTCCTTGTAGTATTTCCGCAATTAAGTAAGCACTCGCGAGGCGTGCCCACGCCAGCGCATAGCCGGGGTTGATGTCGATCGCCTTTCTGTAGATCTGGATGGCTTTCTCGACATCCCCCTTGGTCTTTCGTGCCTTGTAGTAATTGCCCTCCAACACGAGGTTGTAAGCCTCTACATCGGTTTCCTTGCCGATCGGCTGGGCGGCGATAGCGAGAGTCGCGTTGAGTGCTCTTGCCACACTTTCTGAGATTTCGTCCTGCACCTTGAATATGTCTACGAGGTTGCGATCGTAGGTCTGTGACCACAGCTGCACACCGTCGGAGGCCCGGATCAGCTGCGTGGTGACGCGCAGCTCTTGCCCGGCCTTGCGGACGCTGCCTTCCAAAAGATGCGCGACGCCGAGCCTGCCGGCGATCGAGCGCGCGTCCTCGTTCCTACCCTTGAACTGGAATGATGAAGTGCGCGCGATTACCTTGAGGCCGGGGCCCCGCGACAGGTGATTGATCAGTTCCTCCGCCATGCCGTCGGCGAAATATTCCTGATCCTTTTTCTCACTCATGTCCACGAACGGCAGTACCGCGATCGAATTGTTGCTGACAACCACAGTAGCGACAGGCGTTTCGCGCATAGTTGTGGTGCGCCTTGAGAACCATGCCTTGTCTCCCAAGGAATAGGCCGCAGCCAGTGCGAGGGCGACGAACGCGCTCGCGAAAACCCAGACTCGTCGCGAAGGTGAGATCGCGCGCGGCATAACCCGCGCTCGAGGTGGGTGGGCGGGTCCGGTCGCACGCCGCACCGAGGCAATGAGCCGATAGCCTTTGCGTGGAACCGTCGCGATATAGGTGGGTTGCGGATCTATATCGCCGAGTATCTTCCGTAATTGGGAGACTGCCTCATAGACCGACGCGGATCCCACGACCACTCCCGCCCACACCTCGGTGAGCAAGCGATCGACGCTGACGACCTCGCCCGCGGAGTTCGCCAAACACATGAGCAGCCGCATCGCTCGCGGCTCGAGCTTCTGAGTCTCGGTGCCCCGTGAAATGCTATCGAGCGCCGGATGGACGATCCACTCGCCGACCTGCACTACGCTGCCAGATTCCTGGGTCGGCATCCCAACAAGCCTCCTTAGCATAATTATAAGGCTTGTATAGCCGCAAAGTGGCACACAGGTTGCTGCCGGACTCAATAATTGTCCGACCTAAGCCACGTCGACGCCTATCCGGAGACTGTTCCGGCCCGTTACTCGGAAGATGCCCGACAGCGAATGACGTCTGCGAAACGGAGCGAAGCTAAAGTAGCAGCAGCGGAAGCTCGCGGCGCAAGATGAAAAGCTCGCCGCCCAGGCGTCACAGCTCGGTGAACTGAAATATCACCAATTCGCTGAGTGGTGCGCTGGCAGCGGCGGCATGAGCACTGGCTCACTCCACTGCGGTAGCCTTCGCAATCGTCGTCGGCGCGACTGCTGGTAAGGCAGCGGTAGCGTTAGCGCGCGCTTGCGCCCACGCCAGTATTGCTACGCCAGCGAGTACGATCGGCAAACCGACCAAGGTATTTACAGAGAACGATTCATTCCCCAACCACCACCCAACGACGAGCGCCACCGGCGGATTGACGTAGGCGTAGGTCGAGGCGAGCGTCGCGGAGACTCGTTCCACGACAAAACGATAGGCCGAAAACGCGACTACCGAGCCGAAGACGACCAAGTATACCCAGGCCCACCAAACTCGCGGCGAGATTGGCAACGCCCAATGTTCGCCCAACGCGGCACTCACCCCCAGGGCCATCACCCCGGCGGTTAGCATCTCCGCGGCAAATCCGGTCGGACCCTGAGGAATGTCGACGCGGCGTGACAACACCGTGCCGAGCGACCAGCACGTCGTGCCCAGCAAGATCACCAGCGTGCCGCCAAGGCTGCCCTGCAGATCTCGCCCCATCAACATGACGGCGGCACCAATCCCGCCAACGATGATAGCAGCCCACGTCAAACGGCGCGGCCATTCGCCAAACACCCCCGACCATAGCGCCGTGGCGAGCGGCATGACGCTGATGAGCGCGACGGTTGCACCTGAACTCACCGAGTGTTCCGCCACGGCGACACCGCCGTTGCCAACCACCAGCAGCAGGAATCCTACGAGCGCCGCGCCGCGCCATTGTCTCGCCACGGGCATCGGCTGCCCGCGTATCGCCTGCCAGGCGAGCAAAAGGCCGCCAGCGACCACGAAACGCGTTCCGACCAGAAAGAATGGCGCGGCGCCTTCAATGCCCACCTTGATCGCGAAGTACGTTGTACCCCAAATGATATACACCGCCAGCAAACAAACGGCGATGAGCCAGTCCGGCGGCTTGGACGAGACAGTCAATTGCGCACCCGGCGCCATAATGCAGACCTCCGAAGATCGTCCGCGTTAGCCTAGTCTGGGTCCGCAACCTGTAAGAGTAGAAATTCTCAATGATGTATTAGAGAATCTGAATCAGCCCTCGACAATTCTTCGGCCCCTACAAGTTTCACAAGAGAACACATTCTGGCAAGTCGACGATCTTGGTCCATGGATACTGCCACGCCCTCCCCTGCTTCCGCGTTCCGCTTTCGGCTCAAGCCGATGCCGCCGCCCGCTCGCCGGCTTTGCGACCATACTCCAGCGCCGATCCCCAATGTTGCGCGCCATTCAATTCCGAGTGGCCGATGCTGACGTGTCCGTACCCTTGGCGTACGCGTTCCAGGGCACTGATCTTACCGTCGACGCCGTAGTGAAAGCCGGGCGGTTCTATCAGACGTGCATGACCCCAGCGGTTGAGCACGATGGCCGCGATGTCGCGCTTCGGTTTGAAGCCCGATGCAGCGAACAGCCGTAGCATCTGCCGGCGGATCAGGAGCTCGAAGTCTGCGTAGGCAGTGTTCATGAGGCGTGCCCTTGCCGCCATGCCTTGTGTCGCGGCCGGTAAACCGGGTACCGGCAAACCAAGGTAAAAGCTCAACACAGCGGGCTTGTCCGGATGTAGCGGCGGGGCGTGCCGCGCGGTCACCATGTTCTGGCGTAAGTTGCAGCAGTAGCCGAATCCGTCGGCGTCATCGAACCAACGGCAAGCCGTAATGTCCAGGTCGTACAGGAAGCGCCACTGGCGCAACGCTACATTGACGATGAGCGCCGGTGCGTAGCCGAACTGTCCGTAGGCGGTGCGCAAATCCTCCGGCATGTCCACGAGCAGGTGTTTGTTGACCCAGCCGCCGCTTGCCATGACCACCTGACCGGCACGCACGTTGAATAGCCGTCCGCCCTGCTCGTAGACCACCGCCACCTGGTCGACATTAGTGCCCGAATGCCGCACGCGCAGGGCGGTGGCATCGAGTCGCATGCGCACGCTCTGAGTGGGGCTGTCGAGGGCGCGGAAGTCGAGGTTCCCGTACAGCAGACTGTCAAAATCGCCGCCCGGCAGCGCCGCCGGCAATAGTGCTCGAAGCAGCGCGCGCGGGAAAGGCGAATTGCCGCCAGGGAACGACAGCGCCATGGGCCGGGCGGGATCTTCCACCAACTGCCGACCCAGTCGCGCGCAAGCCGCATCGGTGCTGACACCCGCCAGCAAGCCGACGATGGGCTCGGCCATGCGCGTGACGGCAGCGTCGTAGCCGCGCACGTTCTCCAGATACTCGCGGTAGGTGAGCGTATCGAGGTAGCGATTCTCCGCCTCGCTCACCGCGCCATGATTGGCCCGCCAGCGCAACAGGTCGCGGCGCGCGGCGTCCGAGTACGGCGTGTCCTTGAGCGCGGACGACCAGATGTTGCGGCGCCAGCACGGTTTGTCGGCACCCTGCGCCCGGTCGAAGAAGTAGCCAACGTCAACCTGCGTTTCCTGAAAGCCATCCATGTTCGAATAATTGTCGCGCGCGAAGCGCAGCGGTTTGAGCGCGCTGTCCCAACCTTGCCACTGGTACTCGCGCGGCAGCCCAAACTCCTCGAAGAAGGAATCGGTGAGCGAATCGCCGCGCTGCCCCGGCAGGCCGAAGTCGTTCGAGCCTTGCGGACCTAGCAGGCGTATTCCCTCGACGTCGAATTCGTTCTGCTTGGCCTCGCCACCCGGCATGGCATGGTTCTCGAGAATCAGGATGCGGGCGGTTGCACCACGCAGTTGGCGGAAGCGGTGTGCCGCGCTCAGGCCAGCAATGCCGCCGCCCACCACCACCAAATCGAATTGCCCGGCGTCCCGCGCGGCTGCAATGACGGCCTCGCTGTAGCCACCGTCGCGCAAGCGATGCGCCGCCTGCACCACTGACCACGTGTTTCCGTTGGCCCGGGCATAGTCGCCCACACCGCCATATCCGGTGAAGGTATCCGCAATGGCTGAGCCCGCGGGTCGCGCTAAGGCGCTGCCGGCTGCGGCAAGGCTGCCGTTCAAAAAGTCGCGCCGGCTGATGGGCGCATCGAGGCCCAGCCGGCCCCGCTCGGTATCAGTTACCGGTCGTTTCATCGTCCGGCCTCACCGGCATGTCAGGACGCGCGGCACTGACATGTCTCACGCACGACCACGTCTCGCATTTCCTGCTTGATCTGATACGTCGGTTCATTCATCCGCCGCCACCAGCCACTGCGCAGGTCGAATCGAGCAAAATCTCACCGCTCGGGCCGGTTCCCGTCAGGAGCACAAATCCGGGGCCGCTCTTGAATTGCATGCCCGCAACGATGAGAGTGTAGTTGCCCAAG
>Ga0210388_10004656_pt1 | contig 10744 bp, 4 predicted proteins | sample IncBWC19OmetaG_FD_155485 | JGI IMG/M metagenome (GOLD analysis project Ga0210388, IMG submission 155485) | Forest soil microbial communities from Barre Woods Harvard Forest LTER site, Petersham, Massachusetts, United States - Inc-BW-C-19-O ...
TTGCATTCGCTGGCCGCGCGGATGACGGTGCAATGGGGTGACGCTGCGGTGGCCGGGACGGATAATCAGTGGCGTGCCATTGGACAATCGTTCACCGCGCTCGAGATGGGCCGGCCAGATCCATCCCCGGAGATTACCGCACAAACGCAGAGTCTCATTGCCGGCGCACCGGACTTTTATTCCAAACTCTCCCGCATCACCGACTTCATTCAGAAGAATGTTCGCTATTTCATTGTGGAGCGCGGCATCGGTGGATGGCAGGCCAATCACGCCGCGGACATCTTCCGCAACAAGTACGGCGACTGCAAAGACAAGACCACTCTGCTCATTTCGATGCTGCAGGTGGCGGGCATCCATGCGTTCTACGTGCCGGTAGACGACCGCCGCGGCATTGTCGACCCTGGGGACCCGTCGCTATTTGGCAACCACATGATTACGGCCATCGAGGTTCCGGCGGATGTCGAGGACCCGCGGCTGATGGCAGTTGTGAAAGGCAAAGACGGCAAACGCTACCTGATCTTCGACCCTACTAACGAACGCCGGTGGGAAATCTGCCCTCGTATCTGCAGGGCGGTTTCGGCACTCTGGCGGCCGGCGCCTCGAGCCAGATCATCGCTCTACCGGTGCTTCCTCCGGACGCCAACGGGACGGTGCGCAATGGATGGTTCACGCTGACGCCCGACGGAACGCTGGCGGGAACGGTGGATACCGCGCACTCGGGGCCGGAAGGCGCGGATTTGCGCATGTTCCTCAAGTACTCCGATGAGAAGGAGCGGCGCGAGTATTGGGAAAACCAGATTGCACGCGACGTGCCGGGCGTGGTGCTTAATTCGTTCAAGTACGAGCAGCCCACCGCACTGGACAAGCCGCTCGAGTTCCACTACCAGCTCACCGCCAACCAGTATGCGCACACGGCGGGAACTCTATTGCTGGTGCGGCCGCGCGTGGTGGGGTCTGACATGCTGCCCTTCGACGACAAGCCGCGCACCGTCTCGATTGACCTGAACGCGACCGGGAAGTGGCACGACTCCTTCGACATTACGCTGCCTGCCGGGTATGTTGTGGATGAGACGCCTGACCCGATTGACGTGGATGTGGACTTCGCCAGCTATCACTCCGCCGTTACCGGCAAAGACAACCATCTGCACTACGAGCGGGATTACGTGGTGCGGCAGGTGGAGATTGGCGCGGACAAGGCGGGGGCGTTTCGGCGGTTGGAGAGCGCGATTCTGACGGATGAAAAAGGGACGGCGGTGTTGAAGAAGCAGTAGGATGTGCGGGGGCTGTGGTCTCCCACCCATCCGCGGAAAAACTGCGGATGGATGGGGCACCCAGGGTCGATTCTGCTCATTGCATCCTATGACGGTTCTCTTCATCTAACTGGCGATGGGTCATCCTTTATTTTCTCCGTTTCAACTGCGGTCGCTTACGTTTGCCAATCGCATCGGCGTTTCGCCTATGTGCCAATACTCTTCGCAGGATGGGTTCGCTTCGGATTGGCATCTTGTGCACCTGGGGGCGCGGGCTCAGGGCGGAGCGGCGCTGATCACTACGGAAGCTTCTGCGGTGACTGCGGAGGGGCGGATCTCGCCGCAGGATCTTGGCATCTGGAAAGATGAGCACATTCCGGCGCTCAAACGGATCGCCGAGTTCATTCATTCGCAGGGCGCTCGCGCGGGCATGCAACTGGCCCATGCGGGGCGCAAGGCAAGCATGACGGCGCCCTTCCTGCTCCCAGCTGGAACTACGGATCGCCTGATTCCGCCGGCAGAGGGAGGCTGGCAGCCGGTGGCTCCCAGCGCAATTGCTTTTTCGCCCACCTACGCTGTTCCGCGGACGCTGGACCAGGCTGGCATTGACGCGGTGATTGAGGCCTTTCGCCTGGCTGCGCGGCGCGCTCTGGCTGCGGGCTTCGATTTCGTGGAGTTGCACGCGGCGCACGGGTATCTGCTGCATGAGTTCCTGTCGCCGCTGGCTAATCAGCGCACCGATGCTTACGGGGGGAGTTTTGAAAACCGGACACGGCTGTTGCTGGAAGTTGTGGATGCAGTCCGCGCTGAATGGCCGGAACATTTGCCGCTGCTGGTGCGCATCTCGGCTACCGACTGGGCTGAGGGTGGATGGAATATCGATGAGTCCGTGCAACTCGCTCGTCTGCTGCGGGACCACGGCGTCGATCTGATCGATTGCTCCTCGGGAGGCCTGGTTCCGAATGCGCAGATTCCTGTCGGCCCCGGATACCAGGTTCCGTTTGCCGCGCGCATACGGCGCGAAGCGAACATTCCAACGGCTGCGGTGGGCATGATTACCGATCCGGCGCAGGCCAACGCGATTGTGGCTGAGGACGAGGCCGATCTGGTTTTCCTGGCGCGCGAGATGCTGCGCGATCCCTACTGGCCACTGCATGCTGCCGCCGCGCTGGGCGAAACGGCGGATTGGCCAGCCCAGTATCTGCGCGCTGCGCGCCATCACTCCGGCAAGCGCGGTGCTGTTACTCGCCCCTGAGGCGCTTGCTGTTGAGGGTTGAGGGGGATGAAGGCTCGGTTGGCCGTAATTGTTGACCGTTTGTCCACAAGGGGCGCGAAAAATGTGGATTTTGCTTCACAAATAGTGCAATTTGTGACCTATACTGCGGTTAGAGTTGGGAATCACAGAGTTTGGTGACCCCCTGCTCGCCACCCCCATGGCCACACTCGTCTCGCATAAACGCGCATCGGAAGCAACCGCAATCCCAGATCGTCTCTACTTCAAAATTGGCGACGTCGCCCGCATCTGCGGCCTTGAGACTTATGTTCTGCGCTTCTGGGAGTCGCAGTTTCCCCAACTCAAGCCCAACAAAAGTGGTACCGGCCAGCGGCTTTACCGGCGCCGCGAAGTGGAGCTGGTTCTGGAAATCAAGCGGCTGGTGCACGAGGAGGGTTACACCCTTCCCGGAGCGCGCCATGCCCTTGACCAGCATAGCCGCCGCATCGGCGCGGCCGAGTCGAACGGCCACAAAGAAGCCAGGGAGATGCCGGAGGCGCGGAGTTCCACGCAGGACGCGGAGCAGAATTCCGCAGCGCGCCTGTCGTCGCCTTCGGCCGGCAACGGACGCCGTATTGACGCCGCGGCTGCCATAATTGGCCACGCGCGCGCCGAATTGCGCGAGATTGCCGCCATGCTGGCTGAGCCGGCCACGCAGCCGATGCGCCGCCGCTCGCGCCTGGCCGCGGTGCTCGACTCCTCTGAATCGCTTTTTCCCTGCTAGATCCGCGACCGTGTGGATAAGTGGTTTCCCGGGTCTCGGAAGCGAGCCCTGGAGCACCCAGAGTTTGAGGTTGAATTACCAGATCATACGAACAGGGCTCTAGAACCCATATCGAGACCCTCAAAAGACGCGAGAAACGGACAAGAGAGCGGTCCTCCCAGCGAGCGAGGTCTGCGGCACCGTGGGCGTCGCGCACAGGTAAATTGGCTGCAAATGCCCCTTGCCGATGGGCTTGCGCGTGCTTGGCGATCCGGCCGGACGCGAAAAAACTTGCAAATTTCCCGGATATTAGGAGACTTTAATGCAGGTTTTGGCCTATATTCTTTTTCAGAGGCCGATTTCCCCCGCGTCTCTATCCGGTCGTATTCGAAGTACAATCCCTGATTTTGCGTGAATGAATGAATTGTCCGTATTGCAAGTCTGCTAGTTTACGGAACTCCCGTTTACGCGCGGAGGACCTGCCTCTGCTGCTGCTGTTGCGTGTGCCTGCGCGCTGCCGCAATTGCATGTCGCGGTGCCATGTGAGTATTCCCGTGGGACGCAGACTGCGGCGGGAGGCGAAGGTTCGGCGGGCTTCGGAGAGAGCCGCACGACGTAATGAGATTGGGTCGGAGCGGCCATCGGATGCATCAATGTCGCAGTTCGATGCGGGGTAAGAATCGAGCTTGAGGATTGGTGCGGGGCTTGCGGGCGACCGAAAGCGGCGGATTAGATTCGCGGTCTCCCACCCTAGCGACAAAAACAAGAACGTCGTGCCCCGACCCCGACCCAGAGGGTACCCCGGTCCCCCGGCGCCCAGATGGGGCACCCAGGCGTTTGCGGCACACCTGGATTGGCGGTTTCCCAGGTCTCAAACGCGAGACCTGGGGCACCCAGGGTCTGAGGACAAATTGGAAAACTGCGGCCCTCAGACTCTATGAGCGTGTGCATGCGTCAGCGGAGTTGCTCGGCCTCGTGCCTGGCGGCGGCTAGCATTGCGGTTCCCTGGTCGGCGCTCTTCCATGCATCGAAAAAAGCGCGATACTCCTGGCGGGCTTCGCTGGTTTTCTTTTGCAGGGCCAGGACGCGGGCCAGGCGAAAGTGCGCGAGCGAGTAGGCGGGCGCAACGGGATCCACGCCCTGGTTGGAGAGGATCAGGCGATAGTCGGCGGCGGCGGAGTCCAGCATGCCGGCGTCGGTTTCGGCCTGGGCGCGCAGATAGGGAACCTCGAAGTCGCGAAGTTGATAGGGACGGGCAGGCTCCAGCAACTCGACTGCATCCGCCGGCTTGTGTGCCTTTAGAGCCAGCAAGGCACGCACCAGCGGGAGTTGGCAATAGAGCAGAACGGTGTCTCTGGCGCTGGCGTCTTTGGCTGCAGTGGCGACAAAGTGTTCCGCGGGAGCCGGGTCGCCCAGTTCGGCCTTAAGAAACACCAGGCTGCCCAGCGTGCCTCCGTCAGTACTCAGCCAGTTGTTATTGGCCTTCAATTGCTTCAATGTTTCGCTGGCTTTGGCGGGCTCGCCCAGCTTGACCTCAACATTGGCCTGGTCGAGAAGCACCGAATCCGCGAAGTCTGTGTCTCCGCCGCGCAAGGCTTCTGCGCGGGAGCGGGTGAAATCGTCCTCCGCCTCGCGCAGCTTGCCGCCTGTGGCTGCCGCAAACGCGAGATCGTCGAGCGACTCGTTGGCGCTCTGGTGCGTCAGGCCCCAGTCGCCTTCCGATTTGATTTTGGCCGCGTCCTGTTCCGCGTAGGCGATCTGAAAAAGAATGCTGTGCGTGCCCCAGTGGTCTTTGCCTTCGGCGACGGATGCGCTGGCAACCCGCTTGGCATCGTCAAACCGGTTAGCGCGCTTGTATGCCCTGGCCAGAATCTCCGCCCCCACGGCCTGGTGGGAATCGATGCGATAGGCCTGCTCCCCGGCGGCGATCGCATCGGTGTACTGGCCTAGCTGGGTATACATGTTGGCAAGATTCGCCCAGTTGGATGCATTGTCGGGATAAATCTCGTTGAACAGCTTCATGCTGCGGATGGTGGCTTCGTAGTCGAAGTTTCCGTAGGCGTAGTAGGCGATCTCAATCTGCAGCCGCTCGCGTTCCGTGGTGCGGTCGCGGAGATCAAAAGCCTTCTGAATATAGGTGGTAGCCTGCGCAAAATCTGCCCGGTTGTAATAGGTGGCGCCCAGCGACCTGTAGGCGCTGGCAAAGTTCGGATCGAGCGCAATGGCGTGTTCCAGCAGACCCTGTGCGGCTCTCATGTCGCCGTGTTGAAAGCGCTCGTTGGCCTGGGAGTAGGCGCGCAAAGCATCGAGGGAGGGCGTGGTGGCCTGGGCGATGGGCGTCTGGAAACGTTCCAGAGAAGCGCGCGACTCACCCAACTGCTGGCGAACGCGGGCGGCTGCAGTATCCAGCGCGCGCAACACTTCTTCCTTGCTGGACGCCTCGGCTTCGTAGCCGGCAATCTGCTTTCCGCTTACGCAACTATCGGCATCGAGAATCAGCACATATTGGCTGCCTAGTTTGGCGATGGTGCTGCGCAGCATGGCCTGGGCGTTTCTGCGCTCGCAGATCTCGCGGGCCAGCGCCGGGGTGAGCGCTGCATCCAGGGGGCGCTGCATCTCAGTAAGCGTCTCCCTGATCCTGGACCGGGAGAGAAGATTGAGAAAGGGAGACTGCTCCAGATCGATGGTGAGGGCCTGATTCAGTACGCGGTCGAAGTCGTTGTCGCCGGTGGTGTTTTCTAGTTCCGACAGCACTAGGTCAATGTGCTCGCCGCGAGCCGGGTGCAGCCACTGCCAAGCCAGGATTGATGCCGCAGCCACCACAAGAATTGCCGCACCGGCAGCCAGTTCCATGAGCAAGCGCCGGCGACGGCGCGAATCCGCAGCGCTGCGCAATGACGGCGACTCGTCGTCGCTCTCTTCTTCCACGACCAGGCGGGTCACGGATTGGACGGCGTGAAGCAACAGGCCGACCTGGGCCTGGGTGACGGGCTGGCGCGGGGATTGTTCCACGGCGGCGGCAAACTGGTAGCCCTTGCCGGGAACCGTGACGATGATCTGCTCGCCGCGGACGGAGTTTCCCAGCGCCTTGCGCAACAGAAATACGTGCTGGGAGAGGTTGCTCTCTTCCACAAAAGCGTTGGGCCACACGGCCGCCAGCAACTCTTCCTTGGTGACCAACTGGTGGGGATGGCTGACGAGAAAGACGAGCAGATCGAAGGTCTTTGGGCTCAGGGGTATTTGCCGCTCTTCCTGTTTCAAAGAGCGTGCGGCGGGGTCGAGCTGATAGCCGGCGAAGCGGATTAGGACGTCGTTGGCCAAGGAACCGTTTCACTTTGGGGGGATGCGCAACCGGTGGTCCAAGTTTAGCGCGAAACTGCGGCGGCTTGGTTAGAACTTGCGAGGGCGTGCGAGCGTGCGCATGAATGTTCGCGTCGCCCCTCCAGGGCGAATGGTCTCCCCTGCCAGCCCTCCCAGGGTTCCGTCCGCCGTGCCACCCCAGCGACGAAGACCTGTCGCCAGGGACCCCGGTTGCGGCGGACTCCACCCTGGGCTATTTTCGCGGGTCCCTCCGGGACGGGTTTCGGGAGGCATGCGCGGATGCATTGCAGAGGCTCTTGAATCAACCGGAGCATGGTGCCTGGAACACTTTATAAAAACCACGCTTTCAATGATTTAGCGGCGTTGAGAAAAATTGAGAATTCTTCATAACCTTTTTAAGGACAACAGCAGGCTGAGTGAGGCACAACTTGGAGCACTGGCAGAGAAGCCGGTTCCCCGCTGGTGATTGCGAAGTTTGCAGGCTGTGAGCGACGGGCACGAAGCTGTTTTTTCCGATGCGTCCTGCCGGCGCCTGCCCGGCGGCCGCGAGCGAGTTGGCAAGTCAGCGGGCAGCGGAATCGATGGTGGAGGGGGCGTGAAAAGCAAGCGACGAGTTGAACTCCACATTGAACATCGCGAAATTTCAGTGTTTGCGGGCGCCGGAACTTTGCCCGCGCAGCCGGCTGACCCGGCGAGGCAGGATGGAGCCGGGCCTTTGCCTGCAAAGCAAAGAACTTGCCCCACATGCGGCTCGCACGATGTGATACTTTTGACCGACGCCGTATCGAGCCCGCGCATGGACCTCGCCGCGCTCAACCTGGGGATGCAAAACGGCAAGGTCCACTTCCACCTCGCCCCTTCAGGCGAGTGGTGGATCTGCACAAAATCGCTTCACAAAAGCTGAGGAGAACCATGATGGCTGGCTTTCGATTTCCTTCCCTGAGCGTTTCCCTGTCATTCAAGCGCGTCATCGCTCCGGTCGCGGCTGCACTCGCCTTGCTGGCCGCGCTTCCGCAGGCGTGGGGCGTCGTGCCTACGTTTACCGTGGCCAACACGACATTTCCCACCACGACGGTGGGCATGTCAGCCACGCAGAATGTGACGGTCACGGTGAATACGGCGGTGCCCATCACGTCGATATCGATCGCCTCGGGTTTTACGGAGTATTCGATCAGCAGCATCAGCGGGTGCACGGTTTCATCGTCGGGAACCACGACGGTCGGCGCCGGCAGTGTTTGCACCATCGCGGTGAAGTATTCGCCGGCCGCGCCAGGGAGCTCGTCATCTCCGGCGCTGGGACGCAACGCGCCGATGCTGGTTTCGGATATTGAATCCGGGAACCCGGTAACTTATGCGTTTGGCCTGGCCGGCAGCGCCACAGCGGCGGTAAGCCAACTGGAGCCGGCGACGCTCTCTCTCTTTGCCGGAGCTCCGCTGACCGGATTGCCCGCCCCGGCGCAGGGCCTGGGCGTAACCACCGCCGGCTACGGCGGAAACAACGGCCCGGCCAACGAAGCTGTGTTCAGTTTCTCTAGCTTCACCCCGCCGGCAGGATGCTCGCCTTATGCGCTGACGCAGCCGATAGCCCGCGACAGCGCCGGCAACATCTATGTCATCGATCCCGGCAATCTTGTGATCCGCAAGATCGACAACACCACTGAACACAACGTAACCGTCGTGGCGGGCACACAGGGCAAGGGCAATACCACAGCGACGTTCAACAACGCATATCTTGACACGCCCTCCGGCATCGCGGTGGATGCCGCAGGCAACATCTACTTCCTGGATACCACGGCCTGCTATGGCGGCTTTGGGTTAGTACGCCGCGTCGATGCGGTCTCTGGCGTCGTCACGTCCGTTGCCGGGCAAAACTTTACCGGGACCTACAACAGCGCAGCCGGCGGCGGAACCTGCACCGGCAGTACCGGGTCTCCGGGATACTCGTGGGAGTGCGGCGACGGAGGACTGGCTTCTTACGCGAACATTGCCTACGCTGCGCAGCTGGCTATCGACACGGCCGGCAATCTGTACGTGTGGGAGGCCGCTGGTGGCGGCTACATTCGCAAGATCGACATATCCACTGGGCTCATCTCCACGATAGCGTCGGCCGCGCAGCTCGGCGTGACGGCTCCCGAAGGCGGCATGACGCTGGCCGCCGACGGTAACTTCTACGTGTCTGTGGATACTGGCACGCAAACCTATATCGAGCAGTTCAATCCCAACACGCAAGCCGTAACACAAATTGCGGGCGGCGGAAAACTCGTGGGCAGTTACTGCTCCGTTAGTGCTGCGCAGGCCGGCTACGCCGCCAGCAACATGTTTCTTGACGGAACCCTGTCCGCATCCGGAGACCTTTCCAGCGATGGCGCAGGAAACATCTATGTGGACGAGGGCCTGTGCGACGGCACCGGCGACATTCTTGACGATGCCGCCGCCGTGTGGAGAATCAACCTGGCAACCGGTAATGCCTTCCTGGAAGCCAAGGCCGCACCGGGCGGCGGCGCGGAGGTTGGCTACGACTCCTACTATGGATACGTCACCGACCCGCGCAGCGCCGTTTCCGACAGCCTGGGGAATCTCTACTTCATCACCTACAACCAGATCGCACTGCTGGCTGGAACCAGCGGCGCGTTGAATTTTACCTCCGCCTACGATTACACAACCCAACCGCAGACGCTGACTGCGACCTACGCCAACGTCGGCAACGCAGCGGAGCCCAATCCCGGTTCCAGCTTTGCCGTGGGCACCAATTTCATAATGAATTCGACTGCGGATGCGGCAGCCTGCTCGGCCATCACCGATCTCGCCGTGGGAGCCACCTGCAACCTGGATGTGGAGTTCACGCCGGTACAGGCCGGAGCCCTGACCGACACGGTGAACCTCACGGACGACGGCGGCGGCATGGTGGGCCTGATCGACAACGACCAGACAGTGTTGTTGAACGGCACCGGGGTTGCGCAGGCGTACATCACGTACTCGCCGAAAACAGAGATTGCCTTTCCAAACACGGTGGTTGGGTCTACCAGCGCGCCCCAGGCAGTGACGATCACCAATTCCGGCACCGCCAACATGATTGTTGAGAACCCGTTCACCGATGGAGGGTCCTTTGCCGGGTTCGCGGTGGACACAACCACTCCGGGGACATGCTCAACGACCGGGAATACAACCCTCGATCCGGGAGACAGCTGCACGGTGAATGTGACGTTCACGCCCACCAGCGCAACCACGTTCACAGAGTACCTTTACGTCAACAACACCAGCGCGAATTCCCCGTCTCTCGTCGCCACCGAGTTCACCGGGACCGGCATCACGTCGGTTGCGCCAACGGCGACGCTGACAGGAATTTCGTTTGGCAGCGTGGCTGAGGGCACGACCAGCGCGGCGATGATGGCAACGCTCACCAACACCAGCACCAGCGCGGCAATGACCATCTCCGGTATCACGGTTACCGGAACAAATAAAGGCGACTTCACCCTAACCACGGGGACGAATGCTTGCGGGACATCGCTGGCAGCGAGTTCGAATTGCTTGATTTACGCGACGTTCAAGCCGAGCATTGTGGGCGGTGAATCGGCCACGCTGAACGTAGCGGACAACGCTACGGGATCGCCGCAAACCTCGGCGCTGACGGGAACCGGGGCTACGGCGGGCGCGCCTATCGCCACACTGACTCCCGCGCTTGCCTTCACGGCAACCCAATTCGGCCAGGGAACTCAACTCCAGGCCACGCTCTCCAACACAGGAACAGCTCCACTGACAAATATCGCCGCCACTGTCACGGGCGCCAACGGCTATGTGTTCAAGATCTATCCAAACGGCTCATGCTACGGAGTAACCACGCTGGCGGCGAACGCCCAGTGCACCATCTCGGTGGATTTCTATCCGCCGGGACCGGGCTATTTCGCGGCAGTGCTCTCGGTTTCAGACAACGCCGCAGGTTCGCCGCAGACCTCGATCCTGACGGGCGAGGGCACGGAACCTGCGTTGCAGTTCGCTCCGGGCCAGCTCGACTTCGTTGCCGGAACGCCGGGCAAGGAGGGCGCCACGGGCAGCGGGCCGGCCAGTGCCGCTCTGATCGGCGGCGGCTACGGCATCGCTCTCGATTCCACGGGGCTGCTCTACTTCAGTGACTACGATAACAACACGGTGTGGCAGATCGACGACAACGGCAATATCAATGTGTTTGCCGGAACGCCG
>Ga0210388_10004657_pt1 | contig 10741 bp, 6 predicted proteins | sample IncBWC19OmetaG_FD_155485 | JGI IMG/M metagenome (GOLD analysis project Ga0210388, IMG submission 155485) | Forest soil microbial communities from Barre Woods Harvard Forest LTER site, Petersham, Massachusetts, United States - Inc-BW-C-19-O ...
CCGATAAGGTGCCCATCGCGCCTTCGTAGATCGTCAGCATTCGCAGAATAGCTCTTAGCCACAAGAGAAAAGCCGCAAGGCCGAAGAGACGGGCACCCCAGCGTTCTACGGCATCCGTCCGCTTTGCAAGCAGGGAGCGCGCCCAGTTCGTGTTTAAGACGATGCCGAGAATTAAGGTCAAGACTCGGACGACGCAAAAAAGAGCAGCCGCCACGAAGATTCCAACCAACGTACTCAGCCCCAAAACCTGAGCCAGAGAAACATATCCGATAATGTTTGCCAGCAGAGATATTGCAAGTAACACGAGACCAACTCGGATTCCGATGAAAAGAACCCGTACTCTTCGATTCTGATCTATTAGTCGACCCATCCGTGATGGGCGAGCTAGCCAGCCAAAACTGACCAAAGCAGAGAGAAGCAGTAGGGCGTACACCTCCCGCCTGTAAAATGACGGAAGCTGAATGAGCAGATACACACCACCAAGTACATAGAATGTAGCCAAAACGTACAGAAAAATCCGAAATCTGGACTCGGTCAATAGGGCCAGTAGTCGCAAAACGGGAACCAGATAAAGCAGGTAATAGACGAAGGCGAGGCCGATGGGTGCCGAAGTAATATATTGTCCCGTTCCGATGAGTGCCACCAATAGAGCTACTGAAAACGGGCGATCCAATACTTGCAACGTTTCGACTGAAACTTCGGTCCGCTCGATGTGCGCAAGGTAATGTCTGAGCTTGAAAACGCCAAAGAGCGCCAAGAGGTAAAACATGGGGGAAACAAACGTAAGGAGAAGGTGTGCCCCCACAAATCCTCTCGCGCTTGAAAAGGACCGGCCCATAGACCTGTGAAAAGCTTGACCGAAATTATTCTCGGGCCCTTGTGATTCGCGGGCTTGCCAGAGTGGGCGGCCATCTTGCTCAAGCAAACGACCACGTTCCAGGTCCCGCGCTTGACGTACTCGCAGCAATATTTCCGAGATTTGCTGGTCTTGCTGCAGGACCTGATTTTGTACAGTGAGCACCACATTTAGCTGCGCTTGTACTTCCGCTTTTGCAGCTTGAATCTTGTCTGTCTGTTGCTTTATCCGCTCGACAATAGCTTCTAAGTCTTTGGATTTATGAATCTGGACCCAGGTGGCCACCCACTCCTTCTGCTGGGCATCCAGTGTTTGGATCTGCTCCTGCAGTTTTCCCGCTCGCATCGTCAAATGCCCGCGCTCCTTGGCATATTCGTCGCTTCGAGATCGCCAGTATCTCTGCTCGTCCTCCAGGTCCAGCGATGTGGGCTGATCAGCCATAAGGTCTCGAGTTTGCGCTACGCGCTGACGAATCTCTGTTGACTGTTCTTCCGCTTTCCTCTCCAATTCCAGTAATTCAGATTTGGGAATCAATTGGCCGCTGATTTCTCGCAGCAGTTGATCTAGCTCCACTGCGCGGTCAGCTATCTGCGGCAAAGGAATTGTCTGGTCGCCCGAACTGGCTGGCGGAATAGGCGTAGTTTCGTTATCCGGGGACTGCTTAGCGCTGCTCGATTGCGTAGCCTGTGCGGGCTGCGTCTGTGCGTGTATGCATGGAATGAATGGTGAGAAGAGAGTGAACCAAAACGCTACGACGAAAAAAACGACACCATACCGGTCAAAGATTTCCCAGATGATTGCTCTTGCGGTGATGCGTTGAGATGAACTTCGTTGGGTCAAAGGTCTATAACCTCTTCTTCTTAGATCTAGACCGGCTGGGGGTTACACCAGAGATTCTATTCCGTTGCGTTTTCTCTCACATTTTCAGAAATTACAGTTACCTTCGCGACTCCGATTTTACGCAATAACTTTTGTCGGACAGTAGCTAACGCCAAAACCTTGACCCGCGCGAAGCCTTCACCCAGTTCTACTTCAAAGTGCCAGCCTGATTCCAATCGATGATGTTCACGAGCTTCCAAGGGTTTTTATTCAGCTGGAACTCCAGCTGCCCTTCTTTGTTAATGACCAACTGGGAGGCAGGGTAGAGAACACCAGCGCTCTTGTCTTTATCGGAGTCGTTAATGTCGAACTCTCCTGCCGTCAAGTTGTATGCAGTGGTTTGGGTGTTGTAATAGACCTCACCCAATCTAAGCAGGCGGTTGGTGACGAAGCGAATCTTCCGACCCGTTGGAGTGGGAACGAGGCGAATATAACTTAGGTCATAGCCAATAGTTCCTGTGATAGCAATACGGCCCACGGACTTCATCTTCGTGAGTGCATTTACCAACCCTTGATTCTGGCCCTTCTTGAACGACTCAATGAGGATTTGTCTGTCCTCGTCTGTCGAATACTCGTAGATGATTACTTTCACGCTGACTACTCTACCCATCTGTGTGCTGGTTCCCATTGCGGTGGCATCGATGGTCTCTACTTTTCTGTCATCCGCCGCAAGGGCGAACATGACTGCCGTCAGTAGTAGGGAAGCCAGTAGCATTCCGCCATAGCTGAATTTGTGAATTCTGGACCTGCTTGCATTCTCGCGTCTCATCGTCCCTCCCTATTCGAACATCTGCCCATTCGAAGATCTCACATGTACACCCGAGAGATATCCATGAGGCTCCCGTTTCAGCCTCGGAAGTGCCATTTGCCCGCCTACTGTCCGTAGGGGAACGCTAATTCTTCTAGTTGGAGTCTGTCGACTAGGGGAACCCCTAGTTACCCCCTTAGAGCACATTATGGGTTGGAGAGTCGAAAATCGCGCCAAAAGAGCACAGATGGAAGGATGGCGAGGTCAAATCCTTACAGTACGGCCCTCGAGATATTACGTGGTTCATTGTGATTCCGGCAGTTGCGACTCATTTCCCGACAACCTGGCAACTAGGACTTTTCCCAGGTGTGTCTATCCTTGTGCAGTGCTAGGCTCGGGTCACGTCGTAGACCATATTTACTGACATCGGATTGTCCAATGGAGCTTGGTGAATATCTAACGAATCACATCTCACGGCAAGCTCTCGGCGTGGAGGAAAGACATGGTAACGGCCGAACAGCAACGGTTAAATGATGCGCGAGAGAAAAAAATCGAATGGAAGAAGTGGGGACCTTATCTCAGTGAGCGGCAGTGGGGAACTGTCCGTGAGGACTATAGCGAGGGGGGAGACGCCTGGAATTTTTTCACCCATGATCACGCCCGGTCGCGCGCCTACCGTTGGGGCGAAGACGGCATCGCCGGCATTTCCGATGACAAACAGCACCTCTGCTTCGCACTCGCCCTATGGAACGGCAAGGATCCAATTCTCAAGGAGCGACTGTTTGGATTGACCAACAGTGAGGGCAACCATGGCGAGGACGTGAAGGAGTACTACTTCTACCTCGAAAGTACACCAACGCACTCGTACATGAAATATCTCTACAAGTATCCACAGGCGGCGTATCCCTACTCCGATCTGGTAGATACGAACCGGAGTCGTTCCAGGAACGACGCGGAGTATGAACTCCTGGACACTGGGGTCTTTCACGAAGATCGATACTTCGACGTCTTTGTTGAATATGCCAAAGACGGCCCGGAAGACATCCTGATACGGATCACCGCAGCCAACCGAGGGCCGGAGACGGCGGAACTGCACCTGTTGCCCACCCTATGGTTCCGCAACGACTGGGCTCCCTGGATTGCCGAATCGAATAGGGCTCCTAAGAAACCGAACCTCAGGCAGATCGAAGCAGCAGCGAACATGAGTGTGGTTGCGGCGGCGCACTCGCTGTTGGGCGAGTTAGTCCTTTCGTGCGAAGGCGATGTGCCGCTGCTCTTCACCGAGAATGAAACCAACCACGAGCGGCTTTTCCCCGGGCAAAAGAACGAGAGCCCCTACGTCAAGGACGGCATCAACAACTACGTGGTGCAGGGCAACCTGGGCGAAGTAAACCCTGACAAGAACGGTACCAAGGTCGCGGCACACTACCACATCAAAGTAGGCGGCGGTCAGAGCAAAGCGATTCGCTTGCGGCTCTCCAGCAGTTCTCCGACTCAGAAGGATAAACCCTTCGGAAAACAGTTTGATGAGGTTTCCACTGACCGGCTTCGTGAAGCCGATGAGTTCTATAAATCCGTCACACCGCCATCAGTAGGTGAAGACGCGTCCAAGGTGATGCGCCAGGCTCTGGCTGGCATGCTCTGGAGCAAGCAGTTCTTCTTTTTCGATGGTGACAACTGGCTGGACGAGCACAAGTCCAACCCGCTCCACAGTGGATATCGCAGTTCCCGGAACTCGGATTGGTTCCACATGTTGAATCAGGACATCATCTCTATGCCTGACAAGTGGGAATACCCGTGGTACGCGGCTTGGGACTTGGCCTTCCACACCATCCCCCTCGCAATCGTGGATCCCGACTTCGCGAAAGAACAGATGGAGCTGCTGCTCCGTGCCGTCTACCTACACCCCAGTGGCCAAATGCCAGCCTACGAGTGGAACTTCAGTGACGTTAACCCCCCCGTCCACGCTTTTGCGACACTCTTTCTGCACAAGACCGAGCAGGCACTGCACGGTAAGACGGACGTCGATTTTCTCAGCACGACGTTTAGGAAACTCTTGCTGAACTTCACTTGGTGGGTGAACCGCAAGGACCGTTTCGGCAAAAACGTGTTTGAGGGGGGCTTTCTCGGCCTCGACAACATCGGCGTGTTCGACCGTAGCGCTCCGCTCCCTACGGGCGGCCACCTGGAGCAGGCCGACGGCACGGCCTGGATGGCCCTTTTCACTCAGAACATGCTGGACCTCGCGTTTGAGCTCTCCCTCCACGATCTTACGTACGAGGACATGATCGTAAAGTTCGCGGAGCATTTCTACTACATTGCCGCCGCCATGAACAAGCCCGGTCAAGACGGCATGTGGGATGAGGAGGACGGTTTCTACTACGACCTGCTGCGACTCCCGGACGGCACGGCGAAACGGCTCAAAGTACGTTCGATGGTGGGACTCCTCCCCCTTTGCGCAACTACAATTACTGAGGCAAGTACGCGGGCGCGAATACCGGGCGTAATGACGCGGATCAACGAACGCCTGCGCCGGATTCCTGAACTTCGGCAGACGATCCATCCCACGGGCCCAGGACATTTCGGGGTGGCGGACCGGGGCATCATGGCCCTGGTGAACCCTGAGCGGCTCCGCCGGATCCTAACGAAGATGCTCGACGAAAACGAGTTCCTTAGCCCCTATGGCATCCGCTCGCTTTCCAAGTTCCACGAGCAGCATCCGTACATCCTCCATGTCGGGGAGCAAGAGTACCGAGTGGACTACCTTCCGGCAGAGTCGAACACTGGCATGTTCGGCGGGAACTCTAACTGGCGTGGACCGATCTGGATGCCTGTGAACGCGCTCATCATCCGGGCCCTGCTGAATTTCTATTTGTATTATGGCGACAACTTCAAGATCGAATGCCCGACTGGTTCCGGCAAGCTTATGAACCTCTTCGAGGTGAGCAAAGAAATTTCCGACCGGCTCACCCGGATATTCACCCGCGATGAACAGGGCAGGCGACCTGTCTATGGCGGCGTGGAGAAATTCCAAAGCGATCCATTCTGGCGTGACAACATAAGCTTCTTCGAATACTTCCATGGCGACAATGGAGCCGGGCTTGGCGCCAGTCACCAAACCGGTTGGAGTGGTCTCGTTGCCAAATTCATCGAGCTTTACGGCTTCCTCGATGCCAAGCGGATCCTCCATGTAGGCAGGGAAGCAGCGTTCAAGAAAACAGCCGGCAGCGCTGGCTAGAAAGAACGGGAACACGCGAGACCGGGCCAAGGCGAAGTGTTCCTGGAGGATTAGAGCTTGACGCTGCGACGCGACACTGTTGTGACGGTTCTGGCGTTTCTTGTGATCGCCACGACGATTCCTTTCGCGATCCGAGACACCATCGAGTCACGTCGTGTGTACTTGTTCTCGAGACAATTCCTCGAGGAATTGCCGCAGCGCTTCACAGGGCCAGGACGATTACGTTTCATCCTGCAGCCGATGATGGCCATCGTGCTGGGGATTCGCGGAGGTCTAGCCGATGCCAAGACGCGGAACCCGCCCTACTTGTTTGGGCTGCTCTCGAATAGTGGACGTCGCAAAGAATTGCTACAAAGCGGCGTGGCTGACATCCGTAACCTGCTAGCTGCGGGAATAATCATGGATGTTGTATTTCAGCTAATCATCTACCGGTCGGTGCATCCGGGTGCAGCCCTGCTGGTCGGGCCGATTCTCATTTGCCTGCCCTACACGCTTTCCAGAGCGCTAACGAACCGTGTGGCACGAGGGATAGTAGGGAGTTGAAGAACTAAGCCACAGGCAGGCATTCGATAGTCTTTGTAAGAAACTGAAAAGAGAGCAGGCGGCTAGCTAGGGGAATCCCTAGTTGTCAGCGAAAGGGAACAGCCAAATAGTTAAGCATCGGCGCGAGTGTTCGGCACAAACCCGCGGCCTGGAATACAAAGCAGAATTCGGGGAGCCCCCATTGCCCCCAATGCCTCCCCGAGTTCTGGTCTCCTGTGTGACGACTGGCCGGGTTGAGTCACACAACTCCGGAGTTTTCGATACTCCGCGCTAGTTCACGGGTCTTGTGGAAGTCTGAAGATTCAGATCGGTACCCAAGATTCCCTGTTCTAACCAATTGGAAAGGCTGGTAATCATTGTGTTTTCTTGGGGGCTGACGCTCAGATTCCTCAAGCAGCTAGCGATCGTACTCTGGTTCTTTTCGCCTCTCTTGTTCGTCTTGGTTTGCGCGATCTTGCTGCTTGGGTATCTCGCTGGCAAGGAGGAGGACTGGTCTCGGTCGGATAGTTTCTATTGGGCGTGCGTTACAGCAACGACGGTCGGCTACGGTGATTTCCGTCCAACCAGAAGAAAATCCAGGATCATTGCCGTTCTAATAGCCGTGCTGGGATTACTGACTTCGGGCATCATCATCGCATTGGGAGTGCTTGCCGCCACAAAAGCCTGGAATAGAAGCTGAGGTTCTGGGCGGCCTGCGCTCATTGCGGGCCCGGGGCGCAAGAGTGGCGATCGACCAAAGGGCTCATCTCATCTTTGGGGGAGGACATATTGTGACACCTAACCAACTGACGCTCGATAAATCTCATCTGAACCGGGCCGTCGAAGTCTTCATTCACCTCGGGCTTATCTTCCTGCTTGTTGCCGCCTGCCTTACCATTCTGAAACCCTTCATCGGTGTGGTCGCATGGGGAGTGATCATCGCCATTGCTGGTTACCCAGGCTACTGCTGGCTGCAGAAGCTGCTGGGCGGACGAGGCGGTTTTGCGTCCATCTTGTTTACCGTCCTCCTCCTCGTGGTCTTGATCGTACCGATTGCGTTGCTCGCTCAAACCCTGGTCGATGGCTTCCAAACTCTCGCAGTGGGAATTCATGATGAAACCTTGACGATTCCGCCGCCCCCACCGGCTATCGCAACCTGGCCCATCGTCGGTAAGCCGTTGAACGACCTCTGGAGCCTGGCTTCCAACAATATTCCTGCCGCGCTTCGGAGCCTAGCTCCGCAGCTTAAACAAACTGCCAACGGACTACTCTCCGCCGCTGCTGGAGTTGGCATGGGCGTACTGCAATTTTTGGTCTCGATTCTGCTGGCGGGATTCCTTCTCGCGAACACTAGCCACGGTGCCCAGGTTTCGAGAAAGTTTGCAATCCATCTATTCGGCGATAAGGGCGCAGAGTATGAGGCACTCGCCCGGGCGACGGTTCGCAGCGTTACCACCGGCATCCTTGGTGTAGCTTTAATCCAATCGCTACTTGCCGGTGTCGGTTTTCTGGTGGTTGGACTCCCAGGCGCAGGCCTGTGGGCGTTGGGATTCCTCATTGCCGCCATTCTTCAAGTAGGGACTGTAGCGCTAATCCCAGCTGTAATCTACGTTTTTGCGACCGCGACCACCGCCAAGGCCGTGGCTTTTTTGATTTGGTGTGTTGTCGTCGCGCTTATGGACAACGTCCTGAAGCCGTTGCTGCTTGGGCGGGGCGTCCCTGTTCCCATCGTGGTTGTCTTCTTGGGCGCGATCGGGGGCTTTTTGGCGATAGGTATTATGGGCCTTTTCGTCGGCCCCATTGTCTTGTCGGTTGGGTACAAGTTGTTCCTGGCGTGGTTGGACGAAGGCACCGAGCTGGCACCAAACGCGATCTGAGGCGATTGCCACTGGAATGAAATCGCTGATTTCTCTGAACCGATAGCGTCTGGAATCAACGAGTTTGCCTTGGCCTAACTCCGACCTTGTTCCCCCTCACCGGGTCGGGGACCCTTAGGGATTTCCCTAGTTGTGAGCATTACAAGTCAAGCTTAGTCTCCACGTGGCTATCCGGACTTGGTAAGACTGCTGAGGTCACCGGGCGGTCGGTAGGTCTCACTACAAAAAAGGAAAGGAAGGGCTCATGCTACGAACTGCGTTTGAAAAGACAAGAAAGCGGGTTACCTGGAAGGTCTTGCCTTGGTTCCTCGCTTCCATAGTGTTGCTAGTGATTCTCCCCGCGTTTGCTGCTGACAAGGCGAAAGACGAAGATACACTTCGGCAAGCCAACTTGGTGTTGCAGGGTTTCCTCAACGGCAACAACATCTCGCCGGCCACACTGTCTAAAGCTGATTGCGTGCTCATTCTACCAAACGTAAAGAAGTTCGGAATTGGTATCGGGGGCAGCGGTGGCCGCGGTCCTTTACTCTGCCGTGGTGGCCAAAACTTCGAGGGCAAGTGGTCCACCCCCGCGATGTATTCCGTCGGCGGTATGAGCGCTGGCTTACAGGTAGGCGGCTCCTCCTCTGACTTTGTTTTGCTGCTTATGACTCCTAAAGTCGTAAATCAAATTCTGAACGGAAAGACCAAGATGGGCACGGATGCGACGGCAGCCGCGGGCCCCGGCGCCACTGCGGCCAGTGCGTCTGACGCCGACATTCTGACCTATGGTAAGTCCGAGGGACTTTTCGCCGGCGTATCTCTTGGAGGGGCAACGGTTGAGTCAGACAATGACGCGAACTCTCGCCTGTACGGCAAGACGCTCACCTCAACCAATATCGTGCGCGAAAACAGTGTCCAACCAACGACTGAAGGTAAGGCGCTGATCGCAGTGCTTAACAGCAAACTCGCAACGCATAGCAATTGAGAAGAGCGCTGATAGCCATCAACTTCCGATCCGCTAGAGGTCCGGGGTTCGAGTGACGCGACGGGCTTGAATTAGTCCAGCGGGAGTGAGGAAAATCACTCTAAGAGAGTGCTGGACTAATTCAACCCAGCAGAATCTTGATCAACTCAAGCATTCCGGGACGGACTAGCGGGTAATTTGCGGAGAGTCTTGACGGACGCCGACGCCTGCGAACAACTCAGTATATTTCTGAATCGCCAACTCGAGATTAAACAGCATTTTCTCGCGTCCGAGATCCTCACCCAGTGGCGCTCTCTGGACCATTTGCAGTACTCCGGGGTTTAGCCCCACTAGCCATGTGGACACCCCCTGATCACGCAATCGTTTTTCCCCTTCGCTCAAAGCTTTCAATGCCGAATATTCGAGATCGAACACAGCCCTGAAATCGAGCACGACTACCTTGGGCTGCGCCTCGTTCACTAACAGTCTTATCTTCTGTCCGATGTTCCCCCCATTGGCAAAGAAAATCCGCCCCTCAAGTCGCAGCAACAAGAGCCCAGGAAAGGTTTCGTCCTCCAGATGGTCCTTAGAACGTGGTCGAAACACATTGGTCCCCGGCTTGCGACCGAGAACGTAGACCGGTGGATCGGCTACTTGAGATGCCAACGCCACGAGTGACACCACAATGGCGACAATAATCCCCTTCAGAGTTCCCAACAAAACCACCCCAGCTAAGGCGGTCAAGGCCCAAGTAAACTCCGTTCGCCGGATATTTAGGATCGCCTGAAACTCTTTTGGTTGAATCAATCCGATCGAGTAGGCGATAACCACAGCGGCCAGCGTCGCTTGAGGCATGAGCCCCAGAAACGGCGCGAGCAGTAAGATTGTCGCCAGCGCAACCATGGCTGTAACCAACTCCGAGAGTTGAGTCCGCGCACCCGCACGCCGGTTCACGGCGGTCTGAGAAGTGCCTCCTCCGGCGGGCATTGCTCCTACAAATGCTCCTCCTGCATTTGCGATCCCCGTGGCCAGCAACTCCTGATTTGGCCGGATTGGCGGCTCCTCACTCTTGGCGAACGCCCGGCCGGCAGCAATAGTCTCGGTAAAACTCATAAGCGCTATTCCTAAAGCCCCAGGCCAGAGCTGTTGCACAAGGGAGAATTCCGGAATAGTGATTGTGGGTAGACCCTGAGGAATCCGTCCAACTAACTCCACTCCGTGTTCCTGCAATCCCAAGAAGCGGGTGGCCACGATCCCCACAGCCACGGCGATCAGCGGAGCCGGCATTCGTGGAAGAAATCGTTCGATCCCCACCAACAAGACGATCATTGCTAGCCCGACGGCTAATGTCGCTAGCTTCGCTTCAGGAGCTCCACGCACAATAGCCAACAAGTTATGAAAAAAAGACGCCCTGGGAATATGAATGCCGAGAATCTTTGGAATCTGATCTAGCACGATCACAAGACCGATCCCCGCCTTAAAGCCCACCAATACTGGTTCGGAAATGAAATTAGCGATAAAGCCGAGCCGCAGCAACGATGCAAGAACAAGGATGCCGCCGACTAAAAGTGTCAACATTGCTGAAGCTTTAAGGAGGGACGTCGGGTCTCCACCAGGCACGACTAGGCCGAGTTCTGTCGCGGTTAGAACTGCGATAGTAGTGGTGGTGCTTACA
>Ga0210388_10004661_pt1 | contig 10735 bp, 10 predicted proteins | sample IncBWC19OmetaG_FD_155485 | JGI IMG/M metagenome (GOLD analysis project Ga0210388, IMG submission 155485) | Forest soil microbial communities from Barre Woods Harvard Forest LTER site, Petersham, Massachusetts, United States - Inc-BW-C-19-O ...
TACCGGGCGAACGTGACCCGCGGGATCTTCACCCACTTCATCCGGGAAGAGGACACCGGCATGACCAGCGGGCGGCTGGACGACGAGCTGCGGCGCATGAGCGTCATCGCCGGCCGGATAAGGCCGGGTTGCCTGATGCTGTTCAACGAGTCCTTCGCCGGCACCAACGAGCGGGAAGGATCCGAGATCGCCTGCCAGATCGTCCGTGCCCTGCTCGACGCGCAGATCAAGGTGTTCTTCGTCACCCACCGGTACAGCTTCGCCGACCGTTTCCGCCGCGAGCCCGCACCCGCCACCCTCTTCCTCAGGGCCGAGCGCCAGCCCGACGGGAGCCGGAACTACAAGCTCACCGTCAAAGACCCCCTCCCGACCAGCTTCGGAGAAGATCTCTACTACCGGCTCGGCGGCTGGCTGGAAGGAGACAAAGCCCTCACTCCTGCTGCCACGAGGCCAGCCGACTGAGGGCGACGGAGGTATCGAGCTGCCCCGTCCGCCAGCGTCGAAGGAACGGGGTCCGACCGCCGGGGTGCCGCAACGGGATGCCCTCGCGGCGCATGAACCCGCGTACGGTCATGGCGGGCTGCCCGGTGAGCAACTCGATGTGGCTCAGCCCGGCCCCGCAGTGCCAGTACAGGTCCTTAACCAGCGGAGCGCTCAGCGGGATCGGCTTGGGGAACCGGGCCCAGATCGGACGACCGGGCGGGACCTGCGGGATGTCACGCGCGCGCAGCACCGAGGCGATGAGCTCATCGTTATACAGCGCTCTGACCAGCTCGATCTCATCTGGGCCAGATAGCGGGACGGCACCACCGGTCCGGACGGCGACGCCGAGGTCGTGTGCGCTGCGCAAGACGGTCGTACGCGACGCACCGATCACCTCGCCGAGCTCAGCAGCGGTCATGCCCTGCTGTTCGTACAGCTCAATCAGAGTCTGCGCAGGCACGGTCCGGCGGTCCTCGCGGCTCCAGCCGCCGCGGCTGCGAGCCGGGATGCCGTAACGGCGAAGCCGGTCGCGGACCGTGCGTTCAGGGAGGCCGATGATCGCGGCGATCTCCCGCGAGTTGAGCTTCCTCGTCTGGTACAGCTCGGTCATGAGCCGAGGGAGACCCGGCGAGTCGGACAGACGCCGAACCGGCCGGAAACGGCCGGCCCCGCGCTGGCGCACGGGCACTCCCGCGCGACGCAGCGTCCGCGTTACGCGCTGCCGGTCGAGACCGATGAGTTCGGCGATCCGGTAGGTCGACAACCCGCGGCACAGGTAAAGATGAGCCAGCCACTGCGGCGGCCAGGTGTCTGCCGTGGGTTCCTGGCCGGCGCCGCCAGCGCAGTAGGCACATGGCACGTCAGAAATAGACGCGTAACGGTCCTGCATGAAAAGCGGCCTCCCGCCCGCGTAGGGCAGGGACCGTTGGCGATGACCGCGTTTGACGGCGGGCCCCTCCGCCGCATCCAGCTTCAGGATAGGTACGGATTCCGAGTCAGTAAAGGGCACCGGCTTCAGGCGTGACGGCGGCGACCGGGCCATGTAAGGTGAAAATTGATCACGCGATGAGGCTCGCGTACCGCCGGGCCGGGTAATTCCGGGCGGCTGATGGCCTCTACCTGCAGGGCGTTCCGACGTCGTAAAGGCAGGAGGTCGCGTGATCCCAGAGCTCATCCAGGTACTTCAGAGCCTGGTGGTGCTCACGCTGGCCCCGCTCTACGCGGGCGCGCTGGCCCGGGCCGAGGCGGTGGTCGGTTCCAAGCGCGGGCCCAGCGTGCTGCAGCCGTACCGGGACCTGGCCAAGCTGCTGCGCAAGGGCAGCGCGATCAGCGATCAAGCGTCCTGGGTGTCCCGCGGCGCGCCGTTCGTGGCGTTCGCCTGCTACCTGACCGTCTCGGTGATCGTCCCGGTGATCACGAACGAGCCGCTGCCGCTGGCGTTCCTGGCCGACCTGATCGGCGGGGCGTTCGTGCTCACCCTGGCCAGCTTCGTGATCTCGCTGGCCGGGCTGGACACCGCCAGCCCGTACGGCGGGCTCGGGGCGAGCCGGGCCAGCTGGATCGGCAGCATGGCCGAGCCCGCGCTGATCCTGGTGTTCTTCACCGTCGGCGCGGTATCCGCGTCGGACAACCCGTACCTGATGAATCATGCGATCGCGTCGTCCCCGTACGTGGTGGTTCTGCCCACGCACCTGCTCGGGCTGGTCGCCTTCTTCATGATCGTGCTGGTCGAGAACGGCCGGATACCGATCGACACTCCCGGCGGCTCGACCGAGATCTCGATGATTGAGGAGAGCCGGGTGCTCGAGTACTCGGGCCGTGAGTACGCCCTGGTCAAGTGGGGCAGCTGGATGAAGCTGTTCCTGCTGTCCTCGATCTTCATGAACGTCTTCGTGCTGCCCTGGGGGCTCGGGAACGCGGCCAGCCTGCCCAGTGCGCTGCTGGCGATTCCGGTCCTGCTCGGCAAGCTGGCGCTCTGCGGGCTCGCGATCGTCGTGATCGACACCTCGTTCGCCAAGCTGCGGTTCTTCCGGATCGCCGAATTCCTCGGCGCCGCCTTCATGCTGGCCCTGGTGGGCGTGGCCACCTCGTACGTGATCGGAGCCTGAGCCGTGCAGAGCCTGTCCGCGACCAGCGCCGCCGGCGTCCTGCTGGACCTGTCCGGCGTGGTGATCCTGCTGCTGGCGTTCGCCTGCCTGGCGTCGAAACTGTTCAACCGGTACGTGGTCTACTACGGTGCCCAGTCGGTGGTGCTGTCGTTCGCGGCAGGGACCGCCGCGGTCGCCTTCCACAGCGCCGAGCTGTGGATTCTCGCCGCTCTCACGCTCGCGGTGAAGGGCATCGCGATCCCGGTGGCGGCCCGCAGGCTGCTGGTCACCCGGCTGGCGCTCAAGCGTGACGCCGCGATGTCAACGGGCCTATCCACGTCGCTGATCGCCGGCGGCGCACTGACCGCGTTCGCCTACTTGGTGAGCCGGCCGGCCTTGCTGCCGCACGGCACGGTCGCTTCGGCGGTGGTCCCGCTGTCCACCGCGGTGATCCTGCTCGGATCGCTGTCGATGGTGGTGCGCCGGCATACCGTCGCGCAGCTCATCGGCTGGCTGATCGTGGAGAACGGAGTCTTTCTCGGCGCGATCACCCTGGTCGCGACGTTCCCGTTCATCGTCGAGGCCGGGATCTTCCTGGACATCGTGGCGGGGGTGCTGATCATGGTGGTCTTCGTGTCCGGGCTCACCCGCCAGCTGGCCGAGGCCAGCGCCGCGGAGCTGCGGGAGCTACGGGGGTGACGGCGCTCGCCATCCTCGTCGCGCTGAGCCCGCTGACCGGGTCGGCCGCCGCGCTCGCAGGCGCCCGGGCCCGGCTGGCCGGGGTGGCCCAGGCGGTCGGCGCCGCGATCTCGTTGGGCTGTTCGCTCGCGCTGCTGGTGACGCTGGACGGGCACGCGCCGCTGGCCGGCTGGGACGGGTTCTTGTACGTGGACTCGCTGGGTGGGTTCTTCGCGATGACGGTGGCCGGCGTGACGCTGCTCGCGGCGCTCGGGTCGATCGGGTACGTCTCCGCGCAGGAAGACGGTGGCGAGCTGAGCGGCTTCCAGGTCCGGCTGTACTTCACGTTCTTCGGCCTGTTCGCCTCGCTGATGCTCGCCGCCCTGGAAACCGGCAACCTCGGCCTGCTGTTCGTCCTGGTCGAGGCGAGCACGCTGGCCAGCGCCGCCCTGGTCGGCATCGAGGGCCGGTCCCGGTCGCTCGAGGCGGCGTGGAAGTACATCATCATCAGCTCGCTGGGCGTCACGATCGCGCTGGCGGGCACGCTGTTCCTGTTCTACTCAGCCAGCGCCTTGCATCTGGGCTCGAACCTCGGCCTGACCTGGCCGTACCTGCTCGCGCACGCTCAGGCGCTGGCCCCGCAGAGCCTGCGGCTCGCGTTCCTGCTGGCCGTGGTGGGCTACGGCACCAAGGTGGGGCTGGCGCCGATGCACACCTGGCTGCCCGACGCGCACGCCGAGGCGCCGAGCCCGGCCAGCGCGATGCTGTCCGCCGCGCTGCTCAACGTCGGCATGTACGCGATCATCAGGTTCCTGGCCATCGCGCAGGCGCGGCTCGGCGGTACCTACCCGCGGGCGGTGCTGCTGTCGTTCGGGTTCGCCTCCATTGTGGTCGGCGCGCTGTTCATGGTCCGACGCGGCAACTTCAAGCGGCTGTTTGCCTACTCCTCGGTAGAGCACATGGGCATCATCGCGGTCGCGCTCGGCTTCGGCGGCGTCCTCGGGTTGTACGGCGCGCTGCTGCAGACGCTGAACCACGCGCTGGCCAAGGCGGTGCTGTTCCTGTCCAGCGGTGACGTAGCGCTCCGCTACCGGACCAGGGAGGCCGGACAGGTCAGCGGGCTGCTGGCGGCGGTGCCGGTCACCGGCGGCGCGCTGTTGCTGGCCTCGTTCGCGGTCCTGGGATCCCCGCCGTTCGGTTTGTTCTTGTCCGAGCTGACCATCGTGCGGGCCGGCTTCGCCCACGGCAGCCCGGTCTTCCCCCTGCTCCTGCTGGCGCTGCTCGGGCTGGCGTTCGTCGCCTTCGCCCGGACCACGGCCGGGATGGCGACCGGAGAACCGCCGCAGCTCGCTAGCCCGTACCGCGGCCGTGCCGAGGTGGCCGTGACCGCCGCGCCGCTGATCCTCGGCCTCGCGGTGCTGCTGGTGCTCGGGCTGTGGATCCCGGCCGGCCTGGACGCCGTGCTTCGGCACTCGATCCGGGTGATCGGATGACGGCCGTCGAGCCCCAGGCCGCGGGGATGTCAGACCGGCTGGTAGGCCAGCTCGCCGACTTGGGTGGCCTGGAGGTCACCGACGGCGGCGCCACCCGGGGAGCGGTCACCGTCCGGGTGCGGCCCGAGACACTAGAGGAGGCCACGCACGCTATCGCGGGCACGCCCGGCGCCCGCCTGGCCGACATGTTCGCGGGGGGTTCCGGGGGGTCGCCCCCCCGGGCCAGCACAGCCGCGGATAACGGCGGCGATGCGCTAATCCTGCGCCTGGTCTGGGCGCACGACTCCGGGTACCTGCTCACGGAGACCGAGCTTGGAGGGGCTCAGTACCCGCCGTTGTCGGATATCGCCCCGGCGGCGTTCGTCGAGGAATGCGAGATATACGAGCAGTTCGGCATCCGCCCGGCCACGGGCAAGCCGCTCAACCGGCTGATGCTGCCGCCGCACGCAGGACCGGACTTTCCCCGGCTCGGGGACCAGCCGACGGAGCCGCTGGACGAGGCGCACGCCCCGCATACCGTGGGCGGGCAGGCCTTCGAGTTCCCGTTCGGGCCTGTCCGCCAGGTCGGCGTCGAGAGCCTGTACTACGGGCTGGTGACCAGCGGCGAGGAAGTCGTCGACCTGTACCTGTTCGCCTGGCACAAGCATCGCGGCGTGGAGTGGCGGCTGCGCGGCAGGACGCCGCGCGAGGCCATCTTCTGGGCCGAGCGAGCCGAAGGCCTGAGCGCCGTGGCGGTCGGCTGGGCATTCGCCGCGGCGGCGGAGGCGGCGCTCGGCATCGCGCCGCCGGCCGCGGCCGCGAGGACCAGGGCGGTCGCGCTCGAGCTGGAGCGTCTGTACAACCATGCGGCGGCCACGGCGGCGTTGTGCCAGGCCACCGGGCTCACCGTGGGCCAGTCCGCGGCTGAGATCGCTCTGGAACGGCTGCTGCGGGTCAACGCGGCCGCCTTCGGCCACCGGTACCTGTTCGGCGTGGTCAGTCCGGGCGGGGCCGACCGGGCTCCGGATGCCAGCCTGCTGCGGCGCGAACTGCCCGGCGCCTACGGTGAGCTGCGACGGGCCGCCGAGGCGCTGCTGAGGACCAATTCCTTTGTCGACCGGCTCGAGGCCACCGGCATCCTCAGCGCCGAGCAGGCTCGCCGCCTTGGCCTGGTCGGGCCGGTGGCGAGGGCCACCGGTCTGCTCGTGGACGCGCGCCTGAACAGCGGCGGTCCGTACGCCGAGCACCCGGTCACGGTCGTCACCGCCGAAGGGGGTGACGTACTGGCCCGGTTCCAGGTGATGCTCGGCGAAGCGGCCGAGTCGGTCCGGCTCATCGGCGAGTATCTCGATGCCGGTACCGCGGCCGAGCGGACCCCGCTTCCGCAGGGCGGAGGTATGGGTCTCGGGTGGGCCGAATCGCCGCGAGGCGAGGCGCTGGCCTGGGTCGCGCTGGACGAGGCGGGCCGGATCATCCGGGCCCGGCTGCGCCCGGGGTCGGTGCGCAACTGGCGCGGATTCGACGACGCGTGCCGGTCCCAGAACGTGTTCACCGACATCCCGATCATCGAGGCCAGCTTCTGGCTGACCGCGGCCGGGCTGGCCCGGTGAGGAACCGGCGAAGGAGGTAAGGCTCAGTGCCATTGTGGTTCGTCCGGGGGCTGCGGCGCGGGGTGGTCACTACCCGCTACCCGGCCAGACCTGACGGCTCGGCCGCGGCCCTGCCGACGCCGCCCGCGTTCCGTCCCGGCCAGCTGACTCGTGACGTCGCTGACCGCATCGTGGCGGTCTGCCCGAGCGCCGCGCTGGCGCGGCGTGGCGACATCCTGATCTTCGACGCGGGCACCTGCACGGCCTGCGGCCGGTGCGCCGCGGCCGCCCCGGACGCGGTCACCTCGAGCGGGGAATGGGAGCTCGCCGCCACGGCCCGTTCGGCTCTGGTGAAGGAAATTCCGATCGCCGGAGGGCAGCCATGAACCCGGCCTCGGACGAGGCGCAGGCGTCCCGGCGGCTGCAAGAACAGATCGCGGACCAGTTCGGCCGCAGCCTGCACATCCGCACGCTCGACACCGGGTCGTGCGCGGTCTGCGAGCAGGAGATCCGGTTGCTTAGCGCGCCGCACTACGACCTGAACCGGCTCGGGTTCTTCTTCACCCCCGCGCCCAGGCACGCGGACCTGCTCCTGGTCACCGGGCCGATGGTGCGGGCGTTCGACGCGGCGGCCCGTAAAACCTTCGAAGCGATGCCGGGACCCAAAGTGGTGGTCGCGACCGGCGCGTGCGCGCTAGGCGGGGTGTACCCGAAGGACCCGTTCGTGCACGGGAACGTCGGCGAGGTTCTGCCGGTCGACGTGTGGATCCCCGGCTGCCCGCCGAGCCCGCTGGCGCTGCTGCACGGCCTCAGCGTGGCGGTCGGCCGGCTCGCGGAACGGACACCTGGCCTGACGTTCATCGCCGGAGGTGACGGGTGAATCCGCTGGACATCCTCTACGGCGCGGCCGGGGCCTGGCTTGCCGCCGCCGTGGCCGGCTTGCTGGCCGGGTCCTGGCGGCCGGGGCTACGGGCCTGCTGCGTGCTGTCCGGCCTCGGCGGCGCCGCCGCGGCGGCGGCCGGCGGCTGGTCTCTGGTGTACGGCAACACCCGGGTGGTCATGCCGGGCGGCGGCGCGACCATCGTCGGCGGTCCCGTGCAGCTGCAGATGACCAGCCTGGCAGGCGTGTTCGTGGCGGTGCTCGGGATCGCGGCGGTGGCGATCGCCTTGTACGCGCCCCGCTATCACCAGCGCTCCCGCGGCACGGCCCTCTACCTGGCGGTCTACAACCTGGCCCTGCTCGCCTGCCTGGCCGTGCTCGCCGCGGGCGGCATGGTGACATTCCTCGTGGCGTGGGAATCCATGAGCCTGGCCTGCTACCTGCTCATCCTGCGGCACCCGCGCCGCACCGAGGTGGCCCGCGGCGCGTTCTGGTTCCTGGCCCTGTCCGAGATCGGCTTCCTGCTGGTCGTGGCGGCGTTCGTGATCCTGGCCGCCAAGACGGGCGCCACTCAGCTGGACGTCATGGCCGCCCGCGGCCACCTGGTGCCCGGCGGCTGGCGGGCCGCTGCCTACCTGCTGGCCCTGACCGGGTTCGGGTTCAAGGCGGGACTCGTCCCGCTGCACGTCTGGCTGCCCGAGGCGCACCCGGTGGCCCCGGCCGACGGATCCGCATTCCTGTCCGGCGTGGTGGTCAACCTCGGCGCCTACGGCATCGCGCTGTTCGCGTTCCGGCTGGTTCCGGTGACCGGGTCGTGGCCGGGCCTGGTCACCTTGGGCGCCGGCGCGATAACCGCGGCCATCGGCATCCTGTACGCCCTGCGCGAGCGGGACATCAAGCGGTTCCTGGCCTTCTCCACGATCGAGAACACCGGGATCATCGTGACCGCGTTCGGCGCCGCCATGGTCTTCCAGGCCTACCGCCAGCCCGCGCTGGGCGCGTTCCTGCTCATCGCGGGCCTGTACCACGTGGCCAACAACGGCTGTTACAAGACGCTGCTGTTCCTCGAGGCAGGGGTGGTCGAGCACGCGACCGGGACCAGGGACATGGACCGGCTCGGCGGGCTCGTGCACCGGCTGCCCCGCAGCACGGTGATCGCGTTCATCGGCACGCTCGGGATCGCCGCGCTGCCGCCGCTGAACGGGTTCGTCAGCGAATGGCTGATCTTCCAGGGCCTATTCCAGGGCTTTCGCACCGGCAGCAACCTGATCGCGATCCTCATCGTGCTCGCGGCCGCGACGCTCGGGCTCACCGGAGGCCTGGCCATCTACGCCTTCGTCCGCGGCTTCGGCATCCCGAACCTCGGCATGCCCAGGACCCAGCGAGCGGCGGAGGCGCGGGAAACAGGGCAGCCGGTAGCCGGCCCGGCGCTGCTCGCCGTGGCCTGCGCGGCCCTGGCGGTCGGCGCCCCGGTCATGCTCGCCGCGTTGTCCCGGGCGGCACATACGATCACCGGCGTGGCGCTCGGTCCGCTGCTGCTGCCCGGCAAACTGACTGTCATCCCAGCCCACGCGGACTTCTCCGCGTTCTCGCCGACGTACCTGGCTGTGTTCCTGACCGCCGCATGCGCGGTTCCCCTGCTGATCTTCCTGGCCGGACGGCCGCGCGCCGCCAGTGTCTCGGTCCCGGTCTGGGACGGCGGCATCACGCGGTTCCGGCCGCGGATGCAGTACTCGGCCATGACGTTCTCCGCCCCGACCCGGGTCACCTTCGACGCCCTGTACCGGCCTGCCGTGTCCGTACGCCGCGCCTCCGACGAGGACCCCGCTGGTCGATCTGGGCCGGTGCACTATGAGGAGCAGGTGACGCCGGTTTTCGAGCGGTACCTGTACCGGCCCGTCGTCCGCGGCGTCGAATGGCTCGCCGATGCGATCCGTCCCATGCAGTCCGGCGACGTGAACCTCTACCTGCTGTACGTGTTCGCGATGATCCTTCTCGCCTACCTGCTCGGCGCGGTGTAAGGGGAGCCGGGCATGACCGTACCGGCAACCACGCACGCTGGCCGCGGCGCCTGGCTGGTCCTGGCCTACCGGTTGCCGACCGGTCACGGGCTGAAGACGGCCATCCGGCGGCGGCTGACCGCGATCGGTGCGGTGTTCCCGGCCAACGCGGTCGCGGCCCTGCCCGCCTCCCCCGCTGCGGAACGGGCCTTCCGCCGGATGCGGAGGCTCATCGGCGAGGCAGGCGGCTCGGCTCAGGTGCTGCGAGCCGAGGTGATCGAAGGCGCAGCGGACCTCGTTGCGGCGTTCAACGCGGCTCGCGAGCAGGAATACGCCGAGATCCTCGCCGGATGCGGCGAGGTCATAGCCGAGATCGAGGCTCTGGCCGCCGCGGGCCAGTTCCGCTATCCGGACCTGGGTGAGAAGGACGCCGAGCTGAAACGGCTGTCCATGCGCGTAGAGACGATCCGCGCGCGGGACACCTTCGGCGCCGCCAACGCCGAGTCGGCTCGGTCCGCCCTGAACAGGTGCCGTGCCGTGCTCGATGACTTCGCCGCGCGTGTATACCAGACCGACACCGCTTCCATTACCGGTGTCGTCCCCGGACCGCGGCCGCCGGAAGCGTGACGGTGGGTCACGCATGGGCTGCTGGCCAACAGCAGACGAAACCGCCCGTGACCGGTGGGCCGCAGATAGCCCAGCTAGATCCGAGTGCGCCCGAGCCCAAGTATCTTGGGGTTCCCGAGGAAGAAACTACGCACGGGCCGTGGGTCTAGCCGATGTCGGCGGGGATACTTTATCGCCAGGTCAGCGACCTTACCCTCAGTGTCAAAGGCCACCTTGCCGATTGCTTCACCACGCCCGGCAATCAGAGGGACATCCACCACGGTGTAATCGCCGGACCGGCGGGCGACAGGCGCGCCGACGCGCTTGAAGCTGCCAGCGGAGTCCGCCATGTCCCTCCACCCGCGGGCGAACCGGTCCATGAACACGTGATCGTCCGACCTCGCGTCGAATTCCGGGCGCGTCTCCCCCCGACGACCCTCGATGAAGTCACCGAACAGCGCGCGTGCCCCGGTCCGCCGCATCTGGTGGGATCTCCTGAGTCATTGCCTTGCCCCTGTCCTGCCCGGTCGGCCACCCGGATCTTGCCGTCGACTGTTAGTGTGCGCTGCCCGTCTCGTAGGCGCCAGTCCGTCGTGTGGTCGGTATAGCCAATGCAGCGGACGGATGCGTACGTGTGATCGACGGGACCCTGATCCCGATCGACCAGGTCGCCGCGGACCGGCCGTTCTATTCCTGCAAGCATCGTCGGCACGGGATAAACCTACAGGTCATCGCCAGCCCTCCTAGGGTGGTGTTGTGGGCCACTATGAGAGCTTCTTCATCACGAGCGCAGGCGCGTCCGCTGCCATCTTGGGGCTTCTGGTCGTCGCCGTGTCGGTCGTCAACGCGGATGACGCGAACCCCACCACTCGGGAGTTGCGAACTGTGTTGGCCGGAAGCGCGTTTGTTGCCCTGGTAGACATCTTCTTGGTCTCGATCG
>Ga0210388_10004663_pt1 | contig 10733 bp, 6 predicted proteins | sample IncBWC19OmetaG_FD_155485 | JGI IMG/M metagenome (GOLD analysis project Ga0210388, IMG submission 155485) | Forest soil microbial communities from Barre Woods Harvard Forest LTER site, Petersham, Massachusetts, United States - Inc-BW-C-19-O ...
ACGATGTTGAACCGGGCGCGGCAACTGGGAATGGAGATTGATGCATTTGTTAAGAGCGGATTGATCCAGGTGGAGCAGATTGATCCGGCGGAGATTTCCCCGGGCGAGCTGGCGCATCGGATTCGCAAGGCGGTGAACCAGGACAATACCCGCATGGTGATCATTGACAGCATCAACGGTTATCTCAACGCCATGCCCGCGGAGCGTTATTTGAATCTTCAGTTGCATGAGATGCTCGCCTTTCTGAATCAACAGGGTGTCATCACCATCATGGTGCTCGCCCAACAAGGTTTGGTGGGAACCATGCAATCAACAGTGGATCTGACCTATCTGGCGGATACCGTGATCATGCTGCGTTATTTCGAAGCGCGCGGCGAAGTGAAGCAGGCGTTGTCCGTGATCAAGAAGCGGAGCGGACGTCACGAGCGCACCATCCGGGAAATCAAAATGGGTAAAAAAGGAATCGAAGTCGGCAAACCGTTGACCGGCATGCAGGGGGTGTTGACAGGCACGCCCTCGTTTCTGGAGACTAAGAGCGCCACGGAATCCGAATGAAGCGCGCCCGTAAAGTTGCCAAAACCCTCCCGATAGCCGACGGGCCTCCCCACCTTGAGCAGCGCATCCTGATCCTGGCACCCACCGGCAACGACGCCCCGTTGACGGCGGATTTTTTGACCAAAGCAGGCCTGACCCCGCAGATATGCGGGGACGTGGCCGAATTGTGCGCCCACGCCATCGAGGGCTGCGGCGCGATTCTTTTGGCGGAGGAGACACTCGGGGCAGCTTCAATGTCACTGTTGGTGGATGCCCTGGCGCGACAACCTGAATGGTCCGACATTCCCGTGACCATCATCGCCAGCGGGGGCGAGGCGAGCCAGATGCAACTGCGTCGTCTGGGGGTTTTCGGACCGGGCGGCAATGTCACTTTGCTGGAACGGCCTTTTCGTCCGGGCACACTGACGAGCACGCTGGAGGCGGCCTTGCGTTCGCGCCGGCGTCAATACGAGGTGCGCAAGCTGGTGCAGACGATGAGCAGCCTGATGCGCGAGCAGGAGTCCCAGGCGCGGTTGTTCGACGTGACCTTGTCCTCCATCGCCGATCTGGCCTACACCTTTGACCTGGAGGGAAATTGGATCTATGCCAACAAGCCGCTGCTGAAAATCTGGGGGAAAACCCTGCCGGAGATCACCGGCAAAAGCTCCCTGGAACTGGGATATCCGCCGGAACTGGCCCGCCGTTTGAAGCGGCAGGTGAAGGAGGTCATCGCCACACGAAAACCGGTGAAAGGGGAAACTTATTTCACGGATGCAGCAGGCAAGGAAGATTACCACGAATACATTTTCAGCCCGGTGCTGGCTGACGATGGCACGGTCACGGCGGTCTGCGGCACCACGCGCCTGACGACCGAGCGCAAACAGGCGGAAGCCATATTGCGTCAGAATGAAGCCTTGTTTTCCGCGCTCGTGGACCTGGCACCGACCGGCATGTATGTGGTGGACGGCCAGTTCCGGTTGCAACAGATCAACGCGCGCGCCCTGCCGGCCTTCGTGAAGGTCGAGCCCAGGACCGGCCGCGATTTCGGAGAAGTGATGGAAATCCTCTGGGGGCCGGAAATCGGCGCGCAGCTGGCCGGAATTTTTCGTCACACACTCACGACCGGCGAAGCGTACCGCTCGCCCCGCTTTGCCGAACACCGTCAAGATCTCAACGAGGACAAGGCCTACGAATGGGAAACCCAGCGCGTCACTTTGCCCGACGGCACGCACGGCGTCGTTTGTTTCTTCAATGACATCACTGAAACCGAGCGCAACAAGGCGAACCTCGCCTTCCTCGCGACCATCGGCAACGACCTGCTGCGGTTGGACACGGTGGATGACATTCTGAATACCGTCTGCGAGAAGATTTGCGGTTATCTAAGGCTCAGCAGCGGCTGTTTCGTGGAAATCAATGAAGACGCCAACATTGTGACCGCCACCCACGAATGGCGCCGGCCCGGAATGCCCGTGCTCATCGGCACTTATAAATTATCGGATTATCTCTCGGCTGATTTCCAAAAGGACTTGCGGGCGGGGGAATTTTTCATCGTGCGCGACACCGACACCGACCCGCGAACCGACGCAGAAAAATATGCGCAGTTAAAAATCCGCTCATTTGTTTGCGTGCCGCTCATAACCGATGGCCGGTGGAAGTTCATGTTCGACATCTATGATTCCAAGCCGCGCGAGTGGCGCGTGGATGAGGTCGGGCTGGTGCGCGAACTGACGGCGCGCATCTGGGCGCGGCTGGAGCGCGTGCGCGCGGACGTGGTGCTGCGGCAGAATGAAGCCTTGTTTGCCGCGCTCATCGAGGAGGCGCCCGTGGGCGTCTATGTCATCAATGCGGAATTTCGCGTGCAACAGATCAACACGCGCGCGCTGCCGGCGTTTGAAAAAGTGGAGCCGAAAACCGGCCGCACGCTCACCGAGGTGATGCACATCCAATGGGGCAGGGAGGCGGGCGATGAACTCGCCGCGATCTTTCGCCACACGCTCGACACCGGCGAAGCTTACGTTTCGCCGGGATATTCAAATGTCCGCGCCGATCTCGGCGTGGAAAAAACCTATGAATGGCAGACCCGGCGCGTCACCCTGCCCAATGGTTCGCACGGCGTCGTTTGCTATTTCAACGACATCACGGAGCGGATCCGCTCCGAACAGGCATTGATCCAGGCCAAAATCGCGGCTGAATCCGCCAGCCGCGCCAAGGATAATTTTCTGGCGGCCTTGTCCCACGAATTGCGCACGCCCTTGAACCCGGCGCTGCTGATCGCCAGTGAATCCGCCGACAACCATGAATTACCCGGGGAAGTGCGTTCGAATTTTGAAACCATCCGCAAGAACATCGAGCTGGAAGCCCGGCTGATTGATGACCTGCTGGATTTGACCCGCATCACGGCCGGGAAAATGATTTTGAACCAGGACATGGTGAATGTTCATTACATTCTGGCGGACGCGCTGCGCACGGTTCAAACGGACCAGCAGGAAAAGAATATTCCCGTCACGATCAAGCTGGATGCCACCCATTCGTTGATTGATGGCGACCCGGTGCGCCTCCAGCAGATCTTCTGGAACGTGCTTAAGAACGCCGTGAAGTTCACGCCTGCAAATGGACAGATCACGGTTGAAACCGGGAATGGCGCTGATGGTCAAATAATCATAAAAATCACCGACAACGGCCTGGGCATGAGCGAGGCCGAAGTCGCGCGTATCTTTGCGCCATTCGCGCAGGGGGATCATGCCCGCGGCAACACCCACCAGTTCGGCGGCCTGGGCCTGGGCCTGGCCATCGCCAAAAACCTGGTGGAACTTCATGGGGGAAAGATTTCCGCCCGAAGCGCCGGGGTCGGACTGGGGTCGGTGTTTACCATTGAACTGCCAACAGCCCAAAAGGCAAATGCGCGGGAGAGAATTGAACGGGATTCGAAGCCGAAGGCATCCAATGTTTCGGAACATGGTGCGAACCCGATTTCGGTTCTGTTGGTCGAGGATCATGAGATCACCCGCACCGTTCTGGCCCAGTTGTTGACGCGCCGGAATTATAAGGTGACCCCGGCTGATTCCATCGCCAGCGCCCGCGAGCTTGCCGGCCGGCACAAATTCGACCTGTTGATTTCTGACATTGGCTTGCCGGACGGTAATGGCAACGATCTCATGAAGGAATTTAAGGAACATTATGGATTGAAAGGTATCGCCCTCACGGGCTATGGGATGGAGGAGGATATCGCGCGCGGCAAGGCCGCCGGATTTGTGACTCATTTGATCAAACCGGTGACCATCCAATCTTTGGAAACCGCGCTGGCAATGATGAAATCAAAGGCTTGAGTTTAGGGTCCGGGCCGGACGGGCTGTCGTGTCAGCAATGCCCTGACGGGAGGGTCAGCCGGGCGCCGACTCAAAAACCAGGACGCCGCCGCCAGCGAATGCGCTTGCAGCGGGCGCGGAAAAGCGAACAATTTCAGGTTTTAACTTTGAAGACCCTCGATACGCCTGCTGAAAAGGCAAAATTCATCCGCGACGCCATTCCGCCCGGCGGCTTGTTCGCGGGGCTGGAGTGGCAGATTGCGCCCGCACCCTTTCCGCTGGGCGAAAGCCTGGCGGCGGAGATCGAATCGCTCGGGCGCGTGTTGTTGCAATTTTACCGCGCCGTCAATCTGCTGTATCGCAAGTCCGCCGAGGGCAAACAGCCGGAATGGGTCGCCCGCTGGCTGGACCTCGGCAAACCGCGTGAGTTGATCGAACTGCAACGGGCCGCGGCGTTCAAAAACGAAATCCCGCGCGTCATCCGGCCGGACATCTTGTTGACGGAAACTGGTTTTGCGATCACGGAACTGGATTCCGTGCCCGGCGGCATCGGCCTGACGGCGTGGATGAATCAGACCTATTCGAAGTGCGGAGCGGGGAGTGCGGAGTGCGGAGTGGTAGGCGGCGCGGATGGGATGCTGCGCGGTTTTGAATCTATTTTCGGGGATGCGAAAACGGTTCACCTTGTGGTTTCCGAAGAAGCTAAAACTTATCGGCCGGAAATGGAATGGGTTGCCAAACAGATCGGAAATTCGAGGTTCGAGGTTCGAGATTCGACGTTTGAAAATTTTGCCGAAGGCGATGCGGTGTACCGTTTCTTTGAGTTGTTTGACCTGCCGAATGTGGCGAACTCCAAAAAGATTTTTGAACTCGCGCTGGAGAAAAAAATCAAACTGACGCCGCCGCCCAAGCCGTTGTTCGAGGAGAAAATGCTGTTCGCGCTTTTGTGGAACCGGAACCTCCAGAATTTCTGGCGGCAGGAACTCGGCGAGGGTTTTCTTGCGCGGTTGAAGAAGGTGATACCCTATACCTGGCTGGTGGACCCCGCGCCGCTGCCGCCGCAAGGAGCGATTCCCGAGTTGAATCTCACCGATTGGTCGCAGCTCAAGGCGATGTCGCAAAAAGAACGCGACCTCATCTTGAAAGTTTCCGGGTTTTCGGACAAAGCATGGGGTTCGCGCGGTGTTTTTCTCGGCAGCGATCTGTCGCAGGCGGACTGGGGTGCGGCGGTGGATGCGGCGTTGCGCGACTTTGAAAAATCGCCGAGCGTATTGCAAAGATTCAGCAAGCCGTCGCAGGTGGAGACGAGCTGGTTCGATTTTGCAAAAAATGAAACCGTGCCGATGAAGGGCAGGGCACGGTTGTGTCCTTACTACTTTGTCGGCGGCGAGGGCGATTCCGCGCGGCCGATGCTGGGCGGCGTGTTGGCGACAATCGTTCCAGCGGATAAAAAAATTGTGCATGGCATGAGCGACGCGGTGCTCGCGCCATGCTGTGTTTGATGGCAGAATGAACGCACGATTTCCCATATACCCGGTCATAGTGAAACAAGCACCTCACCCCGGCCCTCTCCCCATCGGCTCCGCAGACTCCGCCGACGCGGAGAGGGGGAAACGCTCGCAGCGGCTTGGCGTTGTAATGTGTCGGGTGATTCGAATTTTCGGCGGGACGCCGAAAATCACCTGCGGGACGCGGGTGCTACATCAAACAAATCATACGTCTTGGCTCTGGAATGCGTCTTTATAAATCATGGCGAAACCTAACTTCATAGAACTGCCGGGCTGCGATTTGATTCCGATCATATTCGAGGACCGCTCGGTCATCGCGATCGACAAGCCGCGCGGCTGGATGCTCGTGCCGGATTCCTGGCGCAAGACGAACTGGAATCTGCAGACGGCGATCGATTCCTCCATCCGCGCCGACGATTTCTGGGCGCGCTCGCGCAATCTCACGTATCTCCGACACGTCCACCGGCTGGATGCGGATACGAGCGGCGTGATGCTTTTCGCCAAGAGCGAAGGCGCGATGCGCGCGATAAGCGACATGTTTGAGTCCCGGCGCATGGAAAAAACCTACCTCGCCGTCGTCGAGGACAAGCCGAAGGAGCAGGAATGGACATGCGCCTTGCCCATCGGCCCCGACCCGCTGAATTTCGGGAAGATGCGCGTGGACGATTCACAGGATGGCAAGGACGCCGAGACGCATTTTCGCACGCTGATGAGCACCGACCGTTTCACGCTCATCGAGGCGAGCCCGCTGACGGGGCGCACGCATCAGATCCGCCTGCATCTCGCGGAATCAGGCAGCCCGATCGTGTGCGATGAACTTTACGGTCAGGTGCAAAAGGGCTATCGCCTCGGTCTGCGCGCCGTGCGGCTGGCCTACAAGGACACGTTCACGCGGCAGTTCGTGAACATTCTGGCGCCGGTGGAAAATTTTCTGAAGGAATACGGCTTCACGCTCTCAAAAGAATTGCAGCAGTCGAAATGGGTGCGCCGCGCATTTGTGCCCAAGGAAAAAGGGCAGGGCGAAAAACCACCGCTGCCCCAGAAGAAAACTCCGCCAGTTCAATAATGCACAGCGCAGCCGTAGGGTTTCGACTGTGAACTCTGAACCTCCCGGCGCATTCCCATGTCAAGACGCTGCGAGCGTTTCTCCCTCTCCCCGAGGGAGAGGGCCGGGGTGAGGGGGAAGTGGTCATCCAAATTTCAGGCCCGCACCATTTGAAGTGAGCGCCGTCTTTCCCCTCATCCTGACCTTCTCCCCCGGGGAGAAGGGACAGCTGCTGTATATGTTGATAAAATTTGGGAGGTTTGGAGCAGCGGCCAGTTTTGATTCGCGAGCAAAAAGCGGCAGGGGACTGCCGCAGTCCAAGACGCTGGCGCGTTTCACCATGGCCCTCGAAATTGGCGAACGACGGGTGCTTCTCAATAATGCACCGCGCAGCCGTAGGATTTCGTCTGTGAAACCTCAATCGGCTTGCCATCGATCAGATCATTCACGGATTCCTTGACGTAATTGCGCGCGGTCTTCGGGTCATGAAACGGATCGGGATGATCATCCATCGCGCCGGCATAAACGAGCGTGCCCTCCTTGCTCACGACAAAACAGTGCGGGGTCGTTTTCATTTCATATAGATGCCCGATGGCGCCGGAACTGTCGTCGATCCACGCGGTCGCATTGATGCCCAAATCCTTCCATTCCTTTTGCGCCTGCTCCGGGGTGCGATGGCTGTCGTTCTTCGGGTTCACGGAATTGACGAGCAGCCAGACGACGCCCTTGGCCGTGAGTTCCTTTTGCAAATCCTGCGTCGCACCCCCGTACTGGTTATGGCAGAACGGGCAGTCGGAGTTGTAAGACTCGATGACGACAATTTTGCCTTTGTAATCGGAGAGCTTAATGGTTTTGCCGGTGATGTCCGTGCCGGTGAAATCCGGCGCGGGCTTGCCGATCTCCACGGCGAACAACGAAGTCGCCAGCATCAGCGCGGCAAGCAGGGCGAAGGTCTTTTTCATATGATGAGTTGGTTTTGGTTCTAACGATAAGACGCTGTCTGCCGGTGGTTGGTTCAAAAATTTAAGTTCCTCGCTGTTTTGGGTGGAATGCTTGGTAGGGATTCACATGACCAGAGATGTCTATGTCTGTAAGAGCCGCCTTTGGTTGCCGAAGGGCTTTTGTAGAGACTTCTACCAGGCTTGTCTTGTAAGATTTCACGCAAAACACTTCCGTTTCAAAGGAATTGTGAGGGAACTTCTTGCTCAAGAATTATTTTAATTTAAAAAACATCTACCCGCATTGATGCCGTGCAATGCGGGTAGATGAATTTTATAGTTCACCGGTCGGTTTGTCGAGTCTGTAAATTAGCGGGGAACCAACAGCGGGGAACCAAATTTAATTAGTCGCCTTATTCAACGCTTCCAAAATAGTCTTCGCGTAGCCGGATGGCAGTTGCAACGGCGAAGGCTGTGGCAAAACAATAGCCGGCAAATCCGCGTTTTTGGGATACACCAAAACTAACGGTACGCCGGCACCGCCATATCGGGCAATCTCGTCGCCGATATTTTTTGGTGTGCGCGTGTTGTCGGCCAACAGCGTGACGACATCGGATTTTTTCAATTCGGCGGAAACGGCATCGCTTTCGAGCGCCGGTTTCACGATGGCATTGCACGTCACGCACCAGGTCGCCGTGAAATCCACGAGCACCATTTTTCCCGCCGCTCGCGCGGCCGCCACGGCTTCCGGCGACCACGGTTGCCAGTTGATTTTATCGGTGGCGAGATGTGTCGTGGGGCTTTCTGCGGCCATATCGCGCCAATGCATTTTATTTTCCAGGGCGTAGAGATAGCCACCCGCGAGGAGGATCAAAACGACGGCGAGGGCGAAAGATCTGTGCGAACGGCCGCGCTGAAAAAATTCACCGAACACCCACGCAGCCGCCGCTACCGTGATCAGAAAGGCACCGAGCCAAAAAACCTTGTCGCCATAATCGGCGGTGGCGGTGTTGAACAGCCACATCACGGTGGCAAGCATCGGGAAGCCCATCGCGATCTTGAATTTTTCCATCCACGCACCGGGTTTGGGCAGGTATTTCAACCACGCCGGATTCCAGCTCAGTAGAACATACGGCGACGCGAGACCGAGGCCGACAGTCAAAAATATCGCAAGGATCACAGGCGGGCTTTGAGTGAACGCATACCCGACCGCGTCAACCAGGAACGCCGCGGTGCAGGGCGTCGCCAGAGTCGTCGCCAGCACGCCATTGAAGAATGCGCCCGCCGGGCCGTGTTTGGATGCAAGTTCATTCGCTTTGTCAAACGCGCTGCCGCCGGGCGTGACTTCAAAGACACCGAACAGGTTCAGCGCCACGAGCGTGACGAGCGTGGTCAGGCCAACGACGAAAACCGGGCTGCCAAATTGCATGCCCCAGCCGACCTGATGACCGGCGGCTTTCAAGAGGATGACGATGACGGCAAAAGTGAAAAACGAGAATAAAACACCGACCGCATAAATGCCGCCAAGAATACGGACGCGGGCCGGTTCACTGCGCGCCTCGCTGACGAAGCCGAGAATCTTGAGCGCGATGACCGGGAGTACGCACGGCATGATGTTGAGTATCAGCCCGCCAATAAAAGCGTAAATCAGTATCAGCCAAAGCGGTTTCGACGCATTTAAGGACGGTTCAACGGCGGTATTCTTTTTTTTTAAGGCCGCCGGTTGTGCCTTCGCGACCGGCATGGTCGCTTGGAAGCCGGTGTTCCCGTTCAATACCACCACGCCGGAGATTTCTTTCGGCCAGTCTCCGGAGAATTTTTTGACCAATTTACGCAACTGGATTTCGTCCGGGCCGGAGGAAATGACTTCCGTTTCCGGCTGGACGACAAAGTTGTCGTTCGCGGCCGGGAAGAAATCCACGGAAGCAAGTTTTGTGTTTTTGTCCGCATCGCCATTGGAATGGCTGAAAATAACCAGGGCACGGGTGTCGTTGGTCGGCGCTTCCCAATAAGCCTGGTATTGATCCGCGGCAGCGGATTGCGGCACTTTGGCTTTCCACGTTTCAATGGTCGCGGCATCCGTGGAATTTTTAGTTTCGTTGCCGATACTCAGCTTCGCTTCGACATTCTGATTGGCGGGAATGCAGACGTCCTTGCATTCGAGCCAGGTGATGCCGGCTTTCAAATCAATTTTGCCGCCGGAAAAATTGGCGGCAATCGTCAATGGCACGATGAGCATGGTTTCGTTTTGGTAGCCATAGGTGGTGACTTCGATGGGCGGCAGTTTTTCCGGCAGCGGCCACTGGATATCCCCGGCGGAAATGCCAGGCGGCAACTGCCACTTGATTTCCGTGGCCGAGCCGGCGTCCCCGGGATTTTTCCAGTAGGTATGCCAGCCGGCGTCCATCTGCATATCCACGCCCGCGTAAATCGTGTCGCCGGGTTTGACGGTATCGGCGGACAAGAGCAGTTTGACCTGCGTGTGGTGGGCGGGCTTTTTAAATATGGAACCGTCCTGCGCTGACGACGGGCGGGTGGTGAGCAGGGTGAGGCAGGACAAAACGATGGCAAAAATCAGTCGCACGTTGATTAGATGCCAGAGTTTCGGTTTCATTTGAAATTATTTCTTCGGGGGCGCGGAAGGCCGGGTTTCGGCACACCAAAATATTTCAAAAAAGTTATTGCAATGGAACGCAGCTTTGATAAATTACGCGCTCCTCGTCGTCCGAAAGGCTTTGAGGACAGCGTTGTTTGCGAACCGATAACTGAATTTCCCGCCACGGGACAGGATTGATGGCTCGTTAACTTCCACGTTGATAATAAACGTTTGCATTTATGCCCGTTAAAACATTTAGACCGCTGACGCCGTCCACGCGATACATCACGATCGCGGACTTCAGCGATATTACCAAAACGAAGCCGGAGAAGTCGCTCGTTGAGATCCGCAAAAAGACCGGTGGACGCAATATGTACGGTCGCGTCACCGCACGCGGCATCGGCGGCGGCCACAAGCAGAAGATCCGCCTCGTGGATTTCAAGCGCAACAAGCACGGCGTGGAAGCCACGGTCGCCGCGATCGAATATGATCCGATGCGCTCGGCCCGCCTGGCCCTGTTGCAATATGCCGATGGCGAAAAACGCTACATCATCGCGCCGGTCGGCATCCAGGTCGGAGTCAAAATTTCCAGCGGCCCCGCCGCGGCGCCCGAAATCGGCAACGCTCTTCCTCTCAAGTCAATTCCGGTCGGTCTTTCCATTCACAACATCGAACTTACTCCCGGTCGCGGCGGCCAGATCGTCCGTTCCGCCGGCAGTGCGGCGACGTTGATGTCGCGCGATGAAGGTTACGCCCAGTTGCGTTTGCCTTCCGGTGAAATCCGCAAGGTGAATGAGATGTGCTACG